>Ga0307952_1000933_pt1 | contig 15428 bp, 21 predicted proteins | sample OrgLakmetagen376_FD_201821 | JGI IMG/M metagenome (GOLD analysis project Ga0307952, IMG submission 201821) | Saline water microbial communities from Organic Lake, Antarctica - #376 | ecosystem: Environmental > Aquatic > Non-marine Saline and Alkaline > Saline | place: Antarctica: Organic Lake...
GTGGGGCGGCGACAACTTCGCCAGCACTACTGCTTTACGTTCTTCGGAATAACGAGGCACTATCAACACCTGAACCGCCCAACTGGTTAAAAATTGAGTAGTGCCAACTATCCTGCCAGAGGGGGGCGGCTGGAGCCGACGCACTCGTAGTAACGTCAATCGCTGGCCATTTTTGTATATCCGAACTTGCGAAAGTTTCACCCATTCCCATTATTGATGCCTTATCTGGACTTGAGAGTGAGCTCGTCAAAAGCGGGTACGGAAAGGTGGGCGTGTTAGGAAATAAAGTGGTTATGGAGACGAGTCTATTCAATAGCTTACAGAATACTGAAGTTGTTATTCCGACCGACGAAGACCTAGACAAAGTTCACGAAGCCTACATGAGTATTGCTGTTTCGGGGGCAGCCAGTGAAGAGCAGAGAAACATTATTTTTCAGGCTGGTAAAAAGATGTGTGATGACCAAGGAGCGCAAGCAGTCGTGCTTGCGGGTACAGATCTATTTGTGGCATTCGATGGGTATGATTGCGGGTTCGAATACATCGACAGCGCTCTTGTACACATCGCGGATCTCCACCGTGCATCATTGAGTAAATCAGATAACAGAGCAGTGCGCGCGACAAGCGCGTGATTGCGGCGTTGAGGCGGCACGGATGTAGTGTGCATAATTCTGTTAAGGCGAAAATGCTGATACTCGATATTTCAACACGACACACCAGATCAGCCAGTAGGAACTTAAAGTGACTATTGAGACATGGGCACTATATGTCAGTACCGTACTCCTGTTTATGTGCACGCCGGGGCCTAGCCATTTGCTCATGCTTTCAGTCAGTACGTCGAACGGGTTTCAGAGGTCGCTTGCCACGGCCGCAGGCGACTTAACAGCAAATGCGATTCAGATAGTTTTAGCAGGGCTTGGATTGGCAGCGGCTTTGAACGCATCCAGATTCGGGTTCTCCGTTGTCAAATGGCTCGGCGTGAGTTATTTGGTTTGGCTCGGCACTCGTAAGATTATCCGTTCGTTCACTACGCATGGCGTAGTCACACCTGCCAGCAGAGCATCATTGAGAGCTTTGTGGGCTCGTGGGTTCATCACATCGGCCGCCAATCCCAAGGCAGTTGTATTCTTTGCCGCTCTATTTCCACAATTTCTAAGCTCTACTCATAGCTTGTTCCCGCAAATTCTCCTGCTGGGTTTCTCCTATATATTGATCGACGGAATCTTTCTCAGCGCCTACGGTAAGGGTGGGAGTTGGTTAGCAACCAGATTAAACAACAACGCACAGATATGGCTTGAGAGACTTTCAGGCGCCGGCCTAATTGGCGCAGCACTCCTACTTGGCCTCAAGTCCCAACGCTCATAGGCTCGAAACGATATAGCTGAGAGTGCTCGCAGTGCCGCCTACCAGGCGGTCTACCGGACACCAAAACTGTGGCGCTTCGGCGCCGCTTACCTCAGAGTTATGCGTGTGCCACGCTGCTGATTATATGTCCGCTTCAATGGGAGCCTTGGAATGTTTGAGTATACGATTCTACACTGGATGACATTTTTGTCGGCTGCGGTTCTTTTGAACCTTTCGCCTGGGCCAGATATTGCTTTCATTTTGGGGCAGACTTTGCGCAATGGGCGTCGACAGGGCTTCGCCGCTATGTTTGGTATCTGGACAGGTGCTGGGCTGCATGTGGTTTTGGCGGCCGCTGGGCTCTCGGCAATCCTCGCAACGTCAGCGCTGGCCTTTTCAATCGTTAAATGGCTGGGGGTTGCGTATTTGATATGGCTCGGAATTAGAATGCTGTTGTCGCGTGGCGATTCGTTTGTTTCGAATGAGAACCCTAACAATCTGAGCAGGCACTCGATTTATTGGCAAGGTGTGCTGGTTTCAGTGCTTAACCCGAAGGTGGCCATTTTCTTCCTCGCGTTTTTGCCACAGTTTGTTGTTGAAGGAGCTGGCTCCAATGGCGCTCAGCTATTTCTCCACGGAAGCCTCATAATCGTTGTCGCAGCGTTCATAGAGCCACCCTTAATTATGGCAGGGTCACGGCTGGGTTCATTTTTGAAGAAAAATCGGCAAGTTGGGCTTTGGATGGATCGAGGCCTTGGGGCATTGTTTATAGCCTTGGGTGCACGTCTTGCCGCGAGTACCAGGTAGTACTAGTCGTCAGTGCCAACTTTCCATCCCATGGCAGGCGGCTGCGCCGGACAAACTTCTGCTGTCACCTTTTGTGCAGAGAGCAGCACAAAAGCCACCATCAAAAATTCGCGCGATGAGCCGGGCGTTAACTGCAATCTAAAAGGGGTTCGGATGAACTATCAGGCGGTAAACTTCAAAAACAAGCTCGGCCTTTTCAATGAACATTGGTCACCGAAGGTGATTGCTGAGATGAACGACTATCAGTTCAAGGTCGTTAAAATCCAGGGCGAGTTCGTGTGGCATGACCACAAGGACACAGATGAAACCTTCATCGTGCTGGAGGGTAGTCTCAGAATCGATTTCAAAGATGGCCATGTGACCCTCTCTGAGGGCGAAATGTACGTTGTTCCCAAGGGCATCGAACACAAACCGTATGCGGAAAATGAGGCGAAAGTCTTGCTTATCGAGCCGCGAGGAGTGGTGAATACTGGCGAAGAGGCTGGTAGCCAAACTGCAGAAAACGATGTTTGGATCTAAATCAGTTAACAATTCGCGTCAGTACGCGGCCGATGGCCGCCGGACGTCCCTGACGGTTCACTCACCACATCCACGCTCGCCCCTTCATCAGCAAGGCCTGACCTTCGGCGCTTCAGATTCGACTCTAGGCAAACAGCCGCATGCCGCGTTCGGAAATTGACTTGAAGCCTGCCAACACGTGATCTGCCAGCGCGTCTTCGACGAGACCCGAGCTCTCCCGTTTTGCCAATATCATCCGGTATTCACCCAGCTCAGGGAGGCCATGATCCGGCCCAAGGTGAATCATATCTGCCGAAATGACGCTGATAGGCAAAGGTGCAACCGCCAAGTCGGCTTGCACGGCAGCAATCTGTGCCTGACAAAATTCGCTGGTATAAGCGATGCGATAGTCCAGCCCGGCTTCGTCGAGGGCCTTGAGCGCCATGGCTCGCCAGTAGCAGCCCGGTTCAGCCAGAGCCACCGGCAGTGGGCGTTTGTCCTGCGCGCTGCCGTGCCGCGCTCCAAGCCACACGAGCGGTTCGGCATGAATAGGCGGCTGACTGTCCAGCGCCGGATCGAAACTGAAAATCGCGATATCAATTTCGCCGGCAGCAATGCGTTTGCGCAGGTTGGCTGTGGGACCCAGATGCACGTCCACTTCGACATGCGGATGGCTGGCCGCGAACCGGCGCAAGATTTCAGGCATGGCCACGATGCCATTGTTATTGGGGGCACCGAGCCGTACCCGGCCCTGAAACTGCGACGACCGGAATTTTGAAAAAGCTTCATCGTTCAGCCGCAGCAACTTGCGCGCGTAGCCCAGTAAAACTTCGCCTTCACTGGTTATGCTGACGCGGCGGGTCTCGCGGTAGAATAGGTCGTGACCCACCATTTGTTCCAGCTTCTTGACCTGAAGGCTGACGGCAGATGCACTGCGGTGGACCTGTATCGCGGCGCGGGAGAAATTGCCCGTTTCGCAAATAGCGACGAACGTGCGGGCCAGATCGAGATCAAGATTGGGCAGGGACGGAGGCGAGGCCAACATAGCTTATATCCTTTGAGTATTTCTCATAGGTCAGACTAGATCTTCTCGCTTTTCTAATCAATAAGACAGCTGCATGGTGATCGAAAGACAGGAGGATTCGATCACCATGCATTCTATCAATCAAACGACAAACCTGAACGCGGGGCAGACAGGCCGATTTTGGGGGCGATTAGTCGGTTGGGGCCAAGCGTACCTCCGGCGCCATCACCTCAGTCGGCGGCAACGGAGCCGAACCCGACAAGTTGTGAGGCTGTTTGAACAGCTGGACGACCGGCTACTTGAGGATGTGATCGGACTTTCACGCAACGAGATTGAATCGGCCCTGAAGCAACCTGGCGATGAGGCCCTGCGTGTCATAGCCCAAGCAATGAGGGAAGCCGGGGCGGGGCGTAAACCGAAAACCGAAAACCGAAAACCGCCAAAACCGGAACAGATTTATTTTTCGGCCCGTCAAGACACAAAATTTGGTTTTCTCCCAGTTTCCCTGAGCTTACACGATTCACTGTAATATCTGAAAAGGAGTTGCCAAATGATTAACTGGGAACTGCCCGAAACCTTTGATTTCCATGGGCGCGAAGTGCGGTATGGGGTTTTGGGCAACGGTCCGCCCTTGGTGATCGTCCATGGGACACCCTGGTCTTCCTTCAATCTGCGGCATGTGATTGAAGGTCTGAGCAGGAATTTCACGGTTTACTTCCACGACCTGATTGGATACGGCCAATCGGACAAGGGCGAAGGTGACGTCTCCCTTGGGGTGCAGAATAAAGTTCTCGATGAGCTCTTGACGCATTGGGAGCTCGAATGCCCCGCGGTTGTTGGCCATGATTTTGGTGGCGCCACTCTTCTCAGAACCTACCTGATCAACGGAAGAGACTTCAAGAAAATAGTTCTTATCGATCCAGTTGCGGTATCCCCGTGGGGCTCGCCTTTCTTCCGTCATGTCAAAGAATACGAAGCAGCCTTTGCCGGCATCCCGGATTTTATTCACAACGCGATCGTTCGAGCATATATTGGTACAGCGGCGTATACGAGGTTGGATGCCAATGCTCTCGATGCCACTGTTGAGCCGTGGGCGACAGGCGACAGTAAGGTGGCCTTTTATCGCCAAATCGCGCAAGCGGATTCAAGCTATACAGACGAAGTAGAACAGCAGTACTCAAGCATAGCACGGCCTGTTCTGATTCTCTGGGGCGAAGCGGATACGTGGATTCCCATCGCCAGAGGGGAGCGCCTTCACGAGATGATACCGGGTTCGATCTTTCACACAATACGCGATGCCGGACACTTGGTTATCGAAGAAAAGCCGGAAGAATTATTGCAACAAATTCAGCTTTTTCTATCGGAAGAAACATAACTGGGCGCTACAGTTCAATGCTGTTCCGCTGGCGCTCCACAGCGGCAAATGAGCTCAGGCGTTAGCTACGTGAAACGGATTGCTCAATGAACCCGCACAGTGATGAAAAAATTGTCGACTCATGGGAGAAGAATGCGACCCAATGGACCTCAGCGGTGCGAGGAGGACGAATCGAGAGTCGCAAACTGATAACAGACAAAGCAATCGTCGAGGCCGTATTGAGTCATTCTCCCGCATCGGTCCTTGATATTGGCTGCGGCGAGGGATGGCTTATCCGTGAACTCTCGCCTCAGGTAAGTCATTTAGTCGGGGTTGATGCAGCTAGTAAACCGTTGGTGTTGGAGGTTCGGTATTGTGAGTGTCAGGCCACCAAAACCGATAGCGTACCCTCTGACCTATTGCCAAGTTTTTTGAAGGAGTCGAGTCTTTTAAAGGTTAGCGTATCGAGCGAGGAGAAAGGCTTTGTTTCTTCAAGCGAGTTATCCATAGGTTTTGCGCTTAAGCCAGTCGCAGGCTCGCCCGACCAATTTCAATTAAACTATGCAGGCAATTACACAACGAATATTGGGAACAAAGCTGGCAGCGGGAAATTGCTGCTGGTTCAGGGGCAGTGGGTCAACCTTTTCGGCTCGCGGCATGATAACGAAACTGGACCGCAACACAGCAATGTCGCGGTGCGGCTGGCCAAACCCGGTGGTTCCTGATGGCAGGTTTTAACAAGTCGCAGCAGTACGCGGCCGATGGCCGCCGGACGCCCTTTCCATGGCTCCTTCGGCGCCACTCCAAGGACGCCGCTGTGCTCAGCGTTGAGGCTGTAGAAAAACCCCAAACCAGGCCGGTTTTGGTAGTATTGAGCAAACAGACAAGGAGCCGTCGGCATGCCTCGTTTCAAGCACTACAACTACGATCAAGATTCGATGGTGTGTGATCAACTACCAAGAACAGCTCCAGCCTGGCACCTTCGAGCACGCTGTTCATTACCTTATTGAACACAAGCTGGATCTGTCCGTATTCCATCCGAAATATCGCAACGACGACACAGGGTTGCTGGCTTACGATCCGGCCATTCTTCTGAAGACCGCCGGGTTGAAAATCACCGGTATTGGCATTCCTACTGCGACCCGGTAGCAACTCGATGGTCTTGGCTTTGATAGCGGCTGGCATAAACTAAAACAGCCGCAATGACGCACAGGACGCCAGCCAATACCCACATTCCAAAGTAGGTCCCATAACTTGATCGAATCAAGCCGCCGCCCAAAGCCATGGCCCCGGCTCCTATTTGATGGAAAGCATTTATCCAGCCAAACACAGATGGGCCAGCCTGCCCAAAAACGCGGTTACAAAGTGCAATGACCGGCGGGACTGTAGCGACATCCAAGACCCCGAAAATAATTCCAAAGGCTACCAGACGCGTGTCGAAACCACTTGAAAATATCAACGGTAGCCAGAGTAGAGTTAGCGCACGCGCAATAAAAACAAAGGTCAATATCAAGCGCGGGCTGATCCGGTCACACAACCAACCGGAAAACACGGTACCAAAAACATTGAAAACCCCGATCAGCAGCAATACTATTGAAGCGGAAGTGGCACTGATACCCGCGTCGGAGCTCGCTAGAGTGAAATGGCTCCACATCAGTCCATTCGTGGTAGCTCCGCAGACTAAAAACAAAGCAACTAAAATCCAAAATGTCCGATGACCCATAACTGAAAATAGAGTCGAAAAAACATTTATGACGGACCTGTTTGTAATATTAGAAAAATTGTCCTCATGTTTACCCAATCGCTCGGCACTGAGAAACCAGTAGTTCACTAATATTGCGACAAAGGCTAATAGCCCACACCCGATCAATGGCGCACGCCAGCCATAAAGGGTGATAGCTTCTGCCCATACAGGCAAAAGGGCAAACTGCCCGAACACCGCCGAAGCTGTCAGGATACCAGCAACCGTACCTTGAGCATCCGGGAACCAAGTTCTTGCGACCAATGCGCCATAGGCCATGGTCAAACAACCAGAGCCTAAACCAACCAAAAACCCCCAAGAGAGGGTAAATATCAAGGCATTGGACATAAGACACATAAAACTGCCTGCAACTAGAACCATCAATGCAGCGACAGAAACATTCCGAACACCGTACTTTTCCATATAAAAAACTGAAAACGGAGCCGTCAAGCCATACAGGACCATATTAATGGATACACCGACACTAATCAGAGATAACGACCATCCAAGTTGCTCAACAAAAGTAATGGTCAACAAGCCCGCCAAAGTAGTGTAAGAACCTGCTGCAATAATGGATAAAGCTACCGCAATGAGTATTGGTGTTCTTTTTAATTGAGTGTCTGGCGCTTCTTTCGCCTCTTCGACTGCCGCACTATTCATATGACAATCCTCGGTTTAATGCTGTACAACCTCGGCTTAACCGCGTCTTCCGAACCAACTGCCAGACTGAGCGTATTCACGCCTACGGCGTTCCAGCTCCGACGCTGGAACTTTTCCAGACGTCGTATTATCGCCCGGACAACCTCTCGCCGAGCCTGGAGCTGATCCCGCCTCACCTGCTCAAGATCAATACCTCCCACCCCATCCCGGTATCTGAGCGGGATAGTTCCCTCAAGCGAGTCGCCGCCACTCCCTTCTTCCACTTTACCGTCGTCCCGGCGAGTTAACGGGTCGTCATCGTGAAAATACCGTACCTCTTCTGAAATCATCATGCCTCTGATCTCCATAATATCGCTCCTGGTAACGGGAGCATTGGTTTTCTCATGGGTTCAGGTACATGCTAATCTTGTTTTAAAATGCAAACTATTCCATAAAGATGAGTACAGACTTTGCAAAAACGAACAGGAAAGTTAAGCAAACAGGCCTCTACCATTACTCAAAAAACACGGAGTCTTCTGGCATGGAATGACTTTGAGATCATCCTTGCGGTCGTAAACGCGGGCTCTCTATCTGGCGCCTCACGCGCCCTGGGTGTAAGTCACGCCACTATCTTCCGGCGGTTGGGTGATATCGAACAGCGTCTGGGCGTTACGCTCTTCGAGAGGAGCCGTACCGGTTACCGGCCTACTCTTGCAGGGGAAGAACTCGCCGACACGGCCAGGATTATGGATGAGGCCGCCCTGGCCGCCGAACGTAAAGTCGCCGGTCGCGACCTGGAGCCCAGTGGAGAAATCTGGGCCACCACAACGGACTCCCTGCTGATGGGATTGCTGGCGCCTCTGTTCACGCAATTCCGGCATAAATATCCGAGCATCGTGCTGGATGTTGCCATCTCCAACCAGTTGTTCAACCTGACACGCAGGGAAGCGGACGTCGCCATTCGCCCCTCCAACCGCCCCCCTGAAAATCTGATCGGCCGACCGCTGACCACCATTGGCCAGGCCGTCTATGGACACCGAAGTCTCGGCCTGACACCGGGGGCTTCCGTCGAGACGCTTGTCAGCCAACCCTGGATTGGTGCAGGGCCACGACTAAAGGATTCGGCACTGGATCAGTGGATGGAAAATAACGAGCTGAAGGCATCCTGTGTCTACCGTGTTGATACCCTGGTCAGCATACTTAGCGCTATTCGATCTGGCATGGGGCTGGCCGTACTGCCCTGTTATTTGGCGGACGGAGATCCGGACATTACCCAGCTCACCGATCCCATCCCCGAGCTGGAATACGGCTTGTGGTTTCTTATGCATCCGGACCTGCGAGGCGTAGTGAGGATTCATGCCTTGATGGACTTTCTGACAGAAGCTGTCCGGGCACAGAAACGGCGCCTGGCCGGACCATTATTACGCTAGTCTGCTTCGCTGATACGAAACTTGAACTGGCTCTGCATTCGTGAGTATTGGTGATAAGATTTTCGTTGCTCTCTCGTCCACCATGTCGTAATACATGTGAGTCACCAAATCAAAGGTGAGCGTGGGCTGCGGTATGTTTACATGGAAACAGGCGCATTAGCCCAGAATGTCCATCTTAGTGCTACGGAGTTGGAGCTTGGCTGTGTTTTGGTGGCAGGCTTTGATGATATACGGGCCATAGAGGTGCTGTGTTTGTCTTCAGAATCAGACCCCGTTGCGCTGCTTTGTATCGGGCATCGCCGGAGGGTTTAGCAATGCATATTCAGTACAGCCACGGCGAAGGCCGCTACATCGCGGTTTCGCCTTCATTGAGCTGCTTTGCGTTTTGTCAGCTCCTCTCTTAATGCATGCTCAAGCGTGGCCGAGAGATTGATATTCAGCGCCCGAGTTTTTGCGAGCAGGTGGCTGTTCACAGACAGGTTGGTTGCTTTTTTAGGGGCAGATTTATCATAGAGTTCATGCATGGTGGCCTCCCCGGAGGTGCTCGCTGACTTTTATACAGGCGGGAGAGGATCTGTTGGTGTTCGTCAGACCGGATTGGTCGCCAGAATCTTTTTCAGAAAATCCTGTGTACGGGGGTCCTTCGGGTTGGAGAACATCTCGTTGGGTGGCCCCTGTTCCACAATCCTGCCGCCATCGATAAAAATCACCCGGTCGGCAACATCCCTTGCGAAGGACATTTCGTGGGTGACCACCATCATGGTCTGGCGTTCTGATGCCAGTTGTTTCATCAGCCCCAGCACTTCTTCCACCCACTCCGGATCGAGGGATGAGGTGGGCTCATCAAACAGGATGACGTCGGCGCCCGTGGCCATGGCGCGGCCGATACCCACGCGCTGCTGCTGGCCACCGGACATCGAGGCGGGGTAGGCATCGGCTTTGTCTGCAAGGCCGATGCGCTCAAGAATTTCCCGGGCGCGCTGGTAAGCCTTTGCTTTTGGCCACCGATCCACCACCACCAGCCGTTCGGCAATGTTTTCCAATGCTGTTTTGTTGGCAAACAGGGCGTAATTCTGGAACACAAAAGCGGTTCGCCGGCGTAGTGAGAGAATCTCCGCCCGACTTGCCCGGTTTACATCCACAGTAAGGTCGCCGATGGTGATTTCGCCAGCCGTGGGGTGTTCCAGAAAATTAAGACAGCGCAGCAGCGTGGATTTACCCGTTCCCGACGGACCAATAATGACGATGATCTCGCCCTTGTCGATGGTCAGATCAATACCGTCGAGAACCACGCTCTTGCCGAAGTGTTTACTGAGAGACTTGAGTTCGATCATCGGCTATAAGCCCTGTTAAGGCGGGTTTCCAGATACTTCTGCAATTGTGAAAGCAGCTCGACCACGATCCAGTACATCACGGCGGCGACGATGAACGCCTCAAAATACAAGAAGCTGCCGGATGCTTCTTTCTGGGTGGCTCCCATCAGTTCCGTGACCCCCAGGGTAAACGCCAGGGAGGTGGCCTTGATCATGTCGATGAAGTAGTTCATCAGTGTGGGTAGGGCAACCCGGGTGGCCTGCGGCAGGACGATGCGGCGCATCAGCTGGATATTGGTCATGCCAATCGAGAGCGCGGCCTCGGTCTGGCTGCGATCAACCCCGATGATAGCGGCCCGGATTGATTCCGCCATATACGCTGAAAAATGCAGAGTCAGGCCCATGATGGTAGCGGTGACGCCGTCTATCACCGTTAACGCGCTGAACAGTTGTGGCAGCCCGTAATAGAACAGGAATAGCTGGACCAGCAGCGGCGTGCCCCGGAAAAACGAGATAAACACGATGGTCAGTTGATTCAGTATCGGAGTGCCCAGCACCCGCACCACTGCAAACAGGCAGGCAAGAATCAATGCCATAACCATGCCGGTGCCCGCAAGTTGCAGGGTAAGGGGCAGATAGCCAAGCAGAACGGGCACCAGTCCGAGCATGTACTCGACGTTCAGAACGTCCATAGGGTGTCAGGCCTTGTGGCGCCCCTCAGGGCTGGGTGATGTCGGTACCGAACCATTTTTCGGAAATCGACGTCAGGGTGCCGTTTTCCCGCAGAGTTTTCAGGGCCTGATTTACCTCGTCTCGCAGGGCCTGCCCTGCTTCCGTGTCCTGAAACGGATACGCGTTGGTGATCTGGGAGAAAGTCTGGCCGGCCAGTGCCAGCGGTAGCGGTTTGTCCTTGATGATCTGGCTGGCGCTGACCCGATCCATCACGAAGGCATCCACGCGGCCAAGAGCGGTGTCGCGCTCAATATTGCTCTCGTAGGTCTTGATGTTGATCTGGTCGGAATAGGGCAGTTCGCGCAGCAGTGCCTCGAAATTGGAGCCGAGGTTCACCGCTACCGTTTTGCCTTTGAGGTCCTCGACATTCTGAATCTCGGTGTTACCTTGTTTGACTACCACCTGGGCGCCATCATAAACGTACGGTTCGCTGAATATATACGCCTTCTTGCGATCCTCCGTAATGGTGATCTGATTGGCAACGGTATCAATGCGCCCGGACTCCAGCATGCCAAACAGGCCCGAGAAATTAGCCGTCTGGAAGGTGATCTCGCGCCCCATCTCCTTGCCCAGGGCGGTCATGACGTCTACGTCAAAGCCTTTAAGTTCGTCCTGTTCCACGAAGGTGAACGGGAAATATTGCCCGGACATGCCCACTCTCATCGGGTCTTCCTGGGCCAGCAACTGCGGGCTGACAATGAGCGACAAAACCATGAATGTGTTGATTAGCCAGAATTTCATAACATCTCCTTAGCGTGCGAGCCCTTACTTCCAATTATAGGCCGGATTGAAATGGAATCATGGCTTAACATACAAGATATGGGCAGCAAAATCTTTATGGAAAATAGCGAGGTTTTGCCGCTGGACCTGTACGAGCAATAACCTGCTCACCATACTGCTCCAGCACGTCTATTCCATTGTAGACTTCGTGGTGACTAACCTCCCACGACGACAATGCGGTGAGTGTTGGCATGAGCGACCCGTTCAAAGCATCCGATAACCAGCAAAAGGAGGTGTCTGGCATTGCTCACACAGATATTGATAGCGCTGGTCGGCCTCCAATGAAGCCGGGGAAGCGAGTCATGCGGCCCTGGCTACTCTTTAGCCTGTTAGTTCTGCTGGTCGTTCTTCTTACTGTTCGTGACGACCTGCGACAAAACGCGGCTGAAAGCAGCGAAAACGCAGTCCGTTACCTCGCCTTCGATATGATGGGCTGGTCACCGAGGGATGTCTTTGTCTGGCGTTTGCGCTTGGCAGGGCTGATGGACAGCCCGTTGGGGCAGCAATGGACCGGGGCCGTTGAGCGAGCGAGTGAGCAGCCTTTGCGAGTTAACGATCAGTACCGCATCACTGAAGCCTTTGCAGATGATCAGATTGAGGCGCATGTCTATCAGGTGGCGCTTGAGCGGGGAGAACAGCTGATGTGGCAATTCTCTCGTTTGGATACCTCCGACAGTCGGCTATACGCCAGTCTTGAGCGGCACGAGAGCGATGGCCAAGGCTGGTCAACGGTCGCGGAGCTGGACGCAGATGGCGCAACCAAGAGCCGGGTTGTGTCTCATTCTGGTGACTACCGTATCGTCCTGCAGCCGGAGTTGTTCGCCCGGGTGGAGTATTCGCTGGCCATCGCTTATGGCGGCTCATTGCTGTTTCCTGTAGAAGCCGCATCGCAACGCGATATAGGCAGCGGCTTTGGCGCACCTCGCGATGGCGGCGCCCGAGAGCATCATGGCGTGGATATCTTTGCTAAAAGGGGAACACCGGTCAGAGCGGTCATTGATGGCCATGTCCGAACCGGCACAGGTGGTATTGGCGGCAACCACGTGTGGCTATCGGGCGGCATGCTGGGGCTCGGCGGTGCCCGCTACTACTACGCCCATCTGGATTCATTCGCGATTGAATCCGGCGACACGGTTAAAAAAGGCGAGCTACTCGGATACGTAGGCAACACCGGTAACGCCAGAACCACGCCACCCCATCTCCACTTCGGGATTTACTCAGGCGGCCCGGTTGATCCGGCACCGTTTCTGAAACCGGAGCCGGTATTGCCTGATCAATAATCATCGGATTCGCGGCGGCTGCGCTCCTTTCGCGTCAAAGGAGTTATTCAGTTCTGACAAATCGAAGGGCTGAGAAAGTGAGGCTAAAGCCGGTAATGGTCCAGAATTCCTGCCATATCCTCGCCCAGCTCGACCACGTTGGGAACGCAGGCATCTCTCTGTGCGAAGGAGCGTAAACCAATGATCTGCGCCTGGAGGAGGCGGGCAAGACGTTTGCAGTCCACGTCGGGTTTTAGTTCGCGATTGCTTTTGGCCTGCTCCAGCACCTCTGCGAGGCGGAGCTCGATGGCATCAAGTACCCGATTAACTTCCTGGTTGATCGACAGATGGGTGTTGCTTGTTTCCAGAAGAGTCTTTATCACCATGCAAGCGCGCGAAGGCGCCGGGCCATCCGGATTACAGGCCCGTGCAATGTCTCTCAGATAGTCCTGCAAGCCCTCAATGATGGAGGGGTATTTTGCCAGGTGGCTGGAAAGATGGTCGCCGGACTCCTTGGCATAGCAGGCCAGCGCCTCGAGAAACAGACCGTCTTTGCTGCCAAACGCCGCATATATGCTCCCCGGGCGCATATCGAGCGCGTGCTCGATCTGTTTGATAGAGGCGTTGTGGTAGCCCTTCTGCCAGAATAGAACGACGGCTTTATCGAGTGCGGATTGTCTGTCGTAGCGTGCGATTCTTGCCATGGTGTTGAATTTCTCGATGTGGCTGTGCAGTCTGGGCGAAAAACTTATGCGGTGCTGCACATGTCATTAAAAGACGTTTATCGGAATGAATGATATATTGAATGATCGATCAACAACAGATACGGTGAATGGGTTCTTGAACGATCGCTCAGTAATTTGGAGATAAATATGACAGATTTCAAAAAGCACGATATAGACAGTGCACCGGAAGAGTCCAAGCCTTTGCTGGAAAACTCGCAGAAGAACACGGGTATGATCCCGGGGCTTCATGGGGTAATGGCGGAATCTCCTCAGGTGCTTGAGGCGTATCAGACACTGCACCAGTTGGTTCTGGACAGCAGCTTCGACAACGACGAGAAAACCGTGGTCTGGCAAACCATCAACGTCGAGAATGCCTGCCATTACTGCGTGCCCGCGCATACCGGCATTGCCAAAATGATGAAGGTGTCTGATGACATTATCGACGCCTTGCGTGATGAAACGCCGCTGCCCAGCGACAAACTGGAAGCATTGCGCACCTTCACGCTGGCCGTTATGAACAAACGGGGCAATGTTAATCAGGATGATCTGGAAGCGTTCTTCAAGGCCGGTTATAAAAACCGCCAGGTGCTGGAAGTCATTATGGTGCTGTCCCAGAAGGTAATGAGTAACTACATCAACCATATCGCCGAAACGCCGGTGGATGAGCCGTTCAAGAAATTTGCCTGGAGCAAGAGCCAGTAATGACCGGGCAGGCCACGTGGCAGGTCCCGCGCGGTCCGCAATTTTCCGCCGCGTCTTCCCGCCTTCTCCGAGACGGGTAAAATACCCGGATGAAACGATCAAAATGGGTTTTCCGAGTATCCGTGTTAGTCATCGTCGCGCTCTTGATGGCGGTGATTTGGCTGGTGCTTCGTCAACTGGGTATGCCGGCGAGTCTGGCACCTGCAGCACTGTCTGAATGGCTGAGCCAACAAGGCATGCTTGGACCACTGCTGCTAATGCTGATGATGATCCTCGCGGTGGTAGTCGGGCCAATTCCCACTCTGCCAATCAGTGCGGCTGCAGGGCTCGTTTACGGTATGTTCACCGGCACCGCAATTGCGGTGACGGGCGCACTCGCCGGAGCCATCATTGCTTTTTACCTGGCGCGGATCCTCGGGCGTGAGGCGGTTCGACGCAAACTGGGCGATAACCCGGTGTTCTCAGCCCGGGGTTCCCAGCGCTTTCTGTTCGTTGCGGTGATGTTGACCCGCTTGATTCCGCTGTTTTCGTTTGCCCTGATCAGTTATGCAGCCGGTGTCACTGCGATCTCGCTCTGGCGTTATGCGCTCGCGACCACTCTCGGCATGCTGCCCATGACCTTCGTGTTTGCCGGACTGGGCCACAATTTTGAACTCAATCCGATGCTGACGGTCGTGGCCGCTGCCGTCATTCTGGTGGTCATGAGCATTTTGCCGTTGTATCTCGGCAGACGCCCGCACTCCCGGCTTGCCCGCTGGCTGCATCTGGATATTCAGAAACTCCCTAACCGTATGAATTAAAAGATAACGTCTATTCCCTTCACCCGCTCCATTTATCGCTTTACCCACACGCTTTCATATACGGTTTCCCGTGTAAAAACAGTTCACTAACAGGCGTTACTTAATTCTCCGCAGTTGCCCCTGGTATTGTAATAACGAGTTTGCCGCAGCTCAGTGTGGGCGACTACCTGATTCTGATAACGGTTTGCGCAATCCCGAAGCCGTTGTTATGTTTTAAGTATGGTTTCCACAGACGATCGCCGTCAGGCTATCGAAGGCAACGCGCATGACAGATAGCGTGACA
>Ga0307952_1000942_pt1 | contig 15373 bp, 17 predicted proteins | sample OrgLakmetagen376_FD_201821 | JGI IMG/M metagenome (GOLD analysis project Ga0307952, IMG submission 201821) | Saline water microbial communities from Organic Lake, Antarctica - #376 | ecosystem: Environmental > Aquatic > Non-marine Saline and Alkaline > Saline | place: Antarctica: Organic Lake...
TACCCAATCAAAATATTCAGGAACCGTTTGCAAGTCATGATGCACTACCACAACTGTCTTTCCAGCTTTACGCAATTCTTTTAGAATGTTAATAATTGCCACTTCGGTTGTTGCATCAACTCCTTGAAAAGGTTCATCCATAAAGTAAATCGATGCATCTTGAACCAAGGCACGCGCCAAGAAAATTCGCTGCTGTTGTCCACCCGAAAGTTGACTAATTTGACGACTTTTAAACGAAAGCATTCCTACTTTTTCAAGTGCTTCCAACGCACCTTTTTTCTCTTTAATTCCAGGACGTTTAATCCATCCTAAACCGCCATAAGTCCCCATCATGACAACATCCAAAGCAGTGGTCGGGAAATCCCAATCTACACTTCCTTTTTGCGGCACATAAGCCACATGCTTGCGTTGAGATTTATAAGGTTTATCGAAAATAGTTACACTTCCAGCAATAGGTTTTAAAATTCCTAAAATCGCTTTAATCAAAGTTGATTTTCCAGCACCATTTGGACCAACAATTGCCATCAGAACACCTTCGGGAATTTGCAAATCTATATCCCAAAGCACTGGTTTGTAGTCGTAAGCTACGGTAAGGTCATCAACTTTAACTGCTATTTTTTCCATAAATATCTTTCCGTTATTTAGTCTTTGCATGGAAACTCCAAATACTGCGTTATGCTTGTTTTGAATTGCAGTCATTTATAAAAAACTCTTGACAATTAAAGACTTCAAAATGATTAATTTTCTTGCGGACACTATTTAAGCGCGTTTACGATAGTTTTAACATTGTATCTGAACATGCCAATATAAGTTCCTTCTTCAGTCCCTGGATTACCCAAAGCATCAGAATATAAAGTTCCTCCAATAATAACCGAATGGTCATTTGAATTCACTGACGCTTGTAAGGCTTCAATCGTGCGTCTTGGAACTGAACTTTCAATAAAAACCGCTTTCACTCTGTGATCTAAAATATACGAAGCTGTTTCTTGTACATCTTGCACTCCTGCCTCGGTTGCTGTTGATAATCCTTGCAGTCCTACAACATCAAAACCAAAAGCTTTTCCGAAATAACTAAATGCATCGTGTGCTGTAACTAATCGGCGTTGATTTTCAGGAAGTGTTGCTATTTCTGCAAGCATTTCAATTTTTAAATCCTTTAATTGTTTCAAATATTTCTGGGCGTTCTCTTGGAAATACTCCTCATTTTCTGGTTGGGCTTCTGATAATTTATTTGCCACAAAAAGTGTAATAGCTTCCCAATAACCGATATCGAACCAAATATGAGGATCATAATTCGATTCAAAAAGCGCAGAACTAATCAAGTCATTTTTATCTAACACATCAGCTATAGCGATGGCATTGATCTTCTGCTTTTTCATTCTATCAAAAACATCAACCAACTTCCCTTCCAAATGCAATCCGTTGTATAGAATCATATCGGCATTGGAAAGTTTTGAAACATCGCCTTCACTCGCTTTGTACAAATGCGGATCTACGCCAGCACCCATCAAACCATACACAACAACTTTGTCTCCTCCAATATTTTTTGCCAAATCGGAAATCATCGAAGTTGTGGTTACAATATTAAATTCGTTTTTCTCTTCTAGAGTTTTAGAATTGTCGCAACTAATAAAAATACTGCTTATTAACGTTAGAAATAGAATTATTTTCATTAATCTAAAAATTTATTGCGAAAATACGGAAATTATATTCGTAGAGAGTGGTTTTTAGGATTTTTTGTGGTTGGGTTTGGGAGTTATTTGGCCGGACTTAAAAAGAAAGTAATAATCTGTTTTAAGTCCATAGGATCAAGTTTGTTTGCCATATCTTATCTTTTTTAGACAAGATAGTCTTACTTAATCTTTTAAAATGGCACAAAACGAACCGTTTTTAATGGCACAATTTGAACCGAAATCACTGGCACCATCAGACCGAAATGACTGGCACAAAACGAACCGTTTTATCCAACAGGAATCTCTAATATACCCATTTCATTGTATCCTAAACTAAATTCTGAATGCTCGATTTTATTTAAAGAATCTGAGGATATAAACAAAACCTCCTCATTCTCTCCAAACAAAGCTTCAAACTCATCTTGGATTTGAATCTCTTGAAGAACAAAGTCATTATCATTCACAAAAGTCGCTAAAGGCAAAACCTCAACAAGGTGTATGTCCATCTGTCCATCGAACTCATAACGGATTTTTATTCCATCAAACGAATTGAACAACTCTTTTAATTTGCCTACTAAAAAATCTCTTGATTTACTCATGGCATGTATTTATTAATTTTATTTACAATGTCTTTACTATATTTTAAAGAACTTTCACTTGTCTGAACATCAATACAAAAATCCTGATAATCTGATTTTTTTCTAAAAATTTTAAGATCTTTTATACTTCTTTTCAACTTTTGAATATTTGAATATTTGTATTTTTTACATTTCTTTGAACCACATCAACCTCCCTTCCTAATTCTCTATTTTTAATTAAACGTACTTTTTTTAAACGAATAGATAATAAGATAATTGTCCATAAAATAGATGTTTCTGTTTGGTCTGAATTAATTGAATTAGAAAAGAAAGCATTAAAAAAGTAATAGTTTTCATTACGCATCCAAGTCAAGATCCAACGTTGTATCAATATCTCCAACAATTATCAGATTATTAACCACTTGCATTTCATCATACAATTTATAATCGGTTTCATTTTTCAATTCTTCGGTTATACGAATTGCTAAAGAAAATGGATGTTTTTGCTTTTTCAATTCTTCTTTTAAGGTTTCATCAATCCCTTCTTTATGGAGGCAACGAATAGCAATAGCTATTAGTTTGTCTAAATTTATTTCTGTAGAACACTTGTAGCCAGTGACATGAAACTAAGTATATCTAAAGTAAGTCAAAAGTATATCTAAAGTATATCTAAATGATATCTAAATTATGTCAAAAGTATATCTAATGTATGCCAAAAATATAACTAAACAGCTATTTATTTTAGTTGTTTTTTTTCCAGTTAGGCTTCCTATTCGTACCTGTATTTAAAATAGTCTTATCTCTTTTAGACATTGAGTAAATAATATTTCTCACTTTATTTTCTTTTTGTTTATAATCTAAAACATCAGGAAGTATGTCTAAAATCAATTTGTCTATTTCTTGTTTATTAGCACTTCCATATTTACTTAAATATTCGAGAATCATTGATTTATAATATGTGTCTTTTAAACCTCTCAGTTTTATATACTCTGTTTTATTCCCTGAGACTTCAGCAATTTTGGCTGCAACATGAAAGTTAGGTTTTCTCCCTTCAATTAAGCCTTGTGTTTTGAGGTACTTAATTTCATTATCATTAATAAAGTAAGATTTCTGAACCCTATCCAGCAATACAACTGTTTTTAAATCGAGATTAGGTCTATTCATTAACATCTTAGTGTTCCTACTGTATAGCACAGCAATTCAAAATTGTTTCAAAATTGAACCAACCTTATTTTAAGCCAAAGTATAAAGTAGGCCTCAGAGGCCAAAGAATTTAGATATTTTTGTAACAAATATTTGCACTATTTGTTACATTTAAAAAGTATTATTGTAACATATTATTACTATATTTGTTACAAATAAAAAATGATTAATAGTGTTAAGTATTGAAGATCAGATAGAAAACAGGATTAAAAACGCATCAAAAGGTGTATTGTTCTTTCCCGAAGACTTTAGTGATATTGGTTCATCTGAATCTGTAAGAGTATCATTGCATAGACTAGAAAAGAAAGGTCTAATTCGTAGAGTTGCACAAGGAATATATGTTAGACCAAAAATCAGTAAGTATATAGGTGAAACATTGCCAACTGCTGAGGAAGTTGCAAAGGGAATTGCAAAACGAGATCATATTAGAATAATCCCAACAGGAGTGTATGCCCTAAACGCACTAGGTCTTAGTACACAAATACCTATGAAATTGGTATTTCTAACAGATGGAGCAGCAAGGGAAATAAAGGTTGGTAAAAGATCTATCAAGTTAAAAAGAACAACACCGAAAAACTTATCTGCTAAAGGAGAAATAAGCGCGCTTGTGATACAAGCTCTACGAGAGATCGGAAAAGGAAATTTAACAAAAGAAGAAGAAAGTCAAATACTCAACAAGTTAAAGATGGAGGATATAAAGAATCTTAAACATGATATTAAACTTGCTCCAGTATGGATTCAAAAAATAATGCAAAAATCGATAACGAAATGAAGAGCTTCCATTTAATAGAAGATAGCGAAAAGAAGGTAATTCTTGAAGATATATCCAGTAAAACAGGAATGCCTCCATATGCAGTTGAGAAAGATTGGTGGGTAACTCAAAGCCTAAGAGCACTTTTTGAGTTGGAAGTAGGAAAACATTTAGTATTTAAAGGAGGTACGTCCTTAAGTAAAGGTTGGAAATTAATAGAACGATTTTCAGAAGATATTGATCTAGCTGTGGATAGAGGTTTCTTAGGATTCTAGACTTTGCTATTGCACATCTCTATTTTTTCACTATCTTAATTTAGAAAATCTAATTAAATGAGAAAAAACATTATAAAATGCTTGTCAATATTTATTTCCTCAGAAACTGTGATTGAGAAATATTCATAAGTTTGCAATATAATAAACAGAAATAAAAAACAATATGTTTTATAGACGAAAAGTTATATTATCTATTCTTGAAACTTTTGAAGGAAAATTAGAGAAATTACAACTTCAAAAACTATTGATGCTTTTTGCAGTACAACAAAAAAAATCTAGTTATTACTTTGTGCCATATAAATTTGGATGTTTCTCCTTTCAAGCGAATGCAGATTTATCTACTATGCACAAATACGAATGGGTTGAAGAAGGAGATAAGTTTTGGAAATTAACTACCGATAAATCATACATTAAGGAATTGATTGAAAATGATCAAAAAATTCTATCAGAACTGAAAAAGTATTTTAGTGATAAATCTTCAGAATATTTAATTAAGCATACCTATCGCAACTATCCATATTATGCCATAAATAGTACAATTGCACATCAATTATTAAACAGTGATGAATTAAAAAAAGTAAAGAATCAAATTCCTAGTTCTTCAAAAAATGCACTTTTTACAATTGGATATGAAGGTATAAGTATTGAGCAATACATTAACAAACTTATTAAAGAAGATGTAAAAGTATTATGTGATGTACGCAAGAATTCATTTAGTATGAAATATGGATTTAGCAAGTCTCAATTAAAAATGGCTTGTGAGGGGGTCGGTATTGAATTTATTCATATACCCGAGGTTGGAATTGTTTCTGACAAAAGAAAAGAATTAAACACTCAAGAAGATTATGATGTATTGTTCGATGAGTACAAAAAAACAATAATTCCAAACACCTTAGACCAACAGGAAATGATTCTCAATTTGATAAATGACCATAAACGTATAGCCATAACATGTTTCGAAAAAGATATTTGTCAATGCCACAGGAAACACCTTGCGGAGGCTATTAGGGAACATCCTAAATTTAATCACGAACTTATCCATCTATGAACATTACAAGAAAAAAAGTCCTAATCACCGTTACCACGTATCCGCTTCCTTCCCGAAGCTATGATGAATTAGTTTGCACTGCAGGTGTTTTAGAAAATGGGGATTCTATAAGGATTTATCCAATGCCTTTAAGTTTTCTAAAAGGTTTGAAAAATGAAGGTAAAGTTTCACAGACAAAATATACTTGGATTGAACTTGACCTTAAAAAACGAACTGATGATTTTAGACCTGAAAGTTATTCGCCCATAGATTATGAGTTTAAAGACCTTGTGATTGGTGAAACGATAAATACCGCAGGTAATTGGTTTAAAAGGAAGCAGATTTGTTTGAATAATGTATATACCAATATGAATACGCTTATAGAAGAAAGTAAAGCACCACTAAATAAATCTTTAGCAACGTTTAAACCTACCAAAATTCATCGATTAATTATAGAAAAAGATGAATCTGAATGGAAACCTGTATGGAAAGCACTACAAAATCAAATGAATTTATTTGAAGAGACCAACGAAAAGCCAGAAAAAGTTTTCCCCAAAGTACCTTACAAGTTTAAATATGAATTTGAAGATGAAACAGGTAAAATTCGGAAACTGATGATAGAAGATTGGGAAATTGGACAGTTGTATTGGAATTGTTTAAAAAGTTCAAATAACAATCCCGAAATTGCTTTAGAAAAAGTGAGAGATAAATATGAAACCAATTTCATCAATAATAAAGAAATTTATTTCTTCCTAGGAACCACGAAAGAATGGCATATGCGTAGATCTAAAAACCCTTTTGTAATTATTGGAGTGTTTTATCCAAAGAAGGAAACGCAGATGAAGATGTTTTAAAAAGCTTTATGAGATGACTTTTATCTTTAAATTTAATTTGCTATTCCGACCAGGAAGGATGATTAATTCATATTTAAAACTTTTTAGATATGGATTTATAAACTTCATATCTACTTAGAATTTTATTTTTCTTGTCTAATAATGAGAAGTACATCTCTATACTTTGACCAATCTGTTTGAGTTAGATTATTAATACTTGAGTGTTTAACAAGGTTGCTTTCAAGTTTTTTTACAACATTTCCAAGATCAATCATTAGTTCAGAAAGATTCAATTCTGTTCGTTGTTCTTTTTTATCGAAAACCGCTATTTCAAGAGTGATTTCATTAATAATTGAATCATATTGCTTGCCAGTAACATTTATAAAAGTATGACTCATTCCATGGAAAACCCCATAGATACCACTCACTGCAAGACATGAAAATACATCCTGTTTGTCTATATCATTTACTGCCCACTTAAGCGCTCCAAAAGGTTGCTTCTCATTATTGATAACCTTTTCTAAATTAGAAGTAAAGTGTTGACAAGCATTTCTAAAAGCCCAATTATTTAAGACCTCAATGTCATTGTCTATTTTAACAGTAAGTTTGGTGTAAAGCGAATAAAATCTTTGAGTAAAGTCTATTAGGGACCATGTATGATGCATTATTCTAGGTAGGTTCTTTTTTTTTCCCTTAATTGATACAGCAGTTAACTCTTCAATTAAAGAATTATGATTATCATCTATTATTTCTAGACTAAACCTCATTGCATCAAGAATCTTCATTTGACGAATATTGATTTCTGATGGTAAATAATGCAGTATTGATTCTGAATTTAATATCATTTACTTCTTTGGTTTTTCAGACGGCTTTAAATTTGTTGGTGGCTTAGGAATCGTACTCCCTTTACCTGTAAGTCTTGGTGATTTAGGACTATTGATTTTTGGGATATTACTTTCAGAATTTTCTTTCTTTGACATAATTATATTTATTAATAGATGTTAACGTTTAAGCTTGTAAGATAACTCATTTTTTCTTAAGTTCATTGTTTAAGTTCGATAATTGATGCTGTATCTTTTGCCATTATCGAATTTGAACTGTCGGATTGTTTGACTCTTGATTTTGAGATGTCGATGATGTTTTCGGATTGTTTTTCTTTGCCATATTGAAGGTTTATAGTAGTGTAAATAATAATTAATAATAATCCTAACCCTAATAGGATAATGGAAATTAAATTAAGAGCATTAATATATATATTTCTTTTTTCTATTTTTTCAAGGAATCTAGAATAAGTAATTTCATTTCCAATTACGTCATCAACTTCAACTATTGTTTTATCTAAAGACTTACTCGTCTGATAATGACTTATCAAATTAATAAATAAAGTTGCTGTTAAAAATGCCCATCCTATTCCTATGATAATTACATAAATAGCATTCTCAGCTGGAACAATTTTGTCATGAAATGTCAATGTTAATGCTAGTGCCCCAGCAGAAATAAAAGTAATAGCTTTTTCAAAAAGATCAGCGCTTTTATTCTTATGCAATAAGAGAGATTGTCTATAGTCCTCTAATAATTTCAATTGGTCAGCTGTATACTTCAAATTCTCCATTGTATTGTTTTGTTTTGTTTTCTTTTTTCATTTCTTATCCCAACTCTTCCAAAAATTCATCACTCATAATTATTCTATTTAAAGTGAAAATAAATAAAACTTCATTTGATAAAAGCGATATAACACACAGTTAAAATAATTAAAAAAAATATGATAATAATAAACATCGCTGCATTTGCAACTATTGTAATTGCCATAATTGCACTAGTTAGACTAGTGAGGGAATGGTAACAAGTAAAAAAATCTAAAACTAGCGCTATTGCAAACATGTAATAGCGCTTATTTAGAGGAATTGAAAAAATTCATAATTAACTCCCTTCCACAATCCTAATCTCCTCCTCACTCAACCCATACAACGCATAAACCATCTCATCAATCTCCTTTTCAGTTTTTCCAATTTCCATTTGAAGTTCCTGTGCTTTTTTCTTGTTCTCTTCGAAAAGTTCCATCCATTCAAACTCATCTTTCTTGGTCAATGCTGGAATAACAGCCAAATCTTCTACCGCTCGGGTTTTATTCGTGGATTTTATCGCTTTGTTGAGCTCCTTGATGAAATAACTGAATGAGAGTTCGTGCCAGTTTTGGAGTTTGCGGGGGAGCTTAATTAAATCAATTTTATGTATAAAGTAAGTTCTGAAATTATTACCAATTTGATACATATTTGATTTTAAATAGATTAAATGGTTAACTTTATCTCCTAAAAGATCTTGATCTGTAATATTCGATATTTTAATCGGAAGCGACTTTAATTGATAACCTTTGATTTTAGGAAATAATTGTTTTCCGTCTGCGAAATTAGACAAAAAGTATTTTTTCATTAAATTAGAATTAATTATTCCCAACAAGTAAGGGTAGTTCCATTTTTCATCTTTTATAACAATGCTATACATCGTATTTAAGGTTGCAATTCCAAAAGCATCATATGCAGCAATCGGCTCAGGATTTCCTACTTGCCTAACTACTATTTTTTTAGAGTGATGAATCTCCATATTCCATGAACCACCTGCCTTCACCTCTTGAAAATTATTTTTAAAAAATAATGTTGAATTTTCTAAAAAATATTTATTCACATCTTTTCCAGTATAACACTTTTCCCAGACTCCTCCTTTATCAATTTCAGAAACATAAGTTGATTTATCTTTCGTCTGTAAACCAAAAGTTACAGTACAGAAGCTATCAATTTTTTCACACTCATCTAAATTTATTTTGAAACTTGTCGATTTATTAATGTTAAAGGAATGCTCATTATCATTTAACCAATCTTGTTGGTCTTTAAATCTCAAGTTTTTCAAAACTCCTTTATCACTAGATAGTACATTTATTTTATCATTTCTTTGATTTTTTTTTGTAATCACCAAAGTTGAGACATCTACTCCTGCATCAACAAAAACGGAATCTTCATAATTAATAAGCTCATTTATAAATGTTTTTTCTAGTATGAATGTCCTTAAAGGCTTTATATGCATATTTGTTAAATATGTATTGGGGGTGATAAAACCTAGCTTACCATTATTAGCCATTATATTTATTGATTTCTCAAAAAACAAATGAAATAAATCTATCTTGAAACTTGCAACATTAAAATCTTTGTAGAACTCCAATATTTTCTCATCTGTATTAGAAGGTTGGCATAAAACATAAGGAGGATTCCCAATCACCACATCAAAACCACCTTTCTCAAACACATCAGGAAATTCATTCTCCCATTTAAATGCTTTATCACCAGCGACTTTTTTATCATCGATCAAACTATTCCCGCACTTCACATTGCTGCTTAAGTCGTTCAGTTTTCTTCGGGGTTGTGCTGTTCTTAACCACAGCGAAAGTTTGGCAATTTCAACACTTTCTTCGTTGAGGTCCACACCATAAATATTATTTTCAAGAATCGTGTTTTCAATATCTGGGAACTGTAAACCACCACCCAACACACGCGCTTTCAACTCATCGATGTAGCTGTGTTCTTTAATCAAGAAATCAAGTGCTTGGTTGAGGAATGCACCAGAACCACAGGCAGGATCACAAATCGTTAATTCCAATAACCAATCTCTGTATTCATCCAGAATATCAACCAATTTTTTAAGCGTGTCCTTATTTCTCTTCTATCGGCTTTTGAAATATTGTTCTTCCTCAAAACCCAATTCTACTTTTTTCTCCAGACAGAGTTTTCCTACGGTATTTTCAACAATGTATTTGGTAATGTATTTCGGCGTATAAAAAACACCATCCTTCTTACGTTTACTGGTTTGTTTGTCAAAATCTCCACCTTCAATTTCTGCACTTACACTTTCAATCTCGTTCAATGAATTTTCGAAAATGTGTCCAAGAATATTCACATCCACTTGACTTTCAAAGTCATAATTAGATAATGTTTTGGAGTATTTATAAAGTAAATCACTGTCAATTTCTAACGCATCTAAAATTGCATCCGGCTTAAATAATCCACCGTTGTAAGCATAAATCTCAGCACGGTTTTGAGTTCCTTTTCTTCCTGTATCTAGGAAATTGAAATACTGTTTAAATAAATCATACAAAGGACGTTCATCACCAAAATCCCAATCATTTTTCCACTTGTCAAGAATCTGTAAAGTAGAGTTGGCAGGCAATAACATTCTGTCTTCGGCAAAAAACACAAACAAAAAACGGTCAATTAGTTTTTGCGACTTTTGAAACAGCGTCAATTTCACATTCTTCTCTAAACGCGCAATTTCAACTTGTTCGTCAACATCAATATTGGTACTTAATTTTTCTTTAACCGTTTTAGAATTATTACGGACTAAATCCCTGTACAATTCACGTTTAAAAACAGAATAATCTTTATAAAATGCTTTGGTTATTTCTTCCTCTTCGGCAATGGACTGCTCTTTTATTGCAAGTGGAACATCGTTGAGCACATGCTCGAGGTGCAAACACAAATACAACAAATTAAAGCGATCACGAGAAAGCGTAAACAAATCAAATTCCTCAAATTCCGTCGCGTCATTGATATAGAAACGCAATTTCTCAAAGTTGGAAGTAATCACATATACACAACCTTTGTGATTGGCTTTGTAATCAAAAGCTTGTTGACGAATACTTTCTAAATCCTTGGTATTTGTTCCCTTTAATTCAATGACACCGACTGCGCGTCCATCTTTCAAAATTGCACCATCTGCTTTTCGTGCATTTTTCTCATTCTTAAACTCCGTCGTTAAATTCGGGTTTGGATTGGGAAATAGGGTATAGCCCAAAATACTCACAAACAACTCATTTAAGAAAGTCGCTTGAAATTGTTCTTCTTTTGCACTCTTGATATTTTCCTGTATCGTGGTGTTCCAGAAGTAAGTTTTGTATTTTTTATAAGCTTTCTCAACTGCCGCTTCATCAAGCATTGAGAGTTTTGATTTAAGTACGGAAGGTTGAAATAGTGCCATATTGTATATTCTGTAAATGCAAATTGTTTTGACTCGGTTGCTATTAACTTATTAGATTATAGAATCAGTTGAAAAAGGTACAGATTATATCTTAAATATGGATTGATATTTAGAAGTCTTTCTAAGAATTAGCTAGAAAACGATGCTAATAGATAAAAAGGGTTCTTCATTTTCTTTTTGGCAAATAACAGAATTTGAGTAATCTAAATTCTCAAAAGGGTTCGAATTCGACCCCTTTTAATTTTCCAAAACTTTGTGCTTCACTTCCATTATTTTATTCAATTATTTCTTTAATTGAATTTTCAGAAATTAGGAATCTGTTTTTAATCCATGTTTTAATTATGACGAATTAGCCATAATTAGTCAAAAACCAACATGAGGAAATAGATTATCAAACAAGTTGACAATTCTATAAAGTAGAGAGAAAGTGGTGGTTGCAAAAAATGCAACGATTCAAAACGAAAACAATAACAAAGAAAATAGATCATTAGGTTTATACATCTCTTTTATAACTTATCGAATCCATTTTAAAACCTAATCCCCAAAAGGGTTCGAAATCGACCCCTTTAAACTTTCCCAAAGTTTTCCACCTTCCTCCCATTGTCTAGCTCAATTATTTACATATCTTAATTTAGATAATCACTTAAAATCAAAACAGTATGAATTTTACACCCATTTCAAAAAACAATTACGTAGCGTTGCATTTAAAGAACAATCCTTCTATAATAGAAGCTGAACTTAGACGCAATTTAGAAACTGCCTTAACAGCTTACAACAAAAGAATCAAATGTTCTTGTGGCGAAGATATTTGGGTAGTTGGCTCGACCTCTGTTGGCAACTCTTGCTATACATGCATTACTGGGAATAACCTGGCGACAGACAATTATGAAATAGATGGTGTTGTAACTCACATTACAGAAACGGATGCTTTTCAGCGTAAACGATTGGGATCAATTTGATCTTGATTTTTTAGGAGAAGGCAATTATAATGATGATGACGGCAACAGAATCGATCCTGACTTATTTCCAACTCCAAAAAAGTGATTAACATGGAAAGCCACTATTGTCCGACTAAGGGTCTGTAAATAAAAAACTCCTCTATTTTAAAATGTTCTTTTTTCCTTCTGTCTTTCCCAACAGGCTTATCACAAAGAATCCTATTTACAAATACAATTCAATCGATTACCTTCATTTTTAAAATTCAAAAATAAATCCTATCGAAGGAATCACGGTTGCTGAAGTATTTTCTAAAATGACAGGAATTCCATTGCTTCCATCTGATGCTATTGGGTTGCCGTCAGTCGTTTCGAATCCTGTATTGTCCTCATTCCGTTGGAAAGTGTAATTTGGTGTACTTGGAATTTTGTAGAGAAATACATTTTGAATATCTACAAATAGGGTTAAACTAACATTTTTGAAATTGATTTTTTTGTCAACACGGATATCCAATTGTTGAAAAACTGGTAAGCGTTTCTCATTGATCTGGGAAAAATCTAAAGTTCCAACTCCGGTTGTTAAATAATTTGTTTGTGAAGCAGCTAGATCAAACGGGGTGTAGGGTTGTCCTCCGGAAATGCGATATTTCACTCCTAAATCCCAGTTATTTTTAAACTTGTAACCGAAAGTAGTAGAAAACACAAAACCATAATCCCAAGTTGACGGTCTAAAAACGCCATCAAGACCAGAAAATTCTGATTTATAAACCGTTGTACTTATAATATAAAACAAATTCTTCATCAATTTCTGTTGCATGTAGGCCTCAAAACCATAAACACGACCTCTTCCAACGGAACTATAGCTATCGTTTCCAACAGTTGAAAAGTCCGTTCCAATATTGGCAAACGATATACCATCTGAAATAGATACAGGATAATTTCTGTAATCTTTATAGAAAGTCTCAAAGGTAATTCTCAAATCATTTCGGGGAATAAATTGTGTTCCAATCGTGTAATGAATTGAATTAATATATTCTAAACTTTGATTGACAAGGCTGTTGCTGGCGTCTCTAAAACCTAAAGCGGTATAGACGGGTAGTTTATAATACGATCCAAAAGAGGCGGAGATATTCCATTTATCATTGAAAGCATAAGAAGAGGATATTCTTGGTGAAAATGTTTTAAATGGATTATTTCCTGTTTGAGTGAATGTATTCATATCCGTTCGAAAACCACCAGTTATTAAAAGTTTTTCTTTCAAGAACTTTTTACTTAAATGGGAATAAGCTCCAAATTTATAAAATTCTATTGCTGATTCACTATTAAAACTAATCGCTGGAGAAATCACAATTCCAGAAGAATCCAATAGTTCATCTTGAATGGTATTAAATAAATCTAAGTCGTATTTTACGTATTGGGCACTCAATCCATAGCTGAATTTCCAACCGCTAAAAAACTGATTGAAATCTATTCTTAATTTATTTTCAGTTTCGAAACTTTTTAAACTAAATAGTTTACTACCACTTTGTATAGCATTGTTTTCATATCTATCCGCTCCATTAAAAAACATATTTCGACTCAAGGCCACAGTAAAATAACCTTTATTTATCAAACGTTTTAGAGAAGCACCAACAGTATAATTCCATTGTTTAATGAGAGGATTTGCACGATTTATATATTCTGTATTCGCATCTGCCTCTTCTGGAATAGCCAATTCAAAATTGTCAATTGCGCCAATTCCAATGAAGTTCAATTCTGTTTTGGCGTTAATTTTATGATTTATTTTATACTGGAAATCCCAATAATCTGGACGAATAGGTAAGTCAAGGATCTGGAATAAGAACTGTAAATAAGATCTTCTCGCGGAAGCCAAAAATGTTGTTTTCTTTCCTAATGGACCTTCGAGAGTGATCGCAGCTTCACTTCCTGATAAACGAAAATTTCCACTCAATTTATTGGGATTACCATTTCGTTGTTTAATCACAATTGTTGAAGCCAAAGCATTGTCATATCGACTATCAAAAGCAGATGATGTAAGCTGAACTTCTCTAATAAAAGACACATTTAAAATCCCTGTTGCACCTCCACTTGCTCCTTGCGTTTGGAAGTGATTCAATACTGGAATCTCAATTCCGTCTAAATAATAAACATTCTCACTTGGCCCACCTCCTCTTACGATAATGTCATTTCTATTGGGAGTTGAGCCTCCGGCCACTCCTGGTAAAACTTGAATCACTTTTGAAACGTCAAAATTCCCTCCTGGATTTGCTTTTATTTCTTCGGCTGTTAACTTTTGAGTTGATAATGGTGTGACCATATCTGTTGCACGAACAGATTTTGAAGCGTTAATTGTTACTTCGCCAAATTCTTCTACCTGATCTTCAAGTTCAATTTCTATTACTGCAGCATTCCCAGAATTCACATTGATATTATAACTGATGAAAGGCTTATATCCGATGTAATATGTTTCTAAATTATATCTTCCTACTGGTGCGGAAATATTAAATTCTCCATTCACGTCTGTCATAGCATTTAAAGTATCTGGACCAGTTAACGTTATCACAACACCAATTAAACCTTCTTGCAGATTTTTGTCTTTAATTGAACCAGTGACAACACCTTGGTTTTGGCCATAAATAGCGGTAAAACAAAATAAAATGAATAATAGAGTAAAGAAATGTTTCATAATTCAATTGATAATATGGTGCAAAAGTAAACTGATTTTTAATTAAATATAAAATAGGAGCACAAATATAAACTATTATTATGGAGTATAAGTTTTAGCTAACTAGTTGGGGGGGGATTTGACAACGAATTAAAGCCTTAAATTAAGCGCTGTTTTGAAAAACATAGTATAAGAACTATTTGCACCCATTTTATTGACTGATGTTACTCATTCAAACTCATCTTCGTCACCTTGAAACTGACTTTTTGAATTGTTGAGGCGTTATCATTTCAATCTTTTTAAATTGTCTATTGAAGTAACTGGTATTATTAAAACCTGACTTAAAAGCAATATCAGACATTCGGTAGTCATTCGATTCTTGAATTATCTTTTTTGAAAATTTAATCTTTT
>Ga0307952_1000960_pt1 | contig 15191 bp, 19 predicted proteins | sample OrgLakmetagen376_FD_201821 | JGI IMG/M metagenome (GOLD analysis project Ga0307952, IMG submission 201821) | Saline water microbial communities from Organic Lake, Antarctica - #376 | ecosystem: Environmental > Aquatic > Non-marine Saline and Alkaline > Saline | place: Antarctica: Organic Lake...
CAGGAATATCGCTCGCTGGAGTACAAACAGCACAACCATGACACGGTGGAAGTAGCGCATGGCTGATGTATCCGAGGCACTCAGGAAACAGATCCTTAATGCCCGCAAAAAAGAACAGAAGCTCAACATTGCCGGCGGCGGAACCAAAGGCTTTATGGGCCGCATAGCCGATAGCTATGCGGGCACCCTGAGCCTGGCGGAACACACCGGGATCGTGGAATACCACCCGGTAGAGCTGATCATGACCGTGCGAGCCGGTACCCGTATTGCGGACATCGAAGCCGCATTGGCCGAAGAAGGCCAGTGCCTGCACTTCGAGCCACCCCGTTTCGGCGATGCCTCGACACTGGGCGGCACCCTGGCCTGCAACCTCTCCGGCCCGGCAAGACCCTGGTCCGGCTCGGTGCGGGATCAGGTACTTGGCGTTCGTCTGCTGAACGGCAAAGGCGAACACCTGCGCTTCGGCGGCCAGGTAATGAAAAACGTGGCCGGCTACGACGTTTCAAGATTACAGGCCGGTGCCATGGGCACGCTCGGCGCGATCACCGAAATCAGCCTGAAAGTCATGCCCAAACCGGCCATGGCACTGACGCTGGTTGAGGATATGCCACAGAGCGATGTTATCCGCTATATGAATCAGCGCGCGGGTGAATCTAAACCCATCACCGGCGCGGCCTGGGTAGACGGCAAAGTCTATCTGCGCTTATCCGGGGCCAAATCCGCCGTGGAAGCCACCGCGGAAAAATGGTCTGGCCAAGTGATGGAGCAGGGGGACGATTTCTGGAAGCAGCTGCAGCACATGCAGCACGAATTTTTCGCCGGCGACGAGCCGCTCTGGCGTTTCTCCATCGGCTCCACTGCGGCTGACCCGGAGCTGGAAGGCCCCTGGCTGATTGACTGGGCCGGGTCCCAGCGCTGGTATCGGGGCGAAGCCGATATGGCAAAGCTGGAATCCATGGCCAAGCGGGCTGGCGGGCAGGTTAGCCTGTTCCGCGGCGGTGACAGAACGGATGATGTGATGCACCACCAGCCCGAGGCGTTACAGACGATTCAGAAGCGGCTGAAGGAGTCGTTCGACCCTGACGGTTTATTCAACCCGGGGCGGCTCTACAGCTGGCTTTGAAAATACTCCAGAACTAAGCAGTCCAGGTAAATCATGCAAACAAACCTAGTTCAACAATTTGCCAACACCGCCGAAGGCCAGGAGGCTGAATCCATCCTGCGGGCCTGTGTGCACTGCGGCTTCTGCACCGCTACCTGCCCGACTTATCAGGAACTGAACGACGAGCGGGACGGCCCCCGGGGCCGGATCTACCTCATGAAAATGTTCCTGGAAGGCGAAGAAGTCACCGAAAAATCCCGGGAACACCTGGACCGTTGCCTGACCTGCCGGAGCTGTGAAACCACTTGCCCTTCAGGCGTCAAATACGGCCGGCTAGTGGACATCAGCCGTGGCCTGATGGAAAAAGAAATGCCGCGTCCGCCCAAAGAACGCTGGATTCGCTGGACCCTGGGTCGCTTCATACCCAACCGCAGACTGTTCGGCTTCTTCCTCCGCCTGGGCCAGTTCTTCAAACCGGTTCTGCCCGGCGCCCTGGGCGCAAAAGTGCCGCCGAAGAAGAAAGCCAGCCCCTGGCCCACCGCCAGCCATGACCGCATCGTGCTGGCTCTGGCAGGCTGCGCTCAGCCGTCCGCCACACCCAACACCAACGCCGCCGCCGCAAGGGTAATGGACAAGCTCGGCATCACCATGGTGGAAGCACCGGAAGCGGGATGCTGTGGCGCGGTAAACCATCACCTTTCCGAGCATGAAGTGGCCCTGAACGCCATGCGCCGCAATATCGACGCCTGGTGGCCCGCCATCGACGCAGGCGCGGAAGCTATTGTGATGACCGCCTCCGGTTGTGGCGCCATGGTTCAGGATTATGGCCACCTTCTGAAAGACGATCCGGTATACGCTCAGAAGGCGCAGAAGGTCAGCGAACTTTGCACTGATATTGGCGCCTTCCTGCTGCAGCAGGACCTGGGAAAGCTGACGCCATCCCCGAACGCCGGGAAAGTTGCTTTCCATTGCCCCTGCACCCTGCAGCACGCGATGCAACAAAGTGGTGTGGTGGATCAGGTACTGCGCAAAGCAGGCATCGACCTGGCGCAGACCAAAGACAAACACCTGTGCTGCGGTTCCGCCGGCACCTATTCCATTCTTCAGCCGGAAATGAGCCAGCGTCTGCTGAAAAATAAACTGGAAGCACTGACCATCGACAAGCCGGACCGCATCGTTACCGCCAACATCGGCTGCCAGATGCATCTGGAAACGAAGTCGCAGGTGCCCGTGCAACATTGGATTGAATTGCTGGACGCCTGATCTGCATTCGCCTGTGGTTTTGTTTACAATGCGTGGCCCTTAAACAGAACCACAGGGAGTGGCATTGTGAGCATGACAACTCGCCCGGGCTGGGTATTTTATACATCCATTCTGCTGCTGGCGGCTTTCGTTGCTGCGGGTATCTTTATTCCCGATCAGATGACCGCGTGGGCTGATACCGGTCTGGAATTCACCACCGTACATTTCGGCTGGCTTTATCTGTTCGCCACCACCGGTTTTCTGGTGTTCTGTCTTGCTGTGGCCGCGAGTGACTATGGCCACATCCGGCTGGGTGCAGACGGCGAGGCACCAGAGTTCCCCTATCTGACCTGGCTGGGCATGATCTTTTCCTCTGGCATGGGGGTAGGGCTTGTGTTCTGGGCGGTGGCGGAACCCATGAGCCACTTCATGTCACCTCCGTTTGGCGCTGCCGCGCCCGAAAGCCCCAACGCTGCCAGCCTGGCCATGCGTTACTCACTGTTTCATTGGGGGTTCCATCAATGGGCGAACTTCGCCGTGGTGGGACTTGCCATTGCCTACGTCCGCTTCCGCAAGCAAGGTCCCGGACTGATCAGTGAGACCTTCCGGGCATCGCTTGGCAAACATGTAGACGGCGGTGTCGGCCATGGCATCAATACCCTGGCGGTTGTTTCTACCGTATTCGGGGTAGCAACGACTCTGGGCCTGGGGGTCATCCAGATCAACAGCGGGTTGGTGTCGGTGAGCGACATCGGTTTTGGCGCAAATCAACAGCTGTTCATTCTGGGGGCGATAGCTGTTGTTTTCCTGCTTTGCGCTCTGGCTCCACTGGAAAGTGGTGTGCGTTATGTCAGCGATGCCAACATGGTGCTGGCTGCGTTTCTGCTGGCATTCGTCTTCTTCTTCGGGCCCACCGACTTCATTACCGCCGCCATGACCAATGCCATCGGTGATTATTTTGCCAACATGATGGGCATGAGCCTGGTGATGACGCCCTACACAGGCGATGACTGGGTAGAGCGCTGGACGATTTTCTACTGGGCCTGGGGGCTGTCCTGGGCGCCGTTTGTGGGCAGCTTTATTGCGCGGATCTCCCGGGGCAGAACCAGTCGCGAGTTTGTTTTCGGTGTTATCGGAACACCGGTGCTGCTGAGCATCTTCTGGTTCTCCACATTTGGTGGCTCAGCACTTTATTTCGAACTTTTCGAAGGCGCGGCACTAGGCGAAGCCGTTACCCGTGAGATGAGCTCGGCGCTCTTTGCCACTCTCGAGTTCCTGCCCGGAACCTCCATAATCAGCGCCCTGATGCTGGTGTTAATTGTCCTGTTCGTGATCACCTCGGCCAATTCCGCGACCTTTGTGCTGGGGATGTTTACCAGTAAAGGGACGCTGACGCCCAAGCGTTGGCTGCGGGTGACCTGGGGGTTGGTTCAGGTATTGGTCGCCGGGGTACTCCTGGTCAGTGGCGGGCTGGCGGCGCTTCAGACGATTTCCATCCTGGCAGCCTTTCCGTTCATGGTGTTGATGATCTTTATGGCGGTTTCCCTGCTTAGATCACTGCGCGAGGAAAAGCGGCAGCTGGAACTTCATGAGGCGATTATCCGCGGACGCATGATGCAGCTGCTGGAAGAGCGGGACCTGGCAAGGGCCGAGCAGCTGGCGGAAGAGGGGCTGATCGGGCCCGAGATTGATTACGGGGAGACCGGCACAGACGATGACGCAGCGCCCGAGGACCGGGCGTAAAGACTGAAAAACGACACTACTACAGGGAGCGTAGACCTTATGCCAGGACGGCATTGCGTATTTTTGAGCTTATTCATGCTGGCCCAGCCCGCGATTGCTGAAATGTTCACCTGGACTGACCAGCAGGGAATAACCCACTTTTCTGATACCGCGCCCGCCGCCGGGGAAGCAGAACAGGTGATCCTCGGAACGCCTTCAGTTATCCCCATGGCGGGCAACATCCGGCAGGGTGAAAAAGTCAGAGCCATACACAGAAAGGTCCAGCAGTCCTTTCAGCGAGACAGACCCGAACAGCGCTTCAGAAGCCCCGGTGAAACATCTGGCGCAGACAAGCAGTGCAGAAAGCTGCAGCTTCGGATTGAGAAAATCCAGCAGAAGCTGCGTGCTGGCTACTCCAATGACCGCGGCAACAGCCTCCGGCGCCAGCGCAGGGCGCTGGGCCAGAGGTATTCACGGGAATGTGTGCTGGGGTGATTGGGCGCTGACTCGCTTTGCTTATCTATGGCAGCAATCTTGCTTTCTAATCCGATGTATAGACCATCAGGTGTCCACCATGAATCTTTCCGATATCGATATTCGACTACTGCGCGTTTTCCGGGCCGTTGTGGAAGCTGAAGGCTTTCACAATGCTCAGGAGCAGCTGAATATAAGCACATCTACAATCAGCAATCACATGAGCCAGCTGGAAACCAGAGTCGGATTCCGGCTTTGTCAGCGTGGACGAGGTGGGTTCCGGTTGACGCCCAAGGGCGAGAGTTTTCATCACGCAGTCGGAGAATTTTTCACCGCCATCCATAGCTTCCAGGCAAAGGCAGATCAACTGCGGCACAGTCATCAGGATGCCATTCACCTGGGGATTCTCGACAATCTCGCCACCGATGATCAGTGCCCCCTGCACAAGGCCCTGGCCTGGTTTTACGGGCCTCACCAGTCCGTTGAACCCACCAGCCTGACGATCGAAGTGTTGGCTCCTGATGCTATTGAAAAATGCCTGATTAACCAAAGCCTGGATATGGGCGTAGGCATTTTCGATCATCACCACAGTGATCTGACCTACGAGCCGCTTTACCGCGAGAGGGACATACTTGTCTGCCGCCCGGACCATCATCTGGCGCAAATGGCGGACCCCAGGCAACTTGCAAATGCACTGGCGAACGAGAAAAAAGTGGTGCGCCACTTCATGCAAAAGCGGGAGTTCCCATTTATCGCAGAGGATCACAACAGCGTTGTGGCCACTGTGTGCAATGTGGAAGAGGCGGTATTGATGATCCTTCATGGACCTTTTATCGGTTTTCTCCCCTGGCATTTCGCCCGTCGGTGGCTGGATGAGGGCCGCCTGGTTGCCCTTATGCCAGAGCAGTTTGTGCGTTATTCGCAGATTTTTCTGGCTTATCACGATGAGAACATCGCGCAGAAACCCACCGCCAGAGCCCTGATTGATCGCACCAAAAACGAGCATGACCGGATGGCAGAGCGCCTTGTTGGGGCGTAAATAGCCATTTGCGGCTCTTACCCCGTCACTCGTCAAAGTAAACGTGGATTCACCACTATTTTTCGCAGGCATCGGGCCCGTTAGCCTTTAAAGGTAATTTCAACCCGGTTCACATATTGAAATCTGGAGAAGTGACATGGCTATCCGACACACCGTTTCCTCGATGGGCGCCGCTTTAGCGCTCACCTTTACATTACCGGCTCACGCCAACCAGGACCTGACATCTGTCACTGTCGGCCATCTGGTGGCTCTGGATATGGCGCCGCTTTTTGTTGGCGTCGAAAGCGGTTGTTTTGAAAAACAGGGGCTCGCGGTTGATACCCGCTTCTTTGCCAATCCGGGTGACAACAATGCCGCCCTGGCGGGTGGTTCGCTGGACTTCAATATCAACCCCTTCACACTTCCGTTTTTTGCTGCCAATAGTGGTGTTCCCATTCGTGTGCTGGCCGCCGCGGGTGGCTGGGGGGTCATGGAAGTGATTGCCCAGGGTGAATTCGAACTGGACTCAATGGACGATCTGAAAAAGCACGCAGAGTCGGGCGGAAAAAAGCTGAGTGTGGCGGTACTTCAGGGGGACACCCTCGAACTGATTATGGTTACAGAGCTGGCGCGAGTAGGCTTGTCTACGGATGACGTAGAGTTGATCTACTTTGATGACCTGCTGGCAATGGTGGAAGCCTTCCGCAGCGGGGGGGTGGACATGCTCAGCCACATCAAGCCCTACACATCCGAGATGGTGGAAAATCGTGGCGCCACCATGGTCACCAATAACGCCGCCGCATGGGCCGAAAAAGCCCCTAATACTGTAATCAGCGCTCTGCAGTCCACACTGGATGAAAAACCAGAGATGGTCGAATCCTTCATGAAGGGCATGCAGTGTGCTGCCAGCATCATCAACGATGACGTGGATCAGGCGCTGGAGCTGCTGGACGGTGGCAACTACTTCCGGGTGTCCGAGGATGTCCTCAGGCAAGCCTTCGCCAGTGCCCCGCAGCCCATTTCCTTCACGCCCGATATCGATTCTGTTCAATTTGTCGTGGATGAGTTGACCCGTATGGGTTACGTCAGTGGCACTACCACCGCAGAAGACATCTTCCGCACTGACCTGATTGAGTCACTGGAAAAATGATAGTGAGAGCCATCAGTTGGGAGCGGGCAGGGCCCTGGGTTATTGGAGCCCTGTCTTTCACGCTCTTCGTTGTGCTCTGGGAAGCAGCAGGGCGCAGCGGCCTGGCCTTCACAACGGTCGCGCCGCCGCCCAGCCAGTTTCTGGCCATGGTCGTGGATAGTGGTTTCCGTGTGGGGCTGGGCTCTCAGGCTGCCTCTCTGGACGAAGCAATATTATCCACTTTTGGGCGCGTGTTCGCGGGCATGGGCCTTGCCTTCGTTGGGGCGCTTTTGACCGGCACGCTGATCGGGCTCTCCCGCTACGCAACCTGGTGCATCTCGCCTTTTCTGTATGTTCTGGCACCGATTGCACCCATTGCCTGGATCCCGCTGGCCATCGTGGTGTTCGGGATCGGTAATGTGACGGCGGTGTTTATCGTCTTTATGGGTGTTTATTTCATTCTGACCATCGGCACGCTGGCGGAAATCCGCCGGGTGCCCGAGGAATACCTGACGGTTTCCGGCAACCTCGGGGCCAGTCAGTGGCAGCGCTGGGTGTGGGTCATCCTGCCCGCCATTCTCCCCGGCGTGTTTACTCTGCTCCGGACTAACTTCATCGCTGCCTGGATGGCTGTTCTGGTGGCGGAAATGGTTGGTATGCGGGATGGATTAGGCGCAATCATCATGATGGGCCGAAATCTGTTCAATAACGAGTTGATCATGTTTGGCATGCTGGTGATTGGCGTTTCCGGTTTCGTGGTGGATCGCGTTCTGGCTTTTATTGGGCAGCGCATCCTTTGGTGGAGGGTTTAATGAACAGCGTTAATACCGTTAATCAGGGCGGTGCATCACCCGTGCAGGCTCAGCCAGGCCCGGTGTTTCACCTGGACCACCTGACCGTCAATTTCCCCGCACGCAAGGGCGTGGTTCCAAGCCCCCTGCAGAATCTGAACCTGAAGATCGAGCCAGGGCGCATTACCACGATTCTTGGCCGGTCCGGCTGTGGCAAAAGCACCCTGCTCAGGGCGCTCGGCGGATTTATCCGGCCTGAAGACACTGGTGGGGTAGTTTACCGGCAGAAGTTCCTGACCGGACCCACGCCGGACATTGTGATGATCTTTCAGGAGAACAATCTTTTCCCCTGGCTGACCGTTGAGGGAAATGTGAAGTTCGGCCTGCGCTTTCGCCGGAACGACAAGCGCGATAAGGCTCAGGCCGTGCGGGATATTCTTGCGAGTGTTGATCTGACAGACGCTGCCCGGCAATACCCCCACGAGCTCTCCGGCGGGATGAAGCAGCGCACCGCCATCGCCAGGGCACTCATTACCCGACCCGCAGTGCTTTTGCTCGATGAGCCGTTCAGCGCACTGGATATCAGCCTGAAGCGACATATGCACACCCTGATCCGGGAGCTTCAGGAGCAGACCGGAACGTCCATGGTGATGGTTACCCACGATGTTGAGGAAGCAATCACGGTGGGTGATCGCGTTCTGGTCCTCGGTGGTGATCCCGCAAAGATTCTGATCGATGAAGATACCACCAGTCCGGACATGCGAGATCGTTATTCAGCCGAGTATCTGGACCTTCAGAAGAAGGTGGAAAACGTTATCTACTAGCAGGAGATCGCCATGAATGGCATTCATGATATGGGTGGACTGCACGGCTTCGGACCGGTGGAAATTGATCCCGACGAACCGGTGTTCACCACCGAATGGGGTAGCCGGATTTTTTGCATGACACAGGTTATTGATGGCCTCGGGATCTGGAACCTGGATGAGCACCGCCATGAAATTGAACTGATGGCTCCCGAGGATTATCTCACCCATACCTACTATGGCCGCTGGCTGTTTGCCATGGAGCACATACTGGAACGCCGCAACATAGTGCGCCGGGCGGAAGTGGATCTGCGCGCGGCTGAAATTGCCAGCGACAGGCGCCAGTTTACCCCTGTCCGGACAGCCGACCGTAACTGGCCTCTGGCCGAGGATGCCAAAGTGCCCTGGGGGGGCTGGCGCAAGGATGAGTCGGTAACCCCAAAATTTGCAGAGGGGCAGCGGGTAAGGGTGAGAAACATTCATCCCCCGGGGCACACCCGGGTCACCAATTACACCCGTGGAAAGAGCGGTGACATCTACCGGGTAAATGCCCAGGCATGGGTCTTTCCCGATACCCGTGCACATTACCAGGGTGAAAACCTGCAGGCGGTGTACACGGTGCGTTTTGACGCCCTGACACTTTGGGGGGAGTCACAGGCTGAACCCAATCTTTATGTTTATATCGATCTTAGCGAAAACCACCTGGAAGCAGATCAGGAGAACCAGTAATGGGCCACAATCATGCGCACCCGGAAAAAGCCTGGCAGGCCATTCGGACCGAAGCCATTGAAAGTCTGCTTAATGAAATCAATGTGCTGACTTCCGAGGATGTCGACAAGGTAGTCCGGCATTATGAAGAGAATGTCGGGCCGAAAACCGGTGCCAGGGTAATTGCCCGTGCCTGGGTTGATCCGGAGTTCAAGACACGGCTGTTGGCGGATGGATTGGTGGCCTGCGAGGAGCTCGGGATCGGCGGTCCGGAGACCGAGCTACTGCACGTGGTGGAAAATACGCCCAGGGTTCACAACGTAGTGGTCTGCACCCTTTGTTCCTGCTACCCCTGGCCGATTCTGGGGCTGCCGCCAGCCTGGTACAAGTCGAGTGCCTACCGATCACGCCTGGTAAGGGAGCCTCGTAAGGTGCTGTCGGAACTGGGCGTTGATCTGCCGGACGAGGTCGAGATCCGGGTTTGGGACAGCGTTTCCGAGATCCGCTATCTGGTTATGCCGGAAAAGCCCGACCATTCTGAAAATCTCAGTGAAGCCGAGTTTGCAGAACGGATAACCCGCGATCACATGATCGGGGTTGCCCGCCACATTCCACAAGCCGGGTAGGAGGCTTACCATGCAACCAGAAACGCTTTCCGCTGCCCTTAACCAGTCCGGTTTTGAAAACCTGACGTTCAGCACACCCTGGTCCGCGCGTCTGTTCGGTATGACCCTTGCCGCAAGCGAGAAGCGGTTCTTTACCCTGCAGCAATTCCAGTCGGCACTGATAGGCCGTATCAGTGAAAAGGAGCAGGATGGATGTATCACCACTGATGATGACTATTACACCTGCTGGCTAGAGGCTCTGCAGGGGCTGCTGGAGGAAAAGAATCTGTGGCAGGCCCATCAACTGCACGAGCGTGAGGTGGAAGTTGTGGAAGCGGGTGAGCACCGCAAGGAGCAACAGCGACATGGCCATCAGGCTGTCCAGCCGGAGGTGGTCAAATGACGATCCCAGGTAATCCTTATGATTTCCCGATAGAAGGGCCGTTGTTGCCAGAAAAAACGGCCTTGATGATCATTGATATGCAGCGGGACTTCTGTGACCTGTCTGGTTACATGCATACCCGCGGCGGCGACGTTGGGCTGGCGCGGGCCATTGTTCCCCGGATCAGCGCAGTCAGGGATGCCTGCAGGGAGGCTGGTATTGCCATCATCTACACCCGGGAGGGCCATCGCCCGAATCTTTCGGACCTGCCCCGCAGCAAGCGCATAAAAACCGCATTGGCGGGCGCCGAAATCGGCAGTCAGGGCCCTCTTGGGCGGCTATTGATACGTGGTGAGCATGGCTGGGATTTTATTGATGAGTTGCAGCCCGACGATACCGAGATCGTGGTTGACAAGGCCGGGACGGGTTCCTTTCATGGCACCGAACTGAACGACATCCTTAACAATAAAAACGTCGAGAACCTGATCATTACCGGTGTGACCACGGGTGTCTGTATCAACTCTACGGTTCGCGAGGCCTCCGACCGTGGCTATAACGTCCTGGTGCTGGCGGACTGCTGTGCAGAGCCGGATCAGAAGACCCATGAAATTGCCATTGAACTGCTCAAGGTGGAAGGTGGTTATCTTTCAACTATCTCTGACTCACAGCGGTTTCTGACGGCGATTTCCCGGATATCCAGGCTGATGGTAAATCAGCGCCTGAAATCATCGGAGATGCCACGATGAAATATCCATTGCTCAAACTGTTCGTTCTGCTTTTTCCGGTGGTCAGCCATGGGCACCATCCAATGGGCGGGGAAGCCCCCGAGACCGCAATCCAGGGGCTTCTGTCCGGGCTTGGCCACCCGATTATCGAACTGGACCATTTTCTGTTTGTGGTCGGGTTTGCGGGTTTTCTGGCCCTTTGCAGCCGGAAAATCATCATCCATGCCGGGCTGTTTCTGGCCCTGGCGATGGTGGGCACCCTGGGGCACCTTGCCCGGCCGGACCTACCGTATATGGAAGCCGGCATAGTTCTGACTACAGTCATCGTTGGTGGTTTTCTGCTGGTCCAGAAGCTGGACAGTGCCAGGCTATTGTGGTTTTTGGCACCCGTCGCGGGACTTTTGCACGGATATGGCTATGGTGGCGCGATCGTTGGCGCCGAGAACACGCCTGTGTTCGCTTACCTGATGGGTTTCACAATCATTCAGACGATGCTTATGTTTGCGATTGTCCATTGCCTGAAGCGTTTTGGCAGCGATCCTCAGAGCGATGGGTTTTCGGTCTATCGCTCGTTTTGTGGTGCGGTAATGATCAGTCTGGCATTTTTAGTGTGATTCATTTTTTCTTCCCGTGTTTCCAGGGGGCGGCCGGAGCGGTCAGCGACATCAGAAAGTTGTGACTAACAGGTAGGCGGTGTAGCCAAAGAATGCAGACAGCAGTAGCAGGCCCTCCACCCGGTTAATCCGACCCTGCGAACGAAACCCGTAACCCAGCACAAACAGTGACAGGGTCAGCGCTGCCATCACCGCTATATCACGCGTCAGTATTTCCGGCGCGACGGCCATCGGGCTAATCACGCCTGCAATGCCCACCACCGCCAGGGTGTTAAACAGGTTGGATCCCAGGATGTTGCCCAGGGCGATGTCGTGCTCGCCCTTGCGCGCGGCAATGACTGACGACGCCAGTTCGGGCAGCGACGTACCCACCGCCACAATGGTCAGGCCGATGATCAGGTCACTGACGCCAAAGCCCTGAGCCACTTCAATAGCGCCCCACACCAGAACCCGGGAGCTGATAACCAGCAGCACAAGGCCCGCAACCAACCAGATGATGGCAGGACGCAGCTGCATACGGTGGTTGGTCATTTCTGCCGCGATTTCTTCGCCCAGCGCATCGTGTTTCTGAGTCATGCCCTGCCGAATGGACCAGGCCATCAACGCCGCGAATACGCCCAGAAGCACATAGGCATCCATCCTCGTCAGCTGGCCATCCCAAAGCTGAAACGCGGCCAGAAGGGTCACGCCTGCCAGAATGGGCAGCTCTTTACGCATTACCTGGGAGTGAACCACAATCGGGCTGATCAGCGCGGTAATACCCAGAATCAGCGCAATGTTAGTGATGTTTGAACCATAGGCGTTACCCAGTGCCAGCCCCGGATTGCCCTGGGACGCGGCCAGGGCCGATACCACCATTTCCGGCGCCGAGGTGCCAAAGCCAACTACCACCATGCCGATAAGCAGGGGCGGCATGCCAAAGTGGGCGGCTGCAGCGGCAGACCCTTCCACAAACTTGCCGGCGCTCCAGACCAGCAGGGCCAGGCCGAGGGCAATCGCAAACAATGGTAAAACCATATTCTTCCTTGTGAGTCTGGTGGTTTAATCCGTAAGTAACCTGAAAGAGAGCTGTTGTCCCGATAGAATGTTAGACGGAACGTGTGGATTGTCTATCTGAGCATTTATGCGAATAGGTTCCGCGTCGACCCTTAAAAGCAGGATTTATCGATTGTGACGTCCCGCTCAGTGGGTTGCTTCACTGGGCGGCTTCTGGTCCATGTTTCTGGAAAGGATACTGTCTGCGTCCAGCGAGGCAATGGGTATCCCCGTGTCACGCGGGATATCACCGCTGAGTTGCAGCGCGAGGTAACGCATTGCACATACCCGCAGAAAAGACGTGAAGTTACCGAGATCGTGCCCGACGTCGATGGATTCATGATACAGCCTGGTGATCATCTGTGGCAGGTTCATGCCGTCTCTGGCGGCGATTTCCGTAAGGGCATGCCAGAAAGCATTTTCCATACGAATGCTCGTGACCATACCGTCAATGCGCAGAGAGTGGGTGCGGCTGACCCAGAGGTCGGAATCGGCGTGGATGAAGAGTTTGCACATGGCGCTATCCTCATGAACCGGGGCCGCAGTTACGGCCCCGTTCTGTCACTTGTCCAGCAGCTTGAAAAACTGTGCCAGCCACTGCGGGTGAGCTGGCCATGCCGGTGCTGTCACCAGATTACCATCCGTCACCGCCGCGTCAACGTCGATGGCTGCGAAGCGGCCGCCGGCCAGTTCAACTTCCGGCTGGCAAGCGGGATAGGCGGAACACTCGCGGCCTTCAAGCACTCCGGCTGCGGCCAGTAGCTGGGCGCCGTGGCAGATGGCCGCCACCGGTTTATCTGTTTCGAAAAAATGACGAACCAGCCTCTTCACGTCTTCGTTCAGGCGCAGATACTCCGGGGCACGGCCGCCTGGAACGACCAGCGCATCATAGTCGGCGGGGTTGAGCCCCGCGAAATCAGCGTTCAGGGCAAACCGGTGCCCGGGCTTTTCGGTGTACGTCTGGTCGCCTTCGAAGTCGTGAATGGCCGTGGCTACGGTGTCTCCCGACTTCTTGTCGGGGCACACTGCGTGAACCGTGTGGCCGACAGCCTGCAATGCCTGGAATGGCACCATGGTTTCGTAGTCCTCGGTGAAATCACCGGTGATCATCAGAATCTTTTTACCGCTCATACCCTGCTCCTTGTACTTGTTGGTGATAGCGCTTTAACAATACCAACAGCCGTGCGATCAGGGGTATTAGGGGAATACTACAGTGGTTACCAGGAGGTGGACGCCAGAAACAACAAAGCCCGCAAAAGCGGGCTTTGTATAAAATCAGGATGGTGCCCGGAGGCGGAATCATTTTAGCAGCAGTGACAGGGTCTAAAGCGGAATTATCGTGATTTTGTCGTGATTTCTTGAGCAGCTTGCCCCATGTCGGTTTTGCATATTCCTTGTCGTGCCAATGTTGAGAAGAGCTTTGCAACTGCTCGCCAAGCCCCGAGAAGTCCTTTCCCAATTTTGTAAATTTCGTAAGCCGGAGTTGATGCCTTTTCAGTTTTTTTTAGTGAAGCATCAAAGGCGCAGGTTAGTCTAGGATTTTTGAGACAGCTTGTAAGTCTTGAACGAGTAAAATGAGGATGTTGAATGATTCACCCGATGATTGCTGTATTGGCCACGCTCTTGGTTTTGTTCGTTGGATTTGTGCTCATTTACAAGTTTTTTGCCGTCTTGGAGCGAGCCGATAAGTCTGTCAACGCCCAGAAAAGAAATCGAGAAGAGGATTAATTCACCCCTCAACCTGGTCACAGGTGCAGCCAATGTGCCCTCGGCCTGCATTAGCTTACCTGCCACTAACCATTACCTCTGCAAATTTCTCCCACGTCGTAAGCCTCCGGATTCCAAAAAAACACAGGGAGGATAAATCAATGTCTCGAATCATGTGGAAAGCACTCATTTTCACTTCCTTGGCTGCCAGCGCCCTTTTCATTTTTGAGTTGGCGCTAATGTGGTCGCTGTTGCGGGAAGAGGGTGTCCAGCAGGTGTTTAATCGGCGATTCGATGGCGGTTTGCAGATAGCTAGAGAGGTAGCGGTTTTTACAATTAGCCTTTTCTGGGTCGTGAGCAAAATTTCGGCCTCAAGTACAGATAGCAGTGGAGCGATGTTGGATAGAGAAAGCCATTTTCCCGGCACAGCTGCTGGCATGAGTTTGCAGGGTGTCGAGAATGAAGCAGTGATTACAAATGAGGAGAGTGACTTATTCGAGGATAGTGTTTTTGACGACTCCGTTAATCCAGCCAACGGCCTACCTATGATTGGGTCTTTAGATATAGAGGGTAACGTCTACGGAACGGATTCAGTACATGATTGTTCGGGTGGGTTTGACGATGACATATCGATGGGCCTGTCGGATTCACTTTTTGATGATGACCTGAGTTCTTCTGACGACGATTGGATTTAAGGGGACTCGAAATCGAATGGGAAAAACTGCTTCCCAAGTCATCAGTATGACCGGGGAAGCGAGCCAGAAAGAAACTAGTCTGTGAGTTCGTTTCGCAAGACTTCCGCACCTCTGCAGGTTATTTCAGCAAGAAACAGTGCCCAGGGATATGCATCGGGACGCCGTTGCTTTTCAAGCTCAAATAATTCTCTCAGCTTTTCATTGGAGTGCTCGGGCATGTCGTAACTGTACCGGCAGAGCACGTCTGCTTGAAGGATCTTGGAAATCAGCATAGAGGCTGTTGTGATCTCTATATTGTCCTCTTGGGGGGCCGGGGTAATCCCCCCTAAAAACCAAGGTGCTCAAAAGTAGAATTTTCCGTAAGCTAAACGCAGGGAGATTCTGCATGAAAAAGTCACGTTTTACCGATAGCCAGATCATGGCGATCTTGAAGCAAGCC
>Ga0307952_1000965_pt1 | contig 15147 bp, 11 predicted proteins | sample OrgLakmetagen376_FD_201821 | JGI IMG/M metagenome (GOLD analysis project Ga0307952, IMG submission 201821) | Saline water microbial communities from Organic Lake, Antarctica - #376 | ecosystem: Environmental > Aquatic > Non-marine Saline and Alkaline > Saline | place: Antarctica: Organic Lake...
ATACCCTGCCGGCGCCTATTGCAGCAACTGTGGATTGGTGGGTAATTATTTGCTTGTGTGTATGTATGAGATGGGCAGTACAATACATACGATGACAATATGGTTTTTGTGCAATACCATAGAATGTGTTCGTGTTCCGCACAGTGGGTTCCTAGGAGTCTAGGTATGCGCGTACCTCTATAACACTGCTTTCACCACACATTGGTCATCCCTGTTTTATCACTGCAGTGCGACACCCACTACGTCTCCCATGTGAAAGAGGCTTGTGCGTTCCTTGGACCTGGTGCGTGATGGTCGATGGCTGTTACAAAATCTCACCTCACAATTGATCGCTCTGATTTTGCAGACAGTTTCATCCTTATATAGGCCAGAGCAAGGGATTTTTGGTCATGCACAACAGCTTCTTTAGCTCTTTGGAATGCACACCGTTGTTGCCTGCAATTTCTAAAGGAACCGCACGTAGGCAGGAGCAAGCACAAAGTGCGGCCTCTCCAAAATTAAAAATGCACAATGTAAATACACGCCTCACGCTGCCTCACATAAGAAAAAAGGAACAATTACACAGGCCATCCTCACAAAAAAGGATCGTGTCTCTGCATACGTAGGCATGAGCAAGATTGAGCAGCAAGAGGTCCAAGTGCACGGGAGGTCAAGGTATAGATCTGATCTTTGCAACGCTTGCTGCCTGCTTGTATCCGGGCGGACCCAGTCTTTTACCCTTGCCCCATTCTTCTTTAGCTTATATGTGCATGAGCCAAAAACTAGAGAGGGATAAGGGATTGATTAATCAAAAAGTGGAATTGCCTGAAAACAGGAATGGCGTGCTCCTCCTTGTCTCTTATGCTCCCTGCATTTTCCAGGAACTATGACGATGATGACGAGCTGCGCTTTGGTGTGAACAGTGAGATGATGTACGCACGCAACACCCCCGCACAGGTATTGCAAATGTGTGGATGTTTTGTGTGTGTTCGTGTCTGTGCTTTCCACGTTCATGCTCAGCGCGTTATGGTTATAAGACTGGGAGAGTTTAATAGCTTGATAGCTTGCACGTTCATCTCAGGCTTCAACGTCACACCTAAAAATTTTGCTGTTTTGTCAAAGCAACAGTAGTGCATGTGCATTTCCTTTGGCTCCTCACACCTGCAGGAAGGTGCACAATGGACGGGCATCGTGACACAGGTAGGTGTGTGGGTGTGTGGGTGCATCGTGACACAGGTAGGAAAAGAGACCTCGGACAAAAGAAGCACTTTGCTTGTTTGGTTTCACTGACTTCAACTGGGAGATCATGTGATCTGATGTAAATTGTGGGTGTGATTGCGGGACTTGTAAGGATCCTTTGTGTGGATTTGCAAGCCCATGGCACAAGACTATAGCACGTGATGTGACGAATTGTTTGGAGTTATCTGAGCATGATATGATCATCTTAAGCATAGAGGATGATTTACCGTGTTGCTAGCGTTGGTGTTGCATCGTACAAAAGGGGGCCTTGTTGCGAGGAGATCCCTGTACTTTTTGGATGCACATACTCAAATAGCGTCCTGTGGGATGTGGGCCACTGCCTGTAGGATGTAGCCCCTCCTGGATCACCCTCTTTGATACAGCGTGCGTACATTGCAAAAGATTGAAGTGAAGAATCACATATGCCCTTTCCCACCCTTAACTGATTCCTCTGAGGATGCCCTCGGTTACCAACTCTGCTTGTCCTCTTGCAGCTGTCCATGTGTGTACCTACCTCCCTTCTACATTTTTTTCACATTCAATTGCATGAACCCTGAGGTCGCTATGCAAGTGATGCAATTGTACACACACTCATACGTGTACGTGTAAGTCTTTGAGTGGTGCTGCAAATCAATGTATGCTGCAAGCATACAGGATAAGTACCTCCCCCTCTTGTGCGGTGTGTCGTTCCACCCCTGGCACATCATACACTTGCATACTCACTCGCTTCACAGGTGGCCATAGAGATGCTGTCCAGTGGGAAGGTAGAGGCCGTCATCTGTGTTCAATCAGATCCACTCGACAGGCGGGTTCATAGAATGACGATGTTGCTTTGCATGTATGGTTTTGGTTTGCTTCACGGTAGAGCTCTGGAATTGCTCTTGTCGCTCCCTCTTACTTTCTCGTGGGTTTTCCTGCCTTTACTTCGCTTTTGTCACTGATCAAGCAAATACACACACACACACAAGCGGGGACAAGACTCAATTCAATCCGTACAAATCGAAGGGGCAAATCTTCCTTGGGTCTCCCTTGCACTGCCCCTGATCTAAAGTGCTTGACATTGACGGTCGCGTTTCATGAATCTCTTAGCCATGCCTCCATTGCTGCACCATCAGAAAAACTTCAAACGATCATGCCCATGCCACTTTTTCAAGCAAGCCGCACACAAAGCGCGTTCTGGTTGTTCTCTGCAGGTTCACACCAAAGCCCATGATTGCACGAAAAGTGGACGACATATTGCAAGCCCGAGGTGTCAAACCGGTGCTGTCGCCTAATCTTGAGGTAGGGAGGTCTGTTGGGGGGGCAGCATTTGAACGTAGCAGCCATTACGCCAGGCCTTTGGATCCCAAATGACGATGGAGCTTTGGCTGTACACAAGTGTGGAACTCACCACGCAAATAATGGAGCTTTGGTTGTACACACGTATGGAACCCGCTACGCAAATAATGGAGCTCTAGCTTTACACAAGTGTGGAACTCACTGCGCATGCAGGTGCTGGCAGCTCTGGAAGCCTGTGGTGTGAAGCGTGTGCTGTTCATTGGAGTTGGATGTCAGGTAGGGCTGCACCACCACCACGCATGGCACACTTTTGGTTTTCGTTTTGTGGATGTGCATGGAGGAATACACGTCAGACCAGGGGCCTAATTGTATCAGCTTGAGGCCTAACTGTATCAGCTTGACACCATTTTTGTTATTTGAAGTTGCAAATTGAATCGCCCCTTTTCCCCACCGCGGGATAACTTTCTTCAAACATGGTTTCACACAGGCCGGAGATTCCATGCCTTGTACTGCTTTGTAGGTTCAGGCTTTGCGCTCAGTGGAAAAGTACTTGGGCCTAGACGCACTGTACATCCTCGGTACTAATTGTGAGTCGTCTCCAATTAGCCGTCGCGCTCCACGAGCCACAATCAACTACAATCTTAATATGCAACTGCAAACAACAAGTCAGGAGTTAGATCTTTGTGGTCGCATCTGTAGCCTGCAGCTCTGCTTTTGAGGTCGGAGAGTGAAAAGAGCATTGCTAGGTGAACAGGGGAGGGTGTTGCTTTTTATGTCGTTGAATAAATGTGCTTTGCAACTGCATGGTGATTAAACAATTTAGACAACAAGGGGTGTCAAAATGTTTCACGTCCTGGCTGCTAGTCCGTGAGATGTACACTGCAGTTTGATTGCCCATGCATATCTCAGGTGTTGACAACGGTAGGAGGGGTACACTCGAGAAGTTCCTGGAAGCGGCCTCCACACGCCCGGATGAGGTGCTACACTACGAGTTCATGCAGGATTACCGGGTGAGCTTTTTGCGTGTTTAGCTTAAAAGGAGGAGAGAATGGGATTGCTCGATTGGTTTCAATCAAAAAGGCTGGGATTAGACCATTTTTGGGCTGGGGGGCAGCCTTGCCAAACCGAGCCCTCTATCTTGAACAGGGCCTTTTTGTAACCCAGCAAACCCAGATCGAAACTGCTCTAACCTGACCGTGCCTTACAACATTACGGAACACCTTATGTTCAAATTTGTCGTGATCTCTTTTTGCTGTGACCATAACTGCCGCCTGAAATGGTTGTTCTCGAGAGTTTTGACTTGCATTGGTAGTACAGGCAATCTAGACTCGCATCTCACAGAGATGAACTCATGTTGCAGCGTATATCTCTGCTGCAAGTCAGGGCAAATCATTGCTACTAGCATTTGCCAGACACACCATACCATAAGGCTAATCTGCTACTACCAAAGCAAGTAAATGCTGCTGTGTTTCTGTGGGGGATCATTGTCGCAAGTGCCTCACGTCGCAAGTTACAAGTGACTCACCGACTCCCCTCTTCGGGGAAAATGGACCGTACTGTGTTTGTTGTGGTAATTTCTTGGGAGTCCAAAGCCTGCATTCTTCCTGCTGCTACTAAGGGCAAGACACAGTATACCAAACGGATGCTCTGCCTTCACGACACTCAACACACACAACAACAACAACAACAACAACAACAACAACAACAACAACAATAACAACAACACAAAACGCATGCAACAATTTAGGAAGTGTGGTCAAGGCTCAAAGAGCAGCACAGGTAGGGTAGGGCACCCCTCACATATTTGCAATTGAGAGCGGCAAGGGGAATGGCCGCTTCAGTGGTTAAGAGTAAAAGACACATTACAATCTTTGCACTTGTCATCTCTAGGGTTCTTACGGTGATGACAAGACAACGAAAAGTAAGCTTATGTGTCATGGCAATCATTCCCCAGCACTGCCCACCTCTGACCTGAGGCACTTTGTGACCTTTTTTATACGGAGAGTAAAAAGCATAAGTCGACGTGAAAATAAGCTGCTGTACTGTCTGTCTTGTACCATCCTAACCCCAAAATGCTCATGAGCGTGTGCAGCTCACACACTCGGACCAAAAAACACAGATGTCCACTACGATTCCAGCATATATTTTTGCTTGCACTTCATAAGTTTGATCAAATTCCATTTTAAGCGTCCTTGATCTGACGGTGTGCAGGTGCACGTCAAGCACATGGACGGGAGCTTTGAATATGTGCCCTACTTCTGCCTGCCTGCTAACAAGCTGAATGACGTCATCGCCCCCTCGTACGTCGGCTGTTTGCTATCTGTGTCTTTGCAGTACAGGGTGTGAGCCAGTTTCTGATGCGTTGCTTAATATTGCCTCTCTTCGTTTGCTTTTCAAGCCCTAATCAAATGGCATAACGCTTTCTGGTCCTAAAGTCTGACCAACGAACCCTTGTGGCATACTTGCCTGTTTGTTGCTGCCTCTCTCTCTCTTAGGCTGCACTTCACGTGCTCATAAACCAACGATGGATCGACGGAAAACGTTTGGTCCATTGCTTGTAGATCATTGTGGAATTCCCACAACAAACTTGCCTATACTAGGCAAGCAAGCATTGCCAAAGCAACCAAGGTGTCCTCTGTTTTTATATGGAGTGACCAGGAGTGACCTTGGAGTGACCAGGAGTGACCAGGAGTGACCTTCATTAATCTCTCGCCCCCCCTCTTGAGCATCAGCACCAAGTGACTACCTTTAACAACTGAAGTATTCACCCCCTCTGCCCCTCCTCCCTTCCAAGCAGGTGCTACTCCTGTTTTGACTACACCAATGCTCTGGCAGATGTGGTGGTGAGTAGCAGAAGGGCAGGAATCACGTGGGCAGCATGCCCTCTCCCTGTGTCAATCAAATACGTTGAGCACTTGTTTGGTATTGAGCACTGCTCCACTGCAGAGGTACAGATGGAAGCTTTGCAGTATGGAGGCCAACTGGGTGGCCCCATCGACCCTAAATTGTGCTTGTACCTTGAATACAATGATTTAACAACGGAATTTAGAAGTTCGCTAGTTGTCCCTTCCTGCTGACGTTCTGCACTCTTAAGGAAGGGTTTTAAGTATGCCACTCATGTGATCCCACTTGACAGACTCAAAATGCAGAGGCCTACCCTGTATCAGCATTTCACGGTCTTTGGAAGATAAGAGCTCTTGCACTTACATTAACAAATTCAATCATAACCACAACACTTATTTCACTGATGTGTGTTTTCGTTGTGTCCCAGGTCGGCTACATGGGCGTGCCGTACCAAAACACTGACATGACCAAGCATCAGCAGTACGTGGTGGTCAGGAATGAGCGTGGCCAAGAGATGATGGACTCCATACGGCACCGGCTTCAGACCACACCCACGAGCAGCCAAGGAGACAGGCGGCCCATCGTCATGCAGGTGAGTTTGCACGGGACTGCAGACTGCAACATGATTTACTGCGGGACAGAGAAAGGACAAAAGGACGCTCGTGTGTGTATGAGCGAGCGTGTGGGTTTGCGTTTACTTGTGTGCTTGTACCTGTGTCAGCAGCTATATATCTGCAAGCACCAAGGTGCAGGTCGTTGCTATGGGTGCTGTGTCAGTAACCATGCTTTTCAGGCTTTTCTGTATGTGTTGCCATGCTGTGCTTTTGCCGGCCTTCTACACACGTCTACGCATCATCGGTACCTTTGCATGCTTGACCAAGCAAAGCTAGGAAACGTCTCAAACTTTCTCCAGGCTGGCTGGGTGCCTTAGTACTGTTATATCATCACATCATCACACGGGACACGTATGCCGTTTCTGCTTCTTGCGTGCAGACTGTAGAATCAGATGACCAGGCAAAGCTGGGACACTTCCCAGACCCTGCTCCACGATGGCTGGGGAACCTTCTGGCACGTTTCATCACATGGGTGAGCGAACAGAGTTGCAGAGAGGGCAGGCCCGATGATGAGTTGAGCCAACGAGGCTGACAGTACATTGTACACGGCAGGATGAATAATAACTTGAACCGACAAAACTGATGATGCCATCACATGAGTCTCGGTAAAGAAAAGACATGGACACCGTGAGTGAAAAGGTACATGTTTTGCAATTGGTGACTTGGCTCGAGTCATCAGTTGTGGTGTGCAACAATGGCAGAAACTGTACATCGCTCTTATTAATAGGTACTGTCAGGGCACTCAGCCTGACCCTCCACACACTGAGATTGTGTACCCTATCATCCCTGCACCAACAAATCCACCTGTTTCGCACTCCCTGGGTGTAAGGCAATGCGTCCCTCGTGTTCATGGACTCGACATTTGTACTGATTGTTTATGGTGTGCAGTGGATGTTTGAAAGCAGCGGTGAAAGTTAGCATTCCGCCCCTTTTGTGTGCGTTAATGGATAAAAATCCAGCAGCACTTCGGCTGTCATACAAATCTGTCTTTACATTATAATAATTGATTTCTACTTTTCCAAATGCCCAAAAGCGTCAGGGGTAGCTCAAAGGACTGGCCAGCCCAGGGAAGTACTGACCAGAAGCATGGCAAGCAAGTACTGACCAGAAGCATGACATGATGACATGCAAGTACTGACCAGAAGCATGACATGCAAGAACTGACCAGAAGCATGACATGCAAGTACTGACCAGAAGCATGACATGCAAGCACTGACCAGAAGCGTGACAAGCAAGTACTGACCAGAAGCATGACAAGCAAGTACTGACCAGAAGCATGACATGCAAGTACTGACCAGAAGCATGACATGATGACATGCAAGTACTGACCAGAAGCATGACAAGCAAGTACTGACCAGAAGCATGACAAGCAAGTACTGACCAGAAGCATAACAAACAGTTGTCCTTGTCCGCTTTTTCATGACGATTTCATGCAGATCGGACCTAAAGGCCTGGAATTTGGCAAGTACTCAGTTGATTACGTAAGTGGGCTCTTCCGCCTTGTATTGCTGTTGATCCTGTCACTGTTCTACAAGTACGTCTCATATCCTTCAAAGCAGCAAAGAGTGCTTGTTTTGTCAAACTCCTTAGGCCACCCAAAGACGGGAAATGCCTCTACTCTGCTCTGTTGATAGCAGCAGCATTTGCCTGGAAGCTTTTGGGCTTTAAACACTTTCTTTCAGGCCCTAATGCTATATATCCTTTTTCCTTGTGCCTCATGCAGCACTACATTCGAAATTGGTTGTACGTCCAGCGCAACTGGGGACCAGAGCGAGCTGAACAGCACATCCCCGCGTTTGCTAAAAAGTGGGTTTTAGGACACTCCTCTTTATATGAAACGAATCTTGCTTTGCTTGCCTTCTTACCTCGCATACACACGTTGTTTTGGGGAAAGCATTGCATGCAGCTGCTATTGTCAGTCGGTCTCATAAATGAATCTGTTGCTCTTGACCCTTATTTGCTGGTTTGATGCTGATCCTTGTTTGCCAACACTTTCAGTTTTTCTACCATATGTACACACAGAATTAAAGAGCAGTACGATGCCAAAGGTGCGGTGTCAGCTCGCTTAAAACTTCCTTACAATGTCCCAAAGCCAACAGCAGCCAAGAAGGAGTTGAGACCCTCAGAGCAAGCGGCTGCTGCAAAAAAGGCAGCGGGTAGTCCATGAAAAAGTATCTTGTGAGCTATAAGTAACCGGCACCCTGCTGTCACGCTTGTTTGTCAAAGAGAAGAAAATCATCAACACGCTTGTGCAAAAGGCACCGTGTCTACCATAAATTTGTAGAGGTTTGTACAAAAGTTTATTATCTCACAAGCTGTATGCAGGGTCCATTTGCATTTTGTTATCTTTTTGCGCAGCCAGGCTAGTGGTCAAAGGCCTTGACTGAAGGTCGTTTCTCATTGTAACCCTTGTACCTCTGACTGCACATAAATTGACGATTTTTGTGTAGGATACTCGTTTCCCCTGCTAAATGGTGCCTCACTTAATGAAAGCGCAAGACGGAATAGGATGAACATCACGTTGCCTGTCATGTAGCCACCAGTTGATGTGCTGAGTTTTGTACTTTGCTGTAACGGTCATTTTATCTGACAAACATTTTCACTTCTGATTTAATATTTCCCCTCACTGAGATGGTGAATGCCAAGCGCCTTGATTCTTCTTTTAATTACCTATTAAACGAGGTGTGAATCCCGGCTACAAAATAGATACAAACCACATCCAATGCAAGGGACAGGGTGACAAAGGGCGTGTCTAGTACGGACGGAAACAGCAGGGTAGTTGGCTGTACACAAAGAGCGTGTAAGGAAGATCGCCATCTTGTTATTTAAAAGAAAAAGAACGCAGATAGTGTAAACACTACTGGCATGGATCAGGAGAGGGTGTTGTTTTGTGGTCTGCACCACCCAAAGGATGCAGAGACACACAACATCCCACCTGGAGAATAAATATTAAGAAGTTTATCATTGGGGATCAGGTGGTTGAGAGGCAGAAGCCTGCACACCAGCACCAGGAGTATTGCTCAGATGTTTGTAGGGGTTGTATGCAATGTCTCGTCTCATTGTTTTGAATAAACAACTGGTATATCAAGTGCAAGCCACGTTGCTCCACAGAAATCTGTGCCCTCAAGATCACCAAACATAACTCCTGAATGTCATCGTATTACTGTCTGGTCACTGCCTGCGCAAGACCGGCCATCATTGCCAAGGAGCCCTGCAAAGAACACAAAAAAATCAGGGTTGTTCAACTCGTTTTTTGGGAGCAAGGTTCGATAAAGTTCGTGAAAGTTCTATTACCCTTGAACTGTTCGAAGGGTTTGATGTGCAATTTTGGGAATCGGGCCCTTGGGTTCCTCCCCCCACCTTCAAATCTTCCCAATAAGTTGTGTATGTTTGTGAATAATTATAGAAGAAAAAGGGGGCCGGAATGGGACTATGTGATCATTGTAGAGCAGAAAAAGGAAATCCTTAAGGTGCAGTGCAAGTGCCGCGTTGTACAACTCCTTAGCAGTTCAGAAAAGGGTGACAAGTTTGGCCATAAGACCAAGGAAACTTCCTGGCCTGATACAGATTACATATAATATTTCATATATAAATCATTGAACGTGTAACTTTTACTGCAAGGAAAGAGAGGGACTGAACTGGGGGGGCTGCTGTCCCTTGCAGTTTTGACAGACTCATGCTGTTAAGTTCGACGAACTCTTGACCGAACTCCGAACGGCACTTTCAAACTCGTATAAATGCGTGAAAGTTTGTGAACCCGAACTTTTGGCCGGACCTTGAACTGAACAACCCTGGAAACAACATAATTACGCTCTGCAGTGTAAACACAATACTGCTTGCAATCCAGGAGATGGCGCCACTGAATGTCAAACCACCAAATCAGACAGAAATTAGCCTCGAACAGCCTCATATATCAAACCAATAATGAGTGTCAAGACTTGTAACGACCGTCCACCTTGTCAAGCGTCTTGCAAATGCATGGCTCAGGTAGCTTAGAGTGCAAGGACAGGCTGTGCAGCAAGGTCATTACGAATTAGCAGGGAGAAGGCATCTTCAGCAAAGGGGCCTGAAAGGAAGGACAAAGCCTATGAGGTGTCTTTGTCTCTTTCTGTTCCTCACCTCCACGTCGATGACCTTGAGAGATCTTTTGAGAGCAAGCTGCTTCCTGACACGGCAGCTTGGCTGAAAGCAGGGAGCGTCCATCCCAACTGGCGGAGTGCGGTAGGCTCTAAAGGCTGGAAACCAAGCCTGTGAGTAAGCGGGGCAGGTATAACACAGAGCTGGTCGGCACGGCCATTCCTCTGTTCCTGTGCTCTTTAGGGCTCAAAACGTTGCCCACTTATTTTTATGGTTGCATCAACAAATGTATGGGCAGCTCAAAACCTAAACCCTAATGTAAGTGCCTTTTTGAGGGGCGTGTCCTCTGAAGCAATAAACACACCAAAACACAAGCAGACCAAGAGAATGACCCACGTGGTTGGACGGACAAGCTCCTGTTATCTAATATTACCCCTGATGCCGTATGTGCACCCACTTTTTCCACACGACCTCCTCGTCCTTTTCATCCACCGGCACCACCAGCCTCCTGACTCCTGCGTTGCCCAACGTCGCAGACAACTCAGAAACCTGAGAAGATGTGTCGAGGTTGCAAGTCAGAGCTAGAAGATCGACTGCTAGCTGCTTCAACAAACGAGGCCACTACATCTGACACATTTATCTGAAAGGACAGACAGGTGTCTTTGACGCACTCATTCAATCTTCTTCTCAGACAACGAGGCGGAAAAGGAAAGACAAAGCAGTCAGTCGTGTTACAATGATTGACATAATTTGCATCGTAAGAAAAGAACAACTGTACTGTTCTTGTGCACGAATTTAATGTAAGGGACAGAGCACCGCAAGAGCCCCTGTCTGCATAAACAAGTGAGGGTTCAGTGCAGAACTGGAGCATTCACACAAAGTAACACATCCTTTAAATACATATTCATATCCATTCAATTGTGTGGTCATTAGATCAAGAAGATCGGGCTCCAACAATTTACCTCCCCAACCCCATCCTAGGATCCTTCAAACTGAGCTAGAGACATACAATTTTCTTGTGAAAGCCACATCACCAAGCACGCACCATGTGGCGGCAGAGGCCCATTGCCCTCATGTTTCTGCAATCAACAAGCGTCGGCCAGGAAGCTATGATTACGGACAAAGGGTTTCAAATTACACATAAAAGAACATTTTAAGTCGTGGGAGTGGCATTATGCCAGTACAGCAGAATCGAGGTGTGCTGAACTCGGTTGTGCTGTGGCTAATGCTAAAACTTTTCAGCCTGCAGACACTTGGCACAAAATTGAAATGCAATGTGTGTGTGTGTGTGCGTGTGTGTGCGTGTGTGTGCGTGTGTGTGTGTGCGTGTGTATGCACGTCAATTTTACATGAGCATCTGAAAATGAGTCTGGAAAATGTCTCCTGCACCTTCCCATGAAGCAATCCTTCCCTTTGTGCCAAACACTGGAGCTCAGTCGTGCTCTACGCAGTGACCTTAGCCTTTGCGTAACCCAATAATTCACATAATAATAACACCCACACTCCCATGCTGCGCGTGTAACTCAGAGCCAGCCTTGCACATCAGAAAGCCTTGCACCTTGTATACATTGACAAGTGGCTACAAGCAACTCTTTCAACTAGTGGCGGCTGATCTATCTGCACGCTAGATGTATACGTTGGTTGGTCCACATAGATCAGCCAAAGTCACCCTCTGCTTACAAACATAGCTTCCTGCTACTGATTCATTGAGACCAGCAAGCAGACAATTCCTTCGACTGCCTTTAACTGATCTATGAGCACGCTGGTCAACATAGTTCAGCCATATTAACCCTTGCTGGCACACGCACAATAATTATACCCCTCAACCCAGCCCTGCCACGCACAGTGAGGTATTTTTTTGGTCTGGACAATATTACAGGGGGGAATTAAAGGGAGAGGTGCTGAGCTGGATGTAGCATTTTATACCGATTACATAAACTGAGTAACATAGCCTCACCTGCGCGTGCCTACCACAAACAGCTCCGCCACATCTGCCCCGTGTACGTCAATCACGGCAGCGCAAGCAGGCAGGCCGTCCTGGCGGATGAGAGCGGCGGCGTCAAAGGAACTGCAAAGTTGGTAAATGCAAGGGTGGAGTTGCACAGTGCTTTGAATGAAAGGAGGAATGGACTGCCTCAGGCGCAACAAGCACAGCAGCGCACGCAAGCGCACTCGCACGTGCACAAACACACATACACACTCACACACACACCAGCCGCCGCTACGACTTCATACAGGGTCAAACTGGATGCAGCTCCCAGTAACAGCTACAGCTGAATGCTACGCCAAACGTAGGACACTATACCCTTTTACATCTACAATACAGGTAACCCACTCACTTCAGATCTGCAAGCCCGTACTTAAAGCCCGCCTGAGACAGTACTCCGTGCACTTTTCCCATGGACGCAGCTGCCAGCCTCCCGCCACCACCACTACTGCCACTGGGCAGGATGAGGCGCCAGCTACGCTGGGGGGGCTCCTCCTGTGCGTCGTGCTGCTGCTGTTGCTGCATTGGCTTGTCAATACTCCTGCTTTGCATAGAGTGTGCTTGTGTGTGTTTGTGTGTGCGAGCGTGCATGTGAGAGTGTGTGTGAGTACACACTGCTGCTTTTGTGTTGCTGCTGCTGCTTCTGCTGCATTAGTACCTCCTTGCGTCGGTGTGGTTTTTTGTGTGCGCTGACCCGAGGCACCAAATTGCTTCAGTGTGAATTTTTGTGTGCGCTGACTCGAGGCATAAAACTACCATATCATATGTCTTACATGTGCTGAACATTGCCCAATGTGCAATGCTCATTTAACAACGTTTTATGCCTTACAAATGCCAGATATGCTTTGGCTCGCGTGCACCGTTTTTGTGTGCGGAGGAAGTAAGGGAAGGAACCAATAGGGAAGAAAGCTAAGTAGTTTGCCCCCTTCCTTTCAAAGCTGCTCAAAGCATATAATACACATGCCAAAAAAGCGTCCCCTTTTCAATTTAATCATGATGATGAAAAGAGGGATCCGATCACTTACCCTTGCTTATTTGATGGCAAAAGTGACCTCTCTCCTTGGCGAGCAATGGCTTGAAGAGAAGAGTGGACCTATTTTGTTCAGCCAGAGCATTGACAGGAAGGCTGGTGATGATCACGCAAATGTGGCAAAGCGCGCATTGGGGTTGCATCAACAAATTTTTAGTGTGAGTAGGAATTTTTGGCTTGAACACGTGTGCATCACTGACAGCATCCAGGGAGAAATACAAAAATCTGAATGCAGCATGCACGATCTGAATGCAGCATGCACGATGAAAGCAAAAACCACCAAAAACAGGCATGCTGTAGCTGCACGCACACACGGTGAATCTGATTAGTGAACCTGATAGCGGCTGTGCCAAAATGCAGGTGCTCTAGCTTCTACTGCACGCTTACATCAAGAGCAGCCTTTGTGTAGCTTGCACAAGAATGCGCCATGGGTCTGCTGACAAACTCTGAGCAGACAAGTGAGATTGTGGGTACAACAAAAGATAACTGACTAGCAAAGGTCAGGCAACACACTCTGAGTAAACTAGCGAGCCTCTTGCGTAAAACAGTGGAAATTCAAACTAGGAAAGACACTCGGATGGAATGCTGAGGCTGCCTTGACACTTTTTGTATTTGCTGCGAGCCTTGCTGGAGTGCACCTTTGCATGAATCATGATAACACTGATAATTATTAATACTTTTTGTATTTGCTGCGAACCTTGCTGGAGTGCACCTTTCCCATGAATCATGGCTAATTGCCTGCTATCAAACCAGGCTCAACAGAACTATCCCAAACAGGAGCCTCCGATGTTATGTGCACACACATACACACAAACACAAACACATACACATGAACACACAAAACACACGCTCACCCACACACACACCTTGGCACAGTCCCCCGAGTGGAACCAAGGCTGCCCAGACTCCATCTGCTGTGCGTTGGGTGTGGGTATGCCCTCCGCTTTTGCATGCTTGCTTTCGTAGCAGGATGCGTGGTACACACGGTGGCAACAAGAGCACTCTATGAGCTGTGCAGGATCGTCTTGTGAGGTCCCACGCCGGCAAGCGGAGCAAAACATTCTGGGAGGGAGGAAAGGGGAGGGAGCGCCATTTTGAGTGAGGAGAGAGCAAGAAGGGGAAGGAACCTAGTGACGGACAAAAAGTGTTCTTCAAAGCGAGGGAAGCGAGGAGGCCTACAGGTCACATACAGATAGACAGCTGTAACAATCACGTGGTTTTGCAGGGGCTGGTTGCACTGAGGGCCACTTTACTTTAGTCCATAGGAAACATGATAGGCTAATGCGCAGCCTACAACACTCTGAATAAATACGCTTACGTGAAAATGCAGCCTATAACACTCTGAATACACTTACGTGAAGTCGCGTCTGAATACACTTACGTGAAGTTGCGGCTTATCCGCCGCGGTGCGACGTCCTCGTCAGGTCCCAGTATACCCTCTTCTGAGGGCACCTCCTCACTGCCACTCCCACTGGCGTGCTGGGGAACGTCCTGCAGATCACGTATGGGTGTGCGGGGAATCACACTTAGATGCCGCTCACACTGGCATGCTGGGGCATATCGGGCAGGTCATGCATGGGTGTGTGGGCAAAGGCACTCAATGCCAGCAGGCAAGAATGAAACAACACAAAAAATAGAAGGACTGCCCATTACAAACAGGTATCGTGTGCCAGTGTGTGTATTTTTCTGTCATTCACGAGCTTTTGGGGAATTTGACCACCCGCTTCTCCAACATCAGGACACCTCTGCGCATTAAAATCAAAAAGACCTCCACAAAACTTGGCAACTCAATTTACCCACTCCACGCACAGCGCCTCGCTTGATGAGCTACATTTTACACTACGCCGTTTGGCCACACTCCACGCACAGTGACACTTTTAATTATACATTGAATCACATTACGAATAAGAAACGGCAGCCACAAGAGATGACAACACTGGAAACTCCTTCGATCTATATCAATCACACTCCACGCACAGTAGAATGTAGGTGATGGTGAAGTGTGGTGCAGGGGCAAGGACACCAGCCTGTACAGGACCGCACTCCACGCACCGTGCAACTGATGGTGGTGGTGGTGGTGGTGGTGGTGATGGTGCAGC
>Ga0307952_1000966_pt1 | contig 15146 bp, 12 predicted proteins | sample OrgLakmetagen376_FD_201821 | JGI IMG/M metagenome (GOLD analysis project Ga0307952, IMG submission 201821) | Saline water microbial communities from Organic Lake, Antarctica - #376 | ecosystem: Environmental > Aquatic > Non-marine Saline and Alkaline > Saline | place: Antarctica: Organic Lake...
TGAAGAATTTTTTCATTCAGTATTTTCCGTGTCCTTCCGTGGCAAGAAAGTCTTATAGTTTCTGAGGAATAAAAGTGAAATGCATCATCCTCGCCGGAGGCTCTGGCACCCGTCTGTACCCAATCACAGGACGGCAGCTACCAACGGGAAAGATTGGGCGTTACGTCCTAAAAAATAGCATTAAAGGATTAAAATGAAAGGCATCATCCTCGCCGGTGGCAGTGGCACCCGTTTGTACCCGATCACCTTGGGCACCTCCAAACAACTCCTGCCGATCTACGACAAACCCATGATTTACTATCCGCTGTCTGTACTCATGCTGGCGGGCATCCGGGATATTCTGATCATCACCACCCCTGAAGACCAGGCAAGCTTCCAGCGCGCGCTGGGCAATGGCGAGCAGTTTGGCGTAAATCTCAGTTACGTCATACAGCCGAGTCCGGATGGGCTAGCCCAAGCCTTTATACTGGGCGAGGAGTTTATTGGCGAAAGCAGCGTATGCCTGGTACTGGGTGACAACATCTTTTATGGTCACGGCTTCACACCAAAGCTTAAGCAAGCTGTGAGCAACGCCAAAAATGGCAAAGGTGCCACCGTGTTTGGCTATCAGGTAAAAGACCCCGAACGTTTCGGCGTAGTTGAATTTAATCGTAAAAAGCAAGCCATCTCCATCGAAGAAAAACCGATTAAACCTAAATCTCATTACGCTGTAACCGGTCTTTACTTCTATGACAACGATGTAATTAATATCGCTAAAAACGTGCAACCCAGCGGCCGCGGCGAGTTGGAAATTACTTGTGTTAACCGGGCCTATCTGGAGCAGGGCAATCTGAACGTAGAGTTGCTCGGTCGTGGTTTTGCCTGGTTGGATACAGGAACGCACGAAAGCCTGTTGGAAGCAGCGCAGTTTGTGGAGACAATTGAGAAGCGGCAGGGCTATAAGATTGCGTGCCTGGAAGAGATTGCGTTTAATCGCGGGTGGCTGAATGCGGAAGATTTAGTGCGCCTTGCTGAGCCTTTAAAGAAAAATAGTTACGGGCAGTACATGATTGCCATGGCAGGAGAAACGCAATGATACCTGTTACCAAGCCGTATTTGCCAAGCCGTGCAAAACTCGATAGCTACATTGACGGCATCTATGAGCGTAACTGGATCACTAATAATGGACCACTGGTACAAGAGCTCACTAAGCGGCTGGAAGAGTATCTAAAAGTAGAAAATCTTTTGCTAGTAGCGAACGGTACACTCGCCCTTCAAATAGCCTATCGAGCACTTGGGATCAATGATGCAGTGAATGGTAAGCCGGCGGAAGCGATCACAACCCCCTTTACCTTTGTGGCGACCTCAAGTTCACTGAAATGGGAAGGTGTCGAACCAGTATTTGTGGACATAGACCCAGACACTTGGTGCATGGCCCCGCAAAATATTCAATCAGCAATAACCTATCAGACGCGATCCATTGTTCCAGTGCATGTATTTGGTAATGCATGTGAAGTTGAAGAAATTCAGAAGATTGCAGACAAGCATGATCTGAAAGTCATTTACGACGCAGCTCATGCGTTTGGCGTAAAGTACAAAGGCGAAAGTCTGCTCAAGTGGGGTGATGCGGCAACTTTAAGCTTCCACGCAACCAAGGTGTTTCACACCATTGAAGGTGGGGCCATTGTTTTCAAGCGTAAGAAAGATTTGGCAAAGGCACAAGCCCTGATTAATTTCGGATTAACCGGGCCAGAAGCTATTGAAGAAATGGGCATTAATGCAAAAATGAACGAATTTAATGCAGCGATGGGCCTCTGTGTACTGGATGAAATATCCATTATCAATACAAATCGCGGGCGGGTTTGGAGTGCTTACCATGAAGCACTGGATGGCCATGTAGTGCTTCAAAAATGGCACAAGCAGACGACCAATAATCATGCCTACTTTCCCGTCGTACTGGATTCTGCAGCAGCAGTGAAGGCGTTTTTAGAGTCGCTGAAGGCGCAAGAAATTCACGCTCGCCGGTATTTCTACCCGAGCTTGAATGAAACGAACCTTTACGGAGAAAAACGCTCCCTTCCCGTGGCCAAGGCCCTAGCTGATCGGGTACTTTGCTTGCCGATATATCCCTCTGTTGATGAATTGTCCGTGATGCTGCACCTGACCCAATTGGCTGCAAGTGAGAGAGTTATTAACCTGGAAAATTTTTCAGACGATGAGATTATTCACTTCGTTGAAAAAATGGATAGCCACTTCGTGCCTCCCATGACGACCAGAGTGAATCTGAAAGATTATATTCAGAAGCTTAAGAAATATGGTAAAAACTTCGGGGTTGTGTCTGAAGAAGGTGGGTTGGTTGGACTTTTGTCCATCTACGTTAATGATCAGAAAGATGGAGTCTCATATATTAGTTATCTTTCTGTCCACCCTTGTTTGCAAGGCAGAGGTATAAGCAGGTTACTTATAAATCGTGCGTTGTTGGTTGCCAGATTAAATGGGATGAGCTCGATACAGGTAAGTACTTGGGAAGAGAATGTTTCAGCAATTAACATTTATGAGCGAGCAGGATTTACTGTAACGAACCGCGCGCTTGAGGCAGGGCGTACAACAGTCTTTTTGAAGCTTGCTTTATGACTTTCCTCAACGTCAGAAGCATAGAAACGCAAACGCCAGTGTCCCTTGCGATTCAAGATGACTCTTTTTTCCCCTTCTATGGTGGTGGTTCCAAAGCTAGAAAGCTCACCTATTTTCTTCAGAAAGCAGAAAATGAAAGCTGCAATGCTATAGTAACTGCGGGTGCTAGCAATAGTAATCACGCAAAAGTGGTTGCCCTTGCTTGCGCAGAAAAAGGTTGGGAATGCACAATCGTCGTTCATGATAAAGAGGATTACACAAAGGGCAATCTTCTTTTGATGAAGTTAGCCGGTGCTAAGCTTATTTTTTGCTCCCTTGACGAGGTGGCCCCTTTAATGGATAAGGAGATGGGGCGGTTTCGCGAGCAAAGGCTCAAACCTTACTACATATATGGCGGGGGGCATGGACTGCCCGGCTATCTGGCATTTTATGAAGCTGCTAAAAGCTACGTTCAGTCTCAGCCTGATCTTCTACCCGATTATGTTGTACATGCATCTGGCACAGGGGGTACCCAGGCTGGGCTTATTGTCGGATTCAATGAGTTTTTGCCAGAGGCTAAGGTAATTGGCGTTTCAGTTGCCCGGGATCAGGGTCGAGGAGCAAGTGTTATTCGTGAGAGTTGCAACGAACTTACTTCCTATTTGGACGTGCCATCCGTCCCTGACGAAAAAATTTGTTTCCGTGATGACTGGGTGGGGGCGGGTTACGGATTTACCTATCCTGAACTGCTAGATACAATTAAAAACTTTTCCGCAAGTTACGGGTTAGTTACGGATCCAACCTACACCGGAAAAGCTCTTCATGGCTTGACGGTTATGATTGATAGGGGGGACATTCCCAGAGGTAGCAAAGTCCTTTTCTGGCACACCGGTGGCCTTATTAATCTTTTCGAGCACACGCAGGCGCTCCTCACATGAATATATTACTGACCAGTGTTGGCCGTCGAAGCTATTTAGTTGATTACTTCAAGGCGGCAGTTTCTTCAAAGGGTAATGTTATCGCCGCCAACAGTGACTCATTGACAAGCGGGATGATCACCGCAGACAAAGCCTATACGGTCCCCAGGGTCGACTCCGAGGATTACATCTCGTCTATCCTGAAAATTTGTAAAGCCGAACACGTTGGTCTTGTGGTCTCTCTATTTGATATCGACCTACCATTTCTCGCTAAAGCGCGGCCTCAGTTTACTGAGGCTGGTATCCAGTTAGCGGTGAGCGCACCTTGGGTTATTGATATCGCCAACGACAAGTGGAAAACATGGCAGTTTCTGAGCGAACAGAGCGTGCGAACTCCGCGTACATTCCTGACCGTTGATACTGCATTGATCGATTTGAAGGCTGGCAAGATTACCTATCCTCTGATCATTAAGCCCCGCTGGGGAATGGGCTCAATTTCGATTTTTCGAGCAGAAAACGAGGATGAGTTGGCTTTTTTTCACAGCTATGCACGCAGGCAGATCGAAAAGAGCTACTTGAATATCCTTAGTCGTGACGAGATTGGTAAGTCGGTCGTCATTCAGGAATTCATTTCTGGCAAGGAGTTTGGCCTGGATGTATTCAACGATCTCGAAGGGTGCCATCTACAGACCATTGCTAAGCAGAAACTTGCTATGCGTTCGGGTGAAACAGACATGGCCAAAGTCGTTGAAGACCCAAGACTGGCAGGTTTGGGAGAAAAGCTCGCGACTCTTTTCCGGCACAGGGGCAATATGGATGTGGATGTATTGGAAAACGAGTGCGGTGAGCTATTCGTTCTAGAAATGAACGCGCGGTTTGGCGGTGGGTATCCTTTTAGTCATCTCGCAGGTGCGGATTTTCCGGCTGCTCTTGTCACTATGGCTGAGGGAAGGGTGCCTAAGCTCAACACTATTGAACAAAACTGTATAGGCATTAAAAGTATTAACCTGTTAAAAGCACCGAATTAATGTCACTGAGCGCAAAAACCACCACTGGTATTCTCTGGAACTTCAGCGAGCAACTCGCCCGTCGCGGCGTTGGTATTTTCGTTACGCTCCTGTTAGCACGCTTCTTGGTCCCAGAGGACTTCGGCCTGGTAGCCATGATGGCGGTGTTCCTGGCGCTTGGCGGTTCCTTGATGGACTCCGGGTTTCGAGAGGCTTTGATCCGGCTGGAGAACGTTACTCAGAAAGACTACGCCACGGCATTTTATGCCAACCTCGTACTTGGTCTTATCTCCTACGGAGTGCTGTTTGCAGCAGCCCCGACCATCGCAGAATTCTATGAAGAGCCCCGGCTGGTCGAGTTGATCCGGGTAGCATCGTTAACAGTCATTATTATGTCGTTCCAGGTTGTGCAGGTCGCGAGCCTCAGCCGGAAGCTTAATTTCAAGGCGCAGCTCAAGGCAAGTTTCCCTGCAAGCGTAATTTCCGGGATTGTCGCGGTTTACCTCGCTTACATCGGCTGGGGCGTGTGGGCACTTGTCAGTCAGACCATACTGAATGCGCTCCTGCACACGGTACTGCTCTGGAAAATGGAAGGCTGGCGCCCAACCCGCGAGTTCAGTTGGCCTTCAATTAAAGGAATGTACAACTTCGGCTACAAGCTGTTTTTGTCTGGAGTGTTGGATACCGTTTTCCAGAACCTCTACGTGATCGTAATTGCGAAGGTATTCTCAGCCCCAGTGGCCGGGCTTTATTTCTTCGCCAATAAGATCAAAGAACTCATTGTTCAGCAGTTGGTTCGATCCATCCAGACGGTAACCTATCCGGCGCTTGCATCCGTGCAGAATGATAACGCCCGGCTCAAGCAGGGATACAAGAAAATAGTCATCTTGATGACTATCATACTGTTTCCAGGAGTTTTATTTACGGCGGCTCTTGCGGAACCGATTTTTCAGCTGTTGCTGCCAGATAAATGGTCACCGGCAGTGCCCTATTTCCAGCTGCTTTGTATTGTCGCGGTGATGATGCCATTGCACTCAATAAACTTGAACATTCTCAAAGTGAAGGGGCGGTCAGATCTGTTTTTGTATCTTGAAATTATTAAGAAAGCTGTGCACGCTATAACGTTATTGATTACCTTCCGGTACGGAGTAACAGCAATTCTGATAGGGCAGATCGTCATCTCTTTCCTGAACTATATTCCGAACAGTTATTTTTCTAGTAAGCTCTTGGGATATAGCCTAAGGGAGCAGATTTCGGACTTTTTCCCAATACTTGTTTCTGCAGCTTTGGCTTCATATTCAGGGTATGCAGTAAACGGACTGTTTAGTATTCACCCAGTATTTACGATACTCATAGTTTCTTTGCTCATGTGTAGTCTTTATTTAGCTATGGTTTATCTTTTTCATAGAACCGCTATGAACGTAGCAACACAATTTTTTGGTCAGTTTTTAAATCGAAACCGGTAAGCCTGTGGACTCAAATCTCAAATTACTTCACATAATCAGTGACGAGAAATTTCCGGATGCGGCTTACCGCCAATTTGAAGCCGTCGCCCCCGGTGCCAGCACCTATATGTTGCCTGAGAATAAAAAGCCAATTCGGCATCTGAAGGAAATTGTTCCTGTCAGGGTCTCTAAGTATTCGTTTCTTAACCCAAGGTTCATTACATCTATGGGTAGATATGATGCTGTGATTCTTCATGCTATGTCTCAGTTTGCTTTGGAGTTGGTCGCTCGTGCAGGGGATAGGGTAAACTTTGTTTGGATTGGTATGGGTTTTGATTACTACGATCTCATTCATAAGGACCCTTATGAAATGCTTGCGCCAGAGACCGCCCAAATTGTCAAAGGTGTACTGCCAAAGTATGGTGAAAAAGAGTCTAAAAACCCGATTAAGAGATTTCTAAAATCGATCATTTACCCAAATCTGAAAAAAAAAGAAAAAGTAATCCAGAAGGTATCCATTTTTTGTCCGGTTTTGCCGTCAGAAGCTCAGACTTTAGAAAGTAGTCTGGGGGAACTCTTACCTAAAATACTTTCTTGGAACTATGGTGCCCAGAGTAGTCTTATTGATAGTGAGCGGGATTTTGGGTGGGTAACCGGAAAGAATATTTTGATTGGAAACAGTGCAACTCCAACCAACAATCATATCGAAGTTTTTCGAAAACTCAGTAGCTTGAGTTTACCACTGGAAACGAAAGTCATTGTGCCTTTGAGTTATGGTGACAAGCTATATCGCGACAAGATAATAGAGCTAGGTAAGGAGCTCCTTGGGGATCGTTTCAGGCCAATAACCGAATTTATGGATTTCGAACAGTATGTTGAACTTCTCACCAGTTGCCCTGTGATAATAATGAACCACAAACGCCAACAAGGCGCTGGTAATGTGGGTATTGGCATTTACTTAGGGGCTAAAGTATTTGTGAGCGATGAAAGTCCATTGTACAGGCATTATATTGATGGTGGTTTTACAATATTCTCTATTGACGACATCGAAAAAGCCCTACAGGAAGGAGTTTATGGGCTGGACTCAGACGCCGCTTTGAAAAACAGATGTGTTCTTGAAGAAGAACGAGGGAAAAAGGCCCATTTTCAGAAAACAGCCAATTTGTTAAGTGAAATTGAGGCTATCGATAAGGAGGCGGCTAAAAGCTCCCCAAGTGCAGAATAAGTCAGTTTAGACCCCTATGTGACGTATATGCCTGAATGCAATTGTCGAAAGTGAGCGATTAGTGCGCTTGTGCATGTTGCGCGGATAGATGAGGTAGAGCAACTGCCTGTTGTCGCGGAAGGGAAAATGCATGAAAAACCGAGCTGTGGCGGAGTTTGTAGAGCATCACTGATTGAGATTATTATGGTCATCTAATGATTTTACTCATGGATGCCCCTATGTCAGCGCCGTCTCTTCTTCACTATTTGTCCATCATTCCCGACTTTCGCCAATCCTGGAAAGTGCAACATCAGCTGTCTGATGTTCTATTTCTAGTGGTCTGTGCGGTGATTTGTGGTTCTGAAGGATGGGACGAGATCGAAGATTTTGGCCACTCAAAGCTGGATTTTCTGCGCCAATACGGCAATTTTACCGATGGTATACCCAGTCACGACACGTTGGCCAGAGTGATGGCACTGATCAATGCGAACCAGCTTCAAATCGCGTTTGCTGAGTGGATGAAAGCGTGCCATGACGTAACTGAAGGAGCGGTTGTGGCTATCGATGGCAAGACGTTACGAGGCTCTTATTGCCGAGGAAAAGGCAAAGGTGCCATTCATAGGGTCAGCGCTTTTCGGTTTTAGCGCCGCCAATGGCGTCGTGTTAGGTCGAGTGAAAACCGCAGAAAAGTCCAACGAAATAACGGCCATACCGAAACTACTCAAGCTTCTAAATTTGCAAGGCTGCCTGGTGACCATTGACGCCATGGGGTGTCAGAAAAAGATCGCGGCGAGTGTGCTTCACAAAGGCGAGGATTACCTGTTGTCAGTCAAAGATAATCAGCCAAAGCTTGTTAAGGCCTTCAAGCAAGCTTTCCCCGTGAGTGAGCTGGTTCATTTTGAGGGTGATGCCTACGTGACTGACGAAAAAAATCGCGGCCGTCAAGAAACGCGGTGTCACATTGTAAAAGAGTTTACAGAAGAATTCCAAGAGCTTAGCTATGAGTGGCTCAGGTTAAAAACGGTCGGTGTGGTCATGTCATTTCGCAGCGAAGGCGATAAAGTGCCTACAGAACCTATGATCCGTTAATACCGGCTACATCAGTTCAGCCGATCTGAGCGCAAAAAAGCTCGCGGAAGCGGCCCGTCAGCACTGGTATATCGAGAATAAATTTTGGACGTTGCACTGTGTGAAGACGCCTGTAAAATTCATCGTGGTTACGCCGCTGAGAACCTCGCGAGGGTGCGCCACATCGCGTTGAATTATCTAAAAGGTGAAACGAATTTTAAAGGCGGCATCCGGCGCAAACAGAAGGAAGCGGCACTGGATGAAAACTACCTTGCCGTATTTCTTGCGATGTGAATTTTTTATGCATTTTCGTAGTGTCTTGTCGTGTCTAACTTGGTTGCATAAAAACAGTATACTTATCTATCAATTCAAGGCTATAAATAAACACTAATTAATTTGGTGGCTAATTTTTATGTTAATTTTTTTGCTTTTTGGGTTGTCCTACTTTTTTTTTCAGGCCATAGATATCGATATATATTTTTATGGTTTTTTGCTGTCATCTTATTTTTTAATCTTCTATATCTCTTAGATTATGGGATTGGAAATGTCAGTCTTTATGTAAGTGATGAGGCAGTGTTCCAAAGGGCTGGAGTTGGGCTTGACGAACTTGCTGTAAAAGATAGAATCTTATGGATTAAATTAAATCAAATCGTAAGGTTTCCGCTTTCGGAATTTGATTTTTCTGGCAAATATATTGGTTTTATTTTTCTTCCAATTTACGTTTACTCATTAATCAGTGTGGTGCGCGATAAGCGATTTTTGCTATTTTTTCCGATGTTTTTTCCTTTTATCTTTTATTGCTTTCAGCTGAACTTAAGAGATAGCGCAATTTTGAGTTTGACGTTACTTTTTTTTTCCGGCCTAAAGTCGTCAAAAAAAACAGCAAAGCTTCTTCAACTTGCCATTAGTTTGGGTGGGATGTTGTATCTCCGGCCGTTCATGGCAATTGTCTTAATAATGTCTTATTTTTTTTCATACTTTATAGCGTATGCATTAAACGGGGGTATCTTCAAAGCAAATTCAATCTTAAAAATATTAATATTTTTTGTCCTATCTTCTGTCGTCCTATATTTTTTGGGCATACCTGACGTATTTGAGAGGTACTATTTGAGAGTGTTATACTTGTCTGAAGAGGGGGTTCAAACTCTAGATGGAAAAATTATGGCACCCGATATTAATTTTATTATATATTCTTTCTTTAGATTTATCTTCACACCAATTCCCGTTTCTCTTGTAGAAAGGTTAATTACAGACGGGTTCACTGAATGGGGGTGGGTTCATGATATTTCTCGGATAATATCGCAGTTTTTTTACTTCCTGTTTTCAATTGCTATATTTCTAGTTTTCTGTTTTAGTCCAAAAAGATTTTTTTCCGCGTTGAAGGAAATTTTCGTTTCACCCACAGTTTCTGGGCTACTAATATGTAGTTTATTTGTCGCTCTCGTTTATGGTTTTTACTATGGCGGTGGTGGCCATAGTAGAACTAAAATACTTAACTATCATTTTGTTTATATTATAGTATACTATCTTTATATAAGCCCCCGTTTACCAAACCGAGATGTTGCGCGCGTTTAATAATTAAGTGCAATACCTTCTAAACGAGTACAGAGTGTCCATGGAGAAACACTATTCTCACCGAAAACCCTGACTGTATTATGTTCCTATTACTGAAGCACTAGTACGTTAGCCTTCATATCGTTGTTAGTGAGCGGAATCTGCAGCGTCGACTGTCCTGCCTGAACCCGCCAAGTTAATCTTTGCGTTCTATCTCCGTTTTGCGAGAGCTTCTTTATTGCTGCTGGGCGACCCCCTCTGTCAGCCTAGATGTCCAGTTGGCGATTTCGCCTAAATTCATATCAGATTGGGCGGTATGAGCGCAGTCATGCCACGTTATTCCGAGGAACGTAAAGCGGCCGTGTTGAAGAAGTTGTTGCCTCCGCAGAATCGCAGTGTGGTGCAGGTGGCGGCAGAGGAAGGCATATCGGATGTGACTCTGTATAGTTGGTTAAAACAGTGTCGACAACAAGGAATGCCTGTGCCGGGTTATCGTAATGCTGGAGACGATTGGTCTCCTGATGCCAAGTTGGCCGTCGTGATCGAAACGGCGTCTATGTCCGAAGCTGAACTGAGCGCGTATTGCCGCCAGAAAGGTCTTTATTCCGAGCAGGTGCAGCGCTGGAAAGAGGCCTGCCTACACGGTACGGGTCTGCAAGAGGGGCAAGACAAAGCCGCTCAGAAGCAGCAGCGAGACGCCCGTAAAACCATCAAGAAGCTGAAGGCGGAAGTTCGCCGTAAAGATCGGGTTCTGGCAGAAACGACCTCGTTGTTGGTGCTGTCAAAAAAGCTCGAAGCCTTGTACGGCGTGGACCCGGACAGCGAGGACAACTGACACCGCTGACCGAACGTACAAGGCTTTTAAACGACTATGACGAAGCTGTCGCCAGTGGCGCAGCCCGGTACAAGGCAGCCGATTTGATGGAGCTGAGTCAGCGCACGTTGAAACGCTGGCGACGCGCTAACGGCACTGTGGCAGAGGACCAGCGCCTGGAAGCGGAGCGCGTTGTGCAGCCACACCAGCTCACTCACGCTGAAGAAGCGGCCATCCTGGACACGTGCAATGAACGGGAGTATCAAAGCTTGCCACCGTCCCAGATCGTGCCTCGACTGGCTGACAAAGGGCTTTACCTGGCGTCGGAGTCCTCGTTTTACCGAGTGCTCAAAAAACACCAGCAATTGAATCGTCGGGGCCGCATGAAACCGCCGCGCAAGGTTCCTGAGCCCACCAGCTTTACGGCCACAGGCCCGAACCAGGTGTGGAGCTGGGACATCAGTTATTGCCCCTCAGAGGTGCGCGGTCAGCACTGGTATCTGTACCTGATCATGGACATCTACAGCCGCAAAATCGTGGCTTGGGAAATCCACGAGGCAGAGTCCGGCGAGCTTGCCAAAAAGCTCATTGATCGAGCTCTGTTGCGCGAGAGATGTTGGCAAAACCCACCGGTGCTGCACTCAGATAATGGCGCGCCAATGACGTCCTACACGCTGAAAGCGCGGCTGGCAGACTTGGGTATGTTGATGTCTCACAGCCGGCCCAGAGTGAGCAACGATAACCCGTACTCAGAGTCGTTGTTCAAAACGCTGAAGTATTGCCCAAAGTGGCCCGCTAAAGGCTTTGCATCACTAACGGCGGTGCGCAAATGGATGCTGTTGTTCGAGCAGGCCTACAACGAAGAGCACCTGCACAGCGGCATCAACTTCGTGACGCCAGCACAACGGCACCAAGGTGTTGATACGGAATTGCTAGCCAAACGTGAAGCGGTTTATGAACGAGCAAAGAGTCTGAATCCCAGGCGCTGGTCTGGTGACATTCGAAACTGGGAAGTCGCCGGAGCCGTATCGCTCAACCCTGGAAAATTACAGGAAATTGAGCGCAACAAACAGGCTGCTTAAACGCAGCTATATGGACAACTGGGTTGCAAATCACCGAGTGCGCCAAAGCCAACAGCGACAGAGAAACCTGTCGCCTGATCAAACACAGCTTCGAAGCCGTGGCTAACCGAATAGAAGCCAACTGCTTCTCCGGCCTAGAGATGCAGGCCTACCGGCGGGAACTGAAAGCCAGCGCACCACGGTACTCGCGTGAACGCCTGCTGGTAGGCCGTCAACCATGCCGTATCCCGCCAGAATTCGATTTCGATGTTTATAAAACTCTGGCCTCGAATCACCATGCGCCTAGAACGTACTGACCATGAAAATCGGGCACGAACTACGGACAAACAATGCCACATAACTACCAAACCCCCTCCCCATCAGACTTCGAAACCCTGGCGGCAGGCATACTCTCCGCCTTACATTCCGTAGCCTTCGAGCGCTACGGCGAAGGGCCGGATGGGGTAATTTGATACAGGAAGAAGCATGCGAGCCCGGTGCAGATGGGCTCTGCCACTGGCTGGGCAACCTCACACTTTTACCGCCTAAAGTGAATAGCGTCATAGGGCGTGAACCCTACAGCGAGAAAGTCAAAACTTATCGCCAGCAGGGGTTGTTGATTCTGGATGAGCAGATTGGAAGCGCACCTGATAGTTGGACGCTTCAAAATATTCGGGATCGTAAAGGTGAGTTGATTGAATGGGCAGTTGAACGTTGGTCGGATTTGGAGGTTTAGTTTGCTTTTTAGATCGCGTGGCTAATCCGAAACACAGCAAGCGAACATTAGTAATTTCTTGCTTCGTTAGATTAATGCTTTAAATAGAGTGTTTTCATGAAAAAAGTCTCAATCTGCATAGCAACATGTAATAGAAATCAGATGCTTCGTCGGTGCTTAGATTCGGTCTGCGAGGCAGAAAAAAGTCAAAATTATGAATATAGTGTTGTGGTTGTTGACAATAATGACAGTCCAAGTGCCGAAGGGATAGTCAAGTCATATTGTGGCTTAATAAATATAATGTATGACTGGGAACCTAAACCTGGAATCCCTTTTGCAAGAAACAGATGTTTGGAAAAATCGCTAGAGCTCGGCGCTGATTTTATTTCGTTTATTGACGATGATGAGTGGGTTGAGCCAAGCTGGCTCAAAAATATAGTCTTAGAAATAGATAAAAAAGGTGTAGATGTTATAAGTGGGGGTGTTAATCAAGAAAAAAATGGAATGGTTGTTGCTAAGCGTTCTTTTGATGATGTGTGTTCAAGAGATATAGCTGAAACTGATAATGTGATTTTTAAAAAGTGGATTGCAGAAAGCCTGAAATTTGATGAAGACTTTGCCCAAACAGGTGGGTCAGACGCGATGTTTTTTCGGAGAGCAATAGAGTTAGGTGCTCGAATAAAATCCTGCCCTAATGCTGTAGTAACAGAGGAGATGCCTGCCATGAGGCAAGGAATGAAATGGCGATTGCAAAGACATTTCCGTTACGGATTGACTCACTGCATGATTGAACGAAAACTGGACCACGGAAAGCCAACTATTTTCCTTTTGTCTAGAGCTATATTGCTTCTTCCCGTTGGTTTTGCTGAGGCGTTAATTAAAGGTATAAGTCAGGGGGGGGAAGGCGCCAAGAAAGGTATTGATAGAGTAATGAGAGGTCTCGGCTCTCTCTCTTACTTCATTGGTTTTAAGTATAATGAATACCGGCGTTGACTGCGATGGTATATTTTTTTATTTTCTTTTTGTTTCTTTTTTTCTGCCTTTTATTTATACATTTTTCAGGCTGTTCGTCTAGCAATTTGGCATTTTCAAAAAGGTATAATTTGGTTTTTTTGTTTATTCCATTTTCGGTTTTAGCCTTTCTTATGGGGTTTCGGCATGAGGTGGGCGCTGATTATTGGAACTATTTGTTAATTTTTGAGCGGTTTGAGGCGAACGATGCTTTTATTATTAATCGCTTCGAGCCAGGGTTTCTGGCCATCCTCAATATAGTTAGTTCGCTAGAACTGAACGGTAACTTTTTTTTGTTTATCTGTTATCTATTTACTGTTTTATTTTTTTGGGGCGGTATTTATTATTCGAGGTTTGATTCAGTATCGATGATTTCTTTGTCGGTTATTCTTTTTTTAGGTATCGGCCCAGTTTTTTCGGCTACCAACACAGTCAGACAGAGTTTACCTATTTCTATCGTGATTTTTATCATTACTTTTCTATCTAAAAGAAAAAAAATCGCTACTATACTGTCTTCCGCTATTGGGTTTTTATTTCACTATTCAGCACCTTTGGTTCTCGTATTTAATTTTGTTCCTACAAAGTCTTTGGGTTTTAAATTTTGGCTTTTTGTTTCTTTTTTTTGTGTACTTTTATCCTCTGAACTAATGAGTTTCGTTTTCAGTTTTCTACAAGCGAATAGAGTTTTTCTTGGTGATTTCTCTGGATATTTTGACGGAGGCGGTGCTTTCAGAGAAAGTTCCGGCCTAGGGCTGCGGTTGGTTTTGGAAATCATAATTTTTCTTTTCTTGTCTTTGTATGTAAAAAAGATAAACCCTAAGGGTCTCTGGTTTTTTAACATAGCATTTTTCGGTATTCTTTTGGCTTACGTTTTTAGAGACTACGCAATGTTTTTGCGTGGGGCATCATATTTTTCAGTATTTAAAATATTGGCTATACCATGGTTTTTGAAGGCATTTAAAGGACTGGAAAAGCAGATATTCTTTTTTGGTTTTACTGTCTATTCGTTGAGTGCATTTGCTCGATCTGCAACTGCAGACCAGTTTGCGCCTTTTAAGATTTACTTTTTCAGCTAAATTTGGAGTCTCAGTTGCACGTCCTTGTAATCACAGGCCACTACCTCCCAGGCTACAAAGGCGGAGGCCCCATAAAAACGATCAAAAACCTATTCGATCAGGCTGGCGGTGAAATTATCTTCAAACTCGTCACTAGCGATAGAGACCTTGGCGATACTACCTCTTATACTTCGGTAACTCGTGGGGCTTGGAATCAGGTTGGCAATGCTTCTGTGTTCTATTCTCAACCCGGAAAAACCGGGTGCGTGCAAATCGCTCGGCAACTGCAAGCCAAAGATTACGATCTTGTGTATTTGAATAGCTTCTTTTCACAGAGATTCTCTTTTTTTCCACTGTTGATGGCTAAAGCGCTTTGCCAGCCAGTGGTGCTTGGGCCGAGGGGTGAGTTTTCGGAAGGGGCCTTGGCGCTAAAGTTCGCGAAGAAACGGATTTTCATTAAAGTGTTTAAGCTTTTAGGCCTGCACCGAAACACGGTCTTTCAGGCATCCAGCGATTTTGAGGCGAATGACATTCGCCGGGCGTTGGGCCAGAGCGTTGATGTTCAGGTTGCGGAAAATATTGGGGCCCAAGAATTCGCAGAACGGCTATCGTCTCGCACTAGGGGCCCTCTAAAAGTCGTTTTCATTTCACGGATCTCTCCTAAAAAAAATCTGTTGGCGGCTCTTAGGATGTTACAACAGGC
>Ga0307952_1000988_pt1 | contig 14998 bp, 15 predicted proteins | sample OrgLakmetagen376_FD_201821 | JGI IMG/M metagenome (GOLD analysis project Ga0307952, IMG submission 201821) | Saline water microbial communities from Organic Lake, Antarctica - #376 | ecosystem: Environmental > Aquatic > Non-marine Saline and Alkaline > Saline | place: Antarctica: Organic Lake...
AGGGATATACAATCCCCGGTATCGCCCATACCTAGACCTTCAGACCCGGACCCAGATATTTTATGGTGGAAGCAGTTCGGGCAAATCCTTCTTCCTGGCCCAGCGAGCCGTCAAGGATTTACTCCAAGGTGGCCGGAATTACCTGATCTCCCGTCAAGTGTCCACCACCATTCGATCGTCAGTCTTTAACGAAGTCTGCAAAGCCATTGCCGCCCACAAGGTTGGCCACCTTTTCGAGATCCGGACCAGTGATATGGAAATCACCTGTGCCAACGGGTATCAGATGTTGTTCAAGGGCCTGGATGATGAGGAAAAGATTAAGTCTGTCACCCCGAAAAAGGGCGTGATTACTGATATTTGGCAGGAAGAAGCGACAGAAAACACCTATGAGGCCACCAAGCAGCTAGGGAAACGTTTGCGCGGTATGGCCAATGTCCCCAAGCGTCAGATCCTATCATTCAATCCCATTTACAAAACCCATTGGATCTACACCCAATTCTTTGAGACCGTCGGCTGGCAAGAAGACCAGGCCGAGTATTCAGACGACCAGCTGTCGATCCTGAAGACAATATACAAGGACAACAAGTGGTTGATGCCTGATGACATTCTGGCCCTGGAAAGCGAAGGCGACGAATATTACCGTCAGGTATATACATACGGCAACTGGGGCATCCTGGGCGATGCCATCATCACCAATTGGCGGACGGCCGATCTGTCTGATCGTTCCCAGTTCACTAACATCCGCAATGGCCTTGACTTTGGCTACAGCGCGGACCCCAACGCCTATACCGCCAACCATTATGACCGGCCCAAAAAGCAAATCTTTGTTTTCCGTGGCTGGCATCAGGGCGGCATGACCAATCCCCAGATTGCTGCCCGCCTCAAACCTGACGTGGGAGACGAGGCCGTCTTTTGCGATAGCGCCGAACCCAAATCAATCCAAGAATTGAAGGACAGCCTCATCGATGCCCGCGCGGTTAAGAAAGGTCCTGACTCCCTCTTGTTCTCTATTAAGTGGTTGCAGAAACACGAAATCATCGTGGACGAGAACATTCAGGGTTTAGTCAATGAGTTGAACACTTGGCAATGGAGGAAGGACAAGGACGGCAATTCGTTGCCCATCCCCGAGGATAAAAACAATCACTACATCGATTCCATGCGGTACGCATTGGAGATCGAATACACCGGTTTCTTTGGAGGTGTGTTGTGATCGAGATCATTCGTGATTCATACAATGCAGAGACCCGGCAGGCGCGGCATGACTGGGCAGGTGTCACGGGGCAGATGCGCGAACTCAAGCCGTCTGTGATCCACGACATGAGGACCGGCGCCAAATATTCGTCAATTGCTGGTGCTATCGGCTGGCCCACGGCCCTGGAGCAAGGCTGCATGATCATTGCCGGCGTGAGTGATTCCCGCATCCAGGTCCTGGAGTTCAAGGAGCATCGATCGGTTTATGACCTCATTGAGGATGCCATCATGACTCGCAAGGCATACCGACACGGAGATTTTGGCGGCATACTGCCCGACTGGTGTGCAGATCCGGACCGATACGAGGCCCTGGTCGCGGAAACATCTGTGGCCCTGGAAAAGAAGCTGGGACCCGATAGAGGCTTTTACATCCGGGAGCCTGCCGACTGGTATGACCGGTACCCATTTCCACTTTACATGTGGCAGCTGAGAAACGCACTATCCAACGGGACATTTGCTAAGCCAGAGCAATCTGACCTGGTTTCCAGACTCCAGGCCATTCACCCGGACATCATCGACAAAGGCAAAGTTTACGACTATCCGGCCGCTGGGATTCTATCCGGCCTGGTTCACACGATAATCACAGAACGGACGTGGGAGCAAGACATTGACCACGGCAAACCAATAATGATGGAGATTTAGACATGGACAAAGCAGTCACGATAGGGGCGCGAGCCAATTACGACATTCACAATGAAGATGACATGACATCTAATGACGCATTCGGCCTGCCGACACAGCAGAGTGTTAAAGCGTATGTGGATGCCCAGGTGGGGGGAACTCCGGCAGCCATTGAAAACGTTCGCAACTACCTGGAGCTTAAACAGGAGCTGACAGAGTCCGGCGCGATCACAGCAGGCAAGAACATGATCGAGCTGAACCATATTGGCACTGCGATTGCGGCCACGATTGCGGATCTGGCAAACCACCAGGGCCTGTTGACCGTCACCAATACCAGTGCCAGCGGCACGGCAGTACATACCGTCACGGCAGCGGCCGGCACATTTGACGGGACCAATGATGAATTGACCCTCAATGCCGGCGAGGAAAGCATTGTCCTTTGGATCGATGCAGACGGAAACGGGACTGTTGTTCTCAACGTTGGATCAGTGGCACTCGCGCCGGCATCATGACAGATATGATCATTGCATTCATATTGTCATGGCTGTGTGCCCTGTCTGGTGTGGCCCTTGGCGGATTCCTGGTGTTCAGGACCAAACGTGAAGGGTACGACCACATGTTCCAGGCCCGGGAACAACCCGGGGAAAGCTTCAACCTTGAGGATGAGTTCGATTTTAATATGGATCAGCCCAAATCCAAAGTTGAATTCCCGGAAGAGTTTCAAAAAAGTCAGGACCGGTTTGTTAATCAGTTTGCTGAGTCCCTGGCTGAAAAGGCGAATAAATGACGGATAAGAAGCCATTCTATTTTACTCCGGTCAAGAGCGATCGATACAAGACCCTGGCCAAAGCCCAGCAGGCCATTCCTGATGATTATGAAATCAAGGAAGACGAGCGCGGGTTCTATGGTGTTCTCAAAGCCCCATGCGAGCCCGTGGACGTTATCTGTCCGCTATGTGGCGGCCGGCACTATGAAACCACAGATCAATATGATCCAGACAAACACGCACACCCCGGCATGATTCGATTGAAAGAAAAGTATGCGAATTATGGGTGGGAGCCTGCACCGCCTGACCCGAGCGCCGGATCTGGTTCAATCGAATGCAGACAATGCGGGGGCCTGGTGGCACCCGAGGGAAGGTTTAAGCTGGAATGACCATAACCGAAAAACAAATAATAACCGCGCTGATCAGGGGATTCAAGTTCATGGTCAGTCTGCTGGAGAAGGTGAAGCGAGGCGAGGCGGTATGACAAAAGACTACCGAATAGAGGTCAGGGTTAAGAATGCCAGGCTTTACAATGCCATGAAATCGAATGGCATTGAAACCGTGGCGGCCCTTTCCAGGGCAAGCGGAGTGGACCCCTCTATTGTTGGCGCGTTTATGAACCTCAAAATTCAGGCACTACGGAAGGACGGTCGGGGATTCAAAGCCAATGTCCTCCGGTTGTCGGAGACGTTAAGAACGCTGCCGGAAGACCTTTTCCCGCCCGAGCAGCTTGAAAATAAGGCAAAAAAGAATTTCTTTAGCCTGAACGTGACATCAGCCGATGTTGAACAGATCGTTTTGCAAAAGGGTGACTTCCCTTTCATGGACAGGCTACCGGATGTGATAAACGCCATAAAAAAACTACCAGACCGCACACAGGTCGTCTTGGTGAACAGGTACGGCATTAACGGAGAGCGGCCCAAAACTCTTGAGGAATGCGGGGGGCTGATCGGCGTATCGAGAGAGCGTACAAGGCAGATAGAACACAAGGGACTGAGACAGGTACGCAAACGACTAAGCAAACAATTAACAGCAGCATAATGAGGCGAGGCGGTATGACAGACAAATGGTTATTCATTCATGCTAAAGATCGCTTTGACCATATGTATGCAGGGGAAAGTGCGGCTATCAGTAAAAAACGAAACGCGCTTGTCACGCTGCTTGAGATTTTTGGCTTTGATGTGCCGTTCAGCATATCTGAGGTTAGCGAAGTCACAGGGTTTGAATATAAAGGTAAATGGAAAACCGGAATTGGGAAAAAAACTGTTAAGGCACTCACTGATGCAGATTTTCTGGAAGAAACGAATCAAGGGGTGTATCGGATCACTATTGATGGACAAAACGAAGCAGAGCGAATTGCCTGGTCGAAAAGCTGGAGATATGGAGAAGACCGACGGCGACGGCCGCTTGACGCTGCAGAACATGAATTGTTAGAGGCAACGGGCTTTATTTAAGAAAGACATAGCCCATCCCCCTCCTTAGAACGGGGATGGATAAAAGCCAAGAACGCAACAAGCCTCCTTGGATGTACCAATCAATCGGTACGTTCAAGGGGGCTTTTTTATTGGAGACAGGATGGCAAAAACAAAACCCATTGAAGAATACAGCATTGAAAATCCTCCTCCCCAGGGCCAGCCAGACATAGGTCTTTGGATATGGGGGTTGTTTGAAGATGCTTATGCCGAAAAGGAACGCCTGGGCCTCATGGACAGGTGGGTTTCAAACTACCGGCTTTTTCGTGGTGATCACTGGGGAAACAAGGGCCGGAACCGCCCGAATCGGATATCAATCAATCTGTTCTTTGCCAATATTCAGCGGACCGTTGCCAATATCACGGCCAAAAACCCCGTGGTGGAAGTGGTGGACCTGGATGGGCATTCCGATGATGCCGGCGAAATCCTGACGATGAAAATACGCAAGCACTGGCATGAAACCGAACAGCAGTCCAGCCTTGCCACCAGCTGCCAAGTCATGGAGATTTATGGGATCACCGTTGAAAAACATGGCTGGGTCAGTTCCAGCAAGGAACCGATATCCTTTATTGTCGATCCATACGCATGGTTCCCAGCGCCCGGATATTACAACCGGGATCTTCAAGACTTTCCCTATTTGATTCACGCATACCCCATGGATGTCCACAAAATTGAAAAGATATTCAACCTGTCTCCAGACACAGTGGAAGCTGAGGACGTGAGAACGATTCTGGGCCGTGAAGACCGGGAGCGTGTCCGCCCGAACGAGACCATGCAGGGCCGGGAATCCGGTATCGTTCACCAGCAATACAAAAACACATCCGAAGTCACCGCCCGCCATTCAAACGAAACCGGCGAGGGCCTGGTGGTAGAGTGCTGGTTTCGAGACGAGTTAATGCCCGACGGTATCCGTGTGATACTGACCACCAACCGGGGCCGGGTGCTTTTGGCTGACATGGAAAACCCGAATATCAATCTGAACATTAATCGGCAGGCGATCAAGGAAACATACGCATGGGGAAAATACCCCTTCAGCTATGTCAACAGCTATGAGGATTCCACATCGATATGGGGATTCAGTGCCGGGGAACAGACCGGCAGCCTCAATAAAAAGATCGACGAAATGGTCAGCCGAATGGTTGCATGGGCCAACAGGGCCATGTTCCCGCCATTGCGGGTGGATGCCGGCTGTGGCATCACCAAATCTATGATCAACAACAAGCCGGGCCTGGTGCTGATGCCGACGCGGCCCAATGCCAAGATCGAATTTGTCCAGGTTCCAAACCTGCCCCAATCCTTCTTCCAGGTCCTGGATGTGTTAACCAACCTGCATGATCGGATTTATCAGATCGAAGATGCAGACCGCGGCACCATTCCAACCGGCGTGACGGCAGCCAGCGCCATTGTTGCGTTACAAGAGCGAAACGCCGTGTTGATCCAACACAAGATTCGATCCATGGAAAAAATAGCCAGAGATCGAGGCCGATGGGCAATCAGCGGTTGGTTGAACTTCTCCACCAGGGAAGAGACGCTTGAGGTCCGAGGCGAGACCGTTGCAATGCAAGGCGTGTCTCTGGCTGGCAGACGCTTCAATTATATGGTTGAAAGCGGGTCCACTGTTGCCAGGACATCTGTGCAGCAGCAGGAACAGGCCATTGCGCTTTACAGGGATCAGGCGATTGACCGGCAGGCACTGCTTGAAACACTCAATTTCCCGGGATGGAAACAAATTATTGAACGGGTGGGTGAGGGCCAACTTGACCAGGCCCTTCAAATTCTGGTTCAGGCGGGGATGGAAGAGGATGCAGCCATGCAGCTGAAACAGTACCTCATGGAACCACAGGGGGGACCTGGCCAAGGAACGCCGGGTCAATCACAGAGTCAACCAAAAGCCGGTGTACCACGAGCCCAGCAAGGAGCAACAGCCTGATGCCGCTTTATCATTATGCATGCCCCAACTGCACCACAGAGTACGAACAGTTTTTACCACTGAAGCAATATAAAACCCCGGTGCCATGCCCCACATGCGGGCGCACAGGGAGAAAGGTTCTGACTGCACAGATTCAGCGGGACGAGCCGACCTGGTTGGATGATGAGGTTCGTGGGTGTCTCCAGGACACTAATGCAGAACCCCCCATTGAAAACCGGTCACAGTACAAGCGCTATCTGAAGGACAACGGGATTGTCGAGCGATAACCCGCCCGGAGGAAGCATCAACTTATAATCGGGACAACTGGGAGACCAGCCCCAAAGGAGCGGAAATGAAGATAGAAGACAAAGACACAATGCCGGCAGGGGCTATGCCCCCGGAGCAAGATGAAACAGAACCGAAGGACGAAGGACAACCGGAACCGATCCTGGGAAAATTCAAATCCCAGGGCGAACTGGCCCAGGCGTACACGGAACTGGAAAAGAAGATGGGAGAGCAGGGCAATGAACTGGGCAGCGTGAAGCAGATGAATGCCATGATGCTGGAACAGATGCAGAACAGGCAGGCCCAGGACAAGACTCCGGCCACTGAAGGAGAAGTTGACGACTTTGATTATGATGCCCAAATGGCCGAGCTGGTCAAGGGGATCGAGGAAGGCGACTTGTCCGTTCAGGAGGCCGTGGCACAATCCGCCAACATGGCAGCCGAAAAAGCAACACGGAATGCCATGTCGAAGTATCAGGAAATGACGGCCAAGGAACAGCAGAAAGCGGCCCAAACCAAATTCCTTAAAGATCATCCGGATTTCCAGGAGCTTCAGCGCACCGGAAAACTGGAAGAAGTCAAACAGACCCTGCCCGGCATGCACGATGATTTTTCCGCCTATTTCGCATTACAGGCCGAACAGAACCTGGCTAAGGCCCAGGACAAAGTGGCCTTGGAAACCATCGCCCAGGGAGATGAACGGACCGCCAAGGTCCTTCAGAAGCCAGGGACCAAAGCAAAAGACATCGGGAAGCCCAAGGGCAAATTGTCCAACGCGGAGCTGAAGGCGCACACCTTAGCCCGCCTGGATGCCATGGAGTGACCCGGTCCAATTATAAGGAATAAATAAAATGTCACTCGACGCACAACTTGATGTCATCACCGAAGATTGGATTGAATCCAACCGGCCCGAGGATATTGTCTTTCAAGACAACGTTCTCCTTTACATGCTCATGGCGGGCAAAAAGTTTCAGGACACCATGGTTCAGCCTGGTGAGACCGTTGACGGCGGTAAGAAACTGAAGGTTTTCCTGGAGTACGCGAAATCACACACCGGAACTTATGGGAACACCACCAAAATCCCGCAGTCCAAAAAGGAAATCCTTAATGCCTGCCTGTTTGGCTGGGCCGGGTACTATGGTTCCAACACCATCGACCTTGAAGACCAGATCCAGAACAACGGCAAGGCGGCCCTGATTGACCTGGCACACTCCATCTTGCGGAACGTCCACAAGAGCATCCGGGACCAAATGGGCGATGATGTTTATAGCGCTAGGGGCGATGACCCCAAAGCGTTTATTGGCCTGGGAGACCTGTTCAATACGGACACCTCCGCTGCATACGGCAGTATCAAAGAGGCCGATATGGCGGACTGGAAAGCCAGCGTGATCACTGATGCAATGGCAATCAGTTTCAAGGTTATGCAGAAGATCCGGCGAACTGCCAAGATTGGTCAGAGCCGAGACGCAAAGCCCAATATCTATATCACAACCGATGTGCTGAAGGACGGTTTTGAAAGAACCCTTCACACGCAGGCCCGGTATTCCAATACCAAACTGGTAGATGCCGGATTCGATAATGTTCTCTTTGGCGGTGTGCCGGTTGTTGCTGATGACAAACAAAGTGATGGCGTCATGGATGCCCTGAACCTGCGTCATCTGAAGGCAAAAACCCATACCAAATGGCCCTTCACCACTCCCAAATGGGAGTATTCCAAGGACCAGCCCGACACATTGACGGCAAACACCCGGTGGATCGGGCAATTGATTTGTTCCAACCGGAAAGCCCATTGCCGGCACACCAACCTGGAAGAACCGTCATAACGGTTTTTCGGCTAATCGGTTGAAATAGGCAATTAAGCGAAAACAGCCCTGGGTGACACCAGGGCCATAACATAAGGAAAAAACAATGGATCAGGATCTTAATTTTCAGCACACGATGGCGTTTGCCTCTAGTGCAAAAACGTCTTATTTCCAGGTTCCCTATCGCTGCACCCTCCGTGAAGTTTCCGGGATTGTGCAGGGGGACCCGGGCGAGGATCAAACGGTTACAGTGACCAATGAACCCACGGTTGGCGGTACCGCTTCAACCCTGGGCGTGCTGACCTTTGGCGAGGAGATCACTGCCGGTGCCGTCGGGGCCTGGGCGGCCGATGCCGATGAAGGGGCCATGGTCATGGAAAAAGGCGAGTTCATCAAATTCGTCACTTCAGTCGGTGCCGATGCCGTACTGAACATGAACATCGAACTGGACCCCTACGCCCGGACTGCAGTCTAAACCAAACGCCCGGCCCTTACCCGGCCGGGTCAACCATTAAAAGGACAGCCAATGGCATTCACTTTCAAGGAGCTGATCGATTTTGTGGCGGAGATTATTCAAGATCCGTCGTTTACAGATGAAGATATCGGGAAACACATTAACCATGGGTGCCGGCGGGTATGCTCTGGCATTCTGTTGCCAGGGAAGTATGCCGTCTCCCCGCCCCTGCCGGATCTGTTCACTACAGACAGTATTGAAACAGCGCCGGCAGCGGGCGTGGTTAATCTCCCGGACGATTATGACCGGGATCTGGCCATGGTTATTGATGGGGATGAAAATTCGATCCCGATTGAAAAGTCACTTCGGGGCTTTCTTCAGAAGAACCCAATCGTAAAAGATGGAGATATCCATAGCTGTCTGGCCGTTGGTAAGCGGTTTATGTACCGGGACATACCCACGACGGCAGAAAGTTTGTTCATTCATTATTACAGAAAGCCGGTTGATATGGAGGGCGAAGATGATATCCCGGACGGTATTCCGGATTCCCTTCAACACAATCTGTTGGTCCCGTTTGCCGCTAAGGAAATTTTCAAACTTCTGGAAGACGGGATCAGTGGGCCGGCAGTCAACACGGACAAATGGACCGGTCTTTTTCATGAAGCGGTTTATGAGCTGGGTGTTTTTATCGGTGAAGATGGTGAAGCATACAACATGGAAGGAGCGGACTGCATTTCATGAGAGTCGATCACTTCAAAGGCATGAACGATGTCACCACCAAGAGCAAAAGCCTGGACGAGCCGGACGTTATCCTGAATGCCCATGTGATGGCCGATGGCGCCCTGGATAAAAGGGAAGGTTGCGAGAAGATCACTGGCCTGCCCGGCGCCCATAGTCTGTGGACAGATCGGGCCGGCACGGTCCTGTGTATGGCAGAAGGAAAGCTTTACAGCCTGGTGGACGGAACAGCCAACCTGATTACCGACACCGGCCAACCCGACGCCATCACGAGCTTTTTGTCCATAAGCGGCCACATTTATATTGCCAATGCTTTTTATACCGGCATGTACAATCCCGACACCGGCACGATCGGTGACTGGGGCGTCCCCCTGCCGGTAGCCCCCGTGGCAATCCCGGTTGATGGTGGACTGCATGCCGGCACATACCAGCTGTGCTTCACTGTCCCCGGGGTCAATGGCCGCCCGTCCGGCAATGGCGCCTTGACTCAGATCACCCTGGGCGATGGTGAAGGTATTTCTATTTCCAACCTGCCGGCTGACGGTTCTGTCTGGATGACGGACCCGAACGGCAGTCAGCTATATTATGCCGGGTCCGGCAGCATTATCACCGAGCTGCCCGATTCCCCGGAGCCCCTTCCAACCATGTGGGGATCACCGCCATTGCCCATGGCCAACCTTTGTTATGCATTTGGCCGGGTGTTTGGATCCAAAGGGACCCGCGTCTATTACAGCGAGCCATTCCAACCGGAGTTGTTCAGGCTGGCAGATGCGTACTTTGAGGTTAATGACCTGGTGGGAATGATCGCCAAAACATCGGGTGGGCTTTATGTCGGGTGCCGGAAGCAGACCTTTTTCTTTTCCGGAAAAGATCCTTTGGACATGGCCCAGCGAGCCGTCGGGGGAGGGGTGGCCCCTGGGTCACTTTGTTATGCTTCGTCTTTGGCCAAGATGGGAAAGAATGTTCCCATCTGGCTGGGGAAGGATGGCGTGTTCGCCGGATCTTCCGACGGACAGGTGGTGAATTTGATCAAAGAGCGGGTCAAGGTGGACCCGAAGCTGGACCGTAGCGCATCGATTTGCCGTGTCAAAGACGGTCAAACGCGGATGCTTTTTGCATATAAACCGAAAGGCCAGCGCATCGGCATGGGAGATAATGCCACTTGTGAGGTCATAAGAAACGGATCTGTGATCCAATAACTTTAAAGGAGTATTACAATGGAAAACCTGATTAAAACCGACATCGCGGCCAGACTTACTGAAGATGTTGACATCACTCATGCCCTTAAACACCACCTTGACCGGTTGGCTTTCCAGGGGATGGTAACAGCGGAACACTTCCGGGATGGTGCACTGCTGCACAAACAGACCGGCAAAAACACCTTCACCACGTCCGGCATGGCCAAGATGCTGAATGTTATGTTTCATGACATTTCAAAAACCGCAGCCAATATCTGGTATGTGGGTATTTTCAAAAACAATATCACGCCGGCACTGGGCGATACGGCTTCCAAGTTAGGGTCCGGTAACGCATTCGGTGAGTGTCAGGACGCCGATTATGATGATCCCCTGACCAACCGGCCGTCATACGTTACGGAGGATACCACCACGGCGGTTATCTCCAACGTCAACAGCAAGGCCCACTTTGTCATGGCCGGGTCCATCACTGTATATGGTGCTTTCCTGTCTGATGCGGCTGCCAAAACGGCATCGACCGGCACTCTGATGTGTGCCAAACGGTTCGGGACCCCGCGCGCGGTAATCGCTGATGATGAAATATATGTAACCTACCAAATCACAGCAACCACCAGCTAAGTGGGCAACCGAATCAATCATAACACCCTGGGGGATGTTCAAGGATTTGAGTATCTCCCCGGGGTGATTCTCGCGGTTTATCCCGAAAGCCCTGATTATATCGAGGACAACTGGGACACTGCGGACGTGTACATCAATGATCTGGGTCTGACCTGGTACAATGCACCCATCTTTTACCATTGCTTGCCAGATGCAGCGCTGAGGGCAAACGGGGCCATTTTTGACGGAGCAAAGGGGTTCACGGAAAATGATCCTGTGGTTTTGTTCTGTAAAAGCCAGACGGCACAAACCGGCATGCAGCTGGTTTCTGAGGTCAAGGTGATCAGCCACGAAGAGGGTGTGCGGAAATGCGCCTACAACTATGTGATTGTCCGGGCCAGCCTGACGGAGATCGAGCCGCTGAACCTGGAGTCACCCGACACTGAGGAATTGGTTACCGTTTATGATGTTGCCGGCAAGTGCCCGGCCGTAATCGTGGATCCTGACGCCGGTGAACCCCTGGAGTATCCCTGCTCACTTGATAAGTTGCTGCCGTTTTTTGCCTATGCTGAAATTAAGGGTGTGGAGCTGTTTGAATATTTTGATCAGGGAGACAACCAGGTGCAGGTGGCCGGGGCCATGCCGAACTGGGAAGAGGATCCACAGGGCAGGCTGGTTCATGATACCGAAGCAGACAGAGACCTTCGGAACTGGATGACCACTGATGATCCTGGAGCAAACCCAATTCAGAACTTTTTTGAAGACACCTGTTTTGCAATCATGCACGATCATGAAGGCGTGGGCGAAGGGTCATATGCCATGGCCATGGATGTGGTGAACAGCCATGAAGAACAGATTGAAACCTGGGACAGCCGGAGCAATGCCTTCAGGACAGATGCCAGGGAATATGATGTGGTAGGTCCCATTGTTGATGGGGTTCAGCTTCAGGCGATTGATGTGTGTGGCAACTTCTTGGACAAGGCCACATCTTTTCATGTCCAGACAGCCTATGGAGAAACAGAAATCTGGCTGTGCATGTCAAACCATATATCCCCTGTTACCGGTACCATGATGGTTTATTCCTGCGATGAAAAATGGGACTATTTCAGAGGCGTAAAGGTCCCGGATGCTATCGCGCCCCCTGGGGCCGAAACCATGGGTTTTCTGGAATTCCGGAGTGGCGTGTTTCAATTGGCAACCTACCAGTCCCAGCATGACAACCTGTGGAACATGGCTTACTTGAAACGGATTAATGAAGGCGCCTATCATCGCACTGTTCACCCGGCCCTGAAGACCATGCCGGGAGCTGCTTCCCCGGGACCCAAAGAAATTACCGGCAGTAAAATGTTGACGACAACCCTGATTCCGGAAGATATAGACAATGAACCGGCATATTTATCAGCTATCAACCTGCGCTGGGACAAAATCGACGCCTGGTATCGGTACGACAACTGGACAAACACTGGTATGGACCGGTCATTCAATGCTGGCCCGTATGCCGTTCATCCGTCCGCATGGTTCACCAACGTGGGTTTGCAGTGGGGAGCTGAATCGATTTATGCAGATACCCCACTGGGTTCAATGTGGGTCCGGGCGCCCCAATGGAGAACGGCCGTGGTTAACTGGTCTGACTGGCTGGCAGTGACTCAGATCCGACGGGATGAACCTGTCAATCAGAAATTGATCGCTCTTGGTAAGCACAGCCGGGCAGTTGTTTGTCAGCTGTATGTTGCACAAAGAACGTCCCTGACTCTGCGGCCGGAAGAGGACGGGGATTTTGTGAGTCAGGCCCTGGGGCACGGACCTTATTACAGTGTGGTAGATTCTGCGGACCCGGACGAGGCGGATGCGGCTATTAATCATGTCAGACTGCCGGACAATTCCCGGGTTCACATCGATGATCTTACCCCGGAGCAAAAGGCAGAGGTCCTGGAAGACATAAAAATCATTTGGTCTGACAGCGAGGCTTCTGTAATCGGGGCACAAAACAACCGAAACGAATTCGAGATCATAGGTGCTGCTGACCTGTACGGGGAACTGATAACCCAGCACACCCGGAGGAACCCGGCTGACCAAGAGAGAACCCCGGAATTTGAATCTCAGGTGGCGGATCTGATAGCTGCTCTGATGGAAGACGCCGAAATGTCTTTTGACAAGATATTTTTAGATATGGAAGTTGTCTAATCACAATATTGATCAAAGAAAAGGAGTACGAATAATGACACAAAAATGGCTACCCGCATCATCATTGATCGGCGGGGAAGAGGGAGCACTGGACGCGATTGACGGCAGTGAGCTTTCTGACGGTGATAGGGCCGTTGTAATTGCGGATCGGGTTTATTTCTATATTCTGAATGGGGATTCTTACGCGCCTGAGACTCCTCCGTACATAATATCTCCGGACAGCAATGCCGGGGACAAGAGGTGGATAATGGCTGCTATTTATCCTGACAGCTTCAATCCAAACACAGGCAAGATCATTATTGCCCTTACCTCTAACACTGTTGAAAATACTGTTTTAAGGGGCGGTGTCGTGGGCGGCAAAAACAATACCTTGTCAGGTTCTGTCCTCAGCTGCCTGGTTCTTGGTGGTGATACAAACACCATTGCCGACACCTGTGAAAATTGCATGATTGCGGGTGGCGAGAAAAACGAAATTTCCCAAACTATCGAAAACTCAGTTATTTTCGGCGGCAACGGAAACGTAATGAAGAATTATGCCTATAGCTGCGGCATGATCGGCGGCTGGGATCTTGCACTTGGCCAAGATTGTGATTGCTCGGTTTTTGTGGGTGGTTGGTTTAACTCAATTGCATTTGGGTCAGACGATTGCGCTGTTGTAGGCGGGTATTCTAATCAGATTATTAACGATTCCGGCGAAAGTATAATCCTTGGCGGAGATTCTTGCAGCATTAGTGGTTGTGTAAATGCCGTTATCTCTTGTGGCTATAAGTCGAGGGTTGCTCTTTCAAACATGGCCATGGTTATTGGATCTAACATTGCTGCGGGTCAGGCTGACAATATCATAGCGTCTGGAGACTCCGCCCTGGCCAACATTCAAGGGCAAAAGTCTTTCGCAGACGGAAAATTCAGTGTTGTGGGGGACGCTCAAATATCTGATTTTGTGCTGATTGTTGAAACAATAGACGGCGTACAAGCTGAGCTGCCTGTGAACGATACTTATGGTGGCATTCCAATAATGACAGCAAAAACCTGTCGTTTTGACATTTCTGTCGTTGCAAGACAAACAGCTGGCACGGCCGGCACTGTTGGGGATTCTGCTATTTGTAAAATCTCAGGCGGAATAAAAAACGTCGGGGCCACATTATCGCAAGGAACCGTTTCTTTTTCTAGCGTTGCCTCTGATGGTGACATCATCACCTTAAATGGGGTTGTGTATACATTCAAAGACACTCCAGATTATACATTCAGCCAAGTCCTTGTAGCTGGGTCAGCAGCGGAACAGGCATCTAATTTTTTACATGCCGTCAGGGGACATTTCGGAGTGATGGATGTTGAGCTTGATGGTACTGATGTTATTATAACGGCATACCCCAACTACGGGACCGCTGCCAATTCGTGGGATTTCACGACAACCGGCGCAAACATATCTTGTGACGGGCCCGGGAGATTCGGGGGCACATCTGCATTTGCTGCCGGAACGGTGTCCATTGTTGGCACTCCGCAGGGAACCGGCACACCGGGTGCGAACGATCATGACGCGGCAGTGGCGGCACAGGGTACTATTACCATGTCTGGCCTTCCGGTTGCTGACGAGACATTTGTGGTTGACACGCAGACCTTCACATGGAAGGCGTCACGGTCCACAACCGGAGAGGTGACAATCGGGGCCGATGCCGCAGAATGCGTGACAAATATCGTGACGGCGGTGGGTCTTGACCTCACG
>Ga0307952_1000994_pt1 | contig 14936 bp, 7 predicted proteins | sample OrgLakmetagen376_FD_201821 | JGI IMG/M metagenome (GOLD analysis project Ga0307952, IMG submission 201821) | Saline water microbial communities from Organic Lake, Antarctica - #376 | ecosystem: Environmental > Aquatic > Non-marine Saline and Alkaline > Saline | place: Antarctica: Organic Lake...
CCGACATGTTAAAGAATCAAATAAGTTTTAGTTGTTATGGATTTTCAATTTTCTAATGCCGATATAGATTTTAAGTCGGATTTATTCGACAATTAAAATCATCATCGGTATAAAAAAGGAAAATTAATAACAGTCTTACTTTTTGATGGAAGAGATCCACCAGAAAAATGGATTATATTAGTAAGTATCAGTAAATCAAAAGAATAGAAAAGCGTTTTAAGACGTAATGGATGACTAATGCGTAAAAAGTAATAAATGAGATGAAAAATAAGGATTTAGAGCAAAAGATTAGTGTTTTTGTAATTTACTTTTGAAATTTGATCATCCATAGTACTATTTGAAACCCAAAGGCGAGGCTTTTAACCACAAGATCTTTTTCCAAACTAAGACCATGCAGCGATTTACCCATAGGAGACACCAGATTCGTCAACTAATTATTATTCATTTCTTGTCTATTTTTATGGTATTCATGAGAACTTCGTTGTACAGCTTTGGCCTATCGGCAAGTCGAATACTTAGTTGTTATCTGCAGGTTTTATTCCTTTATAATGACTTCAATCGCTTTTTCAAGCAATTCATCTTTAGCTTCTCTTATTCCTTCAACTGTAGGTTTTACTTCGATATCAGGAACTATTCCAATTCTTTGGGTTTCTCCACCATTTGGATAATTCACTCCAATTCCAGAAATCATTGTTCTAAGTCCTCCTGGTAATAAAATTGCAGATACATTTCCATCTGCTCCAGCAGTTGTGCTGCCAATAATTGTAGTGTTATCGCCAGCCTTGAAAGCCATTGTAGTATATTCAGCTTGACTTTGAGATAATTCGTTAACTAACACGATTAACTTCCCTTTGAATGTTTTGCCTTTACTTGGTATTTCTAATTCTTTTGTAAATGTAAATTCTCCAGCATTGTCAATATTTCCATTCGTAAACTTCACAAATGGGGTAGAAGACGATACAAAATATGAGCCTAAACTGAATGGAACAAAAGTTGACGGGTAATTTCGTATGTCAATTATAATACCTTTTGTGTCTTTGAATTGGGTTTTTATTTTTTGAATATCTTCATCTTTTATAGAACTAAGTGTTACATATCCAATATTACTATCTAACATTTTATAAGGTTTTTCATCACTCTTTCTGTACCAACGATAAATGTCAAGACTATCTTTTGGATACAATTTAAGTGATTTAGTTTGTTCACTAGAATTCTCTGATATAAAATCTATTTCAATTTCATTAGAGTTAGAGCGTAAAATATCTGCTGAAATATCTCTGAACCTTGTAGGTATATTTGAAGCAGGATAATATTTAGATTTTTCTTTTACTATTGTTCCTATCGGTATGCCATTTACTTTGGTAATTATATCGCCAATTTTTAATCCAACTTCATCTTTTAATTCTTCGTTGTAATAATCTGTTACAACCAATTGGTTTTCTATAAATCGAACGTGTACAGGCGAATAGTTTACACCTTTCCATTCATCAATTTTATCAGCTCCTCCCCAAAGATTAGCGTGAGTGTCCTGAATATCTCCAATAATCTGAATTGCAGCCATTTCATATTCCAATTCGCTTTTTGCATTTAAAAATAGAGGAAGGTATTCGCTGAGTTTAACATTCCAGTCTTTATCCATTAAGTGTTTGTATGGAAAAAAATAATTTATCATATTCCAGTACCTGAAAAGTGACAATAACCTAAAACCATCATCAGGATATAACATATTTGAATAAGGATTTTCATTTTTGAAATCAGGGTTTCCAACACCTTTTGCCATACCAATATAAAAGTGTTTGCCTTGAGAACGGTTATTGTAAACGTAAAGAAGCTTGTCTTTTAGAGGTTCATCTTGATTGGCAACCCATTTTAAATCAGGTTTTATTATTGCGTTTTCATCAGTTGGTTTACATTTTGAACATTTTTCTAAACCACCTAATGAGTCAATCCAATTGATAATATGTTTGTTTCTTTCATTATTGTTTTTAACCTCAATATATTTAGGCAAAAATCTAAATAGTTCATAATCCCAGTTATAATTTCCTTTTGCGATTTCAGGGTGGTAATATTTAAGGAAACCCCAAACTCGACCTAATAACGCAAGGTTTTCAATATTTTCAGCTGTTAAGTTAGATAAATCAATTAATGAACCATTTTCAAATTCCTTATCAAGTTGTGCTTTGGATAATTCTTTTTTAACCTCTTTTAGTGTCTGAATATTTTTGTCATCAATAGTTAAAATAAAATCGTCAAACCAAGCTTCTCCTTTACCAGAAAGTATTCCCGCTACGAATATATTTTCGGCTTCTTCAGGGTAATTAAGAGTTATACTGTATTTCTGCCAATCTTTTGTTCCTGCTATATTTTGGTTTTGCATATTATCAAATGCCAATGAACTTCCATTTCCATCAATTCGCAATAATAGACCTGCAAATCCATCTACGACATTTTCGATTTTCATATAACCTTCAAGCGTGATTTTTTTTCCTTTATAATTTGCTGGAATTTTGTATGTGATACTTCCAAAGTTACCATTATCAGTTGAAGTGATTTTTCCAGATTTCATACCTGAATGTGCTTTTTCGTCTATAGCTAAATCATAATTTCCCCATTTAAACCATCCATCAGAAAGATTTGCTTTTTCTTTTTGGTTTTCAAATCCAAGATTAAATTTTTCGCTTGTTTGAGCTTGACAGCTAAAAGCTGTTATGAGAATTAAAAATGTAAATATTTGTTTCATTGTTGTTTTTTTAACTTGCAGATACAGGTTGGCTATACGCAATAGCGTATAGCCAACCTGTATCTTTCTCCCAAATCTAACAGCTATTTTCTTTCAAAAAAAGAAGAGTTTCTTATAAATCTTTACTTACAGCCCTTAAAACCTCCAATAAATCCTCTTCATTCATAAAGCTATTATTTTTGTAAATAACTGAATTTCGGACAATTAACACAGTACTTGGGAAACTTATTGTTCCTTTCATTTTCGCCAATTGCATTGCCAATTGATGCTTTCCTTCGTCAATACCACTGGCTTCATAAGTATAGCGCTTTCCTTTGTAAACGATGTCTTCTTTGCTCTCTGCATTTAAAAAGACTAAATAATAATTCTCATTTAATTCTTTGGAAACACCTTCGCTTTTCAAAACCTTATTTTCCATCGCTAAACATATTGAACACCAATCTGTGTTGACAAAAAACACAACAGGCCGTTCTTCAATATATTGCAAACTATCTAACTCATTTGCAGAGTATATATTCAGCTGTGTGAATGAAATTAAAGGCATTAAAAGCAATATAAATAATAAGTTTTTCATTCTAATTATTGAAATAGATAATATTTATGATTTAGAGTTCTCCATATTAAGGCACATTTAATTATTAAATCCAAGAAGCTGACTTATGCTAATGACTGCTTTGGTAATTAAATGAAACAAAGAGAGTGATACGCTAAACATAAATTATTTAATTGCATATCTCAATCCAACAAACCCTCTAATCCCCTGATTCTCTCCATAAATATAATTAGCATCAAATTGCAATCCATAAGGATTTTCTGGCGTTGCTAAAACAGCTCCATTTGGATCATATTCAACATCTTTATCAAAAGGATCATTTGCTCTTGCAATAATAAAAGGATTATCTTTGTTAGGCGTCCAATTCAAAAGATTTTTTACTCCTCCAAAAATCTCTAAGCCTCCTTTAAAAACCTTTGTTATTTGGATATTCTGAATACTGAATGCTTTTGATTCTCCTAAACGTGGATCTAAATCACTAATTAAAGGCAACATCATTGGACCATAAACCAAACCAGTGTATTCAACTTTCATGCCCGCTTTCGGGAAATCATATCCGATATTCCAAGTCATTGTGTACTCCTCCTGAAACTCTTGCCTGATGCGCTCGCCGTTTTCGATGCTGGCAACATCCATAAGTGTTCCTCCAATTACACCTGTTAGATTTTTGTAACGAATATCCATATTCAATGATACTCCCCTAGATTCTGCATAACCATCTAAATTATCATAGATGATTAAATTTGGATCCGTATCATAATCTGGAATAATTTTATTATTGAAGTATGTATAGAAAACGGAAGCATCAAAATTCAAAAACAATCCGTTATTGAAATTGAATTTTCTCACAAAATTAATATTCCCATTCCATGAAGTTTCAGGATTTAATTCTGCTAAGAAAACAACATCTCTTGAACCTGTAAGTGCGGCGTGATCTTCAGTAAATACATTCGCAACGCGATAACCAGAACCCCCACTTAAACGCAAAATATTTAATTTATTTTTTGAGGTCAATTTATAGTTAATTCGTGGAGTAAATATATTACCGTGCAATGAATTATAGTCGTAACGCATTCCAGCGAGCAATGTTTGTTGCGGTGAGAACTTCCATTCATCTTGAATAAAAATACCTGGTAAATAAATTTCTGAAGGATCAGTAATTACCTCACCATTTAGTATGTTTTCAGTAGCCACAGAATTATCGTCATAAAAAGTATAACGCATAGATGCACCAACCATCAAATCATGTCTTTTGATTTTCTTATCCCAAGTAAATTGACCAAATCCAATATTTTGAACTGCATCATAAACATCCGTTCCATAACGCGAGTTTTGATCATGTCCATTTGCACTAAACATAAACATAACTTTTTCTTTAATTGGCAATTGATAAGTACCAAAAAGTTCCCATCGACTGGTATAAACACTCTCAGCATATATCGAATCTCCACCCCTGTATTCTGGTGTCCAATCCATTTCACCGCCCCATCTATCTTCGTAAACATATCGTCCAACTACAGTAAAGACTCTTCCTTCTGGTCTTTTAAAGTTCCATTTATTAAAAATTGACAGTCGGTCTTGGATAGTAATATCTGTAAATCCGTCATTGTTATTGTCAATCAAATTATTGTAATTAAAATAATTTACACCCAATAGAGTAGAAACATTGTCACCCAACTTAGCACGATAACCCAAATCAGTGTTGATTTCTTCCCAAGAAGTTCCAAAAGCTTCTACAGAAAATAAAGGCGCTTGGTCAGGAGATTTTGTAATTACGTTGATTAATCCACCAACAGCTTCCGAGCCATACAATGTAGAGGCAGGACCCTTAACTATTTCAATCCGTTCTATTAATGCTTGCGGAATTCCATTTAATCCATAAACAGTTGATAAACCACTCACGATTGGCATTCCATCAATCAAGATCATTGTGTAAGGCCCTTCTAATCCGTTAATGTGAATATCTCCGGTGTTACAAACACTGCAATTAATAGTGGGTTTAACACCATTTACAAGTGCTAAGGATTCAAAAATTGAGGGAACTGGATTCGACCTAAAAAATTCTTTAGAATATACTTCAATGGGAACTGGACTGTCCGATTTACGAACATTACGCATGGTTCCCGAAACAACTACCTCATCAAAGTTGGTTGTGATTGAAGTTAAATTGAATGTCACAGCCACAGGATTATCATTTTTCAATACAACATAAACTGTATCATTTTCAAAATCTGTTGATCTAGAAATTAAATTGTAAGACCCTTTTGGTAATCCGGAAATGGTAAACTCCCCTGCTGCGTTTGTAGTCACTCCTTTATTCATTCCATCCACTACGATATCTATCCATGCCAAACGCTCAGATTGTTCACTTTGCACAATTCCCATAATGGTGGTTTGTGAATATAGCACTCCCGAACACATCGAAAAAAACAACGATAACACGAGTAGACTTATATTATATTTCATGCAGTAAAATTATATTTTTAGCAAATATATATAATTTATTTAGACAAGTCTAAATATTTAAAAAATATATTGAAATTACTATTGAGTAGGTGTGAAAAATGTGTGTTGGGAAATATGGGGTTAAGGAAAAATATTGCGGGATTAACAAAACGGCGCTGTTTTTACTTATTGTAATTTTAAATTATTCGACACACTATTAAAACCTCCATTATTTGACATAACCAAAATTATAACAATCTTTTAACGCAATAAATAAGTTTCATAAAATCTTCTAAACTACTTCTTACCTGTATTATTAACTTCGTTGAGCTCGCAAGCTCGGTTCATGAATTTAATTTTATGCAGCTTTTTATTCATAAGTGTCTGTTTTCAATGGTATTTCCCGATTTCTCGGGACAGGCTATGCGCTTGCTTCGCTGCGGTTTGGTTTTATTTCTTTAGGAGATGCCATAGTATCAGCCGACAAGAAAAAAAGTAAAATATACTCAAAAGAATCAATTTTAATTTTGTGCTGTTTCCGACCAGACACTATTTAGGTGTTTTAAATACAATCATGAATTATTCTAAGGTAAACATTCTTCTTGTTACGGTTGTAGTATAACCATTTTTTGAAAATGTTTCAACTATCCGTTCACCTTGATAAACCTTATTAGATTCATTCGCTTTTGAAACATAAGGTTTTAGTTCTTCCTTTAATTTTTTTTCTCCACTTTTTTCATCTACTGAGAAAGAAGGATCTGACAATCCATGCAAAAACATTTGATGGTGGCGGTCTTTTCCATTTTCCCCTTTACTAAATAACTTGCCTTTTTCGCCTTTGTTGATGGAAATGGTATAAACATAATCCCAATACCATTCATTTCCGCTTCCATCTGAACAAAAATACTCGCACTCGAAGTTGCCTGACCTAGTCGAATATTCAAAATTTCGACTAATAGCATCAGGGGTACTTGAATTGTTGTCATTATAAGCATCGACGAAAATATCCCAGTCTAAGGATATGGTGGCTACTCCAGAAGTTCCATCTTTACCACATCCACTAATAAATAATACAAAAATAAATAGGGCAGTTAGAATTTTAGTTTTATTCATAATAATAATGTTTCTTAACTTAAAATTAATAAAAAAAATTGAAATTAAAAATCTAAACTATTTTATATTTAAAATGAAGTTTCATAACTGCTATTTCTATATCCGATTTTGAAAAGCGAATAACTCAATTAAACAAATCAGGGTTGGACAAGCTTTAAAACGGCTAAAAGTCAGGACGTGAATATTTTTATAATGCGGGGTAAATCCCTCATCAACAGGAGCTGCCGCTCTATTCTAAAAAGGATAACAAATAGCTAATATCAGAAATAGATGATCATGACTAGGATTATTTTGACAAAGCATTATATCAAGAAAAGAAGAGCTAGAGTTCTATTTTAAAAGCTCATCTTCTTCAGGATTTAAATTATGCAATCGGAGAAATGACGTATACTCTTCAACAAATTTCCTCTTTTTATGATGCTCCTTTTGATTTAAGATGTATTGATACACTCTATTATTGACAGATTCTGAGACGGAAAACGAACGATACCCTTTTTGCCAGGCAAATTTTTTAGGAATAAGATTATTGCTGTTTACAAAATGGGAACTACTTCCTTTCACACGTTGAATGATTTCATCGAGAGGCCTTTTTGTGTTTAGCAGAAACAAACAATGCACGTGATCGCGGTATCCATTGGAAATTCGAATCGGACAGCCGACTTCTATAAATTTTTCTTTGATAAAATCGTGTAGTTCTTTGTCCATACTCGGATGAATAAGAGGCTTTCTGTTTTTCGTGGCCCATATGGCATGAATCCAAATTCTATTGAATGATTTAGGCATAATTTGGTGATTTTTAAGTTAGTATTCTCATTTAAGATAATGAAAAAGTTTAAATAAAAAAAGAGAGTTAAAAAAACTAAACAATTTTAAGTCTTTGATTAGAAAATGGGGAAGACAGGGCTTGTTAAATACTAGCTGTCTATTGTTTATATTTAAAAACACAATACGCTGCGATGCTTTGAACGATGTCGATGCGAGAGAAAACCCTTAATAGAACCCTTCAACCCCATTGGTGAGGAATGAATCCCTCACCAATGGGGTTATGATGCCCTCAAGTGGTTTCAACCACTTATCTTAATAATTCATTCCAATAGGAAATAAGTGCAAGCAATTTTAAAAAGTTTTAATAGAGAGTTTCCTACGGTGAATAACAACGCATACCAGACAGCCGTTAAAGTAGACTTAAAAGCACTGCTTGAAGAGTTAATACCTAAGTCTTTTATGATGACATTTATCTCCCAATGCTCACCCCCATCGTCGCACTATTTCCAGAAAACTTCGGAGCATAATGACATTGAATCTCAGCCACACCACTATTGAAACTTCCACTATGCGTCGCATAAACCGTATAAGTGAATTTGTAAGTTCCTTTTGGCATTCTATCTATAAAATATTCCATTGAAACATCTTTTGGACTTTGATAATAGGACAAACCTTTCTCATAATTATATCCACTTGTTGTCATTGAAGGTTCAAATCCTGCAGGACGTAAATCTTTGATATGAACAAATTCTAAATCACGGTCTACATTTACAATTAATTCAATTTCAATTTTATCTCCTACCGTGAATGTAGAATCGATAATTCCTTTTTCGTCTTTTGCACCAGCTACAATTCTACGGTAGATTTTTTTAATCTCCATCGATTGATTTTCACTACTTTTGATTTTTGACATTTCATCAGTATATTGCCAATACATATTTAAAACACCAGGTCCCTCAGAAAACTTTTCAATTTCAACCGTCCCTAAATCAGAGCTAATTTCTTCACCTGACCATTTATTTTTTACTTGACCTAATCCAGGTGTCCACAGAACTTCTATTTCGTCTTTTTGAGTAGAAGAAGTATAAACGAATTTCTTGTTTCCAACTTTAATAATTGGTTGTTTAGAGGAACTCAAGTAATTTTTACCTGTCGATAGAATAGCGTAAACAGCATCTGCAGTAGCAACGCCCGTTTCCCATGCGTTACTTTCTTTATTGAGAATTAACCACAAGCGCATTTCATCCATAATGCTTTCTGAGGCGTCCATTGTTTTAAAGAAGGAAATAACCATCGCTTGACTCGCAATGTTGTTTTGATACCAGTAATATCCAGAATTCTCCACCCAATACATTCCAATATTTGAATTCTTCTTAGCGCGATCTTTAAGAGAAGCATAAATCAATTGTGCTTCATTATTTAAATTTTCACTTTTAAAATATATACCAATCAATGCTTGTTCATAAGGGCTAAAACGCATCCAGTCTTTTTTGAGTTTATTCTTATAATAAGTTTCTACATCTTTGATGGCCTCGCTGTTTCTACTCTTAAAAAACGTTCTTGAATACAACCAATAAACATCTAAGGAAGACAATCTATATTCTTTTTTATTGGTAATGTACTCCTTATAATTCTTCACATGAAAATCGGCTAAAAAACGCTCAGTTCCTTGAGTTATAGTTAATGCATTATTAATTGAAATCCCCAATCGCTCCAATTGTCCAAAACGTGTGAGGACATTTTGCGTGATATAGACATTCGATCTTCCCCCACCAAACCAACCAAAACCTCCATCCGGATTTTGATTATTCTTCAACTCATTCAGAATGTTTTGCAGATTGTCTGCCAACTGGTTCAATTCAAACAACTGTCCAATTCTTCGGCGTTGTTCAGTTTCGTTTTCAGCGTCCATAACCCATGGAGTTTCTTTTAAAAGAATTGTTTTTAGCTCTTCATTCTTATCTAATTCCGACAATAAAGCATCGGGCGTTTTTGATTTCCACTGATTGAAAATCGTTTGAATTTGTGGATTGCTTTTAACAATGTATTGCGCAATTGCATTCGCATAATAACTATTCACAAGTGAAGTCACACTTTGATCATTTTGTTTACTCAAATAAGGCAATGCCATTACTGCGTTCCATGCCAAATTATCAGTGTATTCAACTGTGAAAGATTTGTTGTCCAAAGTCGATGAATTCTGATTTTTAAAAGCATCAAAATTATGGTGTGTTTTCCCTGGATTAGTTAATAAAATATGATCCGTTTCTGTAACTAAAACACGGTTACTTAAAACTGGAATTGCGTTTCTTTCCCCATCACTAAAACTTTCATTAGCAGCTGTAATTGTATATTGAATCACTTCTTGATTTCCAATATTTAAATTCCAAACTACTTCTTCTGATTCTCCAGCTGCAATCGTTAGCATTTTACTCAATGGTTGACGCCCCATTAAATTCAATCTTTCTCCATTAATTGGATTTTCCAGCATTAGCATAACCTCAACCGTTTGTTCTTCCTTGGTTAAGTTTACCACTTTCGAAGAAAAATCTATTGCATCACCTTGTCTTAGAAATCTTGGAGCATTCGCTGTTACCATTAATTCTTTTTGTGCGATAATTTCCTTTTGGAAAGTTCCAATTTGCATTTCATTATTGTGACCTAACATCAATAATTTCCATTTCGTTAATGATTCTGGCAAAGTGAAATTTAACACATATTTATTGGAATTATCTGAATAAATCGTTGGATAAAAAAATGCCGTTTCATTGAAATTACTTCTTGGATTGATAGGTTTTTGAGGAGCTTCTTTTCGTTCTTCTACAGCAACTTCTGAATCCGAAATGTTATGACTAGCCTCAGTTCCATCGCCTTTCATTCTTGCTGATACATCGGAAAAATTTTCAACCGAAGCATTGCTTTTATATTGTACTCCATTATCTGAACGGTAATCAGGTCCCATATAATTTTGGATACGCACTTGATTCAAGATCGACTTATACCTTGAATTATCCTCGTACAAGAGGCTAGAAGACCTCCAATTCAAACCATAACCTCCATTGCTTAAAATATTTCTCGTCCAATCGATAGACCAATTTCTATATTGTGTTCTTGCGAAATAAGGAAATAAATTCCAAGAATGTCCTCTTATTTGATCCAATGAAGCATCGTATAAAGTGGCTGCTAGTTCTGATTTTACAAATTCTTTATTTTCATCCTTAATGGTGAAACTCCATTGTTCTTTTTCCCCAGGTTGCAATAAGTCTCTAAAAGTTACAGTAGAAATCTCTAATTTTTTATTGCTAAATGGTACTCGAATATTTTTTGAATCCTTATAAAAAACACCATTATTGTATAGCAGAACATCGATAGCTAGAATTCCTCGGTCTTCCTCTTGAATGGTATAGCATTTAGAAAATCTATTTTTTAAATTGATCCATTCCTGACTCAATAATTCATCTTTTCTATAGACTGAAACCAATGCTTTTGCATTTTCAAAAGAAGAACCTACTTGAAAATCGACAGATTTCCCAACTTTTACCTCATCCGAAGAAACAAAGGTCCATAAAGAGCTGTGATTTGGTAATTCTTTCGATTGAACATCAATAACTTCTAAATTATGCTCTTTTTCTATTGTACCTCCTTCTTTGGTTAAAACATGAAACTTCAGCACATAACTCCCTTGTTGGTTACTGATCCAATCATTGATTTTTAGTGAATCTCCGGTATTAAAATCAACAGTTTCTATTAATTCTCCCTTATTTTCATTGTCTTCAAAAGCATTTAATTTCATGTATGGAAATAAAGTCGAGAACTCTTTATTCTCAAATTGCGTCACTTCTGCATTCTCCCAAATACGATCTAAAAATTGTGGAGAAGAAGTCATTTTATAGATTTCAACCTTTCCACTGAAACCTTTTTGCCTTTCACCAGATAGATTAACTACATGAATTACACCAAATTCAGCATCGTGCGTGAAGAATTCACTGGCAACATTCACTTGAATTGATAAACCAACTTCACTTAAATAAAGTGATAAGGTTTTTTCGTGCGTTTCACCAGAAATATCAGTCACTTTCACGTTGACTTCATAATTATAGTTTGCATTCTTCACCGCATTTGGATCTACTTCTGCAAAAAAGTCAATTGAAAAGTCTCCATTTTGATCTGTATTTAATGTCGCTTCTTTCAATAAATCTCCCGAAGATGGTGCATTATAATACCTCCAGTAGCGGCTCCATTTTCTATAAATTGAATAGGTAACTTGTGCATTAGAAATTCCGAATCCAGCAAAGGCTTTAGCGTTTCCTGAAATAGAAACAGTATCGTTTAATTTCGCTTCTATTTTTGGTTGATTTAATTGGACTTCAAAGGTTGGACGTTTATACTCTTCTACTAAAAACTGAACACTTGAATAAGAAAAATTAGATGCATTGCTGGCGCTCAAACTAAAATCACCCAATGCTGTAGTTTTCGGTAATTGAATACTTCCATCAAAACTTCCGAAATCATTGGTGGTGTATGTTTCTTTATAAATCTCTTGATTTGAAGCGTCTCTAAGCGTGACAACTATCTTTTTCTGTGTTAACGTTTTTAAATCATTCTCTTTTCCCTGATAAGCAATTCCTTTAAAGTAAACCGTTTGTCCAGGCCGATAGATAGACCGATCAGTAAAGAGTTCTGCGCGACTTATTTCCCTTTCGTTGTTTAATGCTCTGGCATATTCACCACCATGAAGAGCAGAACTTTTATAATCCACGGTATACATAATTCTCCGCTGATCTTTAACAGCATAAACAAAAAGTCCTTGCTCATTTGTTTTCCCTTTTTCTAGATGCAAAGGATCAGAACCTTTTCTAGAATCAAAATAATATAAGTGTACATTAGCATTTTCTGCAGGTTGACCTGTTTCCTCATCTATAACAAGTACAGAATAATTATTATCAAAAGTTGAAATAGTTACACTCATTTCTGCAATGAAAAGTTGTGTAAAATAAATTTCTTCGGCGTTCCACCTCTCGTTAGACTTTGCTAAATCATTTAATGATTTAGCATCTTTTGTAGCTAAGATAAAATATCGACCCGCATCAGGTAAATTATCTAATAATACTTCAGTGCTTCTCTGCTGGAATAAGTTATCGTTCTTTAAATCCAAATTTAATGTCCGCACGAGCGTCAACTCGTTATTTTGAGCACTGCTCTTTAATGTTTGTCTTTTACTAGGATCGAAATTATTTATCTTATAAATTCGAATAACTTGACGAGAATAATTTCTATGTTTAATCAAAAATGGAATCTTCTTCTCTAATCCGTAAATTTTAGGTGACGAAATACTCAATTGTTTACTTTCGATAATTTTTATCAAAGAAGCCATCTCATATTTAAAATCATTTTCAGGAAACTTTTTTAGCTCTGCGGTCAATTCATCATAAGCTGATTTTATAAGTTGCTCTAAATCTGGATGGTGTTTAAAATGATATTCTTTTCCTTTTAAATATTGGATTTTGGTCAATTCAAATAGGAATTTCGATCTGGCTGAAGTCGCTTTGAAACTATTGAATTGTTCTTGCCAAGCTGTATTAATAGCTTCTCCATTATTGAAAGTACTTTTTAAATAATGGAGTCTTTGGTAAACAGCAGTACTTAAATATTGAGGATCGTTTGCATTGTTTCTCTCTATGGTTTTATAAAGATTCAATATCATTCCTGTCAAGTTCGTTTTTGGAAAATTAAGTTGAGTAAACGCAGCCGAATTTGAATACTCTTCACTTTTATCCGATGTCGCATTCTTTAAAGTTCCTCCGTTCTGAATTATAGAAGACTGATAAACCTGTATTAACTGATAAGCAACATAATCGGAAAGTGACTGAAGTAAAAACAGACTATCATTTTCTTTCATCAATACCTCTTGAAAAGGTATGAAATCGTATGCTTTTAAGGCATTCAACTGACCTTCTATTTGTCTGCTATTTTCAAGCACAAAATTATAGCGAACAGTATCTTTACTCATATTTATTGAATCGTACATTTTTAAGTACCCTCTTGAAAACCAGAAATAGTTGGAATAGACCACACTTTGAATCATCTCCAGTTTCGCAATAGTATTTGAAGGCGCTGGAAGTGTATTTGTACTCTCCAATATTTTGAAATAAAGTGCCGCGCGTTCTTCCATTTCTAGTGGTGACAAAATCTTATTAAAATAAGGATATGCCTTTATCAAAGTTGTATGATCTTTTTCTTTCTTGGCTTTTTCAATAACCGACCACAATTTTTGTTGCGCCGCATTGGGCTGTCTAACCTGAATCAAACTGTCGACTTTTCTTAGTGGTTGCTTTGTTTGACTTAATGACGAGAAGGAGATAATTAGACTAAAAAGGAATACGAAATGCTGAATATTCATAGTTGTGATTTACATTGTATAAATTGCAGATACAAAAAAAGTACCAATTCTATTGCATTGAAGCTTTTATATATAAAATAAGTATTAGTGGGTAAAAATACAGCAAGAAATTAAAATGGTGGAAAATAATTTAGAACAAAAGCCTGTAAACAAAAATCCCGATTATCTCTCCAGCAAATAAAAAGATAAATCATTGGCCGCTTTTTGATAGTTATATTTTGGCGTAAAGCTATTCTCATTCTTTTTATAAAAAGCCCTTAAAGTTGGTGGAGCAATAAACTCGACATCCTTATTTTTATACATCTGAATGAGTCCTTCAATTTTAAATGAAATCGGAGAAGCAGCAAAAGAACCTTTGGTTCCTCTTTTTATAATAGCGATTTCATCAAATTGAATATCGTCTAAAAAGGTATGTATAACCTCAGACAAAGACTGTACTTCTTTAGCATCTAGGTGATTTTTTAACTCAACTTTTCTAAATTTATTTGAAATATCTACAATCTCAGAACCCGTTTTTTCTAGTCCGCTAAATATTGCAGTGCTTCCTTCTAATGATATTCCTAAAACTTTCATGATATTGATCTCTTTAAATGATTTGTTTGGTACAATTATTAATAAACTTAATTAACTAAAGATACGAAAGAAATTTAAATTATTAGTCACTATTAAATTGGTTCTACCGAATAACTCTAAACATTCTAGAAAAAGAGATTCCTCGTCGCCGTGTTCTGCAGGAATGCCAGCAAAGTTGGTAATGGAGTTGGGGAAAAGGAATCTCTTTTTATTTATATAAATAGTGTCTGGTCGGAAACAGATACTAAATAGATTAAGTCACTATCAAATAAGACTAATTCTCACCTTCTTAGTTTTCAATCTGCTATTATTCAATTTATCGATAATTCTATCCGCTACTTCAGCAT
>Ga0307952_1001012_pt1 | contig 14766 bp, 18 predicted proteins | sample OrgLakmetagen376_FD_201821 | JGI IMG/M metagenome (GOLD analysis project Ga0307952, IMG submission 201821) | Saline water microbial communities from Organic Lake, Antarctica - #376 | ecosystem: Environmental > Aquatic > Non-marine Saline and Alkaline > Saline | place: Antarctica: Organic Lake...
TGATGGTTTTGTAGCGAACAATGGTTTCCTTACTTCATTCACAGAAGTTGATGGAAGTATTACCAATGAGATTCAAGATATTTCATTAACAGGAACAGATTTATCATTAACAAGTGGTTCAACGATTGATCTTTCAAGTATTGATACAGATACTGATGAGCAAGATTTAACTTCTGCTACTTTATCAGGAACGAATCTACAGATTGAAATTGAAAACGGATCGTCAGTTACAGTCGATTTAGCTCCATTACTTCAAGGTTTACAAAATCAAATTAATGATCTTCAATCGCGAGTGGATATAATTGAAGATTGTGCTTGTGATGGTACATTAGGTTTTACTGATGTTGAAATTGAATTTGAAAAGCCAATTTTATATCAAAACATTCCAAATCCTTTCAATAATACTTCTTCAATCAAGTATTACATTCCAAGTTGGGCAACATCTGCAAATCTTGTAGTTTCAGATGGAATGGGTAAAATAGTTTCAAACATACCTATTGAAGAAGTTGGAGATTATGGTTCTAGTTATGTAAATGCTGAAGATTTAAATACAGGGGTATATTATTATTCTCTTTATGTTGATCAGACATTGGCTGATACTAAGAAAATGACAATACATTAGAATATTCGAAAATTGATTTTATAGAAAAGTCTCACCTTGTATGGTGAGACTTTTTTTGGTCTTGTTTAGACGAGAAGTTGATCATATATAATCACAAACTGTAAACATAACGCTTAAGTAGAATTGATAGCGAATCAATCTTTGAGTAAACTCATTTCAAAATTGCCAACTTCGTTTTCGCAAGCGCACCGATCGTTTATTGTTAACGGAGACAAAGTATCTGGATTAAACGACGCGAATTGTTGTTGGGGGAGGCGAAGATCCCTGTTAGTGATAGTTATTATGAAGCAGTGAAGAAGAGGCTGTTTGGGTAATATGACAATTTATACCATTTAAATATGATTTAAAGAATTTGTATCCCCACAAATAGACGATCATGTCTTCACCTGCAAAATCTTAAATATTCATATAAATAAAACCATATAATTATCGTTCTAACGCCTGTGTTGGTCAATAAACTAATGAATCTAATTCTTACAAACAATTAATCAAGTTTTATAAGTTTAACAACTTGACTATCTATGTGCAAATAATAAATATTAGTGGGTAATTCCGACAAGTCAATTTGCTTGTTGTTTCCTGTTAAATAACCCCCAAACATTCTTTGTCCCAATGGGGAGATTAATTCATAATGAACATCTTTAGAAATTTCTATATTAACAATGTTTTTTGTTGGATTAGGATAGCAACCTATCTTCAATTCTTGCTCATTTACTGCTAATAAATCACAATCGAAACTTTGCTCAATTTTGGATGCTTCAGAAGGATTCAACAAAAGATCATCAGTTAATAAAGAGCAGTAACACTTATCGTTTTCTACATATAATTTAAGCCACGATAAAGCAATTTTACCAACTGAACCACCTCCACCATTTGGAGTATTTGCAGCTGAATGATCTCCGGCTTTAATTTCATATAAAACTTTATTGGTAGTGTTTGGAGTGATGTCATAATGAACGTCCGCCTGTTGTGAAGGAGTTGCAACGGCATCATTTTGGCCACTGAAAATTAAAACAGGAACATCATGATTAAGTAAAGGATTCTCTAAATAAGGACATAAAGCAACCACACCAGCAATGGAATTATCAAGAACTGCAGCTCTTTGTGCACCTCCGCCGCCCATCGACCAGCCACTCACAGCCAATTGATTCAAGTCGAGCAGTCCTTCAAGTGGAGATAAATTTCTCACGTTTTCTTGCTTTATAGTTTCCAAAGCATCAAGCAATGCATTGGCGCGAATCTCTGGATTGTCTATAAGCGAATTTGTTCCGATAATTATGGTTACAATTCCGTGAGAAGCATAGAAAGGTCCCCATTCTTCAACACTTGATGGCAACGATATAAATCCAGGAACAATTGCAATACTTGCAAAAGGTGGAGTTGCATTTGTTGGATAGTAAATTGTTGCTCCGTTATAATCTGGACCATTGCGTATTCCATCTATTTCGGTGAGGGTTGCAACTCCGTAAGGACCAGGATTCGTAATGTTCTCTGCTGTAACATTTTCACACTGAGCAATAACATTATTGTTGAAAGATAAAGAGATCAACGAAATCAGTAGGCCAAAGTATAAGTTTTTCATGTTTCGATATTAAACAATAAGTAATGGAACGATTTATTTTTATTTGATAAATATAAACTTTTATTGTGAAAATTGGTTCTACCACGTCATAAGCTGTATAAGTTATTTTGTTGTTTGAATCAATCTCTTTAATGATATCCTGAACCACGGATCTAACTGCCGATCTAGAGTCATTGGCAAAGGTTTAATATTTCAACTCATATCGTTTTGTACCGTAAACTACATCATTCTCAATGTTAATTATATTGTAAATTTTATTATTAAAACAGCTTTAAAAAGTTGAGGATATTAGAACTAAAACCAGTAATTTCCTAAATCGAGTTTTTGTTTTAGTAAGTTTAGTCATACTGTTTTATTGTGTTCAATCACAAGAAAATTCCCCATTCTTATATCCAAATGTTGATTCTCCAAAATCATGTTCATACGTTAGCGAGCACTCTTTTAATTTCAGCTCATCAGCGTATAAAATATCATTAAATTCATTTACTATTTTTTGAGTTTTATCGTTGTCCTCTTCCGCAAAATATCCAGCACCAAAAGCCGTTAAACTTGCCTCAAAATAAAATTCATTTTCATTGTCATAAATTAGAAATGCAAATCCTTCGAAATGTTTTTCTGGCTGTGCACCAAGCAAGGAATATAGTCTAACATAGAATTCGCAAATTGCGTCAGTATTTATAGCTAAACTTTTGATTCTTATGTTGCTATTGTGGGTTTCAGTGATTGTAAATCTTGAAGAGTTCATATTGTTGTTTTTATCAAGTTTGGTATTAATGGTTAAAGTATTGTTTTTCGTTTAATAAACGAAGATTTCAAAGCGGGAAATTTGTTGAGATTCCTTTAACTGTTTTTTTATTATTGCCCACAGTTGTTGTGTTTGGTTTGTTGCGTGATTCAGCAAATGGTTTAGGGAATAAAAACCGAATAGAAAATACTTTAAACTTTTATTAAAGTAGGCGAGAGCTTGGTAAATAATTACACCCATCTTTTACAGTAGTTTTAATTCATTTTGGCTTGATACGAAATTGATTCTGAATTAGTTAATTTCCGACCTTCTTCAAAACCTAAATATGCATCATTTCCGTGTTTCTCCGACCAAAAACCAGTTATAATTGCACTATTTAAAAATTTGTATGCGACAACTCCTTTGTATATTTTTCCTTCATTTTCATCTTCTCCTGCATAAGAGAAGTTAATGATTAAAGTATCTCCGTTATAGAAACCTTTTCCTTGCTGTGTTTGTTCTCCATAAATGACCCATTCTGCATTCACTCTTTTTTCGCCTATCTTAGCAAGATGTAAAAAACCATTGTACGTGCTTTGCTCCACATTTTGATTTAACCCTATAATACTATATGTTCCTTCAATCTCTTCAATTGTAATTGTTGAATTTAAATATTCTAAAGAAAAATCATCCTTCAACTTTTGTCTCTTTTTTATCTCTTCTTGAATAATTTGAACTTCATATTTCGGTAAATCCTCTTTATTTTGTAACGCTTTCTTTGAATTTTCGATCCATTGATTTATCGCAGATTTTGAGGATGTTTCAAAGTGTTTTTTATATAGCTCTAATTCTTTGTTTCTTTTATGGAGTAATTCAATTTCAGAAATTTTAATTTGAACTTCTTTGCTATGTAAATTATTCCGTTTGTTGTTTAAGAATCGGAAAAGGAAAATCATTATTAGTATTGCTGCGAAAAGTATTCCGAAAAGTAGTTTTATTGTTAAGGTGTTGTTGAGTAGGTTTGTCATTGAATTTAATTAATGTTTAGCGACGAAGACTATGCTATGATCCTTATCTATCTTTTTCTAATAATTCAAAAATAAGGTCTGTTAGGATTTTGGTGTCGCTATTTATGGTACCATTCATGTATTTTTTATAAACATCCTCATTATCTGCGGGGTTTAAATTTAAAGTAAGACTTTTTTCTAGTGCTAAAACCCGTAAAAATTCACGTTGTGCTCTTCCGCTGCCTTCTCTGAATGGGTGCAAGAAGTTTACATTATCTAAAATTTCAGCCAATTTTATTGCAAGTTCCTTTTTATTTCTACTCTTGATGTTTCTATATTCCAATATGAGATTATTAATATACTTAAAACCCATCTCGAATCGTTCTCCTTGAAAAAATGGTTTACCATCTTTGCTTATGTTCACGGATCGAGTTTTTCCTGCCCACTCATAAACATCTTGAAATAAATAGTGATGAATTGTAATTAATGAGCTTGAACCTTTTATTTTTAAGGGGTTTTCATAAAATTCTTCAAGTCTTTTAGAAACTTTTAAGCTTTCATAAATAGCAAGAACCTTTTCATCTTTAATGTTAGCTAGGTTATAGAGAACACCATTTTTATCGGTGTATTTATGATTGGGGTCAAGGTATTTGTAATCATTCCCCATAAAGAGAATATAGCCGTGTTACAAAATCGGATTCATTAAGGTCTCCATTTTTCCAATCTAAATAAACCTGAATTAGCTCCTTAGTTGGTTCGAGTCCTTCAAACATGTTATTTCCTAATGCATTAGCGGTACTCTCTAATGATTCTATGTTGGGAAATTGAACTCCCATTAACGTGAGTTTTTCTCTATTTACTTCTATTGTTCTGTACATATTTTAAAAGTATGAAACCAAAAATACAAATTATAGATAACTTAATTTGTGGATTGTATTATTTATTCAGTTATGGTGGTGAAATTTTGAAGTTTATTTGCTAACTGATTGCTTAGATACTTGTTTTCGTGATTTTTAAGTCACTGTAAGTTCCGATTCGTTCATTTCTACGCTGAATTTTACGTTTGCTTTTAAAGCTTTGAAAACTTTTAAAATCGTTTCAATAGTTACATTTTTTGTATTCCGCTCCAGTTTGGAAATTTGAGATTTTTGAACTCCAATAAGTTCACCGAGTTGTTCTTGAGTCAATTTCCGTTCTTTCCGAACAGATTTTATCATATCACCCAAGACTTCCATTCGAAGTTCAAATTCGTATTTGTCACGGTCAGGAGTTCCTATTTTTCCGATGTCATTGTCCTTCATTTGGTCAAGTGTCATCATTGTCATTTTCTTATTTTTTGTTTCCATCTGTCTATTTGTTTTCAGCAAAATATTCTGCCATTATTATTTTTGCTTTCTCAATATCTGACTTAGATACTTTGTCAGTTTTCTTTATTACTCCATGAGTAGCTAAAACAAGTGTTTCGTTTTTATCGGATTTGTCCCAAAAAGCAAGAAGCCTGTATTGAAGTCCAATATATTTTGTTCTGAATTCCCAAATCTTGTCATCTAATTTTTTAAATAACTCAGGAACGTTTGCCAATTTAGCTTTGTCTATATTGTAGTAAATTTTCTTTTTTGATTTGGCATCAATTTTTGACATAAAGTTAATAGCTTGTTCGAGAAAAATAACTTCAAATTTTGTATCCATCCGACTTATCTATTCGTTTGATTAACAAATATAAGTTAAAAAGTTGAGCTATATGGAAACTATTTAAAATTTATCTTTTTATTACAATGTATTGGGGCTTTTACTGAATATTTTATCTGAGATACAAACTATTGGATTTACGTGAATGTGATAATTGAAGGTTTTTACCGGCTTCTTTTATGTATATTTAATTAATTCCTCCACTAATTTAAACACCGTTGTTGAAGATTCTTCTTTTGCACAATTTGCGTGGTCAAAGAAGGCATAGTTTCTTTTAGCTCTTTCGATTGCTAAATCTCTCCTCACTTTATTTGTCTTAGAATCTACTCCCTCCAATATATCAAAGATTTCATCTGAAATTATTTTCGATGACTTTCCATCATAAGTTGTTCCGAATTCCTTTAATAGTTCGTTAATTTTGCCATTGTAATTATCTCTATGCATTCCACCACCTTGATGGTCGTTGAAATGAAGAATAATCCAATATTCAAAAGCCTGATTAGAATAAGCTACACCAAAATTGTTTGCTTCTGCAATTTGAATAGCATTATTAAAGTCAACATTGTTAAAATCATCTTTGTCAAACACACACCACACTTGCTCGTATGCTTTTTCCTCTGCTAATTGTATTGCTCTATTTACTAAAGAAACGGTATTGTAACCTTCTCCTATTGGTTTGATTGTTGCTGTTGTTAATTTGAATTGTCTAAAGTACGAAGGCTCTGTATTCTTACCTTCACAAACAATTAAAATCGTTGGTTTTTCTAATTTTGAAGGTTCATTTCTATCCAATACAGGTTCGCTTCTTCTATTGCTTTTTATATTTTCTAAATGCTTGTTTCTTTTAGCAATTTGGTCTGCTTTTTTGTCCTTCATTTTCATAACCTAGTTTTGTTGAATTAGATTATCAAAATATCCTAAATAGGGAACAGCTCCATATTTACCTCTAATATAATTATCTTCAAAAGGGTCGTTTTTCCTTACTTCCTCAGACTTGAAATCAGCCAAAGAATAAAGTTTGCCTTCTCCAAATTTATTTTTTTCAGTAAACCATACTTGATCTCTTCTGAACAAGCCTGAACTTAATAAATTCGTATCGTGCGTATTAAATAGCAATTGTGCATTTTTAGGATTTTTTTCTTTTGAATTAAATAAAGAAACGATTTTACAAACCAAGTTAGGATGCAGCTTAGAGTCAAGTTCATCAATTACCAAAGTATGTCCATTTTCTAACGAGTCTAAAACTGGACCTGTTAGTGCAAAAAACTTTTTTGTCCCAAAAGATTCATCATCATCTAAAGAAAGATTTGCTCGGCCGACTAGATTTCTATTATCGTCATACTTCTTGTGAGAAGTGAGTACGTCAGAGAGAAATTCAGCACTATCATCTTCTTCGGATTTTTCAATAATGAACTCTTTAAGTTCTTTCGGCATATCATTTGGTAGTTTGTTCAAGTCTAACATTTCTAATTGAATATCTTGAATTCCCAAGTCAGCAGCTTTTAATAATTCTAAAATTTTATTTTTAAAATTATCGTCTTTCGCTTTCCTAATGGTATATCCTTCATAGCCATCCTCCTTGACACCTGAAATTGTTCCAATGTTTTTAAACCATTCAATAATGGTAACGGATGTTTTTTCGTTAAACTGTGCTGCTACTGATAAAAACAAAGCGTTATCTCGGATTAAACCTTCTTTTACTAAAGTGTTTCCTTTTTGAAAACTCCTTTTGTGAGTTTCAAAATTTTGATAATCACGATAGAATAATTCAATTTCTTTGGTCTTAGGCTTAGAATATAACCATTCAGAAACAACAATTTTGTTGGTGACTTCAAAACCATATCTGTAAAGAATATTTTCGTGAGTGAAAATCACTTCAAATTCACTTGGTTCTTTTTCTGAAACTGAATTTAATTTAAAAGGCTCCACAGAAATTTTGTCTCCCTTTTGACTATCCTTTGATGAAGTGATTACAAATCTTTTCATAAAGACTAAAGCTTCAATAAACTTACTCTTACCGCTGGCGTTTGCTCCATAGATAACACAACTTTTTAGTAGTCTGAGATTATGATAAGTGTCTTGGAAAATATTTTCATCTTCTCTTGTGTCTTTATCATAGTTTGAAGCGATAAAACTAATTGTAGCTTTGTCTTTAAAAGTTCTAAAGTTCTTAATTGAGAATTGAATTAGCATAATAAAATCATTTTTCGTAATTATAGTTCAAAAATAGCTTTTATTTTACGAATAATAGAGTTTTAAGGTTGAAATTTGCATTAATGAACTTGTCATTTAATTTTGATGCATTGTTTTTGATTTCTGAAAATTCTCAATTTCTCCAGTTTTTTTAAAATGAGAAATTAAATCACTTATTTGCTTTTTTTCAAAGTCTTTAAGTTCTCGTGAATCTACGATAAAATCTACACCACTTGCTTCTCTTATTATTCCGATTTTCTTAGATTTTAAAATATTTTTTAATCAATTTCAAAGCTTCATTAGGAAATATAACCATTTTATGATTTTCTTCGTGAATAGCTCCTAAGGTTTTTTCGTAGTGTTCAATTAATCTGGTTTTTGATACATCTGTAATGTTTCAAATCTGTCGCCTGAAAACGAATTTTCAATACTATTTGTTAGTTTATCGAATTCAATATCAATGTTTCGTGCTTTTTCAGACATATACGAATTTACTAAATTTCTATGAACTTTTTGGTTGTTTTGAAGTGCTCATTTGAAGTGTCTTTGATGATTTTTTAAAGTTCCATTCAATGAAATTAGGAGTTATATTTGCAATGCAGTCCTCAGTAAATCCTCTCTCACTCTCGTGGTGATGATGAAACTGAGGTTTTTTGCTTTTATGAGGTATGGTTTTGTTATTGAGTATAATGACTCACTTATGCATAAGAGCAATTTATTTCAACTGTGAATTATAGCTAGTTGAAATTCATCATCGATCTGTGTAATTGTTAAATATTTTAAAGGGCTCAGCTTAGGGTGACGGAATGGATTGAGTTATTTTTATAAGCACTTCTTTATCAGTTCAATAAGTCATTTTTTTTGTCCATCGGAAGATTTTAATTTAAGTTGTACGATAATTTCGTACAACTCAGTAAAACCTTCTTTGGATAATTTTCTTTTCAAATCACTCCAATATCTACGTGGATTACTACTGTCTGTCACAGACTCAATGATGTCAATAACTGAGAAATACCATTTTTCAAATTTGTTATTCCAATGAACTTTTTTTTTAGACACTGGGCCTTACACGGTTTTTTATCATCCGTTGCTGTCTAAAATAAGCAACAATTTCTTCATTAGTTATTTTGGATAATTTCGTATCCAATTTGTCTTTTATTTCTCTAGCTATTTTTACGGCATCGAATTTTTTTTCTGTTTTAGTTTCCATAATTCATTAATTCTCTTGGCGTGCGAATGTCTAATTGTTTAGATTTTCATGAATGTAAAATAATTGGAGAGTTTGCATAGTTAATTACTTGTTATCCAATGAGTTAATCGCTTTGTTGCCAGCATTTGTTACGTCACGGTAAGTTCCGAGTCGTTCATTTCCACGCTGAATTTTACGTTAGCTTTTAAAGCTTTGAATACTTTTAAAATCGTTTCGATAGTTACATTTTTTGTATTCCGTTCCAGTTTTGAAATTTGGGATTTTTGAACACCAATAAGTTCGCCGAGTTGTTCTTGAGTCAATTTACGTTCTTTTCGAACAGATTTTATCATATCACCCAAAACCTCCATTCGAAGGTCGAATTCGTATTTATCTCGTTCTGGTGTTCCTATTTTCCCGATGTCCTTGTCCTTCATTTGGTCAAGTGTCATCATTTTCATTTTCTTATTTTTTGTTTCCATCTTTTCATCTGTTTTCAGCAAAATATTCTGCCATAATTATTTTTGCTTTCTCAATATCGGTCTTAGGGACTTTGTCAGTTTTCTTTATTATTCCGTGGGTGGCCAAAACGAGTGTTTCGTTTTTATCGGTTTTGTCCCAAAAAGCAAGAAGCCTGAACTGAAGTCCAATATATTTTGTTCTGAATTCCCAAATTTTGCCTTCTAATTTTTTAAATAGCTCAGGATCGTTTGCCAATTTTGCTTTGTCTATATTGTAGTAAATTTTCTTTTTTGACTTAGCATCAATTTTTGACATAAAGTTAATAGCTTGTTCGAGGAAAATAACTTCAAATTTTGGATCCATCCGACTTCTTTGTTCGTTTTTAATAACAAATATAGATCAAAAAGTTGAATTATATGGAAACTATTTTAGTTTTTATCGCTAGTTGCAATAATTTAGGCTTTTGGAAGGTACGGTTATTAAATACTTTTTTTTGGTAGGAAATAGTTGAACTAAAAAAAAGTGAATTTTTGGAAACAATAAAGTTCATTTCGCAGCAGTCATTAAAATTAGTTTCACCCAAAAGAGAATTCCCCATTCTTATATCCGAATGTTAATTCTCCAAAATCATGTTCATACGTTAACGAGTACTCTTTTAATTTCAGATCAACAGCGTATAAAATATCATTAAATTTATTTAATAAATTTAACCTTAAACTATTAAAACATATATATTTTCATTATTTCCTGTTTTTAGAACAAACTATCAGGATACTTCTGCATCTCATTTTCCTCTTGTTCATCTTTTGTTTGCTGCAATTGTTTTAAAATAGATTTGGTTTCCCTGAATTGTTGAGCTTCGGATATTTTTATAAAATCAACATCTTTATCATATTTGTCAATAATCACTTGTTCAATTTCGTCTAATGTTACTCTAAAATATTCTTTTCTGTAATTTACCTTATTTATACGTCTATCATCAAACTCCTTGTGTAATAAGTTTTCAAGTTCAGGTGCATTTTCTGAAAAAATCATAGCGTGCATATCGAATGTAAAAGGAACTGATGCGTCACCTAATTCTTTTACTCTATCCATTGGTACAAGTCTTCTAGTCATTCCAATTTTATAAACATTCTCTCCAAATGAACCTAAATTAGAGATTATATAAACATGGCCGGACTTTGTCTCTTGTGCCCTTGATATTGCTCTTTCTTTTGCTTCGTGTGCATTTTTTAAATTGAGTTCTAATTCAGCAATTTGAGAGTTTAGCTTCTCTAGCTTTTCTCCGCTGACTAATCCTAAGTCTTTTTGCGCACGTTCTAATGCCTTTTGGAAACGTTTTTCTTCGGTCTCGGCATCTTTTCTAGCCTTTTCAAAGTCTCGTTGTGCTTTCTCTTCTTCCCGTTGTTCCTCCCGAATTGCTCGTGCTTCTTCCTTTTCTTGTTGTTTTTGGTGAGCTAATTCATAAACTAAGTGAAGTTCGTCTAATTTTAGATTAAGATATTTATCTGTTATGAATGTGTTGTTGGACTTACCGAGTTTGTTAATTGCATCAAAAGCTTTTTTTATTCGCTCTTCAAAACGTTTTACATTATTCCATCGGACTTTTGAGATTAATGAATCACACTCTCCGTTAAATGCTCTTAAAGTTAAGTTAATGTATCTCCTTGTCATTATCTCGCCTTGTTTTAGGCTATTTCCTACTGACCATTGAGTGTCGCATACACAAGCGTTTCCTTCTTTTATAAGTTCTTTTTGTCTTGCAACAATTTGTGTAATTCTCTCTTTATATTCTTCAGATGATTCTAAATCAAAAATTGGTTCATAAATTCCGAGTTCAACAAACTCTAAATCATTTTGATATAATTTTATGTCTTTCTCTAATTCTTTGAAGATTGAATTTGCATTAATGAATTTATCATTCAATTCTATTGCACTTGTCTTGATTTCGGAAAACTCCTTATTCTTCGATTCAATTTCATTTTCAATTGATACGATTCCGCTAAATCTTTCTAAATCAGAATTAAGTTTGTTGATTACTTCATTCTCTCTTGAAAGTTGCGAGTTTTTATTTTCGATTTCTAAATTTAGATTGATTTTCTCTTTTTTACCTTTCTTTAAAACAATAAAAAGAGTAATTACTAAAACTACAGTTATGATTATCAGTATTAATGTCATGTTGTTTTTTTTATGTTAATTACTCAAGAATACTTTAAAATTCAAAAAGTTTTTTCTCCATCTCTTGATATATGTATAAGGTTGGAGTCTCTTTTTTAATTTCTTTTTGGTTATTTAATCTTGCTTTTTCAATTTTTTTAATCAAATCGTGTTCATCATTAAGGTAGTGGCAATATCCATTTAATTTATTTGGTGTTTTGTAGTAAAGGTTGAATGTTGAGAAACTTTCCAATTCGTCATCATAAGGGGAGATTAGTTCTCCACCATGATTAATTTTTGTTATTTCATTTGTTGCGGTTACGTGTGAAGCATTTATGTTTTTTAATGAATTATAAATGTCTCGATTATCATATTCTCCGTAAATGTATGATGCAATTCTTGACGTAGTAAATCGGTTATTTGATTTGCATCCGATTTTCGCCACCTTGTCACCCAATTTGTCGGTTAGGGTTAAGTCAAAACTTATTGCTTCAATTGGTTTGTCGGTTTTGTTTGTCATTTTAATTTTGACTTCTACTACATCCCGATAATTATAGTCGGTTTCACGAATGCTGATAACTTCCAAGAGAACCATTTTATTTAATCGTTCCTTTATTTCTTTGGCTTTTACATCTTTCTCGTCTATCTCGTTCTGTTTCTCAATACAAATCTTGTCAAGCTCTTCATAAACGGACTTCATTTTGTTTTCATATTTTTCATCAAGTGCAGTTAATGAATCTATTTCAATTAGTAATCTTCTGTATGTAATTTCATTTGTCTTAAAATAGTTAAAAAGGGTGTCCTTAACTTCTTTGAATCTATCCTCATCAACAAGGTACTTTTTAAGAGATTCTGTCTTCTCTTTACTATCCCATTTCTCGGCAATGTATCTGTCCCTCCCGATAGATAGAGCTAATAAGTTGTTCAAAATTTTAGTTTTTGTACTGTCAAGATCAGGATTATTAGTTTTAATGTTTTTAATTTCAGTTTCGATGGTTGAGGTGTCAATCTTGTTGTCAAGTACGTTTAAACAAGAGGTCATTAAGACTACCAGAATTGTCATTGTTAAAATATTTGTTAGTATTTTCATTATTTTAATTTAGTTTTAATTGTTGATAAAGGTCTTCACTGTTTTTCCTTTGAGTAAAATTGGCAAAGAGAGACTTAGCGTATTTTATTTACTGTCTATTTTATTTCAAGTCTGCATCTAGATGACTTGGATAGACCTAAATTTTCAAATAGTTGATTAGCAAAGTTCGTTGAATGATCATTAGGTGCATTTATATTGAGTGATCTCAAAGCCGTAATGAATTCATTAATATTTTTGAATTCAAAAGAAAATTCTGGGTTGCTATTTTCGTCAGCTAATCCTAAATTTATTTTTGGTTGAGCATGAAAAGAGTTTGGTGTAACACCTGAATATGAATATTTACTCTTTCGAATTGCTGCCTGTCTAAATGAATCAATTTTTTCAGTCATAATTTATTATTTTCTATTTTGGTAATTACATTTGGTTATAAATAGTAAATGGCTAAACATTCTTCCGTTTAGCCAAATTACATTTCAAATCTAAGAAAAATCTCCAAAATATCTACAATCAAAACACTAACCATTTAACCCAAACCCCACCCCAAAAACTCCTTTCAACCCCTCCCACCAAAATCCCACCAAAAAAAACTATTAATTCGTAAAATTTCAAAATATGATTCAACGACTTTAATCACATTATTCATCAATTTTAGAAGATTTGATTCTTATTTCGTACGTTTTATTTTTAATGGATATTGTCGGGTGTCAAAAACATCTGCGATTTTAATAAATTCATTTTCAGTGTCAACGGAATAGATTATTTTGTAGTTAGTATAAATGATGTATCGATATTTAATTTTTCGATCTTGAAGTAATTCCTCTTCTTGACCTGTAAAGGATAAATTTCTTAACCTTTTCGGTTCGTTAATAACTCCTTTAATGATTTTTTTTGCTACTCTTTCGTTAACTTCCTTTTTGTAGTATTCGTAAATTTCGTCAAGTTGAGTTTCTGCAAATTCAGACCAAATAATTTCAAATGACATTATTCGTATTTTGTTAAAAGTTCAGAGCTTCTTTTAAATCGATTATTTCGAAAGTCAGATTCTGATTTTTCAATTCGTTTATTCAATTCAGATTTAGTCATTGGTTCAAATGTCTTTTCTGAAGAATCTAGTTCATTACTTAGCATTTTTTCAAGACGAGCAACGATATCTTCACTTTGAAGATTCAGAAATTCTTTAACAAATTCTATTTTTCGAGCTTCTAAATTCATTTCAAATTACTTTTTATCAAATATACAAAAAAAACATTTTGTTTGATAGTTAATATCCGAAGGTTTTAAATGTTGGACATCAAAATTCTTATCTTCTACTCAATTCTTCAAAGTTATCCTTAGCAATCGAAGCCTTTCCTCCCGGCCCTGACAAAAACGGAAATCCTGTTGAACTTTTCTGCACAGATGTTTACATGAAAAGAGCGACCACGGGAAGCTCCTTTTTGGGTAATTTACAGCGTAGCAAGAACAGAAGACAGATTGGAGGAGGAGGCAGATATAGGACGCAAGAATCAATTAGAAATTACGAATGGTTTAATTACGAATTTTTTAGATATGGATTATGCGAATATGATTGAAGTTCTAATTAATTGATTGGTTGAATCTCACCCTTCATCGGCATAGCGGTCACTCAATTTAACTTTACCACACATTCCTCTGCGAATCTTTGCGAGACCTTAGCGCTACTTTTCGGTAAAATCTTCTATTCCTCCAATACTTCTTTACAATGAAAACGGACGTTTTGCAAAACGTCACTACATTGTCCCATCGATTTATATTTGTCCTTGGAATTTTTCAACGACGAAGTCTCAAACGAAGTTAAATCTTTCAATATTTGAATCCTTGATTTTTTAAATCTCTAATTCCCCTCATCCTTTTAAAGTAAACATTCACCAAAAAAAACTATCTTTGCGTAAAATTTTCAAACTATGATTCAACGCGTTCAATCCCTTTATTTATTGTTGACTTTAGGAGCTTTGATTTTCTTGAGCATCGGAACGGATGTATTCGTTACTGAAGTGGCTCAAAAAGACCAATTCGACATGATTAGTCATGGG
>Ga0307952_1001017_pt1 | contig 14744 bp, 18 predicted proteins | sample OrgLakmetagen376_FD_201821 | JGI IMG/M metagenome (GOLD analysis project Ga0307952, IMG submission 201821) | Saline water microbial communities from Organic Lake, Antarctica - #376 | ecosystem: Environmental > Aquatic > Non-marine Saline and Alkaline > Saline | place: Antarctica: Organic Lake...
ATTATAAGATCTTTGTTATACAGGATGAATCGGGCACTACCACATAACACTTGCTTACATCTCCTCATTTTCCATTCTCTGCTGTGCTGAAGCATTGTTGAAGACAAGAACAAGCGTTTTTGATTAAAATGTCAGCCCAAATACCCTCCTCTTCCCTTAGCTCTGGTGCAAGATTATTTGGACATGACGAAGGCCTGGCTCACACATTCCTTCAGACTTCCAGAGTTGAGCTTCAGACAGACTCAATTACAACTCACTTGAACCGCCTGATGAGGTATTCCAGGGCCTGGAATGCCGCAGGCAAGATGAAGTGCTGTGTCAGGAGGCAGCAGAACTCCTCAATAGCTGCATCCAAACGGGCCACCACTTCTGGAGGCTGCTGGTCACGGTTCACAGAGGCAGCCACACGGGAGAACAGAGGCTCGCGCACAGCTGCATAGCGTGGCTCAAGGAGTACGAGCTCCTCAAACCCTGTGTGTGGTACAGTGAATTGAGCCTGAGGCAGGGCTGAGGGAAGGGAAGGGAGGAGGCCATGCAGAAGAGTATTACCATGCATGTTCATGCATGTTGCGCTTGGCTGTTCGGATCGAAGGATCAGGCAGTGCACAATCAGCCATGTGCGTGCCCCTGTGCACAGAGGTGGAGGAGGCAACGACAGAGATGGATGAGAAGCGGCGCGGTTCTCGAGCCGTCAGGTCATGCCAAAATTTGCAGAGCCGCCCACTCCTGTGTGTTTCCGATGGGGGCACCCACCCCCTTTCCTACACTCTTCCCCCACTAGTGCGGTACAACAACGACAAGCCCATCCTTCTACTTTGCTCGTCTTGGCGAGATGAGAACCCGCTCGCACAGTTGCGCAATTGCGTTTTGCATACCTGTGCACCCCAACTCCCACACATCGCTGGCCGCAACGGAAGCAGCGCGCGCCCAGTTCCAAATCAAGGAGGGCTTGCCCTTTGCGGGAGCAGCTTTTCTCCCCTGGCCTGGGTGGACAGTCAAGCCCAGGGCTGCTTTCAGCGTCGTAGCCATGGTAGGCTATCTTTGACAAAATATCATTTAGATTTTTGTGAGAATTTCAGTAGAATATGGGGAAAAAGGCGTCTTTTTAACTTTTGAAGATGATGCTGAATAAACTTCAGGGCAAGCCTGCTAGTCTTTTGAGGTCTCGGAGGTGAAGTTCGCTGGCAGACACGCGCGCGCGCACACACACACACACACACACACACGCACGCACGCATGCACGCACACATGCACGCACGCACGCACTCACGCACGCACGCACACACACACACACACACGCACGCACACACACACACACGCTCACGTACGCACGCACGCGCGCACGCACACACACACACACGCACACGCACGCGCACGCGCGCACACACACTCACACGTGCACACACACTGGCACAAGCACACGCACACACACAACACACACACGCACACACACATAACACGCTCGCACTAACACACACACATACGCACACACACGGTCATTCATACATAAACACACACACAGGGGGTGGCATCAAGCGCGTCTCGCCGTGTCTACCCGGGCTGCTGCTGCTGCCCCGACCACGGCCGCCCCTGTTGAGGCTTCTCAAGTTTGGTCTCAGTTCGCTGACCGTGTGTCGGGTGGGTCAACAGTAGTTTCAGCGCAAGATCATCTTTTTTGGATAGCATTGCCATTGCCTAAATGGATTATGGACTACCGCTACAATGTGCTGCTTTCTGCTTGCTGCCAAATGTCCAGAGAATTGAAACGCAATCAAAATACACTTGAGCTTGGGTTTAACTCCCACCCATCGTTCATCGTGTGGTAGTGATTGTCCAGTTATACTTTAGCAGGATGATGAAAAGGTGCACAACAAGGGATTGAGTGGAATGGGTTATCCCATTCCTCAATCCAAAGGCTCCCCCCTTCTCTCGTCTGCAGCAGAGATGCAATACGCGCACATACATTTCAGCGTCACGTGCAAAAGAGAGGTGCATTTTAGCCTCTGTGAGTCTATCAGGCAAAGACTAGGATAACAAAAGGTGTGGAGTGCGCTTGCTCGGGCCGCCTACCAGGCAAAGTAAGAAACAGATAATTAACAAAACACATACCGTACGTACATGTACTCACCACTAACTCCCAAAAAAATTAATAAATTATTAGAATAATTTGATACCACCACCCCCAAATCCACGTAAAATCCCTGCAAGATCTGAAAGACTCAAAAAAGTTAGCTAGGGGCGGTGATGTTCTTTACGTACGGTACCTAGGGAAAACATAGTACACAAAGCTTTCCTCTGCAATACCAATGCGCAACAGGAGAATGGGAGGGAGCAACCGCCTCCTTCAACCCTCAAGATGGCACGCCAATCCCCCTGGACCCCTACTATGTGCCTCAGGTTCGTTGTGCTTGAATCTACGTATTAGGTTTTGCCAGGGCCGTTAATAATATGCAGAATCACTATATCTTTGGCCGGGCGATCTCCAAATATGATTTCACATACGGCGTACCTACATGCATGGTTTTGGTCAACCCTGAATGCACTGCTTCGTCCTGCGAGCCAGAGAGTTTACCGTTAATTTCTCATGGGTTGAAAGGAGTGGGTATAAAATTACTAATCTGGTTAATTGACGCTACAAGTTGTAGTCAAAGGTAGGGGTCGGTTTATCAGCGGCTGCGTGAGTGATAAACGGTACAAAACAAAATGTGTTGATGTGACGAGAAGGCGTCACTTATTTTTTGCCCGCGTTTGCCAGTCATCTGTGTCAGTGGCGAGCTCTTTTCCCTGGAATAAACCAAGTACAATATCAACTCAAGATCATTCAGTCAATTACGCTGCCAAATATGTCCATACCAGAGGCACCCTTTACTATTATTAACTCTCATCATGAGCCGGTTCCAGGTCAAGCCTGCTGACCCTTGTCCCTATTGACTTTTTTCCCCCTTTGCGGTGGAGGAGTTTCACAGTACCCGGTACCAAAGTGGCTCCTTTTCCCTTATCAATGTGGGGAATGATTTTCAATGCCTGTGCAGGTTTCTTTCCTAGATTCTTGTAGATTTGAGTACAAGCTTAAGCACCTTTACTGCCACTCAGTATGATCGCCTGAACAATGATATCATGTATCCATCAAGCGCAGCAGCACCAGCTACAAGCAAGCAAAAAATGAACTGCCAAAGAATTGCACACACTTTCAATTTGGAAATATATGCACAGGCGTTCCGTGACTGGGGGCTTGAGTTGACAGATTGGCAAACGACCTGCTCCTCTTTGGGAAAGAAGGACGTGCGCGGCTCTCTGAACAACATCTGCCGATGCATGATGCCCACAGGTATGTGGGTGTGTGCGTGTTTTGTGTAAATATGTGTGTGTGTGCGCGCGCTTGCGTGTGTTGCCGAGGGTGTGTATGTGCGTGACCATGGGCCAAGACATAAAAAGACTTGGGCACCTGTACTACGATGATGATGCAGTTGCTGATTTTGGTTCAACCAAAGGGGTATGATGCAGGCGCTCATACACATCTTTCTTTGGTCACACTGATGTGTTGCATTTCTCAAGTGTGCATATCTGCAGTTGGGTGTCAAGCAAATGCTGTGTATATATGATTGCATTTTGCTGTTGCAGCACATGTAGCAGGTGTTGCTAATTCTTGCATAAGCTTGTCACGATTGTTTGTGTCTGTCTGCCGCTGGGTGTCGAGCAGGAGCTGCTGCAATACTCTTACGCGCCCGCTTTAATTTTGAGCATGTGCAGATGGGTGTGAAGCAGACACTGTCGCAGACTCTCGTTACTGTTTCTCATATGCATGTGTGTCATTGTCTTTCGTAATGCACTCTGTTGCATGCCTGCAGCCTAGAGTGAAGAACACCATGTGCGTCACGTTGTGCAAAAAGATTTACGTCATGTTGTGTGAACGCATCTGCAGTTGGGTGTGAAGCAGATGCTGTGGCATTCACAGAGGAAGCTGGGGCTATGGAGGAAGCAGTGGTGACTGTGACTCCTGACGGAGCTTACGTTGCAGGTAATTCACAGGGTGTATCCTTTTTTATTTGCTGCATGCGAGATACAATCAAGTTGCAAGCGCTGCATTTGTGGGCTTATGTTTTTGCTTGGTTCATGCAATGACGGCAACCCTGGTGTCTTTCAAACCGGGAAAGTATTGCTTTGCTCTCTAATGTGAGTACAGGCACAAACACAGGAATGCAGAGTTACAATGGGTCACTCTGGGTTGCAATGGTTACAATTACGATGGTTACAATGGGTCACGATTACAAATACAATAGGTTTTGGATGTTGGCCAGGTGCAAGTTGCCTTTTCTGCCTAGTGAGCTAAAGCGTGGCTTCTGCTTTGGGTGTGGCTTTAAATCACATACCTGCCCACCTCGTAATTCCCCTTTGATTGCATGTGTCCTCTCACACAACAGTGTCTTGCTGCTCTACCTGGACCACGTCCTATTCCTATCCCAGCCTCTTTTGTGCATACGCATACAAACAGGCACATGCACACACGCTCACTGCACACACGCACTCACAAACACACAAATAAGCACACAAACATGAATACTCTCACACAGGTCCATTACAGCTAGACGTGGAAGACGGCAGGGCCAGGCTGGAGTTCTGTGTGCCCCTTGCTCCTGCTTCAGCAACGACAGGGTCCTCAGCAGCGGCAGAACAAGAAGGGCAACAACAGCCCAGAGAGCGTGTGCGTGTAGTGCATAGGCTGCAGGTGAGGGTAGTGCATAGGCTGCAGGTAGTGTATAGTCAGTCCAGGGATAGTCAGTCCAGGGAGTGTGTGCGTGTAGTGTATAGGCTGCAGGTGAGAGTAGTGCATAGGCTGCAGGTGAGGGGGGAGAGTGTGTGTGGCGTGCGAAGCCTGCAGTGGTCCTATGATTAGGATGTGTGTGCTGCAGGTGAGAGAGGGGGGGTAGGGCTTTGGGTTGATGTTGGGGTGAGGCCCGTTCCACTATGGCCTCCTATTCTTCAACACTCATTCTTGACACTAGGCAGCCTGGAAGTAGGTTGCTTTATAACAGTTAAATCAGCATGCCTGTACTTATATGTGGTATTTTTATTATTTTACCTACGAAATCACCCCCGCAACCTTTGGCACCGAGCTTAGTCCACAGGGCTGCTTCTCTTTGTATACGATTGCATGATGTATTCGGGGTTGCACGCTGAATGCGGGCTGCTTCTATTTCATATGCAATTGCACACACGATGTATTCGTAGCTGCACGTTGCAGAGCGGGTCTTCCTGCATTGCTGTATTTTGTATTTTCCACATATGCCACCTGGCAGCTGAAAACTGTTTGTGTGGTTGCTTTTATTTCATATGCAATTGCACGATGTACTCCTGGTTGCATGTTGAAGGTTGGGTCTTCATGCATTGTTATTTTTCCTACATACCAGCTAGCAGAGCGAGCGGCAGGAGCTGGAATTGCATTGTTGGTTCTTATCACACGCGGTCGCACTTTGCCAATGCCGATATCCCTGCACTTTTATTTCCTTGCAGGTCAATTGGCAGAGCAAGCAGTGGGAACTGAGCCGTGTTGAGGTGCACAAGGAGCGCTACGATGGGCCTTATAAGGGGCAGATGGACCTGTGTGGGTGCGGTGGAGGCATGCCAGTGAGTGTCGGTCATGGCAGTGCGATGTTATGTGGTCTAGAAGGTGCTTAAGGAGCGCTTTGATGGGGCCTACAAGGGGCAAATAGACGTGTGTGGGTGCGGTGGAGGCATGCCAGTAAGTGTCGGTCATGGCAGTGCGATGTTATGTGGTCTAAAAGTTGCTTAAGAAGCGCTTTGATGGGGCCTACAAGGGGCAAATAGACTTATGTGGACGCGGTGCAGGCATGCCAGTGAGTCGCCCTGCAAGGGGCAGATAAATATGTGTGGATGTGGTAGAGGAATGCCAGCTAGTTTTGGTCATGCTAGTGCAATGTTGTGATGTTACTTGGTTTTAGGACTTGCTGGGCGCAGCAGGACGCAAGCAAAGAAAAAAAGGGTGTGATCCAGCGTTGAGGTTGTTCTATTGGTTTGCAAGACATTCGATGCACTTGCCTTGCCATCACTAGCTCCCCCTGGGTCTGCAGAGAGTAAAATATATTTAATCAAGATAATACAGGCGGTGAAATAATATAGCCGTTTTCATGTCAACCTAGGACATGAGCCCCCTCAGGTCTGAAAACTCTAAAACAAGGAGCAGAAAACAGAGTGGTTAAAATCGTTTTTGCAAAGGTCTGCGCGATCCTCACTTTTTTGAGGATTTTGCAGTACCTGGGCTCAAGCTTACAAGGTGGCTCCTTTGTAATTTATGTGCTTGCTGGGAATGAAAGCATGTGTCGTCTTCTGTCATTTTTATTTGCCGGCCTCCTTTTTCAAATTAAGTGCATTTTGAATCCACTGCTTTGTTACGATTTATGTTGCATCGTCACCCGTTGCTGCTTGGCCCTAGCAGCCTACACAACCTGTAAAAACAGGTTGGGCAGCTGCTAAACGTGCTGTCCACCTCTGTGTTATATAGGGTTGGCCAGAACCGCATATGCACACCGTTTATGACCGTATGTATGGTAATTTCCCTGCTAAAAGTACCGTTTATACACCATATATGTGTATGTATGTGTGGCTTTGGCCATCCCTAGTGTTATGCATGTTGTTTGCACCTGCATGCTCATGTCTGCAGTCCACTTTTTGTATTTGTCAATGTCATAGAAGGCTACCATATTTCAGAAGGTCACCATGTCTCTGAAGGTCACCATGTCTCAGAAGGTTGCCATGTCTCAGAAGATTACCAATCCATTGGCTTTGTTGTTTTGCTGCACAGGTGTTCTCCAAGACACAAGTGGCGTCAGAAGAACGAGCAAAGAGCGCTCAAGCCTGGCCGCAGTCTAACCTATGGTCATACAAAATGGATGCCAGTGGTGCTCCTCAGCTGTCACAGTCACTTCCTACCAGGTATTTACTTTACGAGGTTGCGCTCCTCCTCTCTGTGCATTATTGTTTGCACCTGCATCACATGCACGCACACGCACATACGTAAACACCTTTGCACACACACACACACACACACACACACAGCCCACAAGCCATTCAAATGCAAGATGGTCCAGGATCAACGTGCACCCTCCTACCGTTGGGCATAGTCCTTCACAGTCGAGTGGGTGGAGCCAAAGGTGACCTTGATCTGCAGGTTACCGTGGCGGTCGGAGAATCAGAGAACAGGACGTCCTTGTGTAGTTACTCAGACAACCGTTTGCAGCGGACAGTGATGGGTACGAGTCGAGCTTCTGCCTAAGATGGGCAATTTACGAAGGGCTTACACAAGAAGGGGGGTGACAACAGCTACTGCATAACTGCACAACAGCTTGGCTCTTTTCATTGATTCGATTTGTTTTCCTCTGTTGCTTTATTGGTTGTTGTGCTGAGTCAAATAGTTTGCAGTGACAGTGATTTGCTACATGTTGTTTGAGCATGCCCTTGGTGTCTTGCGCCAAGTACGGTTCAAATGCACACCAGATATGCATGAATGAGCTGGCTTGTAAAATGCTCTTCAAGGTTTACAAGGTATACAAATTAAGCCATTGGTCAAAACGTGTGACTGCTAGGCTGCGTATGTTAAACGTGTAAAACCTGCGATAATTGTTGTTGTAGCTCCAGACTTGTAGCACCTACAAAAAAAAACCTAGAAAGGGGAAAAGGCACAACGTTGTTTGTGACATTGCAACACTGAATAAAATCAGTTAACAATCAAGCATCTGCCAGGACCAACCGACCGCATTAAATTAAAGAGGGGGAAACATCTGTGAGTTTTGGGCACGTAAAAGAAACATAAATCTATTACACTGAGGATACCAAGAATGAGGGAGGCAAATAACATTATATATAAACTCATGTGTGAGGAGCAGCACATGCACAACGAGAGGGTCCGGAACATCAAACATGGTCTGCTTCATAACCCTTTTGCTGCGGGCCCTGCTGCTAGATGAACTCTGAACCAACACTTGCCTGGCTAAGACTGTTGGCTAAGACTGTTAATTAATCGGGTATAAAGAGCACATTGAAATCAGATATTAAGCAATTTAGTGGGAAAATCCATTTGGGAACGGTTCTACTTTCAGCTGTTTCAGGAATCTGGAAATTTTGCATGGTCATCCGTTCGTTGCTGCCTATATCTTTGAAGACAATGCATGATCCAAAGGAGCCTATCTTGCTGATAGCCTTAAAGGTCATGCGGCATGTTAAGTTGTGTCTTTCGGTGATCATGTTCCTTATTTGCGTGTGTTGGCACCCAGAAAGGATGTGCAGGGCATTGTCTACTTGTGGGCAGAGGGAGCAAGTTTGACTTGTTGAGAGTTTGAACAATACCGCATGTTTTTGATTATATAGGGTGCCTGTTCTGTATTTCAAAATGATACATTTGGTCTTGGTCTTAAAGGGGACATCGGATGATGTTAGGTAAGCATTGCTAGTGGCTCCATTGGCAGTGCCGTCCTTTATGAGGGGCTGGTAGTACGTATGGTAGTTGGGCGTCACGGTGGTTTGGTAGGTACCAAAGAAGCTTTGGGGGAGGAGAATGAGCCATGTTTGTTGTATGGGTACATGCTTCTTTAATTTGCCAAGACCATCGAGTTGCTTTGTGATTTGAGGAAACACTTTTTTTCTTTCTGTTTACACCTTTTTTTGAGGACTTTTCAACAGCCCAACCCTTTTTGCTGCAACAGGTCAACAACCAACTTGTTCATGATTTCTTTTCTCAGCAGAACAATAGACTTTCTTCTTCTTTCTGAGCTTATGGATTTATTTGTGGCTGGCCGAGACCAGTCAGCAGCCGATCAGCCAAACAACCTGGCTGAAGGTCACCCCCAATTGTAACCATTGTAACCATTATTTGTGGCTGGCCGAGACCAGTCAGCAGCCGATCAGCCAAACAACCTGGCTGAAGGTCACCCCCCATTGTAACCATTGTAACCATTGTTGTATGGGTATGATTATGGATTTGTGTTTGGCTTTCTATGTCTTCTTTTGCAAGCCAGTGGATGTTGTAGAAGGGATTTCCCTCAGGGCCTGCTGTTTTGATGAAGGTGTCTGCAAGGTCGGAGTAGGTGGTGGCTGACTTTTTAGCAAGGGCGCCGGCATGCTCATTACCAATAATACCGGCATGGGACTTTACTTTGAAGGGGTGGATGGGCGATGGTGATTGGCGTAATAGTCAGTCCAGCTTAGTTGATGTGCCACGACAGTGATTTGATCAGAAATCTAACCCAGTCAATTAAGCTTATAACTTCTCAAGCGCCTTGAGATTACCAAACAAAGTCGCATGTCAGTCACATTTCAATACCAGTCAATCAAATTTAGATTGCAAGTCAAAGGAGGAAAATGTTTTGAGCATTGCACAAAATAGAAGATGAATATTGTAGCTACATTCATTCAAAGGGCCACATCCCATGACCCTCGTGTTGCACATCAATACGCCCAAGAAAACCGAGGATTTAATAATAATGCTAGAGACTAGAGATAGAATGCGAAGTGAGAAAATGAAGGACCATGAAGACGTGTGCAAAGCAAAAGAATTCCAAGACGAAAAATTGCTGATTGACAATAACATTGTCATAGAGATTGTATAAAGAGAAAATAACGCAGATAGTGTAAATGCTACTGGCATTAATCAGGAAATACTGGCATAGATCGGGAAAGAATAAAATTGGTGTTCTGCAACACCCACTTAATGCAGAGACACACAACGTCCCATCAGGAGAACAAAAGAGGAGAAGCATTCTTAGAGTGCACAGTAATAAATAGCAAAGGTGGCTGAAAGCTAAAAGTAAAAACAGAGGCAAATTATAGTACAGTTCGTATTCTTTCTCGGTAAAATTTACTATTTGTTTCAGCACTACACAGACAAGAAATTGATGTCCTCTCTTTTGTGGTTGAAGTCAGGCTGAAAGCACACAATTTTCACTACTATGCGGCCTTATGCTCGGCACGCACTATATAAAAGAGCACAACACATATACAGCCATGGGAGAACGACCCACTTTACAATAGTTGGCAAAGGTGCAGCTGCAGCATTTTCTTGCACAGGTGCGATCAATGCAGGTGGGCAACCCGGTGAGGCTCAAAAATTGCAGGTGATTTATTCAGCTCCCAGCACACTTCCTGGGAGGCAACCCACATGGGCTCAGGTCCACCTATCAGTACTGGGATAAGATCGCAGCACGTAGCCTCTAATTTTACTGCTCCTGTTTGCGTGTGGATGTGTGTACAATTGTAATGTGTGTATACATGCGTGCAATGGTGCGTGTACATGTTCACGTGCTGCGCCCTTGACAACAACATGCTGCAATCAGCATCTCTAAAATCTAGTCCACTGCCAAAAGTTAACGTGTCACGCACGTGCACATTGAAACACACACAAACACACCTGAATTTCCAGCAAAGCTACCGGGTGGATGAGCAGAGGGGGAGGAAATGTGTGCTACAGGCAGCTCGCTGCTTCTTTGCAGGGTTGCTGTTGCCTCAGGATTGCCGTGCTGCTGCTGGATGGCTTTCAGGAGCACGCCAAGTGCAGGCCGACCTCTGCAAATCTTGACCCTGTGAAATATGAACATTGTTTGTGTGTGTGTGAGTATAGTGTAAGCATTAGGAGGCTCTGTCAGATGCGTGCGGCAAGGAGTGTGCAGGAATCAAGACAAAGAAACCAAAAAGCCACTGCACGTCACCGTATTACGATTTGTTAAGGTCAAAAAGGAGTGTACTGGAGTATGTCAAAGGAAATGTAGGCAACCTGCTCGCCGCCTTGTATTTAAATTGCGATTTCCCCTTGAACCATTATACAAACAAATGCACCACTAACGCTCGGCTGAAGGCTGTAAAGAAAAACAAACGATGCCAAAACTGGAAATTGTAATTCTCATCCTGGTGACTCGGGTCACGTGGGAGCAGTCCAGGCGCCGAAGCCCTTAATTACAAACTATAGATGCGCAAGACAGATGCTGTTACCAAGAGAGTGTGCTATGCTTGTATGAATTACTTGAAGGTGCAAGCATGAAAATATGTCAAACAAACCTCTTGCCCCTCGGCTTTGAATCCCATTCCAACTCATAGCCAGGCAGCACACGGATGCCCCTCTGTGCTGCTTCGATCTCTTGTGGCTCGTCAGCACCCCTCGTATCTTCAGCACTGCCCGGATTGTCGATGCGGCATTGCAGCAGCAATGGCTGTTGTAGGGCAGAATCCTGCAATTTGATTGCGCCAGTTTTATGCGCCAAGCTTGGTATGGCAAGGAGGGAGTTTGGGGTGCCAATGTGGTGACTCAAGATTCTAGTACCTAGCAATCTACGTGACTCCTTTTCCCAACATACTACTATGTTTTGTGCTCCTTGGACGTCTCAATCTTGACGCTTGCCATCTGCTTCTCCGCACGTTATGAAAAGCATACGCCAACTATGATCTGCTCTTATACCTTAAATTCAAGTTATTTGACTTATCAACCTATGCTGTTTGCCAGCAAAATGAAGCACAAAGGAAGCAATAGGCAGGGTTTTGCTCAGTGCGATGCACCAACACACCATGCAACACAGACCACGTAGCCACTTCATCAACTGTCGTGGTAGTGGAAGAAAGCACAGGAGAAGAGCAGGAGGTACAGCAGCTCCCACATAGATCAGCACAAACAGCAGGGCGCCGCTCTGCAGCAAAAAGCAGGTCACCATGTGTAGTTGGTAAGAAAATGAGGCTGTCACGACAAGTCGCGGTGCCTGCATAAATATAGTTTTCAGGGTTGAGCTACGTTGGCTGAATGCTTGGTTCAGATAGTAATTTGATCTGATAGGAGGAGGTGGATGAGGGCTAGCACATGAGATGAGCGATCAAAGGCAGGCACACTGAGATGGAGGCAAGGCAGTGCAAGATTGGAAAAAACGACAGGATCATCTGGAAAGCTGTTGTGATGCAGCTGCACCAAGCAGTTTGATTATAATTAGAGCGCCAAGGCGTTTTCCTTGTAAGTAAAAGCCTTATTCCTACAAGGAAAACGCTTGGAGCAATGTAGGGAGCTTTAAGCATGTAAGAAGACGTGCAGTCAGTGAGACAACTTTACTGCAACAAATTCAGTCTGCTCATTGCATGCTACTCCATAAAGCAGTGTGCATACCAAGGCAGGTCCGTGGTAGCCAGCAGCAGAAAACTCCCTCAAGGCGACAGGAGCAAGCTGCATGAGTGCCACGTACACACAAGCAAATGCGAGGCTTGCGCAGGCAAAGAACAGCAGGGGCTGGCGGCTGGGGGGGGATTGAAGCCTGTGCCGGCAAAGTAGCGAGTCCAGGGACACAAGTGAGTTACACGAGCGAGTTCACATTGGGGGAAGGCAGATTTGTGACTCCAAAAGAAGTAAAGCGTGAATGTCACAATAGATTTGTGTAAAAATCCTGGCTTTTAGTGGAAGTTACTCTCCAGAGCTACTACCTATCTTTGTAATAGCTATTTATTGTTCTGGTGTTTGCAAAATACTTATTGTCAATAAAACACCACAATAAAACTGCTTCAAATCTGGTACTGTTATGCAAATGTCAAGTGAGTTACAACACATACGTAGCATGTCATCTCAGGTTTTTCCAATGCCATATTCCACCCACCAAGGCACGCTGCATCCTTTGACCGCTTGCTCCCTGCAACTTGATGGCGCTGGAAGGCCAAGGTCCACACCATCAGCTGTGGGAACACAAGCAGTGGTGCTGCTGCCCCCCCGCTGGTATCGGACGTTTGTAGGGTCACACTTGCTGCAGGCTTTGCTGCTGCTGCTGCTACTTCTGATACTACTGCCTACAGGAGCACACTTGCTGCCGTCCTTGCTGCTGTGGATACTGGGAGTCAAGGCAACGGAGCCTTGGGGGGGTGGGGCTAGGATTGAGGGTCGCAGGATGCACTGCCCTGCTTCTGCACAGGAGGCACATTTTTCTTCAGCCGCCTCCTGCTCAAATCCAGTATACGAGATGTACAGGTGCAGCCAATTATTTGGGCCGGGCCTGTGAGGGGGGGGGAGGAGAAGAGCGACAGAAGTTTACTTGGCTTGGGAAATAGGAGGATGTAGGAGGCATCTTGAGAGGGTGCTAGGAAGAATGGCTTACTCTAAAAATGAAGGAAGACAAATGACAAGACAAAAGGGGTAGGAAGAAAAGGGGAAAGCCATATAGATCTATAGCAAGGCAAGTCAGAAATTTCCTTGAAAACAACGTGTTGTCAGTAACTTCATGCAGTTGTGACTGCTGTGCTATGCTGTGCGTGTGTGTCTGTGTTGTGTGTGTGTGTGTGTGTGTGTGTGTCCTAGAGAGTTGCCTTTGCTATTGCACAGTCGAACATCGACACGTCACTCCTCTCATTCCACAACACACATGCCCAATTCATGTGGCGTATTCAGTGCCAATAAAAATGGAATGTCAGATCTTCTCATCATGACAGGCTCCTGTATTTTATTCCTACGCCTCTCCACAAACACGTGCCACCCCCAAATCACGCATTGAGGAACAAGTGCGTGCACACAGCACACACACACACACACACACGCTCTCTCTCTCTCTCTCCCTGTCACACACTCAAACACATGTGCACGCACCCATGAGCAGCGTCCAGTAGCTCCGTTCCCAGCAGCCGAAGCTCATCCAAGCTCTTACAGGCAAACACAAGGTACACGTGCGAGGGAGGCAGCACGGTGGGGCTGCACAGCTCAGACCGCGCGATCAAGGAAGAGGGGCTGTGAGGCAGGTCACCGTTCCTCGTGCCCCAACCGCTGCTGCTGCGGCTACTGCCGTTGCTACTGCCATCCACACCCTGCTCATGTTGCTGCTGCCATTGTTGCTGCTCTTGCTGCACATGATGCTTTGATCTTGCCCTCCCGCACCCAAGGCTCTCCACGTCCCACTGCCCATCACTGCAGACCTCGTCACCAGCTGCTGCTGCTGCTAAGCCTGCTGTTGTTGCTAATACAGATCCAGCCCCATCACAGCTTCTACGCGGACACATATCTCTACGCGGACACATATCACAGTACGAAGGCTGGCATTGATGCAGTTGTTGTTGCTGCAGCTGCTGCTGTGGCACTGACAGGTGCTGCTGCTTTTTTTCAACTGAATGACACTGCTGTAGCATGGGCAGCTTTGGCAGGTCGCTATAGGATTGAGGGTCTTTCATTGGTGATGTCTGGGCTGCAAAAGTACTTGAATCTGTTACTGCTACTGCTGCTGCTGCTGCTGTTTTTGCGGACGCCTTGTGCTCTTGGTCCCAACGACGCAGGAGGGACAGCAGTGGTGTGATCTGCATGTGAGTACGCATGTTTATGTCGTTGTGAGTACTGGTTGTTTCATGTCTTTTTCAGCACTATGGTTGTTTATGTCTTTGTCAGCACTATGTTTGTTTATGTCTTTGTTAACACTATGGTGGTTTATGTCTTGTCAGCGCAATGGTTTTGCAACAGGGACAAAATAATTTGGTGACGTGTACTTTCAGAGTAAAGGAGGAGGAATTTGATTGTTTGCATCCGAGCATAAGTTTCTGCGTTCTTGGTTATGTAAGCTACGGAAGAAAACAAAACATGTGCCTAAGGCCATATGTTTGTGTGTCTTTGTACCTTTGTACAAACTACTCACCCCAATCCCTCCAGCGACCATGCAAACCACTGGAGAGTATGGCAAGGCTCGCAAGCTGGATTCATAGGGGCCCTCAACCTGCAGCAAATGCGGAGCAAATACTGTAAA
>Ga0307952_1001019_pt1 | contig 14728 bp, 9 predicted proteins | sample OrgLakmetagen376_FD_201821 | JGI IMG/M metagenome (GOLD analysis project Ga0307952, IMG submission 201821) | Saline water microbial communities from Organic Lake, Antarctica - #376 | ecosystem: Environmental > Aquatic > Non-marine Saline and Alkaline > Saline | place: Antarctica: Organic Lake...
CCTGTACACAAACACACGCGCATACACATACACGCACAAACACACATGCACAAACACACACATACACGCACATACACACACTTACTTTCTCCAGGAGGAGTACAAAGATGCAGAGGGCAGCGTGATCACAGTTGATTTCTACAACGCGTCAGCGCTGCTGCCTTTGACAGACGACGCGCTGATTGAGCGTGTGCGGGGTCATCTGGAGAAGTGTGAGCCTGGGTTCAAAGGTGCGTGTCTTGATGCTTGCTGAAATTCAGTGTATGCATACTTACCTGAAAGTAGTGCGATTTGGGTTTCAGGGTAAGCCAATGCTGCTGAAGAGCTTGTGCTTGTCCAGCCTTGCATTGCTACTGAACATCTGAAACATATAGCTGTTTGATTGTAAGATTTGGGCTGTCTGGCTTACAATAATTTCCACGCAACATGCAATTTTGTTTTTTTGCAGGGATTTTTCTGTGCCTCTCTATTCGTATGTAGGCTGCAAACCAAGCTCCCCAAAACCAAAAGTGTACAATATTATGGCATTTGACCTCTAGTATGCACCAGCAGTTTTGTCTTTGATTTAGATGCCGCTTAAATATAAAGAAGGATGTGCAGTCAACTCGTATTTATTGCTCTTGCTACATCAAATCCAATGTAGTTTAAAAGAGGTTGTGCTCTGATGATGTGTCCAATGCTGTGTGTAAGCATCACTCTTTGCTATGCAGGTGCAAAGCGTCTATACTCCGATGATGTGTCCAATGATGTGTTTGTGTATCACTCTTTGATATGCAGGTGAAAAGAGTCTATAAATGATGTGTACGTGTATCACTCTTTGCTATGCAGGTGCAAAAATTGTGGACAGCGTAGTGCTGCGATACCCAAAGGCAGTCACCCACTTCAGCCCGGGTTCATACCAAGGTGAGCAAAGTCATTGTATTAATGGTCGCTTGATATGATTGCTTTTAATTGCTTTTACTTCTTTGTTGCTTGACCAGGGTCAGGATTGCTGAAATGGCCATTGGTTGCTCATGTTGCAAACATGATCACATCTGCTGCTGCCGTTCACCTCTCATCTGCTGCTGCCGTTCTCACATCTGCTGCTGCCGTTCATCTGCTGCTGCCGTTGCAAACCTGATCACATCTGCTGCTGCCGTTCAAGTGCAGAGCCTGCATGCACTTTGGCTTCGGGTGTGCAAGATGGCCCATCCATACAGACAGACAAAGTCAGTACGTGCTAAAAAACGAACACCTGCAGATCGACCATTTCAATCTACTTCCATTCCCAATGTGATGATGGCGGGCGACTGGTGAGTGTTGACGTTGTTAAAAGAAAAACCACAGCTAGCTGTGCATTCGTTTTTTGAGGGAGTAGTTCAAACTCCTCTTTCCCGTCCTCTTTTCTTTGGCTGATTAATGTTTGCATGAATGTTTATTTTAGGGAGGCTCTGTCAGAAACCCTGTGATTTATAATGACAGAAACCCGTCAATCAGGCAGCTCAATCAGGCACGCCATGGGATAAACACTCCTGGTTGCAATGAAATCCTGTGTTGCAGTGGCGGAAATACTGTCCATTTTATCACCACGCTCTGCCTTTTGGTGGTGCAAGGAACATTGCAAGGAAAGGACCTGCAATGACACCTTTTGAATTCTGTATGCAGCACTCCTTTCTGATTTTCTTGCTTATTGCCGTCTCGTCTCATGGTGCAAACTAAATAGAGCTCAGCTGCCGTATAAAATGTCTTGCGTGTCTACGTTGTTTGTTGTTGTCGTCCTCACAGGGTCCGTGGCTTACAGCATGGAGCGAATGGCTTATCTCAGGTAAGTTTCATAGAATAAAGACTACAGTACATCTAAAACGTATTCAGTGAGGCAAAGAATGATGCTGGCACAAGAAAAGAAAATGTCACTCTGTGGGCCCCTATGAAGGGTTGCAGTGCTGGTCTTACTGTGAGGGGATCTGTCTTAGTTCTCAGTTGCCTAGCTTGTTATTGCAAGGGTGCTTTTTCTTTCATGTTCACCATGACTATTGTGTGGGTTTGGGTGCTGTGACATATGCTTCATACCAAATTAAATGTTTTGGGTGTGCAGCCCCCACCAATTGTATGTATCCCCCTCCCTTGATCAGGTACGCTAATTTGTAGGACTGCCAGTGGACTTTTATTTATTTCTTTCTCTGTGCAGCGTGGCCGTACTTGCTCCCTGAAAGCTCTCATAGTTTAATCTGTTTTCTAGCACTTTTGATTCTGCAGACGGTACACTTACAGCCAAGCCTGAAACACTCACAGCTTAATGTAGGGTTGCCTGCCAAAATTACGTTTACACACCGTATATATATATTATGTATGATTTATATAGGGTTCTGGCCAACCCTATGCTCATGGCACTGATTCCATGACGTTGTTCACAGGAGCGTGCGTACGTAACGGGTCTGTCTGCAGCAAACCTGGTGGTGCAGAGGCTAGGTGATGGACCGTCCGCCATCATTCTTGATACTGTGAGTATCAAAATTGTCTCTTTGGTGAACACCTGATCCTCTAGCAACATCGCTACACTCTATTTTCAGAAGCTAGTGTAATCTTCCTTATTTGGTCTGCTGTTGTACGTTCTCCTTGCTCTTGTCCAGTGATGGAATTTAAGCGTCCAACAACTGTGTCGTTATGCAGGAGCCAGACGAGCCCCATGTTGCTTTTGCAAAGAGCATAGCAAAGGAAGCGCGGAGCCTTCCTGGAAGTCTGGGGCTGCAGAGTCCGTTCCTTTAAAACACTGTGTATGTTGCATTTCAGTGTGGGTTGTGCATTGTACGTGGTGTGTCTGCAATAAATGTTTGGAAACAGGCAGACTGTTTCCACACGTTGTCTGGCTGTGCAACATCGTTTGGAGTTACCTTGGAGTGGGGTGCCAATAAAAGCGGTGTTTCATATGAATACAGCATTAGTCGTAAAAGGACTCATACCCAACCACTTAACTTACCTTGACTTGGCCAAAAGATTAGTAACAGCATCAGGGAGGAAATTGCTTGTTTGTACAGTTACAGCCTGCCTACGCGGCCTTTGTTTCATGTTGCTTACCACTAATACAAGAGTAGCTTGTTTCTGTTTTTATTTTTGGCTCATCCGCCTCCTCTGCATTTTTGGTCTCTTATAACGAGCTTATTCCCTGCAAATGTCAGGGTGTAATGTGACAAAGAAGGCATATTGGTGCACTCGTGTCGAATGTGCAGAGCTTGTTTGATGTTGTTATCACAGCAGTCCACTGTAAGATTGCGTGCCCTGCCGGTCAGGCTGGTGATGCACTTCGACCCCTCGATTGAAGTCTCCAGCGTACAAACAAAGTACAATGCATATAAAAACACGGTACATGCACGAAAGGACAAGATCTGCAGAAGGGGACCTTACGATGCCAACATGAGAAAATATGTATTGGGATCAGGAAAATTGCAGGCTTGACCTGAAACTGTCTCCTGATGAGTATTGATATTAGTGCTGGAAAGGGCACGTCTGGTAAACGGCCAACGTGCTGAGCGACCTGAAACCATGTCCTGACGATAATAATGCTGGAAAGGGCACGTCTGATAAACGGCCAACATGCTAAGTGTAGGGGGGAAAACTTCGCTGGTGTCTGTTATCCCATCAAATGGTAATTACAGAAGTTATTACAAATACGCCACCAAACAAAAAGTGCGACTGCTAGGCTGCGAATGTAAAGCAATGTAAAAATCTGATATGTGTTCTTTTTGTGTAGCACTACAAACTTGTAGCACCTACAAACAAAACCTTAGAAAGGGAAAAAAGGCACAACGCTATTTGTGACATTGCAGCACTGGATAAATCCGGTGAAATCAATCAAGCATCTGCCAGGACCAGCCGCATTAATTCAAAGAGGGGGAACCACCGTCTATGTGTTTTGGGCACATTAAACTATGTCACACTCAGGATATTAAAAATAAAGGAGGCTGTCACGCCCAATCAGTGGCAGCGACAAATTGTGTGACAGAACAGTTAGTTGGTTGACAGTAGAAAGTTTCTGTGCCTTGTCCAATAAGCTGGATGTGCCAGTCTTATTGATAACCTTTATCTTTTGGATTTGATCAACCTGGTAATCAGTTGACAACATATGAGCATTCTATGAGGGAATACCCTGTACAGTGTAAGGTCACTGCCAGAATTGTTCGCCTAGTCATATTAACATGTAACACGATGAGACCAAGAATGTCTGAGTAAACGGTCCCAGCTCCGGGAAGGGACAGTGGTGTGGCAGCCAACCAAAGATGAGTAGTAGCACTAGCAGATAGACACACAAGTATGAGCAGAGAGCGCACAGGCGTGGATGTGCAGAACCGGTTAAAGCATTAGGGACCTCACTCCTCTGCTGGATAATTTTTCCACCTTAGAGGCCTTTCTTGGTCCGAAGGCGCCCCAAAATAGTAGATGTGCTGAGTCTTATACTTTGCAATGACGGTAATTTGATATGACAAGGCAAATATTATCATACCATGTAGGGTACTAATAAGTTATGTGTGAAGAGCAGCACATGCACAATGAGAGGGTCTGGAACATCAAATAGCCCCTGCTGCGGGCCCTACTGCTAGATAACCTCTGAACCAAATGATGATTAAGGTAGGGGACGCTATCACTCGGAGTCACCACGCCCTGGATTTTGCGTGTTTACATAGGTCAAGGGGAGATAGCAAACTCCCTACTACGAGGATGAAAATGAACTGAAAGTTACAAAATAAAAGAAAGCAAAAGAGGCAGGATGGAAGAACTCGAAGAAAGTAGGGGGGCAACTAGGTTGATGACGAGAAGGGCGAACATGTACATGAAGGTCAAGCATGGGAAAGAAAGAAATCTTGTGTACTTAGGTGCCTATGTAGCAACAACGTTTAGGGATACAGGGCTAGTAAAAATTACAAAGGCAACGGGCTGAGGGCAGGTCTAGCTACACAACCTCGAGGCACTCAACATAAACCCAGGGAAGCTAAGTTAGAGTTAGTTAGGATAGAAGCAGCTGAGCCATTGCGATGACTGGTGCGCCAGAACCAAATCCAAACACAGCCCAAGAGAATAAGAGAGTCCCCCTACAGAAGCGAAGCTGCCCCAGCATGACACTCTTAGCTCTAAACATTACGAGCCAAATAGTAGGTAGGCAAGAAAGGAGGACAGTGAGCTAAAAGCCTAGACAACAAGAAACGGGCTGTTCTACTAAGAGCCAAGAGCAGGGGGAAACTTCAGGCCAGCCTAGGTCTAGAGCAAAACGGGGGACACGCTAGGATGGGAGCTGCAGTGAAACAGCCAAGGAGCCGTTTGGCCTAGCATACACAAAGGGGTGAGCCTGGCCTAGGTCAGAGAAACTGGAGGCTCTAAGCCTGCCCTGGCTAGTGTGCTAAACGACAAGCCCCTAGCTTTCAACATGGCAGTTGGGGCAGCTAGGCACACAGCATACCACACTTCCTTCCTCACTGTTTGGCATGTATGGCTGCTCTAGCAGCCACACATTCTGTGGTAGCAGTTGCCCCCCCTCTGGGAGGTTGTGCTTTATGGCGCGCCTGATGGCTGAAACTCCTGTACAGAAGACATGCTCCCGTAGCTGCAGTGCCTGTGTATCACGTGATGAGCGAGGCGGCTGCGTGTTGCCAGCCACACGGGCAAGTTTTCCCCCGCTTCATGGGCCAGCCGTGGCCCCCTGCTCCCACCACCCACCAGTAAGTAAAATTAATTGAGTTTGGGGTCAAGGGTGTGAATGGGGGGCTGGAACTGTGCCAGAAAGAAGGCATGGGAGTAGAAACTCGAGATCTGGTCCAAATTCCACCATTTCCTTTGTTCCCAGACAGGTTATGGATTAAAACACACCTACCCATCAAAGCAAAAAAAGGCGGGTTGAAATCATGCCCCCAAAGGACTGCGTGAGCCTGTTTGCTGTGCAAAAATGGTGCATTTCTGAAAACCTGAAATCACGTTTTACGGCCAGCACCTGAGTTTTAGGGGCCCTTCATTATGCTCCCAAGGGATGCCCTGTCAAGTTTTATGGTCAAGAATGCTGGGATTGGGCCGTGGTGGGCAGCGACAGCTAAGATTTTCAGATGCCATCTGCTTTCAACTTTTGCAGTGGACCCCTTCCAGGAACATAACAAACTAACCCTTCTGAGCGACATGCCACTGTGTTTCACCTTAATAAACGGAGGACCCTTCACCCCAGACCCCGGACCTTCACCAAAATGTCTCCAATCATAACTAATATGTCACCCCTGATAGTTGCTGGCAGCAGGGAGGAGCTTTTCTGGCAGGAATTTCCACCCTGTTCCACCCTGCCCACTTAGGAGCCTCCCGCCACAAAGGGAGTGTGCACGGGTGCTTTGATATATTTAATCAAGGTTCCTATATACTTTAATGTACTCTTCTGCATTGAGGTAAGGACTGTCACGGGCTGACCTGACTCACAGCAAAATACCTCAAAAACTGCGCATGTAGACCAACCTTGCGTCTTCATTCCCCTAATAAGTTTTATTATTATGATTGCAACCCTCCTGGTCCGCATTGGATGTTCTCTTATCTTGAGTTTTACAGTACCCGGCACCAAAGTGGCTGCTTTTCCTCTTCATAATGGGGAGTGGTTTTTAATTGTCTGTGTAGTCCTTCTTTCTCTATAATTCATTTGTTGTTATATATAAATTAGGGAACGAAAGCAAATTCCCTATTGCTCAATCACGTGGAAAAAGAATTAGACTTTGGAAGAAAGAAGAATAACAATGGGGGCGCAAAAGGTTGGCTGTGAAGAAGAAAGTGCGGGAGGGTTTTAGCTCAAATTTAGAGGCAGGCTGTAAGATGGAGAAACAAGAGATAAATTCCTAGAAAGAAGACAATATTGGCAACTAGCATCAGTCAGGAGGGTCTGCTGCATATCTGAAAGGAAAATGGAGACAGGGCAGGAGCGCCAACAGCTGAAGCTAGGCTGCTCAGAGAATACTCAATAGACGAGGACAAGAGCAAGCCAGGGCAGACAAAAGAACCCAAGGCAAGCAACTTCCATTCTAACTCCAAGTTGGATTAATGTGTGCCCTGCATCCAATAGATGATGCAGATCACAAAACAGCACAAGATTCCCCTCATCATCAACTCAACTTATGGTTACCTCAGTCTTCAAATCTAGTAAGTTCAATGAGTGCTTTAGTTACTGCCCAAAGGCGTGCCCCAGCTCAGACAAGGCAATCTCAAGAAGAGGAGGCACACCCTCAATTTGCTGGAGTGCCAGCATCAGATCGTTTGTCTGATCACGACTCTTCTGCCTTCCCAGAGGGACAGCGCTAATGTTGGTCCTGGCAGGGTTTGCTGAGTGATGATGTACAACAGACCGGACAGGAACAGATGTGCCGTCAATGCGAGGAGAGGGGATTGGTGATGCTGCGATCTTTGCTGCTCGCATGATGTGCTTGAAGGCACCGCGTGCAAGGTCATCAAACTGCAGTAGCAAATGAATTGTGTTGTATGCCTTGAAACCTGTGCAATTTGACAGGTTAGGAGAATTAATTGTCTTTATTTCTAAAATAGATTACAAATATGCAGGCTTCACTTTCCTTGGTGTGTGTACACTGCTGTTTTGTTGTTTTTTGCAATTAAGAACTGAAGGGCATAAGGCGAGCAGTATATTTAAACAAATCAATAGCTAATTAGCGCTCTGACACTGGACATTCTTTCAAGCGCGCATCTTTCAAACTACCGGTCAAATATTCTGTTTCGAGGTTTATACTTGTGGGCCTATGTAAACCTAGATATGTTGCGGTCTGCCCATGATTCCATATTCATCACAAAATTAAATGCCACACCTGGAGCCTTGCTGCCATTTGGACGAACTGGATGGCACTGCGGTTGTTATAATTGAAGTCATGTGCGTACTCAGTGCAGTCGTTGAGCACAGCTGTGAAGTCGTATTTATGGGCGATTGGCACGATTGACAGCACCTGAAATTTATGTGAACAAAAAAAAGTGATGTGGCTGTAACGCCGTCCACTGGTGGTATGACAAAGACATCACTGCTTGACATCATATGACAAGGAGTCTGTCGCTTTAAAAATCTTGTCAGGCATTGCAAAACCAATGTATAAAGAGAGTAACTGTGTCACTTGCCAACAAAAAAAAAGGCAGATAAGAAAATGGCACTATAAGACGTGCTCACTGCGTTCTCATCACCTGGTCGGAGGAAAGGGGTCGGACGGCTGAGGCTGGTAACGGATAACTGCGTTTTAAGCACTCATTCCATTCCCAATAACCGCCATCAACCTGTTTTTGTGCAACGTGGGACATGTTGGTGTTTACAAGCTTGCAGCTGTTGCTGCGGTAGTGAACTTGCAATAACTAACATCCATGATCTCACCTCAATGCTGGTACAATCCGGGTCTATCTCAATCATGGAGCGGAACACAGACGAAGCAAAGCACAAGATGCCCTGAGAAAGCAGGAAAGATAGATGCGTGGATTCTGCTGGGTGCGGATGGCTGTCCACCTGTTGCCTTTGCCTCGTTCACTTATAATGCGAACCTTGTGCACTTCCAGCGTCAAATCTTGTTGGGCACAGTTGCTCCCTCGGCACAGTTGCTCCCTCGGTACAAGCGTGAGTTTCTTGTTCAACGGCTCAGGGAGCTCCAAATCCATGAATCTCGCCAAAGTCGACATAATACTGGTGAATGAAGGATGCAAAATATGTTTTTTGATGCCAAAAATTTAACCAAAACGATGCATCCTGGTTCCCTCGTAATGCAAATCCCCTCGCAATCCAAATCCCCTCGTAATTCAAATCCCCTCGTAATCCAAATCCCCTCGCAATCTAAATCCCCTCGTTGTCCAAAAAAGCAGGTTGCAATGGAATATGAAATATGGTGGTGTACCTGCTGCAGCCGAATTAAGGTAAAATTTCAAACAACAATATAAAAATATTTTATGTAGGGAGAATGCTGGGGGAAATGCTGAGAAGCCCGTGCCCAAATTTGCAATTTCCGATCTCCAGTGCTGTCTTCTAGCTCCATATATCAAAGTTGAAACTGCACGCCCATGAGCACAAAAGCAGTTAAAAAGTTCTAATCAGCCACGAATGGCCGTACACGCATTCCAATTAATTGCAATCCCCCCCTTATATCCATGCCTTATATCTTGTCCTTTGGTTTTTCTTATGGTCGCCCTTTGCAGGGGAGGCCTACGATGGGCATACTTTTCAATGAGCTCCTACGTGCACAGCTGAGCTTCAAAGTTGTCAGTCTTCCTTGGGGCACACCATGTCAAATCGGCATACGGTGAACTTTCCTATTTAAGCACTTATATATACGCTCACTATTCACCAGCTAGCGCACCAGATTGCAATATTTGAGCTTTAGCACCTTTACACTCAGGATCATCGCAAAAGTAATGGAGTGGAAAGCAGATCCAGAAGTGAGATGTCAATTTCTGGCCATTTCTCTTGGAGAACATACAACAGCAAAGGAACGCCCACAATGCAGTGTTGTTTTGGGTTGTTTTGACATAAAGGCTGTACTGGTGGCGTTGTATAATTTGTGGATAGAATGAGCTCTGCTTAGGGCGTGGTGGCTAATAATTGTGCGTTTTTTATTTTGCGGCTGCACACCCGTCCAGGCCAACAAGGTCGTCCATATTAGCCAGAACTCAACGAACTGCACAGCTTTGTAACTGTATAGCAATTGTCATTAAACAGGGACATCTTGGGACTTTCACCCAGTGTCCCTCCTCTGTGATGTTTCTGTGTTGTTCTAATGACAATAGTTTTATAGGGATTGTAGTCGGTTGACATCCTTGCTAGGTTCATTAATAGATAGGGGAATTTTACTAGAGGGGGCCGACTGAGGAATATCCAAAAATGTCCCTTTTTGGCACTCAGAAGGCAGCCATCCACTGACCCTTTATCTGATTGAGACACTGTTCGCCTTAAAATGGAGCTGGCAATACAAGCTACACGAGGATGTACTTGGATGTATGTGTGTCGCTCTGTGTGCAAACTGACAAAGACCTAAAGCTCAAACTGACTACCAAAAACTCAATACATGTAGCAGAGGTTTTTCATGAGAAAAAGCACAAGTCAACCTTCACCATCTACTTCACCACTTCACCATACATCTCACTCCATTTCTTTTGCAATGACGTTTGAATGTTGCAACATCGACATCATACCACCCAAAATTCTATGAATTGGTGAGGTTGGTGGCCTGTTTTGAAGATTTTGTGGTGCAAAGCAAGGCTCGCGCCACGGAAATTGAGCATGGCCCCCAACATTTGCAATCTTCAAGCTCAGCACTGCAGCCGACACCACCAGAGCCACCAGAGCCACCTGTACGCTACCACCAGAGCCACTAGTACGATACCACCAGTACCACCACTACCAGAGCCACCAGTATGATACTGGTCTTTCCAAGATCATCGGGGATCTTGTTATAACGAGCAAGATCAGGAATGTGCTTCCGTGATTCAGCGCATCGTGTGGAACAGAGTAATAGCACGGCTTCTGAGCTTCAGCAGCTAAGCTTGAAGCCTGCAAACCTTGGGGCCCATACCCTAGGATGACATGGAAAACATGCTTTTTTGGGGGGTCAGTCGCCCCCCTCTAGGGTTTTACAAGCGTAATCACTGATCCGGATATGGAAACAGGTTGCAGAGTCATCAATACCGACATTGTTGCATAAATTGGAGCAGCAGTATCACGGCTGCAGACAACAACGTTATTGGATCTCTTTAATCTCTCTTAACTGCAAATGGGTGGAAGGGCATAAGAGCAAGGGGTATTTCCAAGAAAGCCCTTTGGTTGACTTCCAAGTTTTGAGTAATTAGACAGATTCGTTGTTCCAAAAAACGCCACTGGCATCATATCTGCCACTTCCAGCACCTCCTTTGCGCCAGTGTCCTATAAAGAACAGAAAAGAAGATGAAAATGAAGGCAGGTAGTGTAAACACTACCAAAATGGATTCGGAAAGGGTGTTGTTTTGTGTTCTGCACCACCCAATGGATGCAGAGACACACAACATTCCACCTGGAGAACAAAAGAGGAAAGGCTTTTCAGTGGGGATTAGGTGGTTGGGAGGCAGAAGCCTGCACACCACCAGGAGCATTGCTAAGGTATTTTTGGGGGTGGTGTTCAATGTCTCGTTTCATCTGTAACGTTTTTGTTGCGGATCTGATTGAATGTAGCATTTCGATCAGATGTATAACGTGTTTCTTTCTCTTGATTTCATAGCCGGGGGATATGGATTGGCAGGGCCGTCTAGTTGATTATTATGGGCAACTCATCTTGCTTATTGCCAGACCTAGTTTGGTACGTTTTTGTTGGATTTTGTTTGGGGCGTGGTTGCTGGGTCGGAGTAACTTGGCTTGCTAATTGAATTTCCGCCGCTGATGCACGCTGAGATTGGAAGGTAAGAGCCAGGTTGAAATCATTCCTACCTGTGTTTCCTTAGAAGGGCGTATAATGCCTTATTGTATCACTTTTCACAACTGCCTACGTTTGCTTGTGCTAGCAGGCATGCACCCTGTGTACCTTGTTGGATCGCTTTTAGAATCAAAATGTCCAGCAGCTCTGTGCCTGCTAATAATCATTTTATTTATGATGAGATAACTGCAGCCTGACAGCATATACCGAGCGGCAAATATGAACTTATAACTGCACTAAAGTTGGCACGGTAAACGATTGATGTCACGATGCCCCTCACTCAACATGAGGAGTAATCAGATTCATAATCCAGGACACGCACCATTTTTTTATTACTTTTGTGTGTGATGACAGCCGTGGAGCGTGCTCGGTAGCCTTCAAGAAAAACTACAATCTCTAAGACAAAGCAAGGAATAGGAAGAGAGGTCAAGGATTGTGCAGCTCATCAACTGCATTTGTGGAGCCTCACCTTAGGAATTTCGGGAGGGTCGTACCCATGCATTTAAAATCTGGCCAGTGCATGCAGGCCGCCTTAAGGGAAGAAAGGAAAAGAAAAAGGCAGTGAAACACTCTCCCCACATTATCCAGGGAACAGAAGCTACTTGCATACCGAGTACCGTGTCACGACAAAGCATGGTACCAGCTTAAGCATGAATTGCAAGTATGAGCCATAACTTAGCATTTATCCAGATTTAGCATTTAAATTTAGAATGACAACCGTAAGACTTTTCCACCAAAGAAACAGGAGAAAAAGCTTAATGGGGATCAAGAGGGTTGCAGGCCTGGCCTATACATCGGCCCCTGATGAGAGCTAATTATTGTACTGGAGAGGGCGCGCCTGGTATGGACAAGTCTTGAACAATCCTGCTTTTTCTATTTTGCTGGAGAGATGTCCACGCACAGCCTTTGCTCCTGTTTTTTTCTCATCTGAATCTCAGTTCTGTGGTTTGTTGATGTACACATCGCTTTTGAAGGTTGTCTACAACTTTGCCGCCATCCCGGCGACGACTATTTTTTTGATGCTGTTTTTTTGCTCCCTCCCAAAACATGATCTCTGATCTGGCTGGTATGCACAGATGCCAAATTTCAGCCACAATACAACAATACAACTCTATACTTCGCAGCCCCAAAGTATCAGTGCTTTGCTGTGCAATGTGCCAAAGGCTGACAAGCCAGACTGACCCGGGCTGCTCTTGTCTTCCAGAACGTCCTACGCCAAAAAGGGGAGGTGCAGTTTGCCCAACTTTATAGAATAAGGAAAGGAACGCCGGTAATGTAAAGAAGAAGAAAAAAAATAAGCAGGCAGTGAAAACCACTCCCCACAATAATTATGGAAAAGGAGCCACTTTGGTACCGAGTACCATAAAGCTCCTCCACCGCAAAAAGGAAAGGAAAAATTAATGGGGATCAAGAGGGTTGCAGGCTTGGCCTGAAACCGGCTCCTGATAAGAGTTGATAACAGTACTGGAAAGGGCACGTCTGGTATGGACAAGTATAGCAGCAAAGTTCACAGAGGCACATGGAGCTTGGATGCAAGCTTCTTAACTCTTTGAGAATCAAGACCCAGTTCCTTGAAAGGCTTCAGAGTGTGGGTGTTGTAGATGGTGCCGCCCACACCCAAAAGGATGATGTAGAGAGTAACGGAGGCTCCTTGGAGAATGTTGCAAATGTCTTTGTGCTGTTCCTTTGCGGCGTTCAGCTGGTTCTGAGGTCTGGTGTCCTCACGATACTTGATCTCAACAAGGTGGATGTCACGCTGAGTTTTGCTGAGGTCTTTGGGTCGGTGCTGTCTGGGGTTGGTGGCTCTACTGGTGGCTGGCGGTGCTGCTAAGGTGCTCCCAGTCTCCCTCAATTGCCCCCTGCCATTTCGAAGAACCCACCCCCCTACATTAGTTTGTTGTTATTAAAATCTGGGCGGCTGGAAGTAAATCTGTCTTTATCTGAGAAGCGGGGTGGAAGAGCCATTTGGGAACAGTTCTACTTCCGGCTGTTTCAGGAATCTGGAGATTTTGCATGGTCATCCGGTCGTTGCTGCCTATATCTATGAAGACAACGCATGATCCTAAGGAGCCTGTTTTGCTTATAGCCTTAAAGATCATGCGGCATGCTAAGTTGTGTCTTTCAAAGATCATGTTCCTTATTTGCGTGTGTTGGCACCCAGAAAGAATGTGCAGGGCGCTGTCTACTTGTGGGCAGAGGGGGCAAGTTTGACTTGTTGAGAGCTTGAACAATACCGCATGTTTTTAATTATATAGGGTGCCTGTTCTGTATTTCATAATGCATGATACGTTTGGTCTTAAAGGGGACATTGGATGATGTTAGGTAAGCATTGCTAGTGGCTCCATTGGCAGTGCCGTCCTTTATGAGGGTCTGGTAGTACGCATGGTCAATTGCTTCAGTTTTGGCATATCCCAGTTTAAGGAGAAGATGCATGGAGTTCGGTTTGTTTGAGGAGAATATGTGTACTTGAAGGGCGTCACGGTGGTTTGGTAGGTGCCAAAGCTTCGGGGGAGGAGAATGGGCCATGTTTGTTGTATGGGTATGAATATGGGCTTGTGTTTGGTTTTCTATGGCTGTCTTCTTTTGCAAGCCAGTGGATGTTGTAAAAGGGATTCCCCTCAGGGCCTGCTGTTTTGATGGAGGTGTCTGCAATGTCGGAGTAGGTGGTGGCTGACTTTTTAGCAAGGGCGTCGGCATGTTCATTACCGACAATACAGCATGGGACTTTACTTTGAAGAAGTGGCTGGATGGGCGATGTTGATCGGCGGATTGCTTTAGCAATGGGTTGAAGGACATCTGCTTGCTGGATGTGGTGGCAATACGCCTGATCCGGTGTCTTGCCCTACTTCATTCTATTGGAGGCTGCCATCGGTGTAGGTTTATCCCGCCAATCTTTTACCTTACGGGTTAGGTTTTGGCTGGAGCTGTTTTGGGGTGTATGTAAACACTACCGGCATGGATTAGGAATGGATGTTGTTTTGTATTCGGCAATTTCCGGATGCAGAGGCACACAAAATCCCACCTGGAGTTTGCCCTTTATTCATCTTTTCAGAATCACGCACTTACAGCCGGGGACCATGAAGGTGTAAGCCATGTATGTGACGAATGCTGTGTTGTGTGAGTTAGGTTGCTTTGACCAGCTCTTGAGTGTGATGCATGTGATCTTGTTCTCTGTTGAGCAACTCCAGTACAGGCTACTAGACACCTCCAATCATCATTAGGTGTATTTACGAGTCTTATTCCTCATAGCAATAACGCTTGTCAAGGAACAAATGATAAATGATAGCAAATATCAAATGCTGCATTCAACATAGGTCTGAATA
>Ga0307952_1001035_pt1 | contig 14604 bp, 18 predicted proteins | sample OrgLakmetagen376_FD_201821 | JGI IMG/M metagenome (GOLD analysis project Ga0307952, IMG submission 201821) | Saline water microbial communities from Organic Lake, Antarctica - #376 | ecosystem: Environmental > Aquatic > Non-marine Saline and Alkaline > Saline | place: Antarctica: Organic Lake...
GGTGGTCAGTGCAAGAGCGTGCGCAAACCAGTTTTTGCCCTGTAGCTCGTCAGGTATTGCATTATTTGGCATGAGAACTGTGAAGGCAGATAGCTGCTTATATTCTGAGCAGATTGACACCCTTTTTATTAGTGTGGGGGGTCAAGGAGGGGGGTTTGGGAAGCAAGGGGGGGGCATTTTGGGCCGGGGGCCCAAAAAATGCACGTGGGTGTCAGGAATTATTTTGGCACCCTCCTGGCATGGGTCAACGGTTCAACGGTAGTTTTTAAGTAGGCAGTGGCCGAGACGGGTGGTCATCCCTGGTAGACCCGTAGCTTAGCTCTGCAGTTTCGCCCTGTGCCTGTAGTGGATTCTACGTTGCGAGGGAGGCTACGTTTGCGTTAAACCCTAGCTTGCGTACGCCCACTTATCGAATTGAAAGAACAGAGGCTAAACCCTGAAATTCTGCTGATTCAGTAGAAGGCTGATCTCTTGGGATGCAAGCTGAGTGGAAAAGAGGCAAACCAGCTCAAATGGACACCACAGACGCACTTCTGAGGATCGAAAAGGTGGGGTAAAATGCGTGCTACACGTCCATTGTTGGTGTACAAGCTGTTCTGGACATCGTGCTGTGCGGGCTTAAATCGACCAGGTCGTCGTTAGACACGCACAGAAGAGATGGAGCGAAACTGACGCTTTTTGTGTGTTCCTGAGTGTGTTCTTGAATTCAGGATCAGGATCAGGATCTGAGTTCCTGAATATCTGTGTTCCAGAATATAAAAAATAGCAAAGATGAAAAGGCAAGCCAAAATCGTGAGATGGAGGCCCACGTCTCAGCGGAGGCCCACCACAGCAGAGGGCCTTTTCATACAGGCTGGATGTTCAAGACCAAAGAGGACTGGGTGGCCTACAAGGAACTACGCAAGGAAGAGCAACGGAGTAAATAGACGGTGGAGCGTGCTTGCTTGCAATTTGGCGGTATGACAGAGCCAGGCCCTAACTTGTGCAGGAACCAGCTAGGCTAGGATGGGGCTCAAACAACCTAACAATATGAGGTGAAGGTTTTTCCTTCCAACACTTTTCTGTGGTTTTTTGAAACGTACATGCTGGTGCACTATTAAGTCAAATGTCAAGTTTGAACTTAGCTTCCAATTTGTTTGCATGAACAGCATGGGTCTCTAAATGTAGCACATCCTACCTTTCCTTGGGTTATACATTCTGGTGTTCAATCAGCACGCCTGAATTGTTGTTGTGGCTCCATCAGGCTCTTTTTATTGTCTCAGGTGTTTGCCTTTCATCATTCATTCATCACCTCTTCTTACTAATCACTTTCCTAAGAGAACGATTTTCCTCTGTTATGTCCTCAAGGTGCGTCTGTTCTGTCCTCAAGGTGCGTCTGTTCTGTCCTCAAGGTACTTTCTTGACAGCGTTTGCGTGAATTGTGTGTATGGGTAGTAGGGTGTAGCCGCTTGGAAGTTATTCACCTGCTTTTTCGCTTTGTCAGTGCATTTCCTTCATGGACGGTCTAACTTGCCTTCTTACGCTTGTGTTTCTAAGGTCAGCATTTTCCAGTTCCTTTTCAGTCCCTTTTTTATTTGGTTTGTGTTGAGGTTTACCTCGATCTCATAGTTTGAGCAGCCATCCCAAGTTGAATGCCTTTGTAATCCAAACTAAACTAAACTAAACTAAACTAAGAGAACAGAATGTCACTGGCTGAGACCAATTCTTGATTTTTACAACCTTATGTTTACTTTACGCTGGCTGATCCAGCAATGCCTATCGGCCTAACACATGTGGCTGCCGTTTACCCCCTTTGTAAACCCTTTGTGTTTTTAGTGGCTGATAACATAACCTAGAACGAATGGGAGGAGCCGGAACGGACAACCTGGTGGTCCTGCTTGCAAGCGCGTCCGACGATCAAAGTGCGAATGCAAGTACAAAACCATGCACAATCGACAACACACACGCACAAATACACACACACACTCACACACACACACCCAAACACACACAGTGTCTGTTCCTGGTTCTCTTGCTTGTTTGAGTCTGGTACTCCAATCTCTTTGTGACCTCTTTCCTCCTTCTGGTACTCTATTGGATTTCTCTGACTGGGCCTTTTTTGTCTGCTGGTTAAGGATTTTTACGGTACTCGGTACCAAAGTAACTTTCTTTTCCTTAATTAATGTGGGGAGAGGTTTTCACTGCCTGCGTAGTTCTCCTTTTCTTCTGGTCAATTGGGAGCTAACATGGGAAGCAGTAAATATCTACCCCTAGCTACCCTACCAACCCTAGCTACGTACGAGATGAACAGTATGAGACGAGCACTATGTCCAACTCTGGCATGTTAACTGAACACTCAAACAAAAATCTGGACAACCTGGCTCGGCAAAAAATGGAGAGTTCCAACAGGCGGCGTACTCTTCGATGGAAATCTACGCTACGCAAACAACATGTCAGGGACAAAGTTTCATTTGACCTACTGTTACGTGGTAACTCCTATCTTAAAGTGGTTAAATGGCGAGCTTGGGGCCTGTTGTTACGTGGTTACTCCTACCTTAAAGTGGTACAGAAAGTACCAAAGTGTGATGTCACACTATTAAGATATTTATAACAGTGACTGGAGTCAAAAGGGCTAGTTCAATTCTTGAACATCATCACCCGAGGTGTGTAGCTGTTTTTAATATAAAGTAATTTGGCCAGCACGTTACCCGTGCTTCGTAAGACCTACTGACCCGCAAAACAATGTCAAGGGCACAGGCAACTGTGAACTATGAAACATAATCAGATCAGCTCCAGTACAAAAGATAACACATGACAGTGAGCAATACGACACACCTAGATAGCTAACCGCCACAAGCAGAGGACTAGCTATAAAATGTCTCACTTTTAAAGTTCCAGATCCTCCCAGAGGTGACATGTGTGTACAGCATTAATGGTAATTGCTCCGGCACCATCACCCCTCAGCGCCTCAGCATTCTACAGGATGCATATAACTCTGCTTGTCATCAAGGCGCACACACCCTGCTGAATCCCCCTGTCCAAGACCTTGCAACAGAAATCCCAAGGATTACTTCATCGACTCCCATGGCTCTCAATGACAGACAACAATACCAAGGCTGAACGCTCAGATTATCGGGCTCATCCCACCCAATACATGACAGCCTTTTGCAACCATGCCCTGGTTACAAACGAAAGAATGGCCTCACCTCTAGACTTTACCCCAGAGCTTCAATTTTTCGCCCTGTGCCTGAAGTGGAAGGACGGCTCTACGTGGCTGAGACTTTTGCTCTTACCTAGTTGAATTGCCTTGTTACCTTCGGACAAGCATGCAGTTTTCTGGGCAGCCAGCCCACCCAAGAGACAGAACAGGTGCGTTCTCCACACAATTCACTGGAATCTCTACCTGTCACCCGATGTATGACAATAAGCACATGCTCAAAGTAGTGCAACATGCAACCGCATCCACCCTGAACAGCCAAAGGCAAACGCTGCCTTCCTACTGCTCCCAAACTGGATGAAAAAACAGCAAATGCCTTATACAAAACCTGCACTGACAATAAGGATGTTAACATTTTTCTTAAAACATCCCATATAAAACATTGCGCTACATGCCACTCCTCTACCAGCAAAGCAAAACACAACCCCTGCCAGAAACAACATAGGGCATGCGCATCCTAGTAGTCTGTAGCAAAGCAGCCAGGGAACAAATTATTGCAGACAACCCATCTTGGTTGGGAAAATAAACAAGACGTATCACCAGAGGCAGTCTGGAAATTTAGAAATGTAGGCACCATACCTTTTGGACCGCCAACTGAAAGGATACTGCCAAGACAGGCTAGAATATGACGGCTCCCAAAAGACTCAAGACAGTTACTATGAATACTGGCGACACTCAAAGACACACAACCAAGTCCCCCTTGATCATACACAGCGGCAGCGCTTACTGGATTTCAAAGCCCCTGACTGGCAGAGAGAGTGGGCCTGCACAGATCGGAGTTGTATCACAAACAAAGAAACCAAATCTCAGTCAATTGGGGCTGGAGTGTACCACACTCAATCCAATAGAAAAACACAGTATATCCTGGAGGGACAAGCAGCAACAAGACCATAAATCTGAGCTAGCAGGAATTGTTGCTGCTTTGAAAAAAAGAATACACCCGTATTGCAACAGACAGCGCTGGGGCACTATGGCAAATAAGAAATAGCATCCACTACTACCCCCAGCGCGTATGTCAAGCTCCAAGATACCATCATACACCACATCCAGCAATCTAAAGACACCATCCATCTTTAAGGATTAATTGCTGGCTTCCTAGGGAATGAGTGCACTGATGCCGTAGAAAAGTGCTCCGCAGAAGATCAAAGGGACCATGATATCCACATAAACACTGACGCCCATCCCACTCATCCATATTCTGGCCGGCAAGGGTGGAAGACCTCTCCCAGCTTTCCTACCTGATGCTCTGAACACCTGCCAATCAGGGCCTCCAGCAGAAAGGCTCTCCATTGTTTCAGACCTTGATACTGTAAAAGCACACATGCACATCCAACCCAAATTAGGTCCTACATCAATCAAGGTTTCAAACCATCAGTCCACTAAGTGCTACCTGCACAAGATACCAAAAACTGACCAAAGAAGGTATTGTCGAGAAAGACATAAGTAAGTATCTTGGACAATTGCAGGTGTCACCTTTGCAAAAACCTTCGCAAAATAGAAAAATGTGATGCTCTGCTGTACGGAACTCTGATACACAACCAAAAAGCATGTTACTCAATACAACCACATAGAAGGCCCACCAATCTGCCCCATCTGCCAGAAGCTAGAGGGCACCTACCACATGCTTTCAGGCTGCAGTCATCCCATTGTAAATAAAATGATTATTAACAGGCACAACGCTGCTGGACAAACGGTTCTGAAAGTGATTCAACAAGGTTGTAACATGCATAAGTAAAGTACAATTTACTTATCGTTAATTCATCCGGTTAACCATTTTGGGCCACTACGCTACGAAGGTGCACAGGTGCCTGCCTGATGCACAAGCAGACGTAGGAACAATGGAACGACAAGGCAATGTACGCCCTTCTGCTGAGACATTTCCTTGATTCTTTTAATTCCTTCAATTTACCAGCATTGTGGCTGTGTACCGTTTCCTGGCCTTTGGTGATGAACCAGGCAGCGCCTGGCCTCACACATCTTGGCTGACGAGGAGGGAGCATCATTTAATTCGCAAGGCCATTCAAAAACGTGCCCCTCCAGATGGTGCTGGTAATTGCAGATGGCGTTGAATGCCGATTTGGGGAATTGTGTGTGAGGGGGTAATGTGCAGATGATCATGAGGAAGTAGGCTTAATAAGTTCAGTCAGTAAGCCAGTTGAATACTGCTGATCTAGTTGGCTGGGCCGAGGTAGCACAGATTGGTGATTTATTAAACCAGCATGATTACACGCTGCTAAGGGAATGGCCAAATCAGTTTCTCTTTGCCTCTGTTTTGTCAATCACTGACGTACCTTTACAAGCCTACTAACTTCACTTGAAATTCTAGTAACAAACCAGCTTTGCTGCTTAGTTCACACTGAAAGCAGTTTTGTAGAGCTGTCATGTTGGGGCTGTTTGAATACCTCTCAGGGGGTTTGTGGGCCACCTTGACAACCCAATTAATACATGTTTGGGATCCTCAGCTCAATACCAGTACCAGTCACCTAATTTGAAACTGCGGTTAATATGGTGCACCATGATAAGTTGCACAAATAAGTTAGTTTGACGAAGAAATTGGCAAAGGACCTGGCTGAATTTGTACACAAGTATGCAAGAGCGTGTGCATATCAATTTTATGACCCTGTGGTTTTCTAGATATCACGTCACTCAGTATGAAAGTGGGAGGCAGATAGCTACATTAGGTAAGGTAAGGTTACATCACTATATATGCCTCAAAGGGCATCTCAGCGGAAGTTTGGAAAAAGCCTAAAACTACACCTGGCTAAACAAAAGAAACAGAAGCTAGAGGAAACATGAAACTGATGTATGTAGAAGAGAAAAGTTTATAGAGAAAGAGAACGTTTGTTTTGAGAAAGCGCGAAGAGAAAGCATCAAGGAGAACGAGAAAAAAGCTGTTGATATGTCTCAAGATGAATGTGAAAGAAGCCTCAGTCAGAAACAGAAACAGAGGCTGAGAGAGCCTCACAAAACCAGGAGTGCCAAGAGAACAAGAGCAGCGGAGCAGAAGAGAGAACAAAGGACGCATGCAAACCCCCAAAAACAGCTCCTCTCTCTCCTCTCCAGCTGCCCACCCCACCAGCTCACCCAGCTACAGCAGACCAGTCCGATGCTGTCCTCCACAACTTGCCAATTGAAACCGTGAGCCAGGACATGCCTGGCCGCGAAGGAAGCCGGTGCCGGCAGATAGCTACATTAATCCTGACCAGACTGACGCCCTTTTTTAAGTGTGGGAAACAGGAGGGGGATTTGGGGGCCGGAGGCCAACATTACAGTGCTTGTCATGAAATTCGGTTTGCAGCCTCCTCATAGACAAAAAGATGTCTGCCCTGACATTCACATTATGTGTACATGTTTGTGGGTACCACGATTTGTTTGCTGGCACAACGACTTCTTGCTAGTTACAGACCGGTAACAATTAACAGTATCGACGTGTTACATCAGAAAAACCAGTAAAACTGGAGCTGGATATTCATCCGGTTAACCATTTTGGCCACTACGCTACATTTGGCATCGAAGCCGAGGTTCTTGGTTCGAGTCCTCAGGCCCGCAAAAACGTTGTTTTTGCGCACGCTTTACACTTCGCCGCATAACCTCCTAGTGGACTCCGTCTAAAATCGAAAGCCTCTATCATGTAAAAACCGTACAGGTTTAGGGAGTTGTGATATGCTTACGAGGACGCAAGCACTCGAGGGTGGGGCGAATGTAACATGCATAAGTGAAGTACAATTTACTTATCGCTCATATTCATCCGGTTAACCATTTTGGCCACTACGCTACAGCTCAGCATATCTTCAAAGATTATGATATGGGCATTTGGCTGCTTTTTATTTGCTAAGGATGCAGAATACACGTTGCTTTGCCAAAGAATAGAAGGCCTTTGACTAATGTAGGAAGCGGTTTTTCAGTGCCTACGTAATTTTAGCCCAACTAATTGCAGACGTATTGGCCTGATCAGTTAACGGCTCATTTTAGAGTCGACTAGATAAATCCAGTGTCTATACGAAAGAATACATCTAGTATGGTCTAGGATAAGGACAGATTTTCGCAAGAAAGGCCTGCCTGGAGCATGGACGCTCCTTGAAGAATTTTGCGAACGTCTTGCTGTTTGCGGCGTGCTGCCTCTGGGGTCAAGTGTCCACACAGTACTGTGTCTCAACAGGTGGATGTCTTACAGTTATTGGTGTTTGCCTAGATCGATAGGCGGTGCTGCCTGGCGATGGTGGTTCTGCTAGTGCTAGCGGGCGGGGTAATTATTTACTAATAAAAAAAACGCTTCCACTAACCATTTATTCGTTTTTGTGGTCGAAAGAAAACCATAATTAAATTCATACAACATGTGAATGATTGTGGTGTAAAGTATAACAGAATAAGGTAGTGAGCAGCATACTTATTAGCATGGAGTTGGAAGAGCCGCTGGTTGCTATGATCCATGAAATAGAAGTGCACGAGGCTGGAATTCTAGCATGGGCTAAGACTCTCCACAATTCTACTGTCTGCCTACGGGTTGAGGATTTCCAGCCTTACTGGTATGATGCACAATTGAACTGCTGGTCAGCTGAAAACGAGGGTGCTGGTAGGCAGGGAAGCAAATTGAACTATCTTGCCTCGGGGCGGGGAAGGGCTTCGTTGTTACTAATAACAAGGTTGTCACGTATCTGCAGGTTCGTGCCCTCCCCTCTTCCACAGCACACAGGCGCGGAAGTGCATGTAAGCTGGTATGTAAGCGCACAACACACACACACACACAAACACTTACACACACACACACACACACACACACACACACACACACACACACAAACACTTACACACACACACAAACACTTACACACACAAACACACACACACACATATATATACATACACATACACAAAAACAGAAACACGCACACATGTACATCACACACAGACACACACACGCGTATAAATCCACAAACACACATGCACAAACTCGCGCGCACACACACACACACACACACATACACGAACACACATACACACACACACTCACACACACACAAAACAAACAAGCATGCACGCTCACTCCACGGGTGCAAACTCTCATCAAATGGATATATTGATATATTCGCAAGACAGTAATACAGAGGACCCGCCAAATACTTCCATGATAAGTAGTGTTTAACACCCAATCTTATTGCAGGCCAGAAAGCTCGTTGCAGCTACTGCAAAGCCTACTGAACAAAAGGTAAAACCCTGTTGCATTTTTGCCAGATTTTGTCTGGTGTTCATATGTAAAAGGTACATGCCAGCTTCAATGCGTTTTCGCTTCCCTCTTGCTGCAATAAATGTGTGCAGGCTGCCGACCGACTGCCAAATTACTTCACTGACCGAGATCTTAGGTTTCAAACCTATCATGTATTGCAGGCAAGATCCAATATAGCACTACCTCTGCCCCAACATTTATTTTCAAAGCTACCTATGTGGTATGCTGTGCTTTGTTTCCAACTGAGGCTTTCGTACCTGATACAAATGTCTTTGGGCACTGTCATTTGCTTGGGGCCAAACTTGTGCGAGTGAGCTTGTGAGCAATAACCCTCATCCAACTGGACTAACACACCGAGCAGGCCTCAAGGCTCGACCCCCTTCCTGAAACTGAGCCTCTCCCCCAACAGGTTCAAGAGCTTGCAGCGTGCGGCAGCCGCGGTGCACGCCCTGTGTAAGTAAGTGCGATATTATGATCAGTTTGCTCAGATCTCCATCTTCACATCTTGTGCAAAGTGTCCTTGTGAGCCACTGTTCTGCTTGTTTGACCTTTTCACGTAGCAAGTTTCGAAGCATATTATAATCCGCCATGTAGCTGAGGAGTCCATACACCAGCCGCCCAGCTGCTGCTTGCTGCTTACAGGGTGGGTGCCTTTGAGGCGGAGGGCTTCAAATTTGCTCAACGCCAAGACTACGAGGCTGAGGTAAAATGTAAAATTTTGCTCTATGATGTGCGCCATCCAGTTAAGAAGGCAGAGAGCCCAGCAAAGGGATAAAGTTGGTGTGAATTGCAAAGAAAGCGGCTGCCATAATGCTGAGGAATACGATGTTAGCTTGCCACCCACGTGACCCCCACAAAAGCGGTGTATTTTGGAATATCGAAATTACAATTTTGCCTTATACCACTTACTAGCTGTTGCTTAGTGATTTTCAACTGATTGTTTTCACCTTTTCTCACGTTATGATACGTTATTGATAAAGAAAAGTTCAAGGAATGCCTGAAAGGATAATTATTTTGGAGGAATGCTCAATACACCATACCAAAACCATACATGGATAGTTTGAGGCAAGTTCAGTTTTGCTTGCCTGCGCAGTGCAGTTTCCTTGCTTGTCCTCTCGCAGTGTCAGTGCTGTCTTCTCGTTTTTGCGGGCAGGCAGGGGTGTCAACGGTCAACGGCCCAGTTGCCCACATGTTGCTTCCCTTTTTGTTTTGCCAGCCTCCCTTTTGTCTTTTCGGTGCCTTTTCTCAGTCGTTCGTTCGCTTGTCCAGATGTAATTCCTCCGCCTTCTAAACGAGCCGTAAAAGAACTGCTGTCTTTTGTACCCTGTTCCCTGCGCCTGGTAACCTGAGCAGTTTCATTGCCTGCGTGCATTTATAACATATGTGCATATTACAGCCACCATGGCGGACGTTCCACGCCCATGCGTGCCAAAACTTGTGCGTACGCGGCTACAGGTGAAACCACTTACAAAGTTCTTATGTGATGCTGGATTAGGAGGAGGGGCTTGGGTGTACATTCCCCCTTTGTCACCACTGCCAGCAACACCCTCACCTGCAAGTGCACTCTCGTCCCCCGCCCAGCAGCTGCCATTATTGCCTCAGTCTCCTACAACTCCTGTGCGCCAACGCCAAGCAGGAGCAGTGCCAGCAGCAGAATCACCTTTGTCACCCACGACTCCTGTGCGCCAACCCCAAGCTGGAGCTGCGTCGTCATCAGCAGCAGCATCACCATTAGCAGCAGCAGCAGCAGCTGCTGCAACAGAAACAGCACCCATTACACCTCCACCTTCCCTCTTGCCAGCAGCTACAGCAAGAGGCAGCCTTGTCCAAGATTTGTATAAGATTTCGAACTGCGATTATGAAGCCATTGTGCCGTGGGGCTCTATCATTTCACTGACACCTGATGCCACGCAGGTATGCACATGATCACGTGATTTGCGTGCGCACCTCATTTGTATTTGCATCACCACACTCCATCTCATACTCACCTTTAAACAATCCCTTTTATCCACAAATCCCCTCCTCTCTTCATCAGTCACTGCACTTATCCCATTTAGGCACCTTCTAACTACGCACGCACGCACGCACGCACCAACCCAACGTGCTCAGTTACTCCTGTTTTCATACCCGCACCAACTCCCACCTATTCCTATTCAGATGGCAGATGCAGCTTGGCTAAAGCAGCGGCAAGAGCTGCTGGAGTTCCACACACATAGAGCTGCAACCGCTTGTGCCGGTAGTGGCTCCGGTGCTGTGGTAGCTGCATTGCACGCCGCACTCTCGCAGCAGATTTTGCCTCTGAGGACGGTCACTCTTGATGTGCAGATGGCTACAAGTGGTGAGAAGCTCATGTTTATATTGTGGCTGACTCCTTGACAGACTGATGGCTTTGCCTGGAAATTAGCCAAAGTTGTCCGCCACGCGATTGCTTTCTCTAGCTTGAATTACTGCTCTGCGTATAAGCAATTGACTCTTGGTGGCAGAGCGAGGCTCTTTGTTTCCATCGATTTTGGCTTCCAGTCCTTTGAAGGGGAGGGCGTCAAGCTGATAGTGCTCGTTTGCATCTACTGCCTATACGTGCAACAGCATCATGCAACATCAAGATCTCACCTCCCGTCTTACACCCCTTATTATCACTCACGCACGCACACACACACACACACACACACATTCACTCACACACATGCATACACACACACTCACACACATGCATACACACTCAGACGGCAAAGCGCGCCAGCCCCAGCCTGCAACCCACGACCCAATCATAGCCATCACTAGTCAGCTCCACGATCTGCACTTTGACGGTGGTAATGGAGGCCCTGAAGCAAACAGCGGCAAAACAGCTCTGGAGACAGTAGTGTTTCTCCTCGCTGGCCCCCTGGGTGCACTCTCTTCCACAAAGCCACAGAGCAAGGTTCAGCAGCAGCAGCAGCAGCAGCAGCAGCAGCAGCAGCGGCAAGAGCAGGCAGAAGAGCCTGAGATCCATGTGGGCCGCGCACACATTTTTCTGTGTGCATCAGAGCAGGACCTTATTAAAGCGTGGAGCAAATGGTTCCTGCGTGTTAATCCTGACTGTGTTGCTACGTTTCAGGTGTGTTCTTTGGCACGGGTATTTGTGTGGTTTGCGTGTCTTGCGTGCGCCTATGTGTGTTGTGTGTATGTGTATGAGTGTGTGCGTGCTTGCGATTGTCTAGGTACAAGACAGGCTCAGAGTTTGGCACTTTTTGTGACCTTGAAGATGCAGGATTATACCCTTGGCGTGCAATTTCACATTCACACACACACGCACACACGCATACCAGCTTCCTTACGTGTGCCCTCATTCACTTTGCCCCTTATGTCATAATCTGGATAATCTGACATATTCCTTTCGCTTTTCCGTACTGTGCTGTAGGTGCGAGACACGCTGGGTGCCTTGTCAAAAAGAGCACAAGTCTGCCAGGTCCCCCAGGCTCAGGCTTCCCAACATGCGCAGCCTCACCAAAGATTGAACGATGGCACGGGCGAGCTGCATCTGTCACGTCTGAAGGCTGGCTCTCCCATGGCCATCAAGAGCATCATCACGTATTCACCAGCGTGGGTAAAGTCGCAGGTGTGTTCATTTTGCGTGCGCTTCTTGAGTTTGAGTGTGAAGGCGGTTGGGTGCGTGGGGGTTGTGGGATATCCAGGCTTTAGAAATATTCACATAGCATGTCTGACTGTGATCGATCATGCCAGGCCATGTTTAATCTAGGTAGTTACTGGAATTTGATACTTCTTTAAAACGGCTGCAATGACTCATGCTGCAAGCTGTATTGGAGATATCACTCATTGTTGTAATAAGTCTGCGTCCCCTCCTCGCTCTCCCCCTACCTCCTCCCTCTGTGGTTGCTCATTTATAATATTGGCCGCTGGCTTGCTTGCGATTTTTGGCAGGCCCGGATGGCAAGCACGAGCAACCAAGAAACATTTGCTGTGGAGTCAATGAATGGCCGTGTGGTGTTTGATGTGCTGCGGCAGGTAAGAACACCTAGTTGCGGGCATGTACATGTCAAGTACTCTTCAGGTTCCTACTCTAGAAAAATGCAAGGTCAGGTTTGACAGGTAATGGCCACCGCACCTTATAACCTATTTTGATGTCATTTCTCTTATTTGCGGAGGATCAAATAACAGGAAGTCGCACCTGTTTAGGCATTCATTTTTCACAATGGTTTCAAGCACCAATTTATGCCTCCTGAACAGGTCATCACCTCTCAAAGCCTTGCCACATTTTCGCTTGCTGAATGCGTACAAATCATGCTAGGACGCACCATTGAGGTACGCTTTTATGTTGAGTCGTTGCTGAAAGAATGAGTTAGGACAGGTCAACGGGAACACAGCTCTTCTGTACACTAATGTTCCTGCATCAGGACAAAGTGAAAAGGGCGTTTCTGGCATCATGGTATTGTGATCATCGACCTAAAAGATCATGCAAAACTGCTGGCAGATCCTATCCTCGAGAGAGCTTTCTTGCCTCTGGAAAGGCATAGCTCACCGCAATGGCCGAGACATCACAGCTACGCCTGTAGCTACTGCTAGCTGCACCAACAAGGGTGGCAACAGCGGCAAACAGAGCAGTGCTAGAGGGAGAGGTAAAGGAAAAGAGGTCACCGGCGGGAGGAGTGCCCCTCAGCCTAGCAGCAATGGGAGCAATGGAGGCAGCAGCACGCAGTGCCACCACCTTTCTGCTGCAGCACCAGAAGCAAGGCTTGCACGATATGGCATGGCACGCTCAGACGCCATTCTGCATTTGCTTCAACAGCTGGCCACGATCCCTGAGTGCTTCGAAATGGCCCGTGCAACTGGTTTGACTCTGAATCAGGTACTTGTTCGCGGTATAGATTGAGTGCATGAGCAGCAACTCATTAGGGCGGTCGGCACGGCACAAAAAAGAGGGGGGATGAGGGAAGGTGGAAAAATAAAATGATTGAGCTAGAAAAGCAAAGAGAAAGTACTGCAAAGCATGCATAATTGTGTGTATGTCCATTTTGCTCTAGGTCAGCTCTAGTGTGAGAGACGCAGTTGGTACAACATGGAGGTTATGATCCCCTTCTCCTGTTCTCAGGTGGCGTACAAGGCCCAGATGTCTCGCACATGGAGCTTGCTGCTACGCTGCGCGCGCCGTGCAAAGTGAGGTGACTTGTTGCTTTGCCAATTCAGTGACACAGCGTCACAGTTTTACACTTGAAGGTGGGCAATGAAAACGGGGACAAGTCATAAAAGACTGCACGCCAGTGCGTCAAGGCACCGATGTGATGACTTTTGCTTCACCCTCATTGACAATGCCTTTTTCCTTGTGTGTGCAACATTGGCACTGCAGGTTCATCGTGGGGGGCAAGCAAGAGCAGGGCCAGCTTATAGAAAGCCCTTTCCTGATACACCCAATCGAGTCTCAAACAGCTGCCCTGTAAGTTTTCCATGCTTTGTCCCTGGTCAAAAAAGGGTTTGGATGCCATATGTGGGGTTATATTTTGAATTGGTTACAAGCTGGATCTATGAATATTTGGAAGGGTGTATTATGCCAGAGGGGGTCAACTGGGGAAGTGTCCAAATATGTGCCTTTTTTGCACTCAGAAGCCAGCCATTCACTGCTCCTTTATCTGATTGGAACCATTTTTCCTTTAAATTGAAGCTGGAGTCAGAAGGCCTCAAAAAGAAAAGCATGACAGTCACGTGTAAATTTTGGGCCTCCGGTTCAAAATGACCCCCCCCTCCCAAACCCTTTTCCTGACCCCCCACACTAATAAAAAGGGTGTGAATTTTTAGAATTCAAGCAGCTATCTGCCTGCACAGTTCTCATGCCAAGTAATGCAAATACCTGACGAGCTATAGGGCAAAAACTGGTTTGCGCACGCTCTTGCAATGATCACCTGTTTGGTGCACAAATCCAGCCAAAACCTCTGCCATTTCTTTACTTCATTCAAGCAACTTTTGCAAATTGCAATACATGAAGTGCGAGTTTAGAATCAATTGCTGGTAATTTGCCGGGACACACCCCCGCGGCCTACTTGGGGGCATTCTATGCATTTCTGTGACCAGGCACCCAGACCCCCCCCCCTTAATCAAGTCACATAACAAGGGTGTCAATCGACTGGGATTGAGCTGAGGATTCCAAAAATATATTGACATTTTGTGAAAGTGGCCCAGTAAAATTCTGGAGCCC
>Ga0307952_1001044_pt1 | contig 14556 bp, 14 predicted proteins | sample OrgLakmetagen376_FD_201821 | JGI IMG/M metagenome (GOLD analysis project Ga0307952, IMG submission 201821) | Saline water microbial communities from Organic Lake, Antarctica - #376 | ecosystem: Environmental > Aquatic > Non-marine Saline and Alkaline > Saline | place: Antarctica: Organic Lake...
CGCATACATCCCAGCAGGAATACCATACACCTTAGACAACCAGAGCATAGCATGAGGCCTGCTTTTTAAATCGTGACTCTTGGCAAACTCAGAAATCCTGCTCTGTGCAGCCATGTAAGGCCGCACCGCATGTTCCTCAGCTATCTTCGGATTCATCCTTCTATCAAGCAGCATGCCCACATATTTGAACCTGTCCTTCTTTGGAAGCACCACACCATCGTACATCGTACATGAACGGATTCTGCAAAGGAGAGACAGACTTACTATTTAAATGAACCACCTCCAACAAGGTATCGTAAGAAACCAGAAATGCTGCGCTACAAGTAGCTTCTCAGGTGCAGTGCAGTAAAAGCAGCTGAAGAGAACAGGCAATATCATTGGGGATTAGGTGGTTGGGAGGCAGAGGCCTGCACACCACCAAAAGTGTTGCTCAGCTATTTTTGGTGGTCGTGTTAAATGTCTCGTCTCAGACTTGATATAGCAAACAAGGTCAGGCCGCCAAAAAGTCCACAAGAAAGGGTAAGCTAGTAGTTAATCCTCAGCTCACAAACCTGATGGTCTTGGCAAATTATATGCACCCTATTTCGGACATGTTCATCTTCCTCAGGACACTGGTCACAAACTCAGTCACTACCTTCCAGTCATGCTGCTGCTCCATGTCCTCAAAGTATATACATGCAAACAGAACTTCGTTAAACTTGCTTGATGCGACATGGTTGGACGGCTGATGTTGAACATACAAATACATACAAATACATATAGCAAATCAAGAATGATCAGTGGCACTTTGCTGTTGCTGTGCACGGATCTTACCTAAAAAGAGCAGCAAAGTTTTACAACCCCGTTCAGCATCTGTAATTTTTTCTCAACCTTTTCCACAGTAGTTTGGCTTGGAAATATCAAATCTGATTTGAGCAGCTCAAGCATATGATTCACACCTAGACAATTTCACTAGTCCTGAAATTAGCCTGGATCACCCTCTTCCACAACTGATGCTATTGCAATAACCAGTTAGTTTTTGAAAAGCATGAGAGCCTTAAAAATCTTAACTAGATAGTACATGTCCAATCTCAAAGTACTGCACATACAGAGAGTCCCTAAGCCTACTCCATCAAAGAATGCAAAATGAAATGTGCAGCGAGCCAGATATCCCCATGAATCATGTCGGCCTGCATAAAGTCGGTACTTGATATGATTGACTACACCGTACAAGAAAAATAAGTAACGCACATTATATTGCATATATACGTGGAACATAATGCATGGTACAATGGGTTGACCTTCTGCTCAATTACTTAGGAAAATGCCAACAACGTTATTGACCAGCAGCCACAATGAAATGGACTATTGGATTGCAGGTTTGTGCGTGCATGCGTGCATTCGTGCGTGCGTGCGTTTGTGTGTGCGTGCGTGCATTTCCTCATGCGTGCGTGCGTTTATTCAATTGTGTGTATGTGCGTGCGTGCGTGCCTGCGTGCGAGCGTGCGTGCGTGTGTGCGTGTGTGCGTGCATGCGTGCGTGCGTGCGTGCTTGCGTGCGTGCGTGCGTGCGTGCGTGCGTGCGCGCGTGCGTGCGTGCGTGCGTGCGTGCGTGCGTGCGTGTGTGTATGTGTGTGTGTGTGTGTGTGTGTGTGCGTGTGTGTGTGTGTGTGTGTGTGTGCGTGTGTGTGTGTGTGTGTGTGTGCGTGTGTGTGTGTGTGTGTGTGTGTGTGTGTGTGTGTGTGTTCATAATTGAGGCAAAAACAAAATGACGCTGCTTTTTCTAAACTGTATAAAATTTAATTTGGCGTCTCTCTCGAGAGACACTGCTTCAGCAACATGCTGACTCTGCTTCAGCAACATGCTGGATCCATCAAAAACTTGGTACAGGCTCTCTCACAACTTTCCAGGGTTACATCTCCCCATCCTCACTTCAGCTCTGCGGCATCAGCGTGCTTGCTGGGCAGGAGCCTTCCGCGTACAATTGCAGCAGTGAGGAGCATGCACCACAGTATAGGTAGTATTGGAGGAACTCACTCTCTGTGGCAGTGATATGGAATCAATGCGCACAGTGCAATTAATGGCTCCTTGTTCACATGCAGCATTATTCGAGGACAGACAGCAGACAGAATTCAAGCTGCCTAAAAACTATGTGCTGAGCAAAGAGCTCCACGCGCGGCTTGAAGCACAGCAAGCACGATATATTGAGCTGGCTGCCATCCTTTCAGGTGCGCAGGTTTTGACAGGGCACGCAATGTTAGTTCACAAGCTTGGTCAGGTGTACGAGTATAGCGATGTAAGTGAAAGGTATCGTCAACGTGCAGGGATATTAATATGTGTAATTCCTGTGTATCCACAATCATGTGCCTGCGTTCATGAAGGTACGCACAAGAGAATGAGCTTTTATTGCGTATTGAAAATCAGACCAGGGCCTCACGTAAAAGAGGTGTTTTCCAATTATAGCCGTGTGAATAAAAAGGTGTAGCAAGCATGGAAAAGGACAAGAGCACGTATCACATAGTTTGACCTGCAGGCAGGATTTTTTCAGATGGGGTTATCTGAGGCCAAAAGTGGGTATCCTTTTTGCATGCTCCTAGGGCAGGTGGCCCTAAATGGGACGTTTCAAGCTCAGCTCTGCTATGTAGATTCCAATGCAGTTAAGCTTGAAACACGCAAGTTACGGCCACCTGCCTCAGCAGCCGCGGCGTGAACCCTACTTTTTGAGCAGTCACATGCTGTATCTGACCAGCCAGCGTACCAAATCCGGTGATGTTTAGTGTTTTGAAGTCCTTAAATTAATTAAAGATCAATGCAAGAGAAATGGGGCAAAAAGAGCAAGTGGTTGGCGAGATATGCAGGTTAATGTGTCATTCCCTCTGGAAAGCACCCATCCAGGGCACAGGTGCACGACGTGTGCTTTTAGTCCTGGCATTATGTACGCAAGGTGACTTGTCTAAATCTAAGCACATGCTCGGGTAGCTTATAAAGTCAGCATTATTTTGAAGCTAGGTTGGGTCCAGTTTGATGAAGTCACGTGTGAGTAGCTGCACCTTTCATGCAAAAAGGAGCATGTTTTGGCTTATGCCCAGATAACCCCCTCTTGGATTTTTTTACATATAATTCACAATCATTTTGTTCGCAATCACGTCGTACTTCTCCCCAGTTTGCACCACAGACTTAGGCAGTCATGAAATGCAAATTTTACATCTACGTGCCTTTTTGGCTGTGTACTTTGCTGTACTTGCAGCAAGAAAGTTGAAGCACGCCCCCTAAAATTTGCATCCCTGATGTTCCCTTTATGCCTGTGGCTGTTGGGGAGAAGGACAACGTGGTAGGAAAAAATAGGCGTAAATGAAAAACTGCATGGCAACATAATGACATCATGCTGCACTTCAACTAATTACATAAATATTGTTGTTTTCTGCGCCTGTTTCAATGATCTCAGAGCAAGAGTTTGTTAACTGGTTGGGTTACATGGTAAGGGTTACTTAAGTTTGACTGAAATCATGTTAAATGCACGGACGTCCGCTCACATATGCAGAGAGCCATCTTTCTGTTGCCATACAAAACAATATCACCGCCCCTCAATAACGTTTGGGGGGGGCCAATAATCAGACGGCGAAAGGCAGTCGTTCTTTATTTGTATGTGGAGGGGGCAGTGTGTGGGGCAGTAGCGAAAATGTAATATACATTTTCTTGCCAGGGGGCTCCCCGCTCCCAGCCTTAGCCATCGGCCCCAGATGCGTCCGTGGGGAGGTTGAGCGGTATACAAAAAGCACTGGTTCTCCAAAGGGGAGGAATAGGAATAAATAGCCATGCTGTAGCAGTTCAGCCAGGTGTTGCTCCGGCAGCATAAAAGGTGGGCTGAAGGAATCTGGCACCTGATACCGTTGGAATGTCTTGTATTAATGGTGGGTGGTAGATTATCAACTGGAAAAAAGCACATGTTTACTGAAGTAAGCCAATGCAGCAGTGTAAGAAAATGGCTTTGGGAAGTGTATCATCCTTAAATTATGTACCAATTAATCAGGAGTCAGTTTTGGGCCAAACCTACAACCCTCCTGATCCACGTTTATTTGTTTTCTTTTCTGTTGTGGAGGAGTTTTACGGTCCCCGTTATTAAAGTAGGTCCTTCTCTTTAATTGATAGGGGAGAGGGTGGTTTAACTGCTTTCATATTTAGTTCTTATTTCTTATTTCTTTACCTGTTTTAGAATCTTACTGTATCACCACTCATGTGGCTTTAGGGTCAATGTCACGTAGTTTGCAAGGCCATGCTTCTCATGTGTGCACAGGGGAGCCGCCCGGGTTGAATGAGGCCCAATCTGAATCATCGAAACCTGCCTCAGAAGGCAGCGAGGTTAGCGTCAGCAGGAGCACTTCTATTGTGCGTCCCAACTTGCCTGCACTCTTGAGTGAATACAACAATCTCAAGCCAACTGCTGAACTGTTCCAATCTTACAATGCCACCAAGAAAGAGGTATGTCCGGCTCAACTAGCAGAGGTTTGTATATTTGCAGTACTCTGGTGGACGCACACGCAAAGGTGATGTAGAAGCAGTCGTTTGTCTGCCACCTTCCCCGCAGTTGAGTGATCTCAAGGTGCTGTGCACGGATGCTGATGGCGCCATGGCGTCACTTGCTCATCAGGAGCTGGATTCTGCACAGACTCTGTTGCGAGAACGGGAGGAGTCACTGATGTTTATGCTCCTCCCACAGGAGGAAGATGCGGATCGCGCGGCTATTGTAGAGGTGTGTTGATGGCTAGCTTGCATTACTGGCTGGGCTTGGCTTGGTACCTGACCTTTTTTCTTTTGAACAAGGTCTTTGAGCATATCGACTAAGTAATAACCTAACTACAAAAGGCGACAATGTCCGGTTTAAATTAGCATTATGCCTTGAGGTTTTGCAATGGCTACCATTGCGACGACCTTCTTCTGCTTCTTTAGCTGGTTTTTTGTCTGATCTGTGCCAGTCAAAAGAAGATCACAAGCTATAAAATGAATTAAAAATGCACATGTTATTGGATTCGGTGTATTGACAAGTGGGAAGCATACACTTTGAGATGATAAGAAATTAGCACCTTTCATTCCACTGGCTCCAACAAAGCAGGGACTTCAAGTGGTAACACGGCAGCACCATCATGATGGGTGTGCTCACGCTAGCTGTTGGGAATTTTGCGTCATAGCAGGCTGTACAAGTGTTCGGTATGGAGCCTGTACCTTGAATTGTGTTCAAGCATAACGAGATTATAACTGTTTTCCAATAATAAAATTTCAAGGTCCAGCAAGCTTAGTGTTTTTGTGGTAGCTCAACTGCCAACTCTCTTGATACTTTTGACATTCTTTGCTACCTTGCTTTCTGGATATTCTACTTTTGCGCTAAAACGAAATAGCACAAATAACTCCCCCCTCATTTTTGCAATAACAGGTCCAGGGAAATACATCCCGTCCGGGAGCCGGAAGCATTAGTAAAACTTTGGGCTACCCCGGAGGGCAGCTCAAAGCCTGTTCCACAAATATGCAGGGGCGACAGCCCCTGTGATATCGGGGGTCCTGGTAAAATTTTAGGTGGAGGCGGGTAATTTGGAATTAACCTGGAAATGATACTGAGATTGACATTGTGGAAAAAATGTTAAGCCAGCAAGACGCTACCCCTCCTGACCAGACCTACTACAAATTTGTTGTGTGGTTGCATGGCTGCACGGCTGTCTGCTGGCTGCAATTGCACCTTGCACCTGCCCTTTTGGGGCCTCAACCATTTGACCATCTAGCGAGAACTCTCTGCTCCGCCTCTGCGCCCTCGCGATTTCTCTCGTGTGGGCTGGCTGGCATCTCTTGAAGCCGTTCCTTTCAAGACAATGAGGGACTCGTCGGTGCAAAATCACGGGAACAGGGAAAGTCATGTGGCCAAGGACCTTACAGAATCCTGGCTGGAAACCTACATATGACTGTGCTTGTCTGGCAAGAGTAATAAAAAGGACATCCAAAGGGCCTCTGTAAGCTTTGCTGTGAACACTGTTCGAAGGTTGCAATGTTTGCGGCACAGGGTGGTGACCACCAGGTGCTCTGGCACAATTTGCAAATGCGTTGTAAGCCCATGAGGGTAATGTTCACCACACAGCAGCAGTGAAAAGGGCTACCACATTGTCAGGAGGTGTAGGGAGCATTTTGCATGGCGTGAAAGCAGTAAGCACATCTTTGTTGCAACACAAGGTATCCTCAATTTTATTCATGCAGCTGACTTGGCTTGCTCCTAGCGCAGAATTACATTTAATCGAAGATTAAATGTATTTCTTCGTCTCTCGCAAATAAAGGCAACAGGTTGCCTTTGATGAGCCTGGTGATTGTTTGCTGAGGGCTTTGTTTTTGAAGGTCAATAAGTGGGGATGGGTTTGTTGATGATGTCGATAGAGGATTTGAGCCAGAACCACAATGTAAACCAATTCCCTCGAGACTCCTGCCTCATCAGCTTCTTTCAGTGCCTTAAAAGAAGTAACATCACGCTTAAGGCCGGCAAATTTTGTAGAAACTAGAAACCTGAATAAGTTTAAGGCAGTTCCCAAAAACCCTGAAGCATTTCAGAGACTGTTCCGGTGAATAATTTGTGTATTAAATGTACGACCCTGAACAGGTCCGTGCTGGCGCTGGCGGTGCTGAGGCTGCCCTGTTTGCTGCTCAGATGCTGGAGCTATACGGCCGATACGCAAGGAGCAAAGGCTGGGACTTTGAGGTGAGAATTACTCACAATCTATCCGGTGATGTGCTTTCTAGAAGTTTGCCCAAAACTCATACGATGTGCGTGAAGGAATATTGTTGTTATATCCCTTGCGCACCCCTTGTCTCGTGTTAGCATGTGCAAAAGCACTTGGTGAGTGAATGATCCGATTTTTTGTAGGATACTTTTGTCTCGTGTTAGCATGTGCAAAAGCACTTGGTAAGTGAATGATACGATTTTTTGCAGGATACCCTTGTCTCGTGTTAGCATGTGCAAAAGCACTTGGTAAGTGAATGATTCGATTTTTTGTAGGATACTCTTGTCTCGTGTTAGCATGTGCAAAAGCACTTGGTAAGTGAATAATTCGAATTTTTGTAGGATACTCTTGTTTTTAAAAGGCTTTCCACTTTGAAAGATAGTTAGAAGTGCACTCCTTGCATGGTACGTCTGGCATACTCCTACCCTTTGCACAAACCAATGAGAATGTATACCAGTGTTTCACCTTCAAAATAGTATAAGTATTATCTGGCACATGTTATGTGCGTAGCTGGACATCGGGGAGTGTAAGTGTTGACGCAGCCCTGGTCTGAGCTGCAGAAACGTGGAAGAAGGGGAAGGCAACTGGAAATGAAAGCGTTACCATGTGGTGAGTGAAATGCATACACTTATTATGCATCCAACACTTGAGTACCTTTTCTTAGCTTCAGGCATGTCCTCTCTCTTTGTCAAACATGCACGCAGGTGCTGGAGGCCTCACACTCTGACTTGGGTGGCATAAGGACAGCCAGTGCGGCGGTCAGTGGTGGTGGAGTGTACGGGAGGCTGAGGTAGGAGGTGCAGCACTTTTCCAGATTGACCCGCAGCATGCCACATTGGGTTAAAGGCTCTCATGTCTACATACTCACGTTTACATACTCATAAGGTCAGGGTATAACCCTAGTGGGACTTGTTTAAGGAATTCATACAGCATCGAATTCAAACATCAGATCTGTTAATGCAGTCCTTTAGTCAGAACAGTTTGGACCTCACATAGCATATGTTTGGTTTAGTCCCAGAGGGGGTCAACCGAGCGAATGTCCTGATATGTGACTTTTTTGATGCAAATCATGTTTCAATGATATAACTAGATGGTTCATGAAGTTTGGGGCCAAAAGGACCACCTCAATGGTCTGGACAGAAATACAGTTCGAATTTTGGCACTGAGTTTCCACATTACAGGCCACCACGCCCCAACCAGGGCCTCTTTTCATCCCAAAAAAAGACAGGAGCACTTTATTAATGATACCAAATCATCCTGGGGTTCGAGAAGTATATTTAATTAAGGTTAATTTTCCACCTTTTTGGCACCCCTTATGCTGATTTTCTTTTAGGGAAATGGGCCAAAACAGGGTATCTGGCCAAGTACTGCTCCGTTTTGCCCCAGTTTTGTTGCAATGATGTTTTTTAATTACAACGTGATAAAAATGACACAAATCAGGTCAGTGGGTGGTGAGATATGAGAGAATGGTGATGAAAAATAGGGTTCACGCTGTGGGCAATTAGGCATGTACGCCGGCTACCTTTGGGTACCAAGTTTAGAAACTTCCAGCTGGGGCGCACGTACTCAATTCACATTTTAAAAGTACCCTTGTTTAGGGCCTCAGTTGACCCCCTCTGGTTTAGTCCCCTATTTTGTAGTTCCGTAGGTTCACGATCACTTCGGAAATTAATTAATTATTTGGCCAGAAAACGAAAATTTTATTAATTCTTGGAGGCCTCTTTGAACTGAATTCGAAGTGATAAATTAATTATTTTTAGGTGATATCCGAAATGAGCTCCAATCGCGCCAGTGTGAACCCCTGGCCGGGTTCTTGAAGCCCCTGTCCCCAGCCTCAGCCACAGCCACAGCTTCAGCCTCTTCAACAACAGAAGCAGTGCACAGGCAGAATTCACAAGGGGCTCTCGAACTCAAAAATAAATTCCCGACAGGGCCCTCCTGAAGTGCCCTCGAACCCAAAAATTATTCCCCAGACCCCCTCACGAACTGAAATCGAAAATTTAATTAAATTTTTGAAAGTGTGGTCCCGAAGTGATCGTGAACCTACGGTACACTATTTTCTCCTACCAAGGTGTGGAATTCCCCCAATTTTACTTCTAAAAGGCCATAACTGCTCCAATCCAACCGTTGTAGCTACGCGTAGCTCAGGAGCAAGATGCAAAGTCAAGGCACTGCAATTTTAGAAGTTGTGGTGGTGATCCACAAGTGTGTTTGCAACACAGAGGCTCTGCGCGTTTCTCTTGCGGTGTGGACATTCGGGTTGCGCTTTTACCTCTCACCTTGTTGCTTCAAACCTTTCACAGGCATGAATCAGGCGTACACCGGGTGCAGCGTGTGCCTGCCACAGAGACCATGGGTCGTGTGCACACGTCAACGGCTTCTGTGGTGGTGTTGCCAGATGCGGACCAGGTACACAAGTGTGCATGATTTTTGCAAGGTCACAAAAAAACTGACATGGAAACCCGTTCTGTATGATAAGCCTACATTGTTGAGTATATTTTTGTTGTCGACTCCTTTAAGCCCCATTTTATAAATTGAAGAAAGACGCTTGGCTGTGCGTGCAAATACTTCTTCATCTCTTCATCTATTTGATTGTGGTGACTTGAGTCGAGGTCAGTTCAAACACTGATTTATGTTTCATGCTTCATGGAATAGTGTTGTGACCCTTCTTGTTCCGTAGAGTGTAAAAAGTGTCTAATGGTATTAATGTTTGTGTAGCCTTTCTTTAGAGGGGGAAGAGGCCACACAAAAATCCTGGCAATATTTCCTTCTAAGCTGTGGCTAGTGTGTCTTTGGTAGCTGAGCAACACATGCAATTTATCTACACCCTGCTGCACCCCTTGTTTTCCTCATCCTTCTAAAAGTAAGATTTCTGGCTTGGGCACAACCTCATACTGTATACGCAGGAGGAGCTAGCCATACAAAGCAAGGATTTGCGCATTGACACTTACAGATCATCTGGGGCGGGCGGCCAGCACGTAAACACCACCTCCTCAGCTGTGCGCATCACGCACATTCCCACGGGGCTTGTGGCCACATGCGCAGATCAAAGAAGCCAACTCATGTGCGACACAAAGCAATGCATTTCCTTGCTGAGTTTTCAGGCACACTGCTTTTTTGTCTTTTAGGCAGGCATTAGCAAGCACAAATGCTGTGAATCTGCTCCTTGCTGTACATTCTTGTTCTATTTGGTGCTAATTACGAAATCCAATTCACCGTTATGATTTCACAGGAACCGTGTCCAAGCTATGCGTGTTCTGTGTGCCCGCGTCTATGAGCAGCAGAGGCATCTTGCTCAAAAGGCTAGAACTTCAGAGCGGCTTGCGCAGGGGGCTGGGAATGCAGACCGGAGTGAGCGCATACGGACTTACAATTTTGCCCAGGTTGGTCCGTAATCTTAATTTAGATTCAGTGAGGCTATAATTGACAAGTCACTGCACAAAAAGTACCAGTGTCATTATTTCTGTGCACTAAGATCTGACTAGACCAAGCTGATAAAAGTATACCGTACTTTCCTTTATCATCCTGGGTAAATTACGCTTTTTGCCCTCCGGAATGATGCCATTATTGTCATTACCTAAATATTTAATTTGAGGCTCCGGGGTTGTCCTGGATTGCCGAAAATAGTTTGGTGGGTGGCTGAATAGTGAGCGGAGAAGCTCCCCATTACCTCTCCTCGCCCACCCCGCTCCCATCCCGTGTCAGCAGCACCTGCTGCGCCTCAACGGGTGTACCAGCGGGAGCAGCTCAGCAGTTGACAAATGCGCAGGTGGGGTAGCTCATGCAGACAAGATCACGCACCCAGGCCCATGCCCACAGACACAACGGCAGCAGCAGCAGTCTTGAGGAGTGCACCAGCACACATGCTCACGCACAAAAACGCATACGCGCACACGCACACACACTGGCTGGGCTAAATGCCCACCGGGGTTGGTGCGGGAGCGGCTTAAATATTTCTTGAAAGGGTTCAGGGTTACCCGGGGTTACTTGTAACCAGGCCTGTGCACTTACGCTTTAATGTTGGGTTTTGGACCGTAATCACGGTACCGACTGTAACTACCCTGTACAGTACGGTCCAAATTACGGTTGGCCAAAATTACGGTGTCAGACCGTACAAGGATGGTGCCACCGTACAGTACGATTTTGACCGTAATTTGGCCGTTTGGCTCCAATTTCGGCCAAAATTTCTTTTTTCTTTTTGCAACAATTATTTATGAAATAATCAACCAGGAATTAAGTAGTACTGCGTCTGACTTTGAGCTTCCATTCAAGCCACTGCTGGGCCCTCCCCTGAGCTGATGCAGCCCCAATGCAGCCTCAGGATCGTCCAGGGAAGCATTGTGTGGCGTCATCACATGAAAGCACACTGGGGAGCGAAAATGGGAGGTTTAGGGGTGGGTAGGCCTTTCTGAGGCCAAGTTTGCACTGGCAGTGCCAGCTTGGCACCGTACCGTACACCGTACAGTAAAATACCGTAATTACGGTAAATTACGGTCCTCCAAATTCTTAAAACGCCGTAAGCTACAAAATTACAGTACGTACAGTAAAAAGCGAACCGTACCGTACACCATACAGTGCACAAGCCTGCTTGTAACATTTATGAATTGGAACCCTAGGACACGAAGAGTCTAGGGCTTATGGATTGCTAGAGAGATAAGTTAGAGTCTTATAGCTTAAAATTTTTGACCTTTTTCCAAAAGATTTAACAGCCAAATCGAGTAAGAAGCTCATGCTGAGAAGGATGGTGCTTTCCAATGAACAGTGCCCTGGTTGCAATTCCGGACCTTTTTCATGAGCTCTTTGATATAAATTTCATACATCTGGAAAGAAGACTTAATTTTCAGACATGCTGGGCCTTCCCGTCAAATGGCGATGCCGCGAAATGCAAATCCGTTTCCCGAGCGGAGTCATGTTGCTGCATTTTCGCGATGAGTAGATAGTTCAACTTAATATCGCTGGAGCACAATTGCACTCCGGCCACTTGCTGTTGTGATGATGCGTCGCGCGGAGAGGGCAGTAAGGGCAGTACCCGGGTTGGAGAACGGCAGAGAGACTCCATGGTGCAAAGTCTCAGCCCCGTAGAGCCGTCCACAGGCACAGGACGAGTTGCAACAGGCCTGCACCGCCAGCCATCTTACTTGCTTTGCACTTTCTTTTCTTCCATGACATTGGGCACATACATCAGGTCAAACACAGGATCTTGAGGATGCAGGTACGGCATTGAGCAGCATTGGGCAAACGCACAGCTCATGCAAGGCTAGTGTTGGGATGAGCAGGGAAGTAGTTCCAAGAGAGACACAACTCTGCTTTGGGCATAATGCCAGGCATGGTCATGGGAGACCATGCCATTTGGGAATCCAATGAAGGGCATCAAAGCCCTTGCTCATCGCAGACATTTGCAAAGGTGGCTGTCACGACAAGGTTATGCATACCTTATGGTGCCAGCATGGATTGCAAGTAATATGGGCTATGAATCCAAGGTCTCTGACCAGCCAAGAGACCCCAAGCTATGTATATTGAACAGGCTTGTCGAGTTGTACGGTACGGTACGATTACGGTCTGTACGGTACGGACCGTACTTGTTAAGTTACGGCGTACTACCGTAATTGTCACACCGTACTTTACCGTAATTACGGTAAAATACGGTACGGTGTACGGTACGGTGCCAAGCTGGCACTGCCAGTGCAAAAATGGCCTCAGAAAGGCCTCTCCGCCCCAAACACCTCCCATTTCTACCTCCAGCATGCTCCTCTTATGTGCTGACGCCACACAATGCTTCCCTGAACAACCCTGAGGCTGGGTTGGGGCTGCATCAGCTCGGGGGAAGGGCCCAGCAGGGGCTTGCATGGAAACTCAAAGTCAGACGCAGTACCTGATACCTGGTTAATACTTAGTGTTTTATTCATACATATACTTGTAATTGTTTTGGGCCGGAACTGGAGCCAAACGACTAAATTACGGTCAATATCGTGCTGTACGGTGGGCACCGTACTGTACGGTCGGACACCATCTTTTTAAACAGACCGTAATTGCACCGTATTGTACGGCGTATTACGGTACGGTACCGTAATTACGGTCAAGAAAGTTGAATCACGGCGTATCTCGACAAGCCTGAAATTGAATGAACCTAGGGTCCCCAAGCGCAGCGCCACTATTTTACTAACGATTAGTGTGCCTCAAGCCAATCTCGTATTGATACAACATGTAGAGCTTTTTCTACTCGCAGGATCGGGTCACTGACCATAGGTGCGGAGTCGTCACCCACAATCTAGATGAGCTCATGGCCTGTGGAGAGGAGGCAGCCAAATTGCTAGACAAAATCCATGACGCTCTAGCGATGTTGGAACGCCTAAATTGCTTACAAGACCTAGTAGAAAGCAGAGATTTTCGTTGAGGGTTATGAATTGCCTCTGATTCAATTGCTTTTGCTTTACAGCTGCAGCGCAACGTACAACGTAGCCGGCTGTAGATATATTGAGTTGATGCGATTTCACAGGTGCAATAATAATTTCAAGTACTTTTGAAAATGGGTTGTGCCGGTGTTTCAAAGCACGGGGCTGAAAGCAGCAAAAACAGAGCCCTTTTCAAGAAGTGAAAAGACAGACGATTGCCACAAAGTTTGTTGGAGCCTAGTCAGCCGAGAGCATCCAGAAAGAGAAGAAAACTATGATGATATGCCACAATGTGATACATGCCAACGCACATACCATTGAATTTGTCTGACTGACCTGAATGCCTGCTTCACGTGCTGCAAGGCAAGCTGCGGAAATTATTGAAGACTGGCACTGCCCAGCCGGTACTGACATACCCCAGGCGCAGGAGGATACCAGAAAGTCCTAGGTTGAAAAAAACTACGCAGGCAGTGAAAGCCACTCCCCACACTAATTAAGGAAAAGGAGCCACTTTGGTACCGAGTATCGTTAAGCTCCTCCACCGCGAAAAGGAAAGGAAGAATCAATGGGGATCAAGAGGGCTGCAGACTTGGCCTGAAACCGGCTCCTGATGCGAGTTGATAACACTACTGGAAAAGGCACGTCTGGTATGGACAAATTAGCTACTTATTAGCAGCGAAGTTCACAGAGTGCACATGAAGCTTGGAGGCAAACTTCTTAACTTTTTGAGTATCGAGACCCAGTTCTTTGAAAGGCTTCAGAGTGTGTGTGTTGTAGATGGTGCCGTCCACACCCAAAAAAATGATGTGGAGAGTAACGGAGGCTCCATGGAGAATGTTGCTAAGGTCTTTGTGCTGTTTCTTTGCGGCGTTCAGCTGGTTCTGAGGTCTGGTGTTCTCACAGTACTAGATCTTGACAAGATGGATGTCACGCCGAGTCTTGTTGAGGTCGTTAGGACGGTGCTGTCTGGGGTTGGTGGCTCTACTGGAGGCTGGCGATGCTGTTGGGATGCTCCCAGTCTCCCTCAATTGCTCCCTGCCACTCCGAAGAACCCACCCCCCTACACTAGTTAGTTGCTTTTGTGTTTTTGCGGCGATGGGAGTAACGAGCACAAAATCTGGGCGGCTGGAGGTAAATCTGTCTTTATCTGAGAAGCGGGGTGGGGAAAAAAGAAAATAAAAAATAGAGCCACTGTGCTCGTTGCAGTGGCTCTCTCAATTTTTGTCGGGTCTGGCGACCTGTGTTGGTGTGCATGGTCCAGGAGACCAGCCTCGCCGTCTCCTCTTCACGTGGCCCTCGCGAGGGGTGTGTCTGCGCCAGCGGGCTCTGCGGGTCACGCACGGGCCCTCGTGGTCCTCCCTCACCTGCTGCCGCCGAGCAGTGGATTCAACTTTCTGGGGTCCGCCCTCGGGTCCCCCTCCTCCCTCCCTTCCT
>Ga0307952_1001049_pt1 | contig 14545 bp, 17 predicted proteins | sample OrgLakmetagen376_FD_201821 | JGI IMG/M metagenome (GOLD analysis project Ga0307952, IMG submission 201821) | Saline water microbial communities from Organic Lake, Antarctica - #376 | ecosystem: Environmental > Aquatic > Non-marine Saline and Alkaline > Saline | place: Antarctica: Organic Lake...
AGCTACAATCCGAGCTTGCAGCAGCTCGACAGGAGCGCGAGAGCAAGGGCAAATCCAAGGCAGTAGTACCGGCCCTGCCGCAGTTCCAAAGCGATTGTATGTACGCTAGGCTTGGACTCAGCGCAGAGCAAGGTGGTGATCCGGCTGAAGTTCGCAAGGCATTTCGTGCAATGGTAAAGCTTGGTTACAGCTCACAACATGAGTCTTATGTCCTGCTGCTGGAAGCCAAGGATACCCTGATGCCTGCTGAAGCAGTAGCAGCGTAACAGTAACGAGGATGGCCGGGTAATTCCGGCCTGACCTAACAAGCAACGAGGTGTAACATGGATTACGATACTTGGAAGACAACAGACTTTGAAGGGGAAGCACAGGCTGAAGAGGAAGAGGCAATAGAGAAGGCTCAGATAGAATTAGCCGATGCCTTGTTTGATGCGTACCTAGCTGATAATGAAAAGGTAGTTCAAGAGGTTCACGAGGTACTGAGATCTGATAGATACTGGAGGTGGCAAAGTATTATATCAGGTGCCTGTACTCATATTGCTGACAGGGAAGATACCCTAAGTAAAATTGATGAAGCATGCGGGAGTTATGAATTATGATACAGTTCGATGCCAGTGTAGTAGAGACCAGAGTAGCAGCCAATTTTGTACATGCCTTGGATGCACATATTCAAAACACGAGTAAATTCAAGCACAGTTTACCGAATATAGTTGAAGTTATTAAGAGAAGAAACGGTAAGCAAGGTGTTGCACTTCTAATGCGGTTCGCGTATGGTGGTCTCCTTAGTAACCAAGAAGTTGACGAGCTACTGATCTGTAGCAGAATTGCAAAGAAGGGTGAATGATATGAAGTGGACTGATGAATTACTTATGGCGGAACAAATGAGACTTGAGCAAGCTGCCTTTGATGGTGGTGTTGAGCGTTACAAGAAGTCACAACAACGTGCTATTGAATCAGGTGAAGCAAGCAGCACTAACTCAAACCGTAGACTGACCAAAGAATTCATCGAGCCATTGGCCGAGGGTGTTGAATCTTACATATTGCACTGCCGTTCCAAAGGTGGACGTCCAGCTAAAGCAATACCGTACCTTGAATGCGTACCTGCCTTGACTCTGGCTTACTTGTCAGTCAAGACAATCCTTGATTACCTGTCAATGAATGGCACACTTCAGCACGTTGCGATCAAGATCGGTGGTCGCATTGAAGATCAAGCACGGTTCACTAAGGTAGAAGAGGTGGCACCGGGTTATGTAAAGAAAGTTAAGGATACCCTGAAGCGGGTACGATCTAAGTCTTACCGTCATCGCCGTGAAGTTATGGCTTCAGCCGAGCGTAAGCTATCTGACCAGAAGACAGGGCCTTATGCTATTGATATAGATCGTTGGGCTGACTGGCCTAAGTCTGAACTGCTACACATTGGTCTGACCATGATCGAGATTGTCCAGAGCACATTGCTATTCCAAGGTGAGCCAGTATTCAGGGTATCTAGGCACTCGCGCCGTGATCCTTACCACATTGAGATAAGCGGCAAGGTATCTGATTGGTGTCTTGAGTTCGATGAATTCATCGGCCAGATGAGTCCAGACTACAGCCCGTGCGTAGTACCACCTCGCTCATGGAAAGGCCCTAAGAATGGCGGGTATTACATGCCTGAAATTTCACGGACTCTTCCCTTGGTCAAGGTTAACAATCGCAAGCACCTTAAGAAGCTGACCAAAGAGCAAATGCCTGAAGTGTACGATGCTATCAACACATTGCAAAAGGTATCATGGGAAGTTAACACTGGTATCCTTGACGTGGCACAGCAGGTACAAGAGCAGGATCTAGCTATTGGTATCCCTCAAGCCGATCCGTTCCGTCCTCCTGAAGCACCAGTAAGAGAAGAGCTGGAAGGGTTACGAGGTGACGACCTGAAAAATGCAATGACTCCTGATGAATTCCAAGAGTTCAAAGATTGGAAGGGTGAAGCACGTAAGGTTTACGAGGCAGAGAATACACGGGCAAGCAGGTACATGGATGCAAGCCGAGCGTTAGGTGTAGCTCGTACCTTCAGTCGTTACCCTGCCTTGTACTTTGTGTATACACTGGACAGCCGGAGCCGTGTGTACTGCCGCAGCTCACAGTTCGGGCCTCAAGGTGGTGACCTACAGAAAGCATTGGTTAGATTCCATAAGGCTGAAGCACTAGGTACTGATGGCCGTTACTGGCTGGCCGTTCAAGGTGCTGGCACATGGGGTGAAGACAAGATTTCTTTTGATGACCGTGTTGCATTCATCGAGGGTATGGAAGAATCAATCCGGGATATTGCTGCTGATCCCTTGACCTTTCGTGAATGGGCAAACGCAGACAAGCCTTGGCAGTTCCTAGCATGGGCCTTGGAGTGGGCTGAGTTGCTGGAATGGGAAGACTCAGGGCGTAAGGCTTCAGACTTCTTAAGCCGTACACCAGTAGCACAGGATGGCTCATGCTCAGGCATCCAGCATTACAGTGCTATGCTACGTGATGCAAGAGGTGGCGCTGCTGTTAACCTGACACCTAACGATAAGCCTCAAGATATCTATAAGGATGTTGCTGATGTAGTCATTACAAAGATGCAAGATATTATCGCTGGCAAGATAGAGGTACAGATCAATAGCCTAGGCGTAGCACTAGACAACGATCTTGTCAAGAAGTATTGCGAAGCATGGTTGTCTACAGGTGTAGACAGAAAATTGTGCAAGCCACCAGTAATGACCTTGCCTTATGGCAGTACGATGTTGACCTGTCGTTCAAGTATCTTTGATCACTTGTCTGATCTGGAAGCTGATGAGTCAGCCAAGGCCAAGGCAGCGGGACGTTCAGCTAACCCGGTTCATCCTTTTGGTGACAGCAGCTCAGCTCTGCCCATAGATGATGCCGTTGCAGTGTGTACTCGCTTGCTTTGGAGTGCCATTGGTGAGGTAGTAGTATCAGCACGGCAGGGTATGAGCTTCATCCAGAGACTAGCAACCAAGGTAGGCAAGCAGAATAAGATCCTTCATTGGACTACGCCAACAGGATTCCTAGTTGAGCAAGCAATTTACAAGATGGAAAGCAAGATAGTATACACTCAACTGCTAGGTAAGACCGAGTTCACGGTGCTACAAGAGACAGATGAGATTGATACTAACAAGATGAAGTCAAGTTCAGCACCTAACTACGTGCATAGCATGGACGCTAGTCACTTGATCAAGTCTGTAAATGCATTCAAGCGGGCAGGTTTAGGTAGTATTGCAGTAATCCATGACTCGTTTGGTACTCATGCTGGTAAGACACAAGCATTACGTGACTGTCTAACCAAGGAATTCGTTAAGCTTTACCGTTCGGATTGGTTGACTACCTTCAAGGAGGAGGTGGAAGAGATACTGAAAGAGGAAATCGAGGAAGAGGTGCCGATGATTGGTACGCTAGACCTTGATCAAATCCATAAGGCTCACTATACATTTGCTTAAGATGTGTAGGTAAAGAGAAAGTCAAGGCCCTGTCCATGTAAAAGTGGATGGGGTTTTCTTTTATCTACACTATTCCCTTGGCTCTGCCAAGCAGAAGTACCTATAAGATGAGATCTATTCTCAACCACCATCTTGTCTACAGTTGTAGACATCCAAGTATTCGTAACCCGGACTATAGAAGAACACGTAAATCCTAGGAGATGCGGAGCATGTGATAAAGGGAAAGGGTAAAGAAAAGTAAGGACTAGGTTAACTGCGCAGCAGGACGTCACAAGGTAACAAGGGAGCCGGGGAGCCTAGCATATTCAAAGGTCTACAACTGTAGACATAAACCGGACTATAGAATCAACGCATCCCATAGGAGATTATGATGCAGGACAATATGCAATTCGAGAAGATCGTAAACAAGCGCAAGACCCAAGGCTATGATGCTGCCAAGCTACAAGAAAAGAAAGAGAAGAAGGCACGGCGTCAGCGGAGAGAAGAGAAGAGGGAGATTATTTAATGGCTATAGTAGGTAACACTCAATGTCCAGAGTGTGCGAAGAATGGCCACGATAAATCTGCCAACCACCTTATGCAATTTGATGATGGCGGGAAGTTCTGTAACAGAGGACAGTTCCACAAGTCAGGTGAAAACCTTTACGTTGCACCCGATGGCACTAACCCTATCATCGAAGGTGAGATCAACGGTAAGATTAAGTACAGCATCGAGCAATTTGAGGAGCTTGAGCGAGAGGGTAAGATAAGAGATGAGTTCACCAGACAGCTTGCCCTTGGTGGGATGCGAGAACGTGACCGTTATCAGGTGATGAGTGAAGAAGAGAAGGGTGCGCTTGAGGCAGAGTGGGCATTAGATGTCAAGCACTTTGATAGCCTTAAGGTCAAGCACCTCATCGACCGACAGATACACGGCAAGTACGCAAAGATGTACAACATCCGTGTAGGCCATGATGCACAGGGTAAGGTAGCTCGTCACTACTACCCTAAGTACGAGGCAGGTGAGGTAGTAGGTGCCAAGTGTCGTAACCTTCCTAAGGATTTCAAGTTCGGACACCTTGGTAAGCAGTGGGGTGACTTTGAATTGTTCGGTGAGCATACACTACCAGAGGTGCTAGCTTCAGGCCGAAGGATGGATACGCTGGTGCTAACGGGCGGCGAGTGCGATGCTGCTGCTGCACAAGAGATGCTATGCGAGAGCCAGAAGGGAACCAAGTACGAGGGTACACTCTTCCACGTATGGGCACCCACGGATGGAGAGAATGCAGTCGAGCAGATCAGACGAAGGAAGTCTGCTATCAATGCGTTCAAGAAGATCATCGTTGCCTTTGATGACGACGACACAGGGCAGAAGATGAACCGGGAGGTAGCCCGTATCTTCCCTACTAAGACAGTCAAGCTGGTCTTTCCCTCGGGAACCAAAGACCCTAACGATTGCCTTAAGCGTGGCCTTGAGCAGGCGTTCGTTGATGCATGGTGGAATCCTAAGGAAGTCTTTGAAGGTGTGAATGTTAAGAGCGTTCATAGTATCAAGGATGAGCTGAAGGCTGGGCAACCAAAGCCCGGACTCGGATGGCCTTGGCCTAGCATGGATCACCTTACCCTAGGTATCCGACCGCACCAGCTCATCTTGTACGGAGCAGGCTCAGGTGTAGGTAAGACCGAGGTGCTACGCCACATAGTAAAGCATCTTGTTGAAGAGCACGGTGAGTCTGTTGGTGTGATCAGCACGGAAGATCCTTATGTCAAGGTGGCCCGTTCCTTTATAGGTAAGTGGATCAACAAGCGTATTGAACTACCACCTAACAACGATCCTTCTAGCAAGGGTTACAGGCTGGCGTTCAACTATACTAAGGAAGAGGTTGATGATGTCATTGACTACGTAGCAGGGCTTAACAAACTATTCTTTGCTGACCTGTCAGACAGCCGTAGTATTGATGCAGTCATGGAGCAGGTTGAAGAGTTCTATACGATGGGTGTTAAGCACATCATCATCGACAACTTGGTAGGCATTGAGGTTAAGCAGGATGGCAAGGGTAACGAGCGAGAGGGTATTGATGAGGCACTGAAAACCTTTGGTCTTTATAAGGACAACAAAGAGGTCACCATTCACCTTGTCTCTCACCTTAAGACTGTTGGCCTAGGCCGTACACCTCACGAGGAAGGTGGTGAAGTACAGCTATCAGACTTCCGTGGTTCCAGAGCCATAGGCTTTTGGGCAAGCTATGCTATTGCAGTACAGCGTAACACTCAAGCAGATACTATAGAGGAGAAGACCACAACCTATATCAAGATCGTTAAGGACAGGGATCAAGGCTTGTACACTGGCGAGAAGGTTATACTCCTAGGACAGGAGAGCACGGGTAACCTACTTGAACCAAGCCAACGTAGGAAGTCTACAACTGTAGACAAAACCCGGACTACAGAAGAAACAAACACAGACGCCTTTGGATAGGAGAATAATATGATAGGTTCAACTGCAATCCTAGCTGTAATGGATAGCCTGTTTAGTGAGCGTGAGTTCCCATCTCATCGGCAGTCCGGGTCTTACCCTCAGGAACGTGGGAGCACTGGTGCTGCCCATGCCAAGCGTTCAACCAAGCGCCGGTCTAACATCCGAGCACGTAGCAAGAAGTAGGAGAAACAATGGCTATACTTACGAGTGCAAGGGTCGGCATTACAATGTCAGACCTAGAGATCCGAGCAAGAAAGGGTGACCCCTTTGCTCAGGATGAAATGGAACGACAGGCATTCACTGCTGCCAGTATCACAAAGAAGATCCAGAAGGAAGGACTTACCAGACTGCAAGCACAAGCTGAAGCCAGACGTAAGTAAGGTGCGGGGCTTAGGCCCTGCTTCTTTTCTATTTAACATATTCTTAAGGTGTAATTCTTATGAAAGCATTAGAGATACCAGCACGTTTTACTGGAACAGTTCATGTTGCTATCTGGAGTGACCCAGACTCCTGTCTATACGGTGAGATCTTCTTATCAGATGATAAGCTGGACAGCAATGGAGTAATAAACCTAGGTAGTGTAGATGTTGACATACCCTTGGAAGTTAATGGTGCTCTTGATAAACAAGTTGATCAACTCCTTGAATCAAAGAGCAAGATCATCCGGGAGGCTACAGACAAGGCTCAACAGATTGATGAGGCTATTGAAAGCCTGCGAGCTATTGAGTACAAAGAGGAACTGTAATGCCAATCACAACAGGTAGAAAAGCTATAAGATTTCACAAGCTACATGCTATGCAGTTCGCTATCCAACAGGATAAGTTCTATCAGCACAGACACCTGATCATCTCCTATACGGAGTCGATGCACCTACCCTGTACTCGTAAGGAGCTCAGTGAGTACACCGCTGTACCTATCAATGCAGTTAGCAAGGTAGTGGCTGGGCTGATAGAGGAAGGTGCCTTGCTTGATGAGGGTAGGATGCAATGTCCTGTCACTGGCAGGGATAGCCGAGCTGTACAATATAACCCAAAATTCTCGGGGCCTTACTAAACCCGGACTATAGACATAAACAAACAGGAGATAGCAATGCTTACACAAGAAGAGAAAGGACTGCACTGGCAGGCTATAGTATTCTATGCCATGTTACTTGATAAGGTAGGGTGTATTATAGCAGGCGGTGCAGCCAGAGATATTCTTATGGGCAATGCACCTAGAGACTACGACATCTGGCTGTTCGAGGACGTGTCAGAAAAGCAGGTCATTGATGCAGTCACGGCTGCTGGCTCTGCTTATTACAAGCAGTACGGTGAGTGCAATGTTAGCGTTACAGACGTATGCTCTGATGGGTATCCTTCTGACTGCGGCGAGAGAGAAGTAACAGGAATAGATTTCTGTATCAAGGTAGACTTCAATGGTATACTAATTGATATCATCAAGCTGGTAAGAGAGGAAGGAAAAGATATAGGTATCCATGATATCTTCAACAGCTTCGACTTCCCTTGCAACCAGTTCGCTCTGTTGGCAGACAGCAGAGTAGTAGGCATCGGGCATCTAAACACCAAGCAGGTAGCACAACGAAAGCTCTGTACAAACAGGCTGGCTAAGCTACGCTCAAAGCTACCCGACTTTGAGTTCATCGACTTACACTAGGAGATGTTATGAACCATCCAAGTAAACCCAATAGCCCTTCAGGTGCCGGTCGCTTTCTGTACTCAGATACGGAGGCGGTAGGTCTCCTCCATGCACTGAGACATAATGACCCATCGAGTATGCACGTAATCGGTATTCAAGATCTTAAGACTGGTGAGTATTTCCAGTTCTTTGATCCGTATGAATCCCGTGATCCAGATAACAGAGATGTACTGGATGCTGAAGGAGAAGAAGACGGTTACTTGATTGATGGTGTAAGGATGCTGCTTGAGGCAGAGGGTATATCCATGCATAATTTCGCCGGATATGACGCCCTATCTCTTGACACTATATTCCCTGATGATTGGACTATGAACAACAGGGAGAAGCGAGGCAAGGATCGCAAGTGGTCTCAGTTCTTTCCGTACCGTGTGATGGATACTTACGTACTAAGCACATTGCTTAACCCTGACCGCAAGGTTCCTCATGCAGCGTATGCATTGGGCAAGGGTAACGTAGGGCCTCATAGTATCGAGGCTCATGGTATCCGCATAGGTAACTGGAAGCCTGACAATGATGACTGGTCTAAGCTGACTGACCACATGCTTGAGCGAGTCAAGGAAGACTGCTTCATTGGTGCTGACTTGTTCTGGTACTTGATGAAAGAAGAGTGGACTGATCACCTGCACCGTGGCCCTAACAGGGTTACCGGGTACGGTATCGAGACTGCTTACGGTATGGAGTTACAGGAAGCATTGATCATGGCACGGCAGGGACGCCGGGGTTTCCGCCTTGATATGCGACTAGCCTATAGTCGTTGGGTGGAACTGCACAAAGAGATAGAAGCCACAGAGCAGGGCTTCCGTCCACACATGCCACTTCGTATACGCAAGAAGGCTGCTAAGAAAGAGGACTTCAACAAGTGGCTGAAGGACTCAGCTAAGATGTACGACTGGTTACCAGATAGAGATGCAGTTGAGTTACAAGCTAACCTAGAGTCAGTTGACTTCGATGTTACGCACATCAGCTACGCAGCTACCAACTGGAACCCTACCAACAAAGGTGGTGCCTATAGCAAAACATCTCAAAAATATATCAAGGAAGCTCGTGGAAATATCAATGACTACAAGGTGGAAGAGAGACCGATAGCTGGCCCATTCACACCTGTATTGTTTGAGGAGATCCCATTAGGTAACCGGGATTCAGTCAAGCAAGTTCTTTACTCACAAGGTTGGAGAGGTGTTAACTATAATGAAAAAGAGCAGGAGTACATTGATGAGTACGGCGAGCTGGAACTGCCTTGGGCTGGTAAGATCGACGAAGAATCACTCGAACGATGGGAGTCCTCTGGTACTGTACCGGAATGGGCTACTGGTATCGCAAGGTGGTACGTCCTTTGTAGCCGAGCCAACCAGATCCTTAACTTCAAAGACGTAGCTTACTTTGATAAGGCAGGAGTGTGGCCTAGGCAGGCTACTGGTAAGCACCAATGCCGTGGCCTCATGGCACGAGCTTGGTCTGATGAGTACCGCATCGAAGCGCAAGACTTCTACGCTAAGATGGGGAGCTGGCCAGTAGAGGATGAGTGGCGTGTGCCTGCTGTTGCAATCAGCATAGGTACTAACACATTCCGTATGCGGCACAGGAACGTAGTGAACATACCGAGCCGAGGCTTGTATCCATTACGTGACCTGTTCATTGCATCGGATGGCTACATGATCCTAGGTTGTGATGCCTCTGGCCTTGAGCTTCGTATGCTTGCTCACTTTATGAATGACCCTGAGTACATCAAGCAGGTTATTCATGGTGACATCCACACGTATAATCAAGAGATGGCTGGCCTGCCTACTCGGGATATGGCTAAGACATTTATCTATGCTTTCCTTTATGGATCAGGCATACCTAACCTAGCTGCTGTTACCGGGCTAACTGCTAAGGAGATGGAGAGAAGAGTACAAGAGTTCAAAGAGAAGCTTCCTGCTTTGTCTAACCTTATCTCTGCACTTGAGAGAGTGGGTAAGAAGTTCGGTCATGTACTGGCAGTCGATGGCAGATGGGGACGTATCCGGGCTAAGAGTGGTGAGCTATTGGTTCACACTATATTGAACGTGCTCCTCCAGATGACAGGCTCCTTGTGTATGAAGTGGGGACAAGTCTTTGCTGAAGATGCGATGATAGCTGAAGACGTTGCACTTGATGCAAGAGGCTGGCCTTTGTTCATTGCTAACGTACACGATGAGATCCAGATGGAAGTACCGATGGGTGAGGTGGAATACACAACCTATGAGGTTAACTCTGCTGATTGGAAAGTGGAAGAGAAGCGTGAGCACAGAGATAGTGAAGGCCGTATGTGGTCTGCACCTGTTGTACTTGATGGCAATCCTAAGAAGGATGACACCTTGTTAGTAGAGCGTAGGTATCACAGGGCTGGTGCTATCCTAGCAGAACAGATGACCAAGGCTGGTGAGTACCTAGGTATTCGTATCCCATTAGCGGGTGAATATAAAATCGGAATGAGCTGGGCAGATACCCACTAGGAGACATCAATGACTCTATATGATATCACGGGAGGGCTGCTTCTAGTCCTTCTTAACTTGGCCCTTATCTGGACTCTAGGTTCATACATCTTTAAGGAGTAGGTTATGAGTATATGGTTCTACGTTCAGGCCACTGTCCTGATTTCAGTAACACTTTTCATTTGGGGTTTCATCATCGTAGCCTCTTTCCAAAATAGCAACTAAGGAGTCACAATAATGGAAGCCGTTTATGAAGACCACATGGGAACAGACTTACGGGTAGTTAACGCTGCCCGTGTATCCTTCAGCAGCAAGAGCTGGTACATCAATGGTGAGTACCTACCGGACACAAAGAGTAAGCGTTACTCTGAATGGTGTCAGTACCGGGACAACCTTTTGCATTCAAACCCTCATCTATGGGGAGGGCAGCACAACATAATCAGCATGGAAGACTACGGACTGATTAACTTCTTAGCTTCTCATGGTCACTGGACTCCGTTTGGTCACCCTCAGATTACCCTCGTGATGCAGGCCCCCGTGCCTATCAGGACTCAATGCTTCAAGCATAAGTCTGGACTGGTAGAAAATGAAGAGTCACGTAGGTACATCAAGAGTAGACCTAGCCTGTTCGTTCCAAAGGAGTTCCGTTGTGCGCCAGCTAATGCCAAGCAAGGCTCAGCGGGTGTGCATCCTGACTCTTCCGAATGGAAGCGTATCTACTGGAACACATGCAACCGAGCTATCCTGATGTACGAAGCTATGATAGAGGATGGTGTTGCACCAGAGCAGGCCAGACTCGTCTTGCCTCAGGGTGTAGAGGTATCATGGTACTGGACAGGCTCACTGGCAGCATTCGCAAGGGTGTACAACCAACGCACAGACAGCCATGCACAAGGGGAGATCCAAGATCTTGCCCGTGAGATGGGTGACCTAATTAAACCGCTGTTCCCCGTGAGCTGGGCCGCATTAACAGGAGATACACAATGATCAACCTTATTAGATTCCTCAGAAACCTAGCCCGCTTCATCGAAGACCGAGCTGAAGGCTGCAAGCAGCATGGATACAAGAAGCTTAGTCAAGAGCAGGAAGCTAACCGTAAAGCTTTCGCTGTTCAGGTTAACCAACGTGCTGTTGACTGGGAACGGGAGGCTAAGCGGCATCGTGAGGCTCTTGAGCGCATAAGCTCTGAACGGGATCAGCTTGGTTTAACCTATGACACCAACCTTGAGAACATCACAGTAAAACTAAAGCATCTTGACCTAGCTTAATAGCTGGTAAGTCCGGGCGTCAAAACCCGGACTATAGATGAGAGAATATAAATCTTAAAGGAGAAATAAATGAGCTTCAATTATGGTGCTGATCCGGTAGTAACAGGCGGTTCAATTAAACAAGCAGCAGCGGGTCAACACGAAGCCCGTTTGTCTGGCATTATCCACCTCGGACAATACGAAGATACCTTCGGTGGTAAGAAGAAACCTGCTGCACCTTTTGTATGTGCACTCTTTGAACTGAAGTCAGGTGAAGAGGGTGGTGGTATCAATGACGATGGCACTCCTATCATTGTACACAAGTCTTTCGCTCTTAAGAAAGGCGACCGTGCTACACTCACCAAGTTTATGAAGGTGATGCTGACACCAGCAGAGTTCAAGCAATACGAGGCAGGTGTTTTGGAAGGTGGGTTCGAGGACTTCATCGGTCGTCCCTTGCTCATTGATATGGAAGGAAGCAAGAAGAAAGATGACAATGGTGAAGCAGCTTACACCAACGTATCTGGTATGAGTAAGATGCCAGCCAAGCTAGCCAAGCTTTGTGAAGAGCTGGAGCTAGAGTCAGTTGGTCATGTTCCCTTTGATAAGCTGGATGAGTTAGCTTTGCGTACCCTTCCTCCCTTTGAAATTTGGGGAAAGCTGGAAGAGTCAATCGACTTCCCCGGCAGTGCAGTAGAGGAAGTCCTTGCAGATATTCGCAAAGAGACTCCTGACTTCGGCACTAAGAAGGCGAAGGATGACGACGACAAAGGTGCCGACAAAGCACCACCTGAGCGTAAGCGTGAAGACCTCAATGAAGAGGAAGACTTCAGCTAAGATCATAACAGTACCTCTTGCAGGCTGATCTCTGTTACGTGCTGGATGAGAGAAAAGTGCCTGATCAGCACTAAATCCTCGGTTGATACAATGCCTCTGGTATGCGTGTAAGGACAGTTCGCAACTGCCTGCACCTTACTATGCCCAAATGATGTACACGGGGTCAGGGTGTCCCTCTTAGGGGGATACGCTGTGAGTACATTTAGAGGGCCTGTAGCTCAAGTTGGTTGGAGCAGCGAACTCATAATTCGAAGGTTATCGGTTCGAGGCCGGTCAGGCCCACCATCTCCCTGTAGCTCAATTGGATAGAGCATCGGATTTCTACTCCGTGTGTTGTAGGTTCAAGTCCTACCGGGGAGACCATCTAAGTGTATTCACAGGGTATTTAAAACCCGGACTATAGAAGAAAGAGATTAAAAACCAAGGTCTGACACGACCACCGATTCCATTTAAGGAGATTTAATATGTCTAAGATTCTAGTAGAAGAAGTACAGAACGTCACCTACACTGTAGATGGCAAAGCATACAAGACTAAAGAAGCTGCTGATGCAGCCTTGTCCAGCCTTGAGAACGTACAAGAAGGTCTTGAGTTTACTGAAGCCCGGTATGCAGGTCTGGCTCCTCGTGCCAAGCGCACCAAAGCAAACCTTATCGGTGAGTACCTTGATTGGGTAGCCGATGGCAAGCCTGTAGTTGTTGAAGATGAGCCAGCCTCAGCCTAAGCAATAGGTTTAAGTAAGTAACTAAGTAGCCCCTCCTTTATCGGTGGGGCTTCTTTGCTTAGGAGATCTTTATGTTTGATATGGGAGCAAGTATTTATGAGAAACCGCCTAGCTATTTTCTATGGCCGACTGATGGCAGATTTACAGCACTGGTCGATGCAGATCTATTACCTTACCTAGTAGGGTATACAACGGACGAAGAGAAGTACGCCAAAGCACTGCTTAGAATAGAGGAAGGTGAGTACCACTGTATCACTGAAACTCCAGAGTACGAAGATGCAGCAGACCAACTAGATTGGACACTAAACTATTGGGTTAACCAAGCTGGTGCTGACTCTGCTATCTTGTACGTCACAGATTCACCCGGTAACTTTCGGCTGGGCGTGGCATTCACTAAGCCGTACAAAGGACAACGTAAATCAGAGAAGCCACCTTTCTTCTCAGAGCTTAAGGCTCACTTAATAGACAACCATCATGCTATCGTTGCAACAGACTGCGAAGCAGATGACCTAATGGTGACAGAGCTTAATCAAAGAAACAAAGAACTAGAGCAGCAGGGAGCAGACATAGGTTCAGGTGAACACAAGAAGTTCAGTGACGCCATTGCTATCAGTTCTGATAAGGACATAAGGATAAGCCCCGGATGGCATTACGACCCTACCAAAGATGACAAGGTATGGGTCAACGTACTCGGATGGCTTGAGCCTGTCTACAAGACAAAGGAGGTTATAAATTACGAATACTGGCCACTGTACAACGGTGAACCTATGCATCCTGACACAAAGGGTGAGCCAGATAAGTATTCCAAAGGAAAACAAAAGGGGGAGGTTAGACGCAAGAGGGTTAAGAATGGTGTTACTCTATCTCAGTACGTAAATAAGCTGAGAGGGGCTGGTCTTAAGTTCTTCTACTCACAACTATTAGTTGGTGATAGTGCAGACAACTATCCCGGTATCCCCGGAGTAGGCATGACTCGGGCATTTGAGGTTTTAAACTCATGTGAAACCGAGGAAGAAATGTATGAAGCAGTCTTGCAAGAGTACAATCAGGCATTGGGTCAACGTAGTTTGGCTCATAACCATCGCGGTGGTAGCCTCACTCTCTCTTGCGAACAACGTATGGTGGAGCAGGGAAGACTTGCGCACATGCGAAAAGAAAAGGGAGAGATGTGGAGACCAGACATCTACTGCCCGCACGGGGAGGATGATGTATGGAACGAATGAAGGCGGAGGGGGAGGGCTAATTATGCGCATGAAAAACAAAGATATAAAAGAATTCAGAGAGATGATGGTAGAAGATCAACAGGGTATCTGCCCTCTCTGTAATAGGAGGTTCTCTACTATGAACCCCAGAGATGTATGTGCTGACCACTGCCACGACACTGGTTTTATGAGAGGGGCATTGTGTCGTAATTGTAATGGTAATCTAGGTAGAGTGGAAGGGTTAGCTAACAGATCTAAGAGGGGCTTAAGTAAGATATCTTGGCTTGTGAATGCTGTAGGCTATTTGGAAGATAGAAAAGGAGCACCTAAATACGACAGTATACACCCTACCTTCAAGACTGAGGTAGAGAAGCGCACCCTCCGAAACAAGAAAGCGAAAGCTAGGAGGATTATAAATGGCAAGGCTTCGACTTAGGAAGTTGTTTACAAATGAAGAGATAACAA
>Ga0307952_1001066_pt1 | contig 14378 bp, 16 predicted proteins | sample OrgLakmetagen376_FD_201821 | JGI IMG/M metagenome (GOLD analysis project Ga0307952, IMG submission 201821) | Saline water microbial communities from Organic Lake, Antarctica - #376 | ecosystem: Environmental > Aquatic > Non-marine Saline and Alkaline > Saline | place: Antarctica: Organic Lake...
TACTCAGAGTAAGAACCCCTGTACTCAGAAGTGTAATCCTTCCAGATCAGAGCATCATTTCTGCAAAATTGTCTTGTACAATGTCCGCACGCGTTATTGTGCCAGACATTTATTCTGCTACCAACGTCTCTCCAGAGAATTGTTTCTGTTGTGCAAGCTCCCAAGCCTATTGCTCAATTAAATTGTAGCAGCATTCATTTTGCCACTAGTAGGTAGTATCTAGACAACATCAACACATTGCCTCCGTGAAAAATAGGCCAGAATGGATATTACCTAGTTTCAACAACTAATTGAGTTTCAGCAGATTTCCTGGTAAGACTTAGTGGTAAGAGCATACCAACCACCATTCCTACACCTACCGGCACTTGTGCAGGAGCTCCGGATATTAAAACAGAGACATGCACTTACGAGAACGGTTTCATTGCTTACTATGAAATTGAACGCTTCTTGGACATGGACACAGTCAAAGAGGATCCGGTGGCTATGGCAGCCTATGGTGAGTGTCAAAGACATAATTCTCGGAGGCAATACCTTTGTCTCTTGCTAATTGTGCAAGGAATTTGCATGTTGCATCTGAGTACGAGGACCGTGACACGCATGCATCCATTTCCCACCGTCCCAAGAAAGCAATCATTGTTTGTGCTCATGATTGTGTGCTTGACAACCGTCATTCAGGGCCTTACATGAAAACTTCCGTCTTATCTGCTCAGGTACCTGGGATGACGGCAAAAACTGGGTAGGATTTGATACCCCCAACACTCATAGACAGAAGATATGCTGGGCTCGCTTCATGGGCTTAGGGGGGGTTTTCTCTTGGGACGCAGATTTGGACGCAGGTATGACCCTAAGTTCGTTCATGAATTACAATGCGAGGGTGGCTGACTGTGATGACTTCCAGGTGCCAGTTTGCCAGGGACAGGCTATCTGAAGATTGTGTGCTGGAAGCAATGCTCTGGTTCAGTCGAATTTGTAACACCAATTCCTCGATGCTGAGATAAGATTGGAGCATCATTGTGCTATGCTGAACCTGCTTGCAAAAAATGCTTTAGTGTGTACCGAGATACATGTGGAGATGCATGGACGCTTCAATATGCTTTCTTTCAACGTGGTAAAGGTGGTAGGTCTCTATGAACAATGTGGAATTTTCTCGTGCATTTTGCTGTGTGCATGCTGATCCATTCATAGATCAGCATATCAGCATGCATAAGCATGTCCGGTGCCATGAAAAGATGAGGATGATACTCAATTTATAGGAGATCAAAGTGGTTTGGCCTAAATGAACCGCCACGCCCAATCAATGGCATAAACAATTTGTGTGACAGACATTTAGTGGATTGTCAGGCGAGAGTTCCTGTTTATCTTACTCTATAGTCTGGATGTGCCTTCTTTTTTGATAGTCGTTGTTGGGGTCTTCAGACCAAGAAAGGCGTTCAAGGTAATAAAAACAGCCAGCAGAGGAGTGAGTTATTTGCATCGCTGTGGTCCTTAGTGCTTATACCGGTTTCTACAACCGCACTTGTATTTTTTGGAATTTATTAGTTGGTGTTCTGAGCCTTATACTTTGCTGTGACAGTGATTTGATCAGGCAAAATAATGTGAACTTTTGCTCCTCTTGACTCCCATTAAATCTCTTTTACTATTCGTTGGTGGAGGAGTTTGTAGGTGCTAAATGCAGGTGTGAGGCCTGTGATGCTTTTTTTGTTTGGCATCTGTCAACGCTATAACTTTTGTATTTGTTAATTACAGGCGCTTGGCATTCTGAAGCCTGCTTATACTTTGCTAGATTGCACTCAGCATAATCATACAGTGCGTTAGTAGTATTTTAGAACGACATCAAGGACACAGGTTGCTGTAAGCCATTGAATCGATAGACAGATCAAGGGGTTACAAGGGGTTACAAGGATGGCCTACAGCCCGAGTCTCTGGCTGATGGCAATTGGCTGGTGAAACAAAATCAACCAGTGTCGATAGACAGATCGACTTTAATAAACCACCTCCAGAAAAGTTAAAGGTAACACATGTCTGTGAGCAACGCAACACACTAAGACGGCCACCATAAGCAGATGACCCAAGTGACAGACCTCTCGGAGGTGATAATATATGTTTATGGCTCTGGCAGCATCAACCCCCAACGCCTCAGCATCCTGTATACAGGACGAGCACAAATCATGTCATCAAAGCACCTTCTAAGTCAACCCTGTCTTCCACCTGCCACCCGATGTATGACGATAAGCACATGCTTAAAGTAGTGCAACATGCAACCGCATCCACCATGAATAACCAAGAGGCAGTCGCTACCTTCCAGCCGCTCCCAAACTGGATGCAGCTCCCTTACTAGTCTTTCCGGAAACCACTCCGTTACCAGCAAAGGGTAAGGGTTACACAGCTATATCCGCCAGCAAGGGCAGTTGAGCTATAGCAAAAAAAAAAAGGCAGCTTCAAGAAGAGAGGGAGGCCAGACTGAACAAGACACCAGAAAAAGAGACAAGGTCAGTGATCAAACAGCAAAGTAAAACGCCAGCCCTACCAGAAACAACATGGGGCACCGCGTGTCTTAGTGCTTTGGAACAAAGCTGCCAGGGAGCAACTTTGTACAAAAAACCCATCCTGGTTAGAGAAAATAAAACAAGGCCTATCACCAGCGGCAATGTGAACATTTAAATACGCAGGCACCATACCTTTTCTTTAACCACCAACTGAAAGGATACTGCCAAGAATGGCAAAAATATGTAGGCCCCGAAATGACTCAAGAAACACAGTTACCAATGCAAATATTGGCGACATTAGCGATACAGTACACAGCCACGTCTCCTCCGTCCCATCATGTGCAACAAAAGCGCTTCCTAGAATGCAAGGCCCCTAACTGGAAAGAATGGGCCTTCACAGATGGGAGTTGTATTAAACAAAGAATGTATCTCAGTCTATTGGAGCTGGAATCTACCACCCTCAATCCAGCAAACTTGCATCCACGGCAACAACTCTAGACGCTTCAGTTTTCTGGGTACGGGATGCTGCGGCTGCATAGATTTTGTATAAGTAGCGGAAAGTATGTTAGGTTGCGTGTGTTGCAAATGAGTTTGTAGTTTAATTACCAATATCTGTGAGTGATCTGATCGACCGGGAGTAAGTGAGCACTGTCTTCACGTGCTTGCTACATGATTCGCTTGCCTTGAAGACACCTCAGAACAGAAAAAACAATGCATGCAGTGAAAATATTCCCCACATGCTGGGCTCAGCAACTGTTTATAATGGATGCTCGTCTGGCCTTAACATTGAACCTCCCAATGACATTGAAAGACACGTCCAATTAGGTTTTCCCAACACAACAAAAAATTCCAACTAGACATCAAAGCCGTCCAGATGGTGAAAAAGAAAAAGAAAGACCTACGCAGGCAGTGAAAACCACTCCCCACATTAATTAAGGAAAAGAAGCCACTTTGGTACCAAGTACCATAAAGCTCCTTCACCGCCAAAAGGAAGGAAAATCAATGGGGATCAAGAGAATTGCAGGCTTGGCCTGAAACCAGCTCCTGATGAGAGTTGATAACAGTGTTGGAAAGGAAATGTCTGGTATGGACAAGTTAAGCAGCAAAGTTCACAGAGAGCACATGGAGCTTAGAGGCAAGCTTCTTAACAGAGTGCGAGTGTTGTAGATTGTGCCACCCACACCCAAAAGGATGATGTGGAGAGTAACGAGGCTCCTTGGAGAATGTTGCAGAGATCTTTGTTCTGTTCCTTTGCGGCGTTCAGCTGGTTCTGAGGTCTGGTGTCTTCACAGTACTTGATCTCGATGAGGTGGATGTTACGCCGAGGTTTGCTGAGGTCTTTAGGTCGGTGCTGTCTGGGGTTGGTGGCTCTACTGGTGGCTGGCGTGCTGCTGGGGTGCTCCCAGTCTCCCTCAATTGCCCCCTGCCTGCCCCCTGCCACTCCGACGAACCCATCCCCCTGCAGTAGTTTGTTGTTTTCGTGTTTTTGCAGAAATTGGAGTAATCAGCACAAAGATCTGGGCAGCTGGAGGTAAATCTGTCTTTATCTGAGAAGCGGGGTGGGAAGAGCCATTTGGGAACAATCCAATCCTACTTTCAGCTGTTTCAGGAATCTGGAGATTTTGCATGGTCATCCGTTTGTTGCTGCCTATATTATGGCAATGATCTTCAATTCCCAGGAGTGTTTGGAAAGTGGTATTTGTATGTTGTTCCAGAAGGGTACTTTCGCATATTGAAGTTGGTTTCATGGGATGGTGCCCAGGAGTTTACATAAATGTGGGTATTTGTGGCAGAGTGATGCATAGGGATTTGTGGTCATTTTTTATTCCAGGAGGAAGTTTCCTCTGTGCTGACAGCAGTAGAGTAGATAGCGTGTCTTGTTGATATGAGCATGGTGCTTTCTTGGTAAATGGGATGGCAGATATGATAGAGAACCCAGGAAATCGGGAGGAGAAGGCGTTGGTGTTTGCCCCAAACACTTTGTCCATTGGGTGCTCACTCCAGTAATGGGGGAATTGGGGGTCATAGTCGAGGGGGGATGCCAATTTTTTGGGGAGGGGAGTATTCGTGCAAAAGAGTCTTTGATTTTTTTGCTCGTATGTCTATGTGTAGAGGTGTCTTTACGTGCAATGAGGCCTACAGGTTCTTATGCAAAGCTAACGGGAGGAGGTTGTTGGACGTGATCGTGTAGACCGCTGCATTTTGCCATATTAAATGTTTTTCGTAGTATGCTAAGGCGCTCGGGAGTAAGCATACCTTTACACTTTCCGTCGGCATGCACCCTGTGTACCTTGTTGAATTGTGTGGCTTTTCTAGGTCTTTGCTTCGACAGCTAGTCTGTACGGTTGTCAAGTATGGGCCACTTCTTCTCTGACATATGATTCCTCAAAAACCACCCCTACACACGCCCTTCATCTTGGCTTCCTGATAATATTTCTGGGTGTCAAGGAAGGTACTGATACTCACTGCGTGCTCCGCAAAACAGGTCAGATGCCCATTTTTTTCTATTGGTTCCAATGCATTCTGGACTATTTACTCTGCCTCTTCAAACAGTCCTCTTCTTGAGAAAGTTGTGCGGGCTCGCCTTCATATTACAAATAGAAGTGATACTGGACCTACTAGATTCTGCACGCACTCCAAGATTTCCCTACGTCTCAGCAATTTTTAAATGCCATATGATGTCTTTTAATTTGAAACAGTTTGAGCTCACTTTGCGCGAATATATCATCGGGAGCTGGAGAGAACTTGATAGGTAAATTGACACCACATGATAATCATCATTCCAGCAGAATTATGAGGACTTATGATGTACCTTTGGGGATTGCTCTTGGCTGGTGGGATGACAGAAAACGAAATTGTGAGCCTGTGTTACCTATTTGTAACACATTTACCTACGCTTGGATATTTCCAGCAATCTCAGCCGTGTACTTTCTTGCCTTCGCCCTTTTGGCCATAACTTTCTGGTCCAAAGAACATAACAGGAATAGAAGGCCTTATGAGCTCAGGATCTGTGACAGGCACTCTGTTCAAGATGAGGAACACATTTTGCTGGACTGTCCGCTTGAACATCTTGTCAGCCTTCGCACACAGCACCGCCAGCTGGTCTTCCCACCTCAGTTTGAGGATAGCCCAACTCCTTCGAGGACTTTTTTGAATCAACTTGTCAGATTTAGTTTCAATTTTCGACACTGGTTGATTTTGTTTCACCAGCCAATTGCCATCATCAGCCAGAGACTCGGGCTGTAGGCCACCCTTGTAACCCTTGTAACCCTTTTGAACCAACCAGACATACATGAAAGTATGGCCTCTTTTGTGGCTGAGTGCCTAGCCTTTTTCCCTTCTTGTTTTTCTAGAAGAATAGGTTTGGTTACAGGCTTTTCCAAGCTTCCGCTCAGATGCCCCCCAGAGGCATATAGCAATGTAACCTAACCTTATTCGTGGCTGGCCGAGACCAGTCAGCAGCCGATCTACCAAGCAACTTGGCTGAAGGTCATCCCCTATTGTAACCATTGTAGGATCCGAATTCGGAGAAGATTAAACATCAACATCACTCAGATGTTTACAAGTTCTCCATAAGTGCAGCTGACGATCTTTTTGATTGATTTTTTGTTGGGACCTGTAGGTTAAGCAGCCATGCCAGGCTAAAGGCCTTTGCTATCCAAACTACACTAAACTGAAGAAGAAAATTGAGAAAATGACCCACTGGCAGTTTTTAGGTGGTGACTTCTTACTTTGTTGTGAAAAAATACGAAACGAACGCAGATAGTGGCAGGGATTAGGAAAAATTGATTTGTGTTCTGCACCACCCAATGGATGCAGAGTCACACAACATCCCACCTGGAGAATAAAAATAAGAGAAGGTGATCACTTTGTTGTGAAGGTGATTACGTGATTTAAGCTAATAATATCTGACAAGTCAAAGATCACGGTGTTCTTAAGAATAACTTGTTACCGGCTTTATTTGTAAAAGAAATTTTATAAGAAGGAACAACACTATCTTCCACAAGGGAGCATAATGCAAGCAATTAGCGTTGTACATTCACAGCATACGTAGGCAATAATAACTGCAAACCTAGGAATTGGAAAGGTCCATCCAGCAAAAAAGAAAAGAAGAGGTGTAAAGATTTGAAATTGAAGCTGAAAAAGATCACGGCTAACATAGGTATAATTATGAGCATATGCTCATAAATTTCTGTTAGTCCATAGAGCAGCTCAGTTCATATATAGGCGAATGATTACAGACGGCACCCATAAGCCATTGCGCACAGCCATATTTGCGGCAGTGATAAGTTCTTCCTGGCTACCTATATATAAGCATACCATAAAACGGTGGTGATTGGGCATTTGGACACACATACACATACACATTCCTACCATACAAAAACAAAACAAAGTGCTTACGCCGCCAGCTTTCAAAATGTACCGGTCCATAATCCTTAGGATTTAAAGAATGTGAGACAGGTGCGCAAATTGGATGCCTTCTTAAAAGAAAGACCACGAAGACAGACAGATTAAGGCACACACAGCTGTGCCGTCCATACACACACTACATATCTGCACACATTTCCACGGTTGATGTACAATATACTACAAGCAAACAGAAGAATGCACACACACCAGGAGCACGAGCAGCAAGAGGGTTTGAAAAAAGAGCTGAGCTGAAGCGAGCTCTTTGTTTCCCCTAACACAACATCTATTGAAGAGGAATGGACGGCACCTTGTCCCTTTTGGTTGTGTCGCTACCAGGGCGGATGAAGGGCTGGCTTCGCTTGTTGCGGCATGGCGTCTTGTCTGCATGCATCTGGTTTGTGCGAATTGTGTCATGAGTCATGGCTAAAAAATAGACTCGGCTTGCATCTCAAATGCTTGCTTTCACTTACGTCTTGAGGTCGTCCTCGTGCACATCGAACCACGTTGTCCAGGAGTAAACCCACTGTAATAATTATTTGGATCAACGCTTGCTTGAATTACCAGAGGTGAAATACTATGATTGATTAATGAACCAGAATTCTGCATGACACCCGCCATCCTTCACCGGAAAGAGGTGGATGAGTGGCTTGCAAAGCGCGGTGCCCGGGTGATCCTGCGCCGGAATGTGGAACAGAGCAGCGGGAAACGTTGCGTTCTCTGCTTGCAAAATTCCGTAAGTACAATTATCATGGTGTACCGTCCGTCCGTCCGTGCGTCCGTGCGTGTGTGCGTGTGCGTACTATATTAATCCGTCCCCTCGTCATCATCCCTTTTTGGCTTCAGCTACTGGCTAGAGCCCCTGTTGCCTCCTAAAGAGGGTCCGGTAGCCCCCAGCAGAGGCGGCCCTTGCATGGATCCCCATTGCTGTAGCTGTCGTCATACGTGGTTTATTTGCACTGTCAGCTTCAGCACCAAACCAACTACCATACCATTGTAGTGTAATTAACAAACAGAGAGCCAACACGGTCTGAAAGGTACAGCACTGGCCACAGCAAATGCACCAAACCACAGGCCTCCGTCCGTGCGTGTGTGGCTGCAGGTGTGCGAGGGTATTTGCGCACAGGAGGTCTGTCTGTCATGCAAATCAGCTGATAGTGGTGATTTAGTGGTAATGCCTTGTTACAAACGCACTTGCTGCCTATGTTACAAAAATGTGGTAAACACACGTGACCATTCCTCTGCCCGTCTCCTTGATTACTTCATACTTGCTACTTGCAGGAGAAAGTTCAGCCCGGCGACAGCTGAAGGAAAGCAGGAGCCTTCTAGTTAGCCAAATAAATAGACAATGCGTAGTTGTCACAAAGCACCTTTGTGTCGTCTCGCGTTAGCACCTCTGTGATTATTATTGCCCAGTTTACTATGTGTTTGGAGCGCATGCTGCAGTTTCTAATCCTAAATCCTGCTTTTCATATGTGTTTGGAGCGCATGCTGTAGTTTTTAACCCTGCCTAAACCCTACCCCTTTTGCCGGTGCGCTAGAAGCCCTAAAACCCTAACCTTGAAACTGAGATTATGTGGTGGCACATGATACAAGCAATTAAATGGAGCAGGAGGAAATGGAGCAGCAGCAACCAGCTTCTTATGCAGCTGGAGTTAAGAAATGTCGTGGCTTTAAATGTACTTAACCGCAGTGACATGTGACAGCCCTTCCCTTAATCATGCTGGCTGTGTCGTCACTATCCTTGGAAACAACGCATGACCTTGCCCTAACCCTAGGGAGCCTGTTTTGCTGATAGCCTTAAAGATCATGCGGCATGCTAAGTAATGTCTTTCGGTGATCATGTTCCTTATTTGCCAGATGGTGTGTTAATCCAGATGGTGTGTTAATCATGCCCATCGAAGGAAGAGGCAGGTAATTGGACCCCAAACAGATTTCCCCAAGGGACAGAGACATACACCTTGTAGGATTTATATCCTGCTCAGATTTGAACGCGCAACAGACATTAGATAAAAGCGCACAACCAACATCTACGTCTTATCTAGCGTCTACAAACAAGGAGGCATCTCTCATAACAACAAAGTCACCCTTCAATATTTTACTCCTTGGAGTCGGGGACACAATCTACAGTCAGTACACCATAACTCCTCTACTATACCTGGGCATCCCTTTGCACAAAGTGCACTATCTAGCCACTGCACTACTGCCATGCAATAAAAGGCTTAAACAAGATCATAAAAACAAGACACAAAATACAATTCAGCAACGACAACAGTGATATTGAGGGAATCGGATGGGGGGTTACTGGTAGGGCGGCTGGCTTCAGGAGGGCTAGGCGCAGGCCGGATTGCATGGCTGACAACCCTCCAGATTCTCATTAGTCTCTGTTGTTTCTCTTTTTCCAATTTTTTGGTGGGGCTCTGGCTAGTGTGAGCACTAGCTGAGAGCCTTTCCTTAATGCACGCTGGCGTATCCCAGCGTAAACTTTTACATTTTCTTTTCCTCCCCACAGTAAATTAGGGAAAGGAGCCTCTTTAATACCGTGAATATTTTCACCAAAAATGCTGTACCACAGATCACAGCGTGCTTGTAATAACGAAAAGGGAATTGCAGAGTACTCTGTAGCTTGCTGCAAAAGTACTCACATTCTTAAAGGTGAGTGCAACCAGATATTGGAATTGTCTTGCCGCAGCTTGCGCTTGGGAATCATCCTTTTTACACCAGGTCTTTAATCAGTGTTTGGGTTTAGTGCTCCCCTCTTCCTCTCGTCTTCCGCTTTTTGCTGTCTTAGTTGGCACGTATGGGTTTCAGCGGTTAACCTTCTTGTTCTGTTCTAGGAGGGAATTCAGTTTTTAGCCAGTTCAGTGTTCCTCTATTTCTTGTAAGCAGCTGTCTCTCTCTCTCTCTCTCTCTGTCTCTGTCTCTCTCTCTCTCTCTCTCTCTCTCTTTCTTCAGTGCTAAGTGCAAAGGGGAATTCACTTTTCCCACTTGGCTTAAACATTGTTTTGGTAAACTATTTTTGCCGGTTTTTGTTGCAAGCATTGAGGCAGTTTCTGCTTTTAGTACTCCATATTGCAATGATCGGCATATCCCAAGTATTTTTGGGAAGTGGTGCCTGTATATTGTTTTAGAAGGGTACTTCTGCATACTGGAGTTGGATTGATGGTATGAAGCCCAAATTTGTGCATGTGAGGGAATTTACGGTAGAGCGATGCATAAGGATCTGTGGTCTTCCTTTCAGTCCAGGAAGGAAGAAAAGTTAAAGTGGCTGTGGCCTCTGTGCTCAGGACGGCAGAGTAAGCAGCATGTCTTGTTGCTTAGAGCATGAAAATAGCGTTTTTGTGGTAAATGGGATGGAAAATGAGAAATCAGAGACTTAGAGGAGAAGGCATCATTCCTTCTCACGATTGCATGTTTTTGTAAGGCGATCATAATGTGGTGTGGAGGAAGCATCCGTGAACAAGATTTTTGATTTTTTTATGTTTGAAGGTCGTAGCAATATCTTTGCGTGTGATGAGACCTACAATGTAGATGGTGTATGCAGCTCCCTTTCTTTAGACTTGGCATTGCATACGTAAGACTTTTCTTGTGGTGGAACCTGTAGAAGTATTTTAGATTACTGCATATCAATGGTCGTATTTACATACGAAGGGGTGCTGCAGGCACATGTGTTGTCATACACTGTGTGGCAGACAGAACAGCCTGTCCAATTGGTGGCGGCACGATGCCACTTGCATCAATATCACAACAAATCCAGCACCTGCCAATTTCCTTTGTGACCATGGCCCCCTATTAATGCTGCATTGAGCGTGTTCTGTGTCAAATCAGGATTAAAAGTGTCACCTATATGTACCTAACTTCAGAATGACGACGCTGGTTGAAACAGCTATTTTACACAGGTAGTGATATCTGCCACAAATAAACGCATGTACCTGCAAACCTTAAAAGGACGGACCAAGCAATAATACGCATAGGCAATTAATTCATAGTAGGTATCGTCTGTGTGTGTATGTGTGTGTATGTACATGTCAGTACAGTACATTACTCATGAGATCTAGATGGAGGGTGGGACCAGCGAGTTTGAAGTAGAAACTCCAGACCAGTGCTCACACCAGTCCACCAATCCAAATGACGATTACTTAAGTAGAACCATGGGTTCGCCCGTATGCAGCGCAGGAAATATCAGTGCACAATAGATCTGAGAGAGGAAATCCTCTTATATAATAACACTAAATTGGGAGAGGGCGACAAGCAAGATGGCCGTCTTGCCGTGTGCTACCAGCAATTAGGTCCATTTTACAATTATGCAACATCAAATATTATGCGCCTGGGTGTTTGCATGAGACCTAGAGGATGGTCAGTATGTACTCACTTACCGAAAATGTATTCCTTATATCACTCCAACTCCCCCCTTTTTTGGCTTGATTGCTGCAGGAGCAGTAACTTATACTTATAATGTCCTGCAGCAGGTTTCTTGAAAATGGGGAACCTCTAAAACTATCAATACTTGCGTATCAAGTGTGCCAAAAGTATCACGTGCATATGCTTGAACCATAACGCGGCAATTGCAAGGCATAAACTTTGGGCTTATAAAAGACAAGCTAAACTCAGTATGAGGTAGCAAGATCGCTCTGTAACGTTGTATAACAAACACGTCCTTCAATTACATCTTATTTACGCCTTTTACAACCCGCCGCTACGACATCAATAGAGCTTATGCAGAACGTCCCAAGCACCCTCTCATTCGCTAAAGATATTTTATTACAAAGCAGGAACTACTTTTACAGAAAAGTAATCAAAGGAGGCAATGTTGCACTCAGAAAAGAGGCACACACACTGAAGTATCGCAGACACGAGGAACTACTTGTAGCACTTAGAAATGGTTTACTTGCAATTTACAGAATTGTTTTCACTGAAGTAAAAGGTCAAGATGAAGGTCACTCACTTACGGTTGGCACGTACCCAGTTAGGCTTGTGCAAAGGATTTCTCATAACGGCTGGACATGGCAGGCTTAGCGTGCATAGCAATCTGAACAGCTTCCCTACTTTTGATAGAGACCTCAAAGTGCAATTTTGCCTTGTAACCACAAAGGTGAGAAGAGGAGAAAAGCGCAGATGGTGAAAACGACTCTTTTAGTTCAGCAAATGAAAGGAGCACTCTGAAAGTTAAGGTAGTTCAGGACCGAGAAAAAGGATGGGTAGAAAAATTGGTTCGGTGCATAGAACTAACGCAGAGAGCAGTGATCTTCTCGTTGCATTTTTGCTGCATATGACTGAAGAAGTACCGACAAGCCGTCTAAACACCTGTTCATACTGCCTGTCCATATTTATGATTAAATGTGTACCAGTCCATATTTATAATTAAATGTGTTCCTATACATAAACAATGACATGTTTGGCCATTTTACTCTTGCTGCTCTTTATGGGTTCTCACTTCAGGTGTCCGGTGGCGGGTCGAAAAAAGAGAAAAAGACCAAAAGAGCCAGAAATTCCTGTCAGTTAGACTAAGCGATTGTGCTGAGAAGCGGGCGATTTGGTGAGAGATGCAGCACAGTTGTGGATGTGTCCCGAATCTTTCCCAAATTTTATTTTATATTATCATAGTATGAGGTAATGTGAAAATGCACCTCCTCCGATAAGGAGAGCTTCTTGGCCGTGCTTGCATATCTCACCAAATCGCCCGCTTCTCAGCCCAATCACTTAATCTCTTAATCTAACTGACTGGAATCTTTCTGACTTTTTTGACCCGCCATCGGACACCTGAGGTGAGATTCACCATAGCATCCATCCGCGCATTCACCCATTCTCTGTTCGCAAATAAATTCTATCAATTTTATTAAATCTTGCGTCAAAAATCACACAGCTAGGATGGACTTACGACCAGCAGCCTGTGGGCCACGGCCATAGCCAAAGGACTGGAAATAACTTTGCCACATAAATGGCAGCACCGGGTTCCAGACCCTTGATGCCTTCTGAAGTTCCTGCCGCAACTGCATACCAGCAGCCTGCTCGTTTTTGCCAGCCCCCATGCTGGCCAGCTCCGTTGCAGCCGTAGATGGCTCAGCAGCAGCAGCAGCAGCAGCAGAACTATCAACAGCAGCAACTGAATCAACCATCAATGCTGTACAGCAACGCGCCAGCTGTCTCTGGCAAATTTCAAACTCACAGCAACTCAAACATTTCCTCTCAGCCCTTCCTTAGCACGCAGCTACCTTCCAAGCAACAGTACACTACTCCTGATGCTTGGCAGCAGCAGCAGCAGCAGCAGCAGCAGCAGCAGTGGCCTGGCTTGGTGCCGTCCATTCAGCAGCAGCCTGCACTGGCAAACCCTGCCACCACTGGGCAGTTAACAGCAACTGCAGGTAGCATCAGCCAGTACCATTGGATGCCAAGCACAGTGCCTGCACCCTATCCAAGCGCTGCTGCCTTGCAAGCTCAGCAAGCGGAGCAGGCACAGCAGACACAGCAGGCGCAGCACTACCCCTGGATGCCAAGCACAGTGCCTGCACTCTATCAAAGTGCTGCTGCCTTGCAAGCACAGCAAGCACAGCAGGCACAGCAGACACAGCATACACATCATGTACAAGCCTCCCTCAGTGATCAGATTGACACACAGCTGCACTCAGTGACAGAGCTGCCCCAGGTCTTTCAGCCGTTATACACAACCTACAGGTGAAGCATTCCATTTTGCCAAATCTCAAGTGCCGTGCATTTCAATGAGGACCGCAAAGTTGCACATGCCTATTCGATCAGCATCGCACAAGCGCTTTGCTCCTTTGCTCTTCTGCTGACAAGACGTGAAATGGCCGTTAACACGCAGGTATTTCAATCCTGTCCAGTCCGAGTGCTTTCACGCCGTGTACGGCTCTGATATAAACATGGTAGGGAATGAGAAATGAGGAAACGGCTTGCATGAGAGCACTGGCTGTTTTTGTACTTCCATACTTATATTCGTAGGTGTTACTCGCCATTGTTTTGTGCTGGTAGAAGCAGCAGCTCTGTGCTTGCTAAGCGTCTGTTGTGAACATCTTGCTGATCAGTACCCTCCAGTGAATGCATGTATGCCCTTAGCATGGTGTTTTTGCTTTAAAGAAATGCCACTCTCATGCTAGAAATATGAAGCACATTTATTTGCTAAGTGCCCTCAAATTTGCTACTACTGTCAAGAAACTGTTTTTTATGCCTTTTGCTTCTGTGCAGGTCATTGCTGCCCCCACAGGATCTGGTGGGTGCAAGACGTGCTAATCTGTTTGTAAAAAAGATGAAAAGAACATTAAACCAGAACTGAATAAGTGTGGAACGAGGGAGAGCTAAGGTCTTTATGGAAATTTGTTACCCTGATTCCTACAAGCAGGGGGGCACGAAGGAGGAGGTTATATTGATAAGCTTCATGAGAAAAGGCTGTGCAGGCCGTGAATTGCACGCCCACCTCAGTTGAGGACAATGCTGCATTACAGATTACACAAAACCAAGACCACAATGGTA
>Ga0307952_1001067_pt1 | contig 14355 bp, 10 predicted proteins | sample OrgLakmetagen376_FD_201821 | JGI IMG/M metagenome (GOLD analysis project Ga0307952, IMG submission 201821) | Saline water microbial communities from Organic Lake, Antarctica - #376 | ecosystem: Environmental > Aquatic > Non-marine Saline and Alkaline > Saline | place: Antarctica: Organic Lake...
GAAGTGCGCCAGGCGCAGGTCTTCGTGGGTGTTCTGGGGGCATCAAGTTACACCTATGCCGAGGCGACCTGGACGCAGACCCTGCCGGACTGGATCGGGTCGCATGTCCGGATGCTGGCATTCTTCTCCACTTATAGGACGCTGCATGCGAAAACTGTGTGTTGGATGACCTGTTGTGTAAGGGTTGTAGGGATGGATGAGGCGCTTATCCAGTGGTTATCGGAAACTAATGGCCGAAAGTGGCGCTCTGACCGTGGGTTTCGTTTCCGATACGCTGTCACGCTGGTGGCCTCGCCCCGTCAAAGACTTGACGCCGCGCGGTCCGGAAGAAGTGGCGGATTGCCATTTCGCGGGCCTCGTTGTCCGACATCACCGCGCTCTGCATTTCCGTGTCGCGCTGGAACATCCGGATCAGGGCGCCCATGAACAGAGCCTCGAACTCTGGTCGAACGACGTCCTCCGGGTTGTTCAGGATCATTTCCCTAAGGTCTTCGTCTTCCAGTATCTCCTGATTCACGCGCTCCAAGCGGAGGAAGTCTTCACGCGAGAAGGTCGTTCCGTGGCGCTCGTTGAAGGCCGAGACGATCTCGGACAGCGACCGCTCCTCTTCCTCGGTGTAGGGACTTGCCCCAAACTCTTCGATGGGGCGCAGGCGCGTCCCATCGCCAGCCACCAGAGATGCGGAGCCTTCGTCGGTCTTTTCGATGCGGTAGGCTTCGAGGCGCAGCATGTCGTCGGTGATCTCGATCTGCGCGGGGATCGACCGTGAAGGCAGCAATCGGACCAGCCAATCAAGGTAGACGTAGAGGCGTTCGAGGTTGGAATCCCCAAGAGCCACGACCTGGCTGACAAAGGCGTAAAATCGCATGTAGCTCTTGGCGAACTGCCGAAACTCCTCCATCGCCGCCTCGTCGTCGGCCAGCAGGAACCGGTCGCGCGCGCGGCGCACGACCGCTTCGAGGTTAGTGCGCTCGGCACTCGTCAGCTGACGCCCGACGAAGAACCCTGCTGCGAATGCCTCGACCTCTGACATGTCGATCTGCGGACAGGACCGGATCTGAGCTTCGAGCGTGTAGATCTGGTTGAAATTCGTCCGCTCTTCCAGAAGCGTTGCCTCGAAGAATGGCGCAAACGCGGTGCGGATGTCGTCCAAGGTGTTCCGGAAATCCAGAACGAAGGTTCGGTCCTTGCCCGGATAGGTCCGGTTGAGGCGAGCCAGTGTCTGCACCGCCTGCAGGCCATCGAGCTTTTTGTCGACATACATTGCGCACAGCTTGGGCTGATCGAAGCCCGTCTGGTATTTCTCGGCAACCACGAGGACCTGATATTGGACCTCGTAGGGCGTTCCGTCGGGTTTGATCCCGTTGAAACGCTTCGGCAGTTCGCCTTCGGAAAAGCCGTTGGCGGCCTCTTCCGACCAGGTTTGCCCGTCGATGTCCAGATCGCCGGAGAACGCGACCAAGGCCTTCAAATCGGTGTAGCCCTGCTTTTCGATATAGCCCTTCAACCCCTGCCAGTATCTCAGCGCATGTTCCCGGCTTTCGGTCACCACCATGGCCTTGGCCTGGCCGTTCAATTCCTTCATCACATGCCGCCGGAAATGCTCGACGATGACCTCGACCTTCTGGGCGATGTTGGTGGGGTGGAGGCGCGCGAAGCGCGCCACCCGGCGCTGTCCGTCACGGGTGCGCAGCGCCGGGTCATCTTCGATGGCCTTTTCGAGCTGAAAATAGGCCTGATAGGTCGTGTAGTTCTGCAAGACATCGAGGATGAAGCCTTCCTCGATGGCCTGGCGCATGGAGTAAAGGTGGAAGGCTTGTGGCGTCCCATCCGGCCCGATCCGGCCGAACCGTTCGAGTGTCACCGGCCGCGGCGTGGCGGTGAAGGCGAAGAACGAGATGTTGGGCTGTGGCCCTCGGGCGCGCTGGTATTCCAAGATGACGTCTTCGACATCTTCGCTGGATCGGGTCAGAGACCGCACCATCTGCGCGTTCGATTTGCCGGATTGAGAGCTGTGGGCCTCGTCGATGATGATGGCGAACCGGCGCGTGTTCACGCCGGACAGCTTCGCCAGATGCTCGGTCCCGAACTTCTGGATCGTGGTGATGATGATGCGCGCGCCGGCCTCGATCGCCTCGCGCAGATCGCGCGAGGTGCCGTCGATTTTCTTCACCACCCCGGGTGTCTTCTCGAAGCTGGCCACGGTCGATTGCAGCTGGCGGTCCAGAACCAGGCGATCGGTGATGATGATCGCGGTGTCGAAGATCGGGCGGTTCTGGTCGTCATGCAGGTTGATCGCCTGGTGGGCCAGCCAGGCGATGGTGTTGGATTTCCCGGACCCGGCCGAGTGCTGTTCGAGGTAGTTGTGCCCCGGCCCATGGGCGCGGGCATGGGCGAGCGTCTTGCGCACGCAGTCGAGCTGCTGGAACCTCGGAAACAGCATCACCTGCTTCCCGTCGGATTTGTCGAGGTGGATGAACTTCGACATCAGGTCGATCCACACCTCACGCCCGAAGATCGCCTTGCCCTCGGGCTGGTCGGCGTAAAGGTAGCCGATGGCGAAATCGCCCTCAATGTCGGGGTTCCCAGCGCCACCGTCGCGGCCCCGATTGAAGGGCAGGAAGCGCGTCTTGCCGTTCATGAGGCGCGTCGTCATCGACACGTTCTCCTGGTCCAGCGCGAAATGCACCAGGGCCCCACGCTTGAAGGTCAGGAGAGGTTCACCGGCGGGCGGGCGATCCTTGCGATACTGGGATTCCGCGTGGCGGAAGGTCTGGCTGGTCAGCGTGTTCTTCACCTCCATCGTCGCCACGGGCAGGCCGTTCAGGAAAAGGACAATGTCGATGGCGTTGCCATGGCGCGCCGAATAGACGACCTGCGTCATGACCGTCAGACGGTTGCCTTCATAAAGCCGCACGAGATCCGGGTTCAGCGACGAGGCCGGCCGCGGGAACATCAGCCGGAAATGCATGTTCGGGACCATCTTGAATCCCTCGCGCAGAACTTCGAGCGTGCCGCGGTTCTTCAAAGCCTGTTCGAGGTTGCGGAAGAACTCCTTCTCGGCTGCGCCGGGATACTGCCCCTCCAACGCTTCCCAGACCTGCGGTTGGGTGTCCTTCACGAAGGCGACGACGACATCCCTGTCCAACCCAAGCGTCTGGTCGAATGCCTCGGCTGGACGCTCCGCGTAGCCCTGTCCCGCCACCAGCTGATCGACGATGTGGCGCTCCACCACCTCTTCGGTGTGAAGCTTCTCGGGGGAAAAGGACTTGGGGTGGGTGGTCATTTTGAAAGCACCTTAGGGAAAGTGTCGGACAGGGTTATCCTTGTAAATGGGCATGCGGGATCGGCATCAAGAATTCGGTCGTATGGGTCATCAGGTATCTTCCGCCTCCAAGACAAGCGTCCAGGTTCGCCGAAGAGGCAATTCTGCTTGGATCGCCTCGGGCAAGCGGTCATACGCCGTGAGAAGATTGTCCACGATCTCGTCGCGCCCCCAGAACCTGACGCGGAAATACAGCTCGTTGGTCCGGGCGCGCACGGCATTCGTGAAGCCGCCCCAACTGACGATCAGTCCGTGATCCGCGTGGGTGTCCTGGACGCTTCCAATCAGGCCTTGCAGATCCGGCTGATCCACCCGGTAATCGCCGGATTTCACCTGCACAGTGACCTTTGGGCTTTCGAGTCCGAGAGGCCCGCTTCCGCCGACGATGTCCACTCCGCGGTCCGCTCCTGGGGGCGAAACGCGCGTTGTGTAGCCCTGCGCCCGCAGGATTGCGGCGACGAGCTCGGTAAAGTCATGGCCTGCGAAGGACGACGCCACGCGCCGTTCGATCTGGTCGCGGGCGATCCGTTCCAGATTGACTGGCTGGTCGGATGCCTCTTGCGTGCTGCTGCCATCATCGCCCGGCAAAACGGCCATGGCGCCGTCTCCTGGGTCGCGGCCAGAAGCGATCACGGCCTGCACCCTTTCGACCGCGTTGTTGCGGCTGATTTCGCAGACCGTCATGAACGCCCCAAAGCTGTAAAGAAGGTCTTGGCGGAACGTGTCCCGGGGAAGATCCCTGCACACCCATTCGACCGGCCGCACCGAAATGCCGTCGTCGGACGTTCTGGCCGGTCCAGAAATACGGCCAATCCAGATGGTGGACGAGGTCTTCATCGGCGACACGACCAGATCGCCGTTGCTGGCCACGTTGATGAACTGGTTGACCTGCGCGCCGAAGTTCTTGTGAGTGTTTGTTTTCTTGTCGGGAAAGACCCGCGCCATCTCGGCGATCAAGGCGTGGCGATCCGTGAACCGGGTGGGATCGCCGCGCAAACCGAAATCGATCGTCAGCAGGCCATGCTCCATCGCTGGGGCCTCGAACTCCCCGTTCTTCCCCTGCCGAACCAGCCACAATCGGGTCATTGCGCCATCTCCGCCTCGATCTTCTCCAAAGCGCGGTTCGTCGAGCCGTGGCGCCGGTCGGTGATCGGGTCGATCTGGCCGGTGACGGCCGCGGTGATCAGGGAGGCGCGGAGTTCGGTGAGGAGGTTGATTGAATTCTCCACCTGGCTCACCAATAGCCCTGTCTTGATGCGCTCGGCTTCATACTTCTGAACAATCAGATCTTGAGTTTCTCTTGGGGGCACCGGGAACTTCAAGGAAAAGAGAGCTTCTGATCGTAATTTTTTCGTCCCGTGTGCAGCTTGATCGATGTACGAAAGCAGAACATCGGAGAAACCTTGTAACATCCTTTGCAAATATTGCGGGGAGATCAACGATTTGCGTGCGATAAGAGCCTTCATATCCTGATTGATTGTGCCTTCAACGGCAAGCATGCAAATCGGAACGTGACGGGCGAGTATCATCCCGCGCACGACTATCAAAACCGCCTCAGCAGGTATCATTTGAAGCGCTGAATTGAGAACCGCAGGTTCCGACACATGGTCTGGAACATCGGATATGAGATCGACCTTCATATCTTTTGGGGACACCCAAGGGATGTCGCCAGTCCAGTAGGAAATAGTATCTTTCGAAGGCGTGGCACCGCCTTTGACCCGGACAAGATGCTTCAAAGGAATGAAACCCCACGAATCCGGAAGGTTCTCCAACCAGTTTTGATCAAGCCCACGGTTGATTGTAGCTGATCCGATTACTGCCGATTGGAGGAGAGAACTTAGACGATCTTGCTGCTTCGAAACGAGAAGGCGCTTCTTCTCCACCAGCGCGTCGATGCGGGCGGTTTCGCGGTCGAGGAAATGGGCGATGGCTGTTTGCTCTATAAGGGGTGGCAAACAGACTCGGTGAGCACCCAGAATGCTTTTTGTCATGCTGGGGAGCGCTGTGTTCGTCTTGTAGTAGTCGAAAGGTATTGTTTGCGCTGAATAATATGCAAAGCGACCATTCACACCATTCCGGATCTTTCCCCAATACATCGTATCAACGGCCCAGAAGCGTCCTTTGAAGTGCAGCGGACGATCCACCGTCCCCTTTCTCCCCAAGAGAACCACCTCGCCATCGTACAAAAAATCTGACGCATGGGCGAAAACGCCACCGGAACCCAAAACCGGGTATCCAGTCTCTTGCTCAATTTCCTTATGGTCGCGGCCGTTTCTAATGTCTACGAGGCGCTTGAAGGGAACGATTTCCCAATGTGACGGAATGCGCAGAATCCACCAGTGCCCTGTTTCAGTATGCTTTTTCTGACGTGTAGCGCTCATTCCACCACCTCCGCCAGCAGGCCTGCAATCTCGGCTTCCAGAGCTTTCAGGTCGGCGTCGATGGCCTCGACGGGGCGCGGGGGCGTGTAGCGGTAGAAGAACCGGTTGAAGTTGATCTCGTAGCCCACACGGCCCACGCCCTTGTCCTTGTCGTCGCGATAGGACTCGCCCACCCAGGCATCGGGCACGAAGGGCGTGACCTCGCGCGCGACGTAGTCCTGCCAGTTCTCGTTCAGGGGCACCTGTTCGAAGTCGCGCAGCTGCGGATCGGGTTCGGGCTTGCCATCCTTGTCGCGGCAGATTTCGGCCGCCTCGTCAGGCGTTCCAAGCGCCGCCTCGATGGCCTTCTGCACCGGGGCACCGATCTTGATCCCCCCGTCCTTGGCCGCCTTGCGCAGTGTCTTGCGGAACGCCTCCCGATCCATGACCGGTGTGGGTCCACAGGCCTGCATGACGACCCCCAGAAGGGCCGTGCGTTCGTCCTCGTTCATCTTCGCAAGGGGCTTGGCCGCGGCCAGCTCGGTCATGGCTTCTTTCGTGATCTCGAAGCGCAGCCGCAGCGGACGCTCCACACGTATCTCGCGGAACCCGAAGGCGGTGGTGTCGAAGATCTTGGATACGTCCGAATGGGCGGAGCCGCCGTTCAGCATGTCATGGTAGATCGACACGATCTCGTGGCGGGCGGTGTCCGGGATCTTCCGGCGCTTGGCGCCGAGGCTTTTGCGCGTGGGTTCCCTGAACCGCTCGCCGCTGGCGTCGATCAGCTGCACCTTGCCATTGCGCTCGGGGATCTTCTTGTTCGACAGGAGCCAGATGTAGGTCTGGATGCCGGTGTTGTAGAAGATGTCGGTGGGCAGGGCGATGATCGCCTCGATCAGGTCCTGTTCCAGCAGCCAGCGGCGGATCTCGCTCTCGCCCGATCCGGCGCCGCCCGAGAAGAGAGGCGAGCCGTTCATCACGATGCCGATGCGCGAGCCCTGGTCGTCGGGACGCATCTTGGACACCATGTGCTGCACGAACAGGAGCTGCCCGTCCGAGATGCGCGGCAGGCCCGCCCCGAAGCGGCCATCCACGCCGAGCGTCTCATGCTCGGCCTTCACCTTTTCCTGGGACTTTTTCCAGTCCACGCCGTAGGGCGGATTGGACAGCATGTAGTGGAACTTATGGGTCGGGAAGGCGTCGTCGGTCAGCGTGTTCCCGAAGGCGATGTTCTCTGGGTCATGGCCCGTGATCAGCATGTCGGATTTGCAGATCGCGTAGCTTTCCTTGATCATCTCCTGGCCGAAGATCTGCACGCGGATCTTCTTGTTCAGGTCGCGCATCTCCTCTTCGCCGATCGAGGCCATGCCGCCGGTTCCGATGGTCGGGTCGTAGATGGTGCGGATGACGCCGGATCCGGCCAGTGCCTCGTGGTCGTAGGCCAGGAGAAGTTCGACCATGAGCCGGATCACCTCGCGCGGGGTGAAGTAGTCGCCATTGTCGGCTGCCGCGTTTTCGTTGAACCGCCGGATCAGGTCTTCGAAGAGGATGCCCATCTCGATGTTGTCGATGTCGTTCGGATGCAGGTCGATCTGACAGAACCGTTCGAACACGAGGTAGAGGATGCCAGCCTCGTCGAGGCGTTTCAGCTGTTCGGGGAAGCCAAACTTGTCGATGAAGATGTCGCGCGCGTTCGCCGAGAACTTGGTGATGTAGTCGGTCAGGTTGGCGCGCAGCTGCGCCGCATCCTGGGCGCGCATGCTCTCGAAGGTGAAGCGGCTGCGGTTGTAGATCTTGGCGCGGGGGCTGACGATGTTCGTTAACATGCGGTCGCGCATCTGATCGTCGATGTTGTCCGGCAGGTTTTCTGCGGCAGCGATGACCGCATCCTTGGTCGACGCAAGCACGCAGTCGAGGCGGCGAAGGACAACAAAGGGCAGGATGATCCTGGCATACTCCGATGGCTTCACATCGCCGCGCAGGAGTTCCGCAATCGACCAGATGAAGGAGCCAAGGGAGTTCGTGTCTTGTGTCGCCATGCGGGGGCCTCAACCTGTTACGTGATCGAATATCTGTGGGATATTCGCGGTCTTACAGGAGATTGGCCCTTTTTGTCCCGAACAAAACGGTCCTGTCCGAATTTCATGGAGGCTGTGGCGGCTGCGGAAGAGGGGATCGCTGCTGATCTGGGTCGACCAGGGGATGGCCTGGCTCGCTCGGCGGGACCGGCGACCCGGACGGCCAGCGGTGTTTTCTGACGCCGCCATCCAGTTCTGATGGGGTGGACACCCCCGCCCGACGGCATCGCAATGTGCCATGGTGGTGATGTCGAATCGCCACAGAGGAGAGATGTCCATGGAAGAAATTACCATAATCGGGGTCGATCTGGCCAAGAGCGTTTTTCAGGTTCACGCCGCCAATTCCGATGGGCGAGCCGCCATCAGAAAACGGCTGCCGCGCACGCGTTTCCTGTCCTTCATGTCGCAGGTCAGGCCCTGCGTGGTCGCGATGGAGGCTTGCGCAACCTCGCACCACTGGGCGCGGGAACTGACTGCTCTGGGACACGATGTCCGTTTGATACCACCGATTTACGTGAAGCCTTTTGTCAAGCGTCAGAAAAACGATGCGAACGACGCCGAGGCTATTGTCGAAGCGGCAATGAGGCCATCGATGCGCACGGTGCCAGTCAAATCGCCTGAGCAGCAGGCCCTTGCCATGCTGTTCCGGACACGCGAACTGCTGCTGACGCAGAAGACCCAGCTGGTGAACGCGCTTCGAGCCCATCTGGCAGAACATGGGGTCATCGTGGCGGGAGGTCGCAGGTCGATTGATCCGTTCATCCGCGTTCTCGACGATGTGACAAACGCGCTTCCGCCTGGAGTACGCAAGGTCGGGGCGATTTATCTGGACCGGATCGCCCGGACAGCTGGCGAAATCGAAGATCTGGAGCGGCAGATCGACGAGCAGGCCAAGGAGCATGAGATGGCACAGCGCCTCCGCACCATTCCGGGGGTCGGGCCGGTCACGGCCATGGCCATTGAGGCTTTCGCTCCGGCCATGGAGAGTTTTGCGCGCGGCAGGGATTTCTCTGCTTGGCTCGGGCTTGTTCCCCGGCAACATTCCAGTGGAGGCAAGCAGCGCTTGGGACGAACGTCGAAAATGGGGCAGCGCGATATCCGCAGGTTGTTGATCAGCGGTGCGATGTCGATCATCCACTGGAGGGGGCGGAACGGTGGAAAGCCCGGATCATGGCTGGCGCGAATGCTTGCATGCAAATCGCGGATGCTGACCGCCATCGCCCTGGCCAACAAACTCGCCAGGATCATCTGGGCCATCATGACACGGAAGGACGTTTATAGAGATCCTGTGGGTGCGGTCTGCTGACCGCGCCCTGTCAGGAGCGTCGGTGACGCAAGTAGAGCACTGACTTCGTATGGGCAAAAGATCGACCGATCGGGGTGGGGCAGCCAGCGAAAGGCAAAGAGCTTCGAGCTCGCAGTTCTGATATGGCCTCCATCCGCGCATCACCATCCCGGCCAGCGGCATGAACGGCCGCGCAGAAAGGCCTTACACATGTTAGCAGCCGGTCACTTGCTCGCGACGATCAGAAAAATACTTGCGCATGCGGGGGTATCCACACATGCCTGTCGATCAAGGTGCTGTTCAAGGCGCACACCCACACCTATGTCGGAATGCGCAGTCGGGGTCTCGTGGCTCGCGATGCGCTCTCCAAATGCCTTCAGGCAGCGCATCACGCCCGGCGAAAACTGGCCCGATGGCGATACACCTACAACTATATCCGGCCACATTCGGCCCTGGGCAATCTTGCACCCGCGCAAGCGCGCCGGGCGCTTGAGCAATCCGAGGGCTCCGCGCCCGGCGCGCTTGCGCCACCAAGCCGGGCCGGATCCCCAGAAATCACCCGCAGGCTCTCGTTATGACTGAGGGATCAGCGGTGGGCAGGTCATCATTCACCTGATCGATCCTTGACATGGCTGCTGTACGGTCGGTGTCGACGATCAAAAATCCCGCGCTGTCAAGCGTCAAGATGACTAAATGATCGCAGTCTCAGCATACCGTCCTTCATCATTGATGAACTCATGTAGTTGGGTGTCGGGCAACGCGTTCCAGCGATGACCAAGAGCGACTGCAAGAGCTGCCGGTCCGACGAAGAAGAGCCGTATCTTCTGAGGAGCCAGCTTGGCGACAGCTGCATTGACCTCCTGGATAATGAGAGCGACTGCGCCTTGAGCTTCTTTTCCAGACTCAATGGCCTTCGGCAGGTGAAGTGCCAGTGTAGACTCTACATCGGTGCCAGCCGTCCGAGGCAATGCATTGGAGGGGTCTTTCAGGATGCCGATACAAACAGACAGCTCAATAGCTTCACTGACTTCTGGCCTGTTGATCTCCCAGGCGTCAATCACGGCTTCGGCAGCGAGGTGCTCATTGGTGGCCCAGTTTCCTGAACGTGTAGGAATTTCGAGCTCGAACCCGTGGGCGGAACGGAGATGATAGCCAATGATCATGGCGGTAGTCAGTCGATAAAAACCGTCGAGGGCAATTCTGCTTGTGCGGTTCCGACGCAACCAAGCCGCCGTCTCCCGCAGTGGGTTTGACAGCCGACCCTCCCACTCGTCGGTGGGCGGATACGCGATGTCTCCGCCACAGAACGGGCTCGCATCGATCTCGAGAGCGGATGCCTCAATATCATCGCGATCCGACCTAACGAGGATCGGAAAGGATGTCGGCAGTGGCAGATCTTCACCGAGACCTTTTACAATTTCCTGAAGAAGAACCTCACGAGTGATGGGCTCGCCTAAAGCGCGCTGAGCAACCTCGCAGAGTCTCTCGAAGGCCGCTCGCACCTTTCTTGATGATGGCTCGATCTCTGGGAAGGCGCTCTCGAGGCTCGACGAGAAGGCTCGGAACGCCGTGTCTCGATCAGGAATATTCTGCTCATCAACCTCAGAAAAGGTGGCGATAAACTTGCCCAGCCCCTGACCAAACTCTTCCGTTAGCTTCTTTTCCAGGGTTCCGCTGATCACTTCCTCCACATCGCGGAAGGGAGAATAGAAGGGCCGGGCGCGGCGCACCCTGTCAGCGTGACTGTGCAACCACTGCAAGCTTTTAGGCAGCCGCGGGGTCACCAAGGTCTGGACCCGCGCGATCCCGGGATGTGCCACGTCCCATCGGTAGAACGAATCCATGATTACACCGACTTCTCCAGGTGAGAGGTCCTGACGCTTCGCCTGATATCTTTCCAAGAGATGAAGGTGCGGAGCGTGAGGCGCAAAAAAGCGGGCCTCGTAGTCCTCAAGACCTTCGATTATCATGTACTCGAACGCAGGATTGGCCAGCCACTTGGGGATGCGTCTAACGCAATCCCAGAGCTGATAGGCAAAGCCATCCTGCGCGATGACACCTCCCATCCCTTTCCTGTCAGTCAGGCTGTGCCCCAGGGTTTCTTCAGCCATCGTTAGGTCACCACTTCTATTTGCGCTTCTCGGCCATGAGGATCGAACAGCCAGGCTCCCAATGACAGCGAGGCGGAATCCAGCCGCGCGATCATCAAGATCGCAAATGTCCCTCGGAACTCCGGGTCTCTCACGAGTGCTCTCATCGTTTCGACGTCCGTCAGGCTCGGGCAGACGGAAAAGCTTGGATGGCTGTGCCACTCCCCAATGTAGTTATGGAGGGTGTAATCATGACCAGTTCGATCGAAGAACTTCATGGCATCCCGGGCTGCTTGGATAAGGTCTACTAAGAACCGCGCGTAGCTGCCCTTGCGCTTCTGGATGACCACTTCGGTTACCAGGAACTTGGAGGGCGCAAGCTGTCGTCCAAAGAGCTGCCCACCAATCTCACTCTTTCCTGCTCGATCGAGGGCATCTGTAAGCCTCTTCAACTGGTCTGGATCGATCCTAATCTGCATCCATGATCTCCTTGAAGATCTTCGATGCCAGCTCCTCGGCTTCAGGATCTTTCTCGACGGGCTCGTCAGGCTGGCGCCGGCCCACATCGAGGCGGATGGTGTGGCCTTGCCCTTCGAATAGCCATGCCTTCGTGAGCCCGACAAGAAGCCAAGAACATTCCGGAACGGGAGGATCGTCATCCAGAGTATCCAAAACGACGCGCGCTGCGTGTCCAGATACAATTGATACAGAAGCATCATCGGCAACTACCGGCAATCCATCCCCCGAGATGGCTTCATAATTGCCAGGACCTGGCTCTGGGGGATCGACATCGTTCTGGTTGCACCAATTCAGAAACCGAGCGCGGCCTTCCGCGAACGGTGGATCACGTGTTGAGAGGGTTAGGGCTATCAGGCCGCCAATACCGCCCTCAAACACTTCGACCGAGACGAAGGCACATCCGTTCGCTTCAGCGATCGCCCCAAGGAAAAGTGCAGACGCAGGATCGCCGGTTGCGTCGACGATCAGGTCGGCCTCAGCCAACGCTTCAACCTGCCAGGCATGCGTCCGGGAAGAACGCTGCCAGTTCAGGTTGTCTTGGATGGTTTCGACTTGGCTGCCCGGTCGGATGCTGAGGAGGCGACGTTTCAGGGAGTGTACCTTCCTGCTGCCAACGTCCCTCCAGTCGAGTGCGTGACGCTCGATGTTCCCGGGCATCATAATGTCCCCGTCGATCAGCTTCAGACGTTGGACGCCCGCGCGGGTCAACGATTCCGCAATCTTCGACCCCACAGACCCCACGCCCACGATGGAGACCTGCCGGCCTTCACGCCTGGAGGATGCTCCCGATCGGACACCGGCTTCCTCCGGCAGCGTGTAGACGCCGCGCCGATGGGTCTTCTCGTGAAATGTACAGAAGATCTCTGGTGACGATCCGCCGAGGAAGATGATCTCAGCACTGCCCACTGATCGTATCTCCTCACGCATTTTCTCGTCCCAGCCTCCCGCTTCGACTATGGAGGCTCGGTCCACGGCAGCCTTCGGCCCGGTGTGCGATGAGATGTAGAGGGGTCTCTGCATCAAGCTCTCTTCAACATCCTCATCGGGCGGACGATGTGATGCGAGTCGATCCACGGCGTCATGTATGTATACTGGAAGGGTGCTTTCACTCCGCATCCATCGGAGCGCAACGACATCCTCGCTGCTTCCAGACCTCAGACGCTCGAGGCAGCCTTCTCCGATAAATGCAGGCAGGTTGAACTCACCAAAGAACTGAGCCTCGGCCGTCTGGTGGTCCGACGGTGCTGATTGCCCTCCTTTTCCCAGGGGGTCTTCGGTCTCCAGCAGGCTGAATGCGCTCTTCAGGACCTCCGCACCGGTCGCTGATGGAGTCCAGTTGTCGGGTCGAAGTTCAAGGCAAAGAGTGCTCTTGCCATACTGATGATTGCTCCACCGAACGTCCTCCTGCGGCTCGACCCACGCCGGGACAAGCGGGAACTGATCAGGGTAGATCAGACGTATCGGGTAGGGGTGGTGATGTGCCGTGATGGTACCTACCGCGCTGAGCCGCCCATGGTCGTGTGTCCACCGATCAAGGCTGAACCAGTGCACACGATCGGCGATCGCCTCTACGGCGCGCTTCTCGATGCCGAGGCGCCTGGAATCCAAGAGCCACCACAGCTTCATGCAAAACCGCGAGGCTTCTTGATCGGCGCAGCCATTTCGCTCGGAAAGGCATAGGTCGATGCGGGCGCAGCAGCCGCAAAACCACCATAGCTGGATGCCTTCGCTACCTGAGTTGTCTTGAAGCGAGGACCGAAAACCCGGCGCCACTGACGCGTCGCCTCTTCGAAGCTCTCAGCGTCCTGCGCTTTCCTCGCGATCTTGGCGTAGGTCCCTACCTTCCGGACAAAGTCCCACCACTGTGCGCGCGTAACCTTTGACAGGATGTCGTTTCCAAACACCGCCGGGTCCGCGATGAAAGGCTTCGTGCCGGTCAGCTCGTCGAACTGGTAAGCGGCATGGATGTTTTCCAAGAGCTGGACGAAAGCCTCGCCGTAGTGCGCCTCTGTCGTAGGAGCGTGCATGGCGACCAATTTTTCGAGTACAAAACCCTTGGGGCGCTTCCCGCTTGGGTTCTCACGGCGCCACCACTTGAAAAGCTTTACCAAGGGCTTGAAGCGCTTGTTGAAACGCGTGTTTTGGTCTTCGCTCCATGTCTTGTGGACCGGCGGGTTCGTGTACTGCCAGCTGCCACTTTCCCGGTCCGCGATCCTGTAGCCGTCGCCGTCTCTGACGACGGGCACAATGTCCATCTCGGCGAGCCTGGTTTCGACACGAACAGACCGCCGGTTCATCCGCTCAACGGTGTAGCCGTTTCCATGGTCCTCGATGGCACGACAGACCTTCTTGAGAACCCACTCGGGATCGTCATTGGTCGAGAAGTCCGTCACGACGATGATATCAATGTCCGGCCTGTCGACTTCGTCACCAGATTTTCTGGGGCGGAGAGCGGTGTCCCGAGCGGAGCTGCCTGAGAGGCTGATCGGAAATGAGTTGAGTGAATTCAGCAGGTTGTGATTCTGTTCGGTTGTGAAGCTGAACGGAGATCACGATGGCCTGGACCGAACTCACTCGCGAGCAGCATAAGCGAAAAACGACGCGATATCCAAGATGCCGTAATGGGGCTCGGCTCGAATCGTCACCGTTGGGTGTTGCCATCGGGGATTGATTGAGGTGCCGTTGCCCTTGGCACGTC
>Ga0307952_1001081_pt1 | contig 14204 bp, 16 predicted proteins | sample OrgLakmetagen376_FD_201821 | JGI IMG/M metagenome (GOLD analysis project Ga0307952, IMG submission 201821) | Saline water microbial communities from Organic Lake, Antarctica - #376 | ecosystem: Environmental > Aquatic > Non-marine Saline and Alkaline > Saline | place: Antarctica: Organic Lake...
AAAAAATACACGTGGCGTACAATACTTTTTTTTCCCACCCTCCTGACACAACCCATATTTACTCACACACGAGTTGTCAAGGTTTGGAAAAACACGATTGGCCACTTTTAACACAACCACTCAGTCAGACGTCCAGATGAAGGGTCGATCTTGGCTTAGGGATCGGCGTCAACTAAATTACAACTTCAGAACCAAAGTAGATCCTTAAACATACAAGGCAGGGAAGGTAGATGTGTGCGATCTTTCGATGCAATCATAGTTCAAAGCAAAGAATCCATGCTTCACAACTAGAAGTCTGTGCGACCACAGTCAGCATGCAATCCCACGTTCAGCATGCCTTCACAACTAGCATGGGCTGCATGCCCGCCCATTGTTCAACATTTGAGAGAGAAATGTAAGGAACTTACAAATAGGCAGGCAACATGCAGAAAAGGAAAGAGAAGGCTACGCTGGCAGGGTTAATACACAGAATGATAAACACATAGGGTTGGCCAGAACTGTATATATACACCGTATACGGCCGTACTTTTGGTGATTTCTCTGCCAAAAACACCGTATACACACCGCATATATATGGTTATGGCCAACCCTATAAACACACAAAACAGCTTGTGGAGTGTCACAACCAGGTACACACAATCCACTTTGGCAAAAGTTATGTTCACGAAATCAGCTCAGAGCCAGGGGCAGAGTGCATCCTTTCAATCCTGACTGATGGCAGCAAAATGGCAGAGCCCCCTCCCCCTCCCAAAAGGGTTGATTGAACTTGATTTACTTGCTCAAAGTACAGGCATGCCCAACACCCAGATTTTAAATTCGTCATTGAGTTGCAGATTTCAGAGCACTGAAGATTGAAGGCCCAAAATGTGTGTACATATGCCTCATAGGCTATGAGTCATAGGCTATGTGTGTACATATGCCTCATAGCCTATGAGTCATAGGCTGCGGCGTGCAGGTCATGCGTTACAGGGATGTAGGCCATCAGATTGGCTTCACAATTCCAGGCTTCTCAGTCCGTCTTGATGCATTGTATGAAAGCAACGCACGAAAAAAGGAGAGAAATTTGTAGAACAATAACGGCAAAGGTCATTCCGTGCATTCTCCCCTGCCTGCATCAGCAATCACGTAGACACAAACACGCCGACAACCATGCGCAACTCAGACACAAAATACAACAAAGGAGGTCGTTTCAAGCTTCTCGCCTACCTGCATCGGCAATCACCTGCCGCAGCACGCTCGCACGCTTGCGAGAGCCGTCCGTAACGTAACCGACCTGAAAAGCACACACGTTGTTGCACACACGTTGTTGCGGGAAGCACACACGTTGTTGCGGGAAGCACACACGTTTGGTTGTTGCGGGAGGCACACACGTTTGGTTGTTGCGGGAAGCACACACGTTTGGTTGTTGCGGGAAGCACACACGTTGTTGCGGGAAGCACACACGTTTGGTTGTTGCGGGAAGAAGCACACACGCTTGGTTGTTGCGGGAAGCACACACGTTGTTGCGGGAAGCACACACGTTTGGTTGTTGCGGGAAGCACACACGTTTGGTTGTTGCGGGAACCGTCCATGACATAACCGACCTGAAAAGCACACATGCCACACACGTTGTTGCAAAGACTAGAGTGAGCTCTTGTTAAAGTGGTTCAGAGACAAACGTTACACCGACATGCCTGTACAGGCATACCATGAGGGGGCTTGATGATGCGCAATTCATTCTCAGTTCCTTAATTACCAGGTAGTTAGTTGCATTTGAAAGCAATCGTAGCCAAGCTGCAAGCAGGAAGCAGGGAGGCTATACGGTGCGTGTGAGGGGGGGAGAGACTTTTCATTGCCTGCGTGAACCACTATTTAGTCTGTATAGCTTCTTCACTTTTATTTTTGACGGGGCAACGCTTATAATTGCCTGTGTTTTTTCACTCGTTTTGTTGTTCATTTTGTGAAGGGGTGACTAAGGTACAGGCTAAGGGATGGTAGGAAAAGAGGTGCAAGGAGAGAGAAAGGTAAGGAGCTCAGCAGGCAATGCACGAGACTCTAGCAAACTGTTGGAGGAATGGGCAAGATGCCTGTGCTATGAATCTGCATGGCTTACGATGTCCGATTAGCTCGCTGTATGCAGCTACGAAAAGTTGACTGAAACCGGTACAATACACATGTGGGGATTCCAAAGCCAAGTAGATCTCTCAATATTCAATCGCATCATGTTTAAATACCCAGTCCTGGCGAACCCTTGTGCACGAGACAGGTTTGGTGAAAGGCGCAAACGAACAAGCACAAGTCACAACGTCCTGTCACTTATGGCCCCTTGTATGGATTAATGATTAATGGATACATCCTGATTGAGGCAGTTTGAGGTGAGCGCAATAAACAAGACACGTACCGCGTTAAAGAGGCACGAATCGTCGCTGTCAATCGCACACTTGTACTACCGGTAAGGTATAACTTGTTCCATGTACGAGGAAAACGTAAGTTAACAGACACGTACCGCATAAAAGAGGCACGAGTCGTCGCTGTCAATCGCACACTTGTACTACCGGTAAGGTATAACTTGTTCCATATACGAGGAAAACACAAGTCAACAGACACGTACTGCATTAAAGAGGCACGAATTGTCGCTGTCAATCGCACACTCGTGCTACCGGTAAGGTGTAACTTGTTCCGTATACGAGGAAAACGTAAGTTAACAGACACGTACCGCGTTAAAGAGGCACGAGTTGTCGCTGTCAATCGCACACTTGTGCTACCGGTAAGGTATAACTTGTTCCATGTACGAGGAAAACGTAAGTTAACAGACACTTACCGCATTAAAGAGGCACGAGTTGTCGCTGTCAATCACACGCCGCACCACTTGGGCCCCTCCTCCCCCTCTCTGTTGTTTGCATCACGCAGTTGGTGAACGGTGTGAGAAGTGCACGTGAGCAACATAACATGTGTGTACGTGTGAGCAGGGGTCCTCTCTGTTGTTTGCATCATGCAGTTGGTGAACGGTGTGAGAGTGCACGTGAGCAACATAACATGTGTGTATGTGTGAGCAGGGGTCCTCTCTGTTATTTGCATCAGGCAGTTGGTGAAAGATGTTGGTGTACATCAGCAAAAGAAGATGTTTGTGATGTAGTATGGGTCCTGTGTGTGATTGCGTGCGCAGTACATGTAGAGTGTATTTGCCAAAGGATGCCCAAACAGCATTGCCCAGCGAACACACCTTAGCAAATTATGAACAGAATAACGAGCATCACCACAAGCACCACGTTGCAAGCACGACTTTGAACATAAGCATGTGCACAGGAAAACACACACACACCACAGGTGCAGCAGTGGGTGAGGCTCCCTGTGACGCTGCTGTGCGTGCGGGTGGCCTTTGCCTGTCAGATGTCGTAGCTGCTGCTGCTGCTGTTGTGGAAGCGGGAGGTTGTGCAGGTGGGGGAGCTGGAGATGTGGACGAAGAGGGGGCGAAGGACACTGGGTTTGAGGGGAAAGTAGGCAGAATGTCGTCAATTTTCTGCGTGGTAGGTATGCCAAAATATTGTGCCACATCCAACAGAGAGGGTTGAGAGGGCAGCAGTTGTTGGAGAAGGGGCGAGGAAACGAGGGGAGGCAGTGGCAATGCATTGATGTGCACCGTACATCACACAGAGGTAGAATGTCCTTCAACATAATTAACTACACCGTATTTGTGCAAATGCTGCGCGTGCGTGTGTGCGTGTGTGTATGTGTGTGTGTGTGTGTGTGTGTGTTCACTCACTCAATTGTACAGAGGTCGACACAGAAAGCAAGCCAACGTACCAGAGGGATCGTCTTGGAGTGAGGCTGCAATGGCGGCCGCAAACTCAGCGTCCTCTATGCTCTGCTGCTGCTGTTCCTGCTGCTGCGGCTGAGTGCTAGTGTGGGCTTCAGGCTGTGCTGCATCTCCTAAGGGTACGGATGCAAGAGAGGCTTGCGGCATGCCATCAGAAGCGGTCTACAAAGCGAGACAGAGAGAGGAAGTGCGTGCCTGTGCGTGTGGCTATGCGTGCATGTTTGTGTGCGTGTATCTGCGTGTTTGTGTGCGTATGTGTGTATGTGCGTGCTTGTGTGTGCCTGCGTGTTGGTGTTTGTGTATGCGTGTGTGCGTATTTGCGCATACCCACATTTCTCCTCCCTCCCCCCCCACTTACCAAACCATACACAAATACATTTACATACGCACTCACCACTACCCAGACACCCACACGTACCGCTGGTTGCCCTTCTACATCCATGGCAGTTGGAGGGGCTGCTCGTTCCCTCACCACAATGGTATCTCCACTAGAAAGGGGCAGGCTGCTCAAAGGTGTGGCTGTGTGCTCGCCAGGGATCTGAGAGGAGACATGTTCAGAATAAGTGCACGCAAATTTTGACGCCTAGATCGTGTCAGCTGGTGAAGAGGAGTATGGCATGAAGAGCAGCAACCGCCATGCACTAAGAGGGGGAGGTTCAACGAGCCAAGCCAACTGAATCATACCTCCAGTAATTTGGGAGGGAAGCCGGCCAGTATCTCCTGTCGGTTTGGCAATACCCCTGTTTTGTCCGCAATGATGGCTAAGAACTCTGGCAAGAGCATGGATGTCTGGATGCCTGTATTCATGACACACACATGCGCTTGTTAGAGTGTGCATGAGCATGCCATGTGCAATACGATCTGACGTATTCGAGCAAGAGAGGAGTCTGAGCCAATTGTCGCTCATGAGTTTACTCATGCAACATGTAACATGTCCTCACCAGTCAACGTGGTCTGGCCCTGGGGACCTCTGCACCTCACAGACAAAGACATGGCGTCTTACTTGTTGGTTAAGGAGCCTGCGAGGCAAGAGAAGGTGAACTGCTCCATGCAGCACGCCCCAAGCAGCTGTGTCGCTGTGAAGTGCACAATGCAAGACTTACCGTCTTTGTACTGTAGCTTGTAACAGTATTGCCAAAATTAAGAGCTGTAGTGCTTTCCAGGCTGCGAATGGTCACAACAAAAATTCCAGACAGCTAAAGCAAGTGAGAAATGCACGAATGTAGTAATTAGATTAATAAGATTGATTAAAACAATCTGTCCCTCATGAATCTCACACAATCTTGCAATTCGTCCATCAAAGGGGGCACTCCTCTGCAAGCAAGAAGACAAGGTAACTTACAGCAATGTTACGCCTTTCGCTCACGAATGTGCATGTCCGCACACACATACACTAACACACACACACACACACACACACACACACACACACACACACACACACACACACACACACACACAAACACATACACACACACACGCACGCACGCACACGCACACATACACACGCATGCACGCACGCACACACGCACACACGCACACACACACACTCACACACATACACACACACACACACACACACACACACACACGCATGCGCGCGCACGCGCGGCACGTACACAGACGCACAAGGGAGAACGTACACAGACGCACAAGAGAGAACACGCTCACACTCATACACGCACATACATTCTTACTCGCAACCTCCCCCCCCTCTCCCCTTCCCCCACCTGACACACACGCATACACATAAACACTCATACACATGAACATACAAATACACATACACACACATACACATACACACACGCACACACGCACACACCCCCATACAATTGAAGCAGGAAGGGGCAGGACGTTTCTCAGGCACACTGGGAGCGCAGCAGCAGGAAGACAGGTCAGCACTCCTGCATCCTCCGGTGCGTCTACACTCTACACCCATTGTGAAACACACATGTAGTGCTGAGCTGACATGTCTACACTCAACACTCATGTGTAAAGCACATCGTGCACCCTCATTCAATTATTCTAGTTTACTTTTTCAACCCTGTGAAAATGCACTGTACGTGCGTACTAAGACGGAGCTTCCTTCTGTGTGACTGCGCACACTCTGTGCAGTGAACCTCAGCACAGCATCAGCCACCTTGCCTCAGCTTACTCTACACATTCACACACTATTCACACATCCACACTTGCTCTACACATTCACACACTATTCACACATTCACACTTACTCTACACATTCACACACTTACTCTACACATTATTCACACATTCACGCTTACTCTACACATTCACACATTTTTTCAAGAATGATCAGAGCCTCAGCTTACTCTACACATTCACACATTTATTCAAGAATGATCAGAGCCTCAGCTTACTCGACACATTCACACATTTATTCAAGAATGATCAGAGCCTCAGCTTACTCTACACATTCACACATTTATTCAAGAATGATCAGAGCCCGTGGCAATTGCTGCTTCCCATCTGTCTACAGCCCTCTCAGGCAGTCTCTTCCCAAAGGGTGCTCAGGCCCGTGCAAACCGAAGACGTTGACACTCTGCTATTAGACGCTATCGATGCAAATGTATGGCTTTGACCAAAGGGTGCTCAAGCCCGCGCTAAGACGTTGACACTCTGCTATTAGACGCTATCAATGCAAATGTATGGCTTTGACCAAAGGGTGCTCAAGTCTGCGCTAAGACGTTGACACACTGCTATTCGACGCTATCGATGCAAATGTATGGCTTTGAACGTTAACTGACTCGTTCACACTATTGTGTGGTGCTACGCTGACATGATCAAGCCATTGTGTGTTGCTGTGCCAGCACGTTCAAGCTGTCGTGTGGTGCTGTGCCAGCATGATCAAGCTGTCGTGTGGTGCTGTGCCAGCATGATCAAGCTGTCGTGTGGTGCTGTGCCAGCATGTTCAAGCTGTCGTGTGGTGCTGTGCCAGCATGTTCAAGCTGTCGTGTGGTGCTGTGCCAGCATGTTCAAGCTGTTGTGTGGTGCTGTGCCAGCACGTTCAAGCTGTCGTGTGGTGCTGTGCCAGCATGTTCAAGCTGTTGCGTGGTGCTGTGCCAGCACGTTCAAGCTGTCGTGTGGTGCTGTGCCAGCATGTTCAAGCTGTTGCGTGGTGCTGTGCCAGCATGTTCAAGCTGTCGTGTGGTGCTGTGCCAGCATGTTCAAGCTTTCATGTGGGGCAATGAGTGCCAAAATGTTTGAACTTTCATATGGTGCTGCGTGCTGCACTAACATGCTCAAGCTTTCATGTGGGGCAATGAGTGCCAGCATGTTTGAGCTTTCATATGATGCTGCGTGCTGCACTAACATGCTCAAGCTTTCATGTGGATGCTGCAGGAGCTGTCAAAACTTTGATGTGGCACTCAAGTGCTCAAAAGCTTTTCACTTGTGTTGCAGGGCGTCCCACCGTGGTGCTCACACGCGAGCACGGCAAGAATGACAAAATGATGCAGGAGTTGTCAAAACGCGACATTCCGTGCATCGAGCTGCCCCTGATTGAGCATGCCAGTGGTCCGGACAGGTGTTGTGTGCCTGCCAAGTAGCGTGGTCTTAGTTTTGGTAGTGGTGCAGGATTGTCGGTGGTCTGGACAGGTGTGTGCTGCAGTGCTGTTGTGTGCCTGCCAAGTAGTGTGGTCTTATTTTTGGTAACCGTGGAGGGAAATAGCTTGTGGTTGAGAATTTACAAGATCCATGTGGAGATCAGACGGTTAGTGTGTCGGTGGTCCGAACAGGCGCGTGCTGCAGTGCTGTTGTGTGCCTGTCAAGTAGTGTGGTGTTGGTGTTGGTAGTGGTGCAGGACTGTCGGTGGTCCGGACAGGGGCGTGCTGTTGTGCTGTTGTGTGCTTGTCAAGTAGTGTGGTGTTGGTTTTGGTAGTGGTGTAGGTAAGCGCAAATCTCCATAAGCAGGTAGATCTTGTTGTCAAGCAAAGGGGGATGCTTCTGTGTGAGCGTTCTGGAGGAACAAGGCGCAAGTGTTCAATGTAGATAGCATAAAGCTTAAACTACTCTTGTGCTTCTATGCCAAAAGGGCCTGGCATGTGCAAATAATGCAAAAACACAGGCCATGCATCTGGCCAGTGCATATGCTGTCGCGCCCTTTTCGTCCGTTCACTAACACACTCCACCAACTCAGCAAGCAAGTACTTTTTCTGGAGAGGCTCTAACCGTGCGTTTGCACGCGCGAACGTCAGAATCAAGCCCACAGTACGAAACACACATTGCACACATGCACACACGCTGCACGCAGGCCGCAACTCCCGGAGGCCATTCGCGGTGGCTCATTTGATTGGATCACCATCACATCCCCAGAGGCAGCTACGGTGCTGATCGAGGCGTGGCAACAGGCCGGCAGGCCTAAGGTGGGTGCTGCGTTGCGTGCCTGTTGCGTGCCTGTTCCTTTCCATCGCTTGTGTGTGTGTGTGTGTGTGTGTGTGTGTGTGTGTGTGTGTGTGTGTGTGTGTGTGTGTGTGTGTGTGCTACTTGCGTTCTGCAATTTGCCTGTGTTATGGTAACCCCACACACGTTGTTTGCTTGCTTTACGCAAGTGTGTGTTTGTTTTTTACAATCCGTGTGTTGCCCTGGCTTCAGAATGCCCTCGCGCACACACACACATTGCTTACCTCTGTCTGTTTAATCATCATACACATTGCATACACACGCTGCACTCACATTGTGTGCCACGCCTTTTGACGCAGGCCAAGCATGCGCACACACAAACACAAACACGCACACACACAAACACACACACGCACACGCACACGCACACACACACACGCACACGCACACATACACACACAGGTGCGTTTGGCTGCAGTGGGTGGGGGCACGGGAGAGGTGCTGATACAGGCAGGCCTCATGCCTGACTTTGTGCCCACCGTAGCGTTAGGCAAACACATGGGGAAAGAACTACCCCACGTGCAAGGTGAGCACACACTGTGTTTAATGACATACCATCAGGGTTGGCCGGAACCATATATAAACGGGGTACATTCGGTATTCTTGGCAGGAAAATGACCAAATATGCGGCTATGTACGGTGCATGTAAACGGTTCTGGCCAACCCTGCATACCATATTTAGCATTGTGTGTATAATGGTATGCAGCATACATGTGTGCATATCCCTAGAGAGTTTTGACAAAAGGTGAGCACACACTGTGTTTAATGACATACCATGAATAGCGTTGTGTGTGTAATGAGTGACATTGTGAGTCCTTATTAATGGCACGCAATACATGTGTGCATATCCCTAGAGAGTTTTGACGAAAGGTGAGCACGCTCTTGTGTGTAGTCAGCAAGAGAAGGGGGTGAGCTGCCCCACGTGCAAGGCGAGCATGCGTTCATTACACATTATTACACAAAGTATATCCTGAAGTGCTAACATTAAGTTAAAAACAGTAGGATTATGTTTCATGTTGTTCTTGAATTATGTTTCATGTTGAATATCTCGGGAGCTTGGTCTGTATCTGCTTTGTCGGTTTCAGGGTAACAGTCACGCCCTAAAATGCATTTATATATGCATTTGTTCGCCTGTGTCCAGGTGTGACGTGATGCACTATAGCCTTGCAAGCTCCTGCGTACAGTAAAAAGCGTACCATACCGTGCACCGTACAGTGCAGTGCACAGGCCTGGACGTGATGCACTGTAGCCTTTGTCACTCCAAGCACCTGCTCATTTTTTTGTGCCTGCAGCTAGTAAGAGTTTAAGAAAGCCCTTATTCGTTTGTAGGGTGCACGCACCGTATATACACTGCGTGCCCTGCTTTCGAACTGCCGTGCCAAGATGTATATAAAGCCTTTTCCCTTAAAGCAGTTTCAAGGGGGGTCAAGCGTATCCTGGATCTCAGGATGCCCTCCGTAAGCAGGTGGCACGGACTGTGTGCTGTATTCGGATTTTTACAATGCAACTGCCACTTTTCAGATCATGTGCGCTTAATAGCTACTGTGTATATGTGTGTTGTGTATATGTGTGTTGTGTATATGTGTGTAAATCAGCACCCTATGCCTTCAACATGCTTTGCAGGTGGTACGGATGGCGTACTGTACCCTGCTTCCTGCAAAGCAAGCACCGCCCTGCATGTGTTTGAGTCGAGAAAAATGTCCTTTTTTTGCAGGAGGCTCGGATTACGTGCTGTACCCTGCTTCCTGCAAAGCAAGCACTGACCTGCATGTGTTTGAGTCGAGAAGAATGCTTTTTTTTTGCAGGAGGCACAGATTACGTGCTGTACCCTGCTTCATGCAAAGCAAGCACTGGCCTGCATGTGTTTGAGTCAAAAAGAATGCCCTTTATTTGCAGGTGGCACAGATCGTGTGCTGTACCCTGCTTCGTGCAAGGCCAGCACTGATCTGCAGGACAGCCTAGCTGCTAGTGGCTTCCAAGTGCATCGAATGGACACGTACGACACGGTGAGTGTGTGTGTGTGCGTGTGCGTGTGCGTGCATGTGTGTGTGTCTCACTTTGTTTGACAGGTCTTGTGATTATTCTTTCATTGTATTAGGGGAAGGCTTAATGGATCATAGGGGAAGGCTTGATGGATACGTGTATTTATTAGTGACATGAACAAGTGTAGCACAGAGACTCTCCGTCAGTGAGTGTGTGTGCGGTCTTGTTTGTGTGGTGTTGTTTTGCAAATGGTGGCAAATTCTTGCACGGTATCAAGATACAAGTTCTTATTTTTATTGAACGCGTTTGACAGACACCTACAGCAGAGTGAGTAGTAATGACATTAAATCACAGCAGAGTGAGTACATAGCCTCAGTAGCAGTAATTTTAATTACAATATAATGAGTACATAGCTTCAGTAAGTATTAAATCACAGCAGAGTGAGTACACAAACTCAGTAGCAGTGAACTAAATCACTGCAGAGTGAGTACACAGCCTGAGTAGCAGTGATCTTAAAATCACAGCAGAGTGAGTGCACAGCCTGAGCAGCAGTGATCTTAAAATCACAGCAGAGTGAGTACACAGCCTGAGTAGCAGTGATCTTAAAATCACAGCAGAGTGAGTGCACAGCCTGAATAACAGTGACCTAAATTACAGCAGAGTGAGTGCACAAGCTCAACAACAGTGACTCTTGAATCACAGCAGGGAAAGGCTTAGTAAACCTAGTATGACACGGAAAGCACATGGATGGCCTTGTCAAAAAAGATCAGAAATAATTGCGGTATAAATTACTCTCCACAATAAATAAGGAAAAGAAGCCACTTTGGCACCCAAAAAGACAAAACGCTACGAACAAGGTGTGGTGTTTCTCCAGAGGGGGTCAACGGAGCAAATGTCCTGAAATGTGACTTTTTTTTATGCAAATCATGTTTGAATGATATAACTAGATGGTTCATGAAGTTTGGGGCCACCAGGAAGTTTAGGACCAACCCAGTGGTCGGAACAGAAATCCAGTTCAAAAATTTGGCACTAAGTTTCTACATTACAGGCCACCACGCCCCAACCAGTGCCTCTTTTCATCCCAAAACAAGACAGGAGGACTTCCTTTATGATACCATATCATCCTGGGTTTTGAAAAGCAGATCTGGTGAAGGTTGGTTTTCCACCTTTTTGGCACCACTTTTGTTTTAATTTTTTTTAAGGGAAATGGGCCAAAATGGAGTTTCTGACCAACTACTGGGTTGTTTCACTCCATTTTTGTTGCAATGATATTTATTTATCAAAAGAACACCATTTATTTAAAAATGACCCAGATTGGTGCAGTAGGTGGTGAGTTCTGGCGGATTGGCAGTGAAATGTTGGGTTCACGCCGCGGGCAATTAGGCATGTGTGATCTAGCTGGCAACATGTAAGCTCAGGTGCTATTAGCAGCCCAGAGCACCTCTGGGTACTGAGCTTAATTGCTGCCAGCTGGGGCGCCCATACTCAATTCACATTTTAAAAGTACGCCTTTTTCAGGCCTTTGTCGACCCCCTCTGGTGTTTCTCGCGCATCTAGGGCGTATTAACTGCACAATAAATGCATCGAATCAAGTATCAATTCTGCATAATCACTGGATCTGCTTTAAATGTGTCATAACATTCAATCGGCGTGACTTTAATGCCATGCAGCGTGGCGTCTCTAGCGCACCAGCAGGGCTGCTAAGCCAGGCCTTGGAGGCCCAGATCGTGACTTTTGGCTCGCCCTCAGCTGTCAAGGCTTGGGTCGTCCTTGCAGGGCTTCAGAGGGCGGCAGAAAAGGTGTGTGGTGTTTTGATTTGACGGACGGGTGGGGTGGTGCGTGGCACTCTATGGTGTGTGGCACCCTATGGTGCAGTGTCTATGGTGCGTGGCACTCTATGGTGGAGGGGAAATCTCTGAGTATATGGTGTTGTGTAAACCTATATGTACAGCCCTGAATTAGGGGTGTATGTATGTAAGGTGCGTATATTTGCACAGTTCTGACTACCCCTGAAAAGCAGCGTAGCAATTTTAATTGAGAATTTCAAATGGGTTGCGACACTCCCGAGGGGGGCAAAACATTTTAGCATTTGACCTACAGCCTTTTTGTTCACTGATGTTGTAAGTAACCCAGTTCTGTGTCGCCTGTGCATAGCATAGCCACCTGACACTGTCTATTGCGATCACAGATAGACGAAGGGGGAGGTGCCTTCTATGGCCCCAAAATCGACCTCAAACATTTGCAATACGTGGTGATATACCGCCCGTACAGTAGTATTTACATTCACTGAATGTGCAGTCCTGACTGACCCTGAAAAGTAGCCTAAGTATCGAGAAAGCGTGAGTCTGGAAGAACCCTTGAAACGTTCCTTTCACCACGTAAGTGCCCTTCCACCTGCCGTTCTTCCCAGACTCGTGCTTTCCTAGCACCAAGCTCTGTTAGGCTTGACCAGATCCGCGATTTGGGCCTAGGAATCAGCCAATGAGCTACCAAACCGCTCAGCAATAGACAGACACAATGCTTTCTCCTGCCAAACGATGCCTGCATTCAACTCCTCCAAACAGATGCACACTTGCTCTGTCATGCACATGCCTGTGCAGCGTGGCCTGTGCAGTGTATAAGCATGTGCAGTGTGGGCCTGTGCTGTGTATAAGCATGTGCAGTGTGGGCCTGTGCAGTGTATAAGCATGTGCAGTGTGGGCCTGCGCAGTGTGGGCCTGTGCAGTGTATAAGTACCTATATGGAGTGTATAAGCCTGTGCAGTTTGAGCCTGTGCAGCGTACACGCATGTGCAAGTGTGAGCCTTATTAAAATTATATGCAATTTGCCTGTGCAGCTTGAGCTGAAGCACGTCCGTTTAAATCTACCTATGTGGTATGTGGTGAAGGATCTACGGTGCTCGGTATTGAACTGGCTCCTTTACGTTCACTACAGCAGGGAGTGTCCTTCATTGTCTGCGTAGTTGTTTCACACAGGGACGCTCTTTGCCATACGTTCACTTGTTTCCTGAGCAGCAACTTGAGTTAGGGAATTCAGCGTGGCTTTTGTTGTGACCGGTTCTTTTGATAATTAAGATAACTAAAAATCAGATGTCGGTGCTTGTGCACCCAACCAACCCCCCTACACCCCGAGACCCGCCTACCTTCAGGCTTAACCCAAATAACAAGTGGGGAAGTGTCGCTAGCGATGCTGAAAAGTTGGCAAAGCCCATTACGTGCGCAACGCTTGCGTGCATATGCATGTGTGTGTTTGTGTGTGTGTGTGTCTGTGTGTGTATGCGTCCACGTGCATGTGTGTATCTGTGTGTATTTGTGCGTGTTTGTGTATGTGTGTATGTCTGTGTGTGTTTGTGCGTTTTTGTGTATGTGTGTGCGTGTGTGTGTGTGCACGTGTGTGCGTGTGTGTTTGTGTGCACGTGTGCGTTTGTTTGTGTGCGCATGTGTGTGCCTTGATGCCCCAGAGATGCTGCAGTGTGCAGTGTGCGTTTCGCTGTACTGGAACAGGCTTTGCTGAAGCAGGCGTGAAGATGTGCTGCATTTGTCAAGGGTCCCGACCAAGCAAAACTCCACGCGTCATCAGCTTTTCATTACATACCCATCAAAGTTAGCATTAATAAAATTTGAGCTCAGAAACTAATGCTTACATATGGTCAAACGTGAAGTTTGCGCCGGAACTCACCTGGGCCCCTGACACAGCAGACGCAGCCAGGATTGTGTGCTGATGGACACTGCACCAGCAGGAAGTGGTCTGGGAGCCTGGCTGAGGAATCCTGGGCAGCTTCCTGCAGCTGCCAAACGTAAAATGTTGCTGTTAAATTCAACACACTGCACCCCAGGGCCTACAAACTTGTCTGTCCAGTACGAGTTTTTGTTAGGAGCCTATGTCAAGCTTCAGCTTGGGAGGTGCCCTGCGTGGGCCTGGTCAGAGCAGCGGTCCTTAAGTGGTCCCAATTCCCTTTTTCGCAAGAATCAGGCCCACCGCTCCACCCCCTACCCCCCCCCAT
>Ga0307952_1001083_pt1 | contig 14185 bp, 13 predicted proteins | sample OrgLakmetagen376_FD_201821 | JGI IMG/M metagenome (GOLD analysis project Ga0307952, IMG submission 201821) | Saline water microbial communities from Organic Lake, Antarctica - #376 | ecosystem: Environmental > Aquatic > Non-marine Saline and Alkaline > Saline | place: Antarctica: Organic Lake...
TAAGCGGATTATTCTGGAAACAACCGGATTGGCAGACCCCGCTCCCATACTCTCGACACTTGTAGCGGAACCCATCTTAAACAAACATCTGCGTCACGGCGCCAGCGTGGGCTTGGTAGACGCAATCAACGCAGAAAGCAGCCATAAATCTTATCCCGTATGGACTGACCAGGTGGCTGCCGCAGATCGAATTCTGATATCAAAATCTGACATTGCATCTGAGGATCAGTTAGCTAGAGCGCGCGCAATAATCGGTAGTATAAATCCCGCAGCCCAAATCTTGGATCCGAAGGAAGTTCTGTATGCCCTCAACGATCTTTTTCTCGATGCAGGTGCAACTCAGGGCTGGAAAGCAACAGGTGTGCGGGAATGGCTTGGCCTGACGTTACCGACCACGCCTTACCGGAAGCATTTGGATAGCATCGTATCTTTCAGACTTAAACTGGAGGGCCGTATTGACTGGACGTGCCTTGGCATTTGGCTTTCCATGTTACTTGATCAGCGCGGCCAGAACATTTTAAGGGTGAAAGGGGTCTTGCATACTGACAGTAGCCCTTACCCCGTGATTCTCCATGGCGTTCAACATGCCGTTTACCCGCCCGAGCATATTTCACACTGGCCAGAAGACGACACAACGTCTTACCTCGTTTTTATCACCAGAGAGATTTCAGCCGCTGCCATGCGCGACTCCCTGCAGGCATTTTTAGAAAATTTAAGTGACCTCGATGCTCCAAAAATTTCATACTCCTGACGCGTTGAGCTCGTGCATTATTTTTTAGATTTCTTTGCGGAAATTACTCGAAAGCGCCCTCATAGTGGATGAAACGCCTCCACACGGGCATACCCGGTAAAAGGCTTAGTATTATTTTAATCAGTCGTTCGTTTCACGCTCATCACAAAAGGATACATATTATGGCCGTACAAGATCCATTTCATCTCGCCATACAAGTTCGGGATATAGACGAAGCTCGCCGATTCTATGGCGATTTTTTAGGCTGCCCCGAAGGCCGCTCATCCGACAGCTGGGTCGACTTCGACCTGTACGGTCATCAGTTTGTTTGTCATCTCAACCCTGCATTAAAAGAGAAATCCGCAAGCAGTCATACAAACCCCGTAGACGGCCACGGCGTGCCCGTTCCGCACTTCGGGGTCGTTCTTGAAATGGACGCCTGGAACAACCTGTCTGCAAAACTGCGTGAGCACGGGGTGGCTTTCGAAATTGAGCCCTACGTACGCTTCAAGGGTGAGCCGGGGGAGCAAGCCACCATGTTTTTTTACGATCCGTCTGGCAACGCTCTGGAGTTCAAAGCTTTCAAAGATCGTGAAGCCCAGCTGTTCCGGAAAAACTGAGTTTCTACCAACGCCGGAGGCACCGGGGTTACACCGGAACTCAAAGAACTTTTAAGCCCCGCTGGTCGGGGCTTTTTTCTGCCTGTAGTTTGTAGATATGTCAGAGATTATTGCCAGCGCGAAACTACGCTACTGACTCACTGCCCAACAGTACGGCCACCTCGTTCTGCAACACACCTCGGGCGAAACCATCGCCGGCGCCAGCGGCGCACCCACATTTAAACCTACACGACTTAAAATTCCGCGGCGAAACGGCCGCACCATGGCCTTGTGTTCGCCTCGAACTTCTTCCACCCGGCTAAAAAACGAGCCCCACAGGTTGGTCAGCGCCATGGGAATAACCGGAACAACCAGGCCGTCTTTATCCGCACCCGCTAGCACTTTCATTACGCCGCCTTTGAATGGCTGTAACTCGCCGTCACGGGTGATGGCGCCTTCCGGGAAAATAGCCAGAATTCCACCCTCCTGGAGCACCACCGAAGCTGCGGTGAAAGCGGCCTCGTAGGCCAACGGGTCGTCTTTTTGCGGGGCGATGGGGATGGCTCTGGCCATCTTGAACAACCACCCCAGCACTGGCACTTTGAATATACGATAATCCATGATGAAACGAATTGGCCGCGGGCTGGCCGCCATAAGCAGAACCGCATCAACAAAACTGACGTGATTACACACCAGCAGAGCAGCGCCCTCGGTGGGAATGTACTGGTCGCTCCGAACCTTAAACCGGTACACCAAGCGCGACGCTACTTAGGCTACGAAACGCAGCAGGTACTCTGGCACCAGCATAAAGATGTAGAACGCCACCACCGCGTTAGCCAGGCCAACAAACAGGAAAATCTGCGGAATGCTGAAGCCTGCACCCAGCAACAGTCCGGCGGCCAGGGAGCTGGCAATCATGAACAAGGCGTTCAAAATGTTGTTGGCCGCAATGATGCGCGCGCGATGGCACCAGACCAATTTCTACATGGCGCCGGCTCAGCACTTCGCACAGCAGCGAACCGGTGGCAATGCCGATGGAAAACACCACCAGCAACAGCGAGGCCACTTGCTCGTCGCCGTGCAATACGTCTTTGGCAAAAGCGGGAAACAGGCTTAGAAAGGCTGCGCCAAAAACCACATCCAACTGATGCCCAGCATTGAGCGAAACACCACCGGCTGCTGGTGAGCCAACTTCAGATTGCGCCAGGTTTCCGTTAGCGGATTCCAGTTCATCTTTAGGGCTGGGTCCAGCGCCGGTGATGCCGGAATAAACTGTGCGGCCAGTCGCCCAAACAAGGCCAGTACAATGCAGGTTACCCCTACTACCGGCGCTCCTATCTCAGGCAGTGCGATCAACAAGCCCCCGGCTACGTTACCGAGCAAAATCGCCACAAAAGTGCCCATTTCGACCATGCCATTGCCCCCGGTGAGCTCGCGCTCATGCAGGTGCTGCGGTAGGTACGCGAACTTTACCGGGCCAAACACCGCCGACTGCGTTCCCATAAAGAACACGCAGGCCAGCAGCAGCGGCATGTTCTGGCTGAAAAAGCCCCAGGCCGCCAGCGCCATTATCGCCAGTTCAGTCCATTTCAGCGTGGTAATCATGGTGCGGCGATCAAGCTTATCGGCAAGCTGGCCACTGGTGGCAGAGAACAACAGAAACGGCAGAATAAACAACGCGCCACTCACCAGCCCTGCTTTGTCTGCGGGCAACCATTGCAGCTGCACCTGGTAGGTGACCAGCACGGTGAAGGCGAACTTGAACAGGTTGTCGTTGGCCGCACCCAGGAACTGGGTCCAGAAAAAAAGCGCGAAACGGCGCTAAGTCATTAAATCGAATTGGCCGCTTTGGCCAGGCGTTGCTGGCTTATCAGGCGTGTTGAAGTGGCTCATCCATTAACCTCGTTCAAGGGGCGCGTGCGGCGGGGTTGCTAACGGTGAGGAGTATCGCGGCATTAACTATTATTCGCAGATCAAACTCTGTCAGAGTGAGAGCGGCAACACCGTTATAGGGCATAACGAAGCTGGCGAAAACGCCGCGGGTTGAGTGACCGCCGGAGTGGTTCGGGTGAATTGAGGCCGGGAAGCCGCCCAAAGTCGTTCCCGGAGTGTCATCAGCTTCGCGGTTGGCATGCTCGCGTCTTAACTGGCATTCGGTTGGGCTGCTACTATGCCCGCCCCCTGACGTATTTGTGCCCAGTAGTCGGCCGGCGCTGGCTGGAAAGCTGCACGTAGAATCTCGCCGATACTGATTGCTGGACTAACAACCTGCAAGCTTTCCACGCCCGGTAGGTATTCCCTGCTCCAACTCAGGCCTGCAATTTTGCGGTCAATCATCGATTCCACTTCCGCTTCGGAGTAGCCGATGCTGGCCAGAACGCTGCGGGTTGAGTAACCGAATTGCTCTGCCGGCGTAAAGGCTCGGGTAGATGCATCTGTCGGGCGAATCGAACAGTGGTCAATCTGCGTAATACAGTGGCCGCTGGGGTGGTTAGTGTAGGTTGAGAATGAGAAGCTGCCCAAAGTCGTTCCCGGAGTGCCATCGGCTTCGCGGTTGTACTGTTCGCGCAGGTCTTCAATTGCATTCGGTTGGGCTGCCGCTATGCCCGCTTCCTGCAGTATTTCTGCCCAGTAATTGGCCGGCGCTGTCTCGAAAGCTGCGCGCAAAAACTCGCCGATACTGGCTGCTGAACGAATACCCTGCAAGCCTTCCACGCCTTCGAGCCTATCAAGCTCAGAATGCTTTGAATCCAGAAAAACCCAGCCATCACTGGTTTTATAAAAGTGCGACAATTCGTGGTGGCCCATTGCCTCCCGTCCAGATGGCTCATTGAAGGGCGCGCGGCCCTTGTAGTCAAAGGCAAACGGAATTTGGGCAATGTTGGTCACCGCGGCCAGCGAGGTGCGTGCGCGGGTGGCCTGGCCGGTTTTCAGCTTGTGATAGAGAGAAACCGCCATGCCCAGGCCCGCAGCAAAACCACAGTTTACGTCGAGGGTGCCAAGGTGCGCGTGCTCTTCCGGGGTAGCCGGGCCACCGAAGCGGCTCATGATGCCACTGTTGGCCTGAATAATATCGTCGTAACCGATGTAGTCAGTCTTGGGCCCGTGCAGAGGACCACCAAGGCAATCAAGGCGACAGAATAGAACCCCGGGATTCAAGGCCTGCAGGCTGTCGTTGTCCAACCCCAAAGGCTTCATCTGGCGATCGGGCGCGTTGATGACAACCATATCCACCGAGCGAACCAGGCGGTTAAACGCCTCGCGACCTTCAGCTGTGGTTATATCCATCAGAGCGCTTTGCTTATTAACGTTGGTCTGGAAGGTAAACAATACGCCAATTAAGGGATCGTACATCGGCTTAACCGTATCCAGCTTGATCACTTCGGCACCAAAGCGGCTTAAAAATGCGGTTGAATGCGGCCCAGCAATCACGTTGGTAAGATCCAAAATACGCAGACCTTCAAGCCAGCCTTTACCGCTGACCGGCTGAATAGCCTGACCGGTAGGCCGGGTAACAGTTTCCTGCGCGGCCACAGCAGACATCTCGGCCAGCGCCTCATCAAACGAAACCTGTTTGCGAGGCCGTGGCGCCAGCATGTCCGCAGCGAACTCCTCCAGCCAAGCAATCGGTCCGGGCTGCTTCATCAGGCCATATTCAGAATCGTTGACCTCAACAATCAGGCCAGCAGCGTTGGTGTGTTCGTCGTTCACCCACTCCTGGGTGGTGCGGTGCGGTGCTCCAGGGATCTGGCCTTCGCCAAATAACACACCCCACTCTGTGGATGTCTTGGTCAGGAACGCTTTTTTCATCTTCTCAGAGATAATATCCGCCCATTTTTTAGGCAGCGGATAAACGCCAATAGAGGTCTCGTCTTCCCAATCGGCAACGGGCGCATGCAAATCTTCAACTTCCGGCAGCCCAGCGGCCTTAAGCTCATCAAAAACACCTAAAAGTTTCAGCGCACGCTTGGCGTGATTGCGATGCGACGGACAAACGCAATAGAACATGCGGCCATCAGCGCATTCATAGGTGCGATAGAACGGATCAAGGTACTCCTGGAGCTCTTCGTAACTCAGGTCAAACGTGATGTTGTTTGCCTTGCGATGTTCTATTTCATCTTCCCGCATGGTTTTGTAGCGGCTGGGCAGGCCGTCAATCACATAGGAGTTGTAAGACAGCCCTTCCATCAGGGCAGCGGCAATAGGTACTTCAACGTGGTCACCGCGGCCGGTTTTTTCCCGCTCGAGTAACGCAAGTACGGCCGAGCTTGAAGCCAGTGAAATGGCATAAGCAGAGCCCAGCGGCAGCGGAGAAAAGCTAGGGTTCACGCCCATCAGCACTCGGTTAAAGCCCATGTCGGTGAAGGCACCGCAGGTGGCGGCGACCACCGCTTCAGTCGCTTTCCATTCCCGGCGCAACTCATCGTTGCTGGCAAAACCCGGCACGGACAGAGTAATCAGTTCGGGGCGATTGGCGCGCAGTTCTGCGAAATCCACGCCCAGCTCTTTCATGACGCCCGGGCGAAAGCTTTCAATAACAATATCGGCTTGTTCGATCAGCTCTTTGGCCTGAGCCAGCCCGGATGCGCTTTTTAGATCGATCTTCAGACAGCTTTTGTTACGGTTCAGCACAGCGTTAGCTGGGTGCTTCCATTGAGGCCCGCCAGGTGGATCAATGTGCACCACGGTGGCACCGAAGTCTGCCAGCACCATGGCTACAGCCGGGCCCGCAATCTGCTGGGTAAAATCAACAACGCGCACGCCTTCTAACGGCAGGCGGTTCTTTATTTTCATTGGTCTCTATCCTTTTCGCTAGGTTTCAGTGACCGTCATATTAGGTGCACAAGCGATGTTGAAACCAACGAAAAAAAAGAGTCCTGAGACCCCAATTTATTTATAGGTATTTCTTGGTAATCGCTGCTTTTAGCGCGCGAGCCATAAAAAAAACAAGGCCTCAGGGGCGGTTTTTATTGATTTCAATCTACAACGAAATCTGCTGACAATAGCGCCACTTCAATTTAGGGTGCCGAAATAGTGACCCCTTGGAACACAGCGATCAAAAGTAATAAGAAGACCCCATAAGGGGTAGCATGGGGTTGGGATGTGTTTGCCATGATCGGCCTGATCCTGGCTTATTTCGGTTATCGCAAAGGTGCAAATATGGTTACTCAAGTTATTCTGCCGCGCATTCTACAAATTGGCGAAGGCGCCTCACAGCAACTACCCCAGGTGCTCGCGAGCCTGGGTTGCAGTCGCCCGTTAATCATCACCGACAAAATGATGGTTAAACTTGGTTACACCCAAACGATTCAGGATTGTCTGGCGACCAGCGAGCTGTCTGCCGACGTGTTCGATGACACCGTGCCGGAACCTACGGTTAGCTCAATACAGGCGGGCGTTGCCAAAGTACGCGACGGTGATTACGACAGTATTATCGCCCTTGGCGGCGGTAGCCCCATCGACAGCGCGAAGGCCATCAGTATTCTGGGCAAATTTGGCGGCGTAATGCGGGATTACAAGTTTCCGCGCATTGTTAACGAGTTGGGTTTACCCATCATTGCCATACCCACCACGGCCGGCACTGGTTCAGAAGTGACCAAAGTGACGATCATCACGGACGAGTCCAACGATGAAAAAATGCTGTGTGTGGGCGTTGGTTTTATGCCGTTAGCGGCTCTGGTTGATTTTAATCTGACCTTAAGCCTGCCCAAACGCACCACCGCCGACACCGGTATTGATGCCCTGACCCACGCGATGGAAGCCTACGTTAGCCAGAAGGCGAGCCTGTATACCGACGCCCAGGCCATTGCAGCAATGCGCTTAATCGGTCCGAATCTGCGCCGCGCGTTTCATGATGGCACCGACAAACAGGCTCGCGAGCAAGTCATGCTGGGATCCACTCTGGCCGGCATTGCCTTTTCCAACGCCTCGGTGGCTTTGGTACACGGCATGAGCCGGCCGATTGGCGCCGCTTTTCACGTGCCCCACGGATTGTCCAACGCCATGTTACTGCCTGCGGTTACCGAGTTTTCCATTCCGGCCGCTGCGGAACGTTACGCCGACTGCGCCCGTGCTATTGGCGTTGCTTCCGAGCAAGACAGCACCGATGTCGCCAACGATAAGTTGATGGCAGAGCTTTATGCCCTGAATGACGAGCTGGAAGTGCCGACTCCGGAAATGTTCGGTATCAGTCGCGACGAATTTTTCCGGCTGATGCCGACCATGGCAGAGCAAGCTTTGCAGTCGGGGTCCCCAGGCAATAACCCTCGTGTACCCAGCGCCGAGGAGATTATAGAACTCTACAAAAAACTCTGGTGAAGCCAGCCGTTCAGTTCTTTTTTCATAATACCCATTAAAGCACGTGCTGCGTGGACGCATTTTAAGAACACATCATGAGCACCATAGGACATTTGATTAACGGCCAGATTGTTAACGACGAAAACCGGGCTCAGCCTATTTTTAATCCTTCCACTGGTGACTCCACACGGCAGGTTGCACTGGCTTCAAAAGCCACGGTAGAAAAAGCGATCGCCGCTGCGGAAGCAGCTTACCCTGCATGGCGCGCGACCCCTCCCCTTAAGCGTGCCCGTGTCATGTTCCGCTTCAAGGAATTGCTTGAGCAGAACGCTGACCACATTGCCCAGTTAATCGGCGAAGAGCATGGCAAAATTCAACACGATGCGCTTGGCGAGCTGCAACGTGGGATCGAAAACGTAGAGTATGCCTGCGGTGCTCCCGAACTTTTGAAAGGCGAGCACAGCGTTAATGTTGGCCCCGGCATTGACGCCTGGAGCGAGTTCCAACCGCTGGGCGTGGTTGCGGGTATTACACCGTTTAACTTCCCGGCCATGGTTCCGCTGCGGATGTACCCCATGGCAATTGTTTGCGGTAACTGTTTTATCCTGAAGCCTTCAGAACGCGATCCTAGCTCCACGCTGTTCATTGCTCAACTGTTGCAGGAAGCAGGCTTGCCCGACGGCGTCATGAACGTGGTCAATGGCGATAAAGAAGCGGTGGATACACTGTTACGAGACCCTCGCGTTCAAGCGGTTAGCTTCGTGGGCTCAACCCCCATTGCCGAATACATTTACACCACCACCAGCGCTCACGGCAAGCGTTGCCAGGCTTTGGGCGGTGCCAAAAACCACGCCATAGTCATGCCCGATGCTGACATGGACAATACGGTGAACCAGCTGCTAGGCGCCGCATTTGGCTCTTCGGGTGAACGCTGCATGGCGCTGTCAGTTGCGGTTGCCGTGGGTGACGCTGCCGCTGATGCCTTGGTTGCCAAAATGGCCGAGGCCATGAAGGCGCTGAAAGTGGGTGCGTACAACGTACCCAGCAATGACTTTGGCCCCGTAATCACCGCTCAGCACCGCGACAAGATCGTGGGTTATATCGACAGCGCAGAGAAGCAGGGCGCACGCATTGTTGTAGATGGTCGTAACCAGGTCGTTAACGGCCACGAAAACGGCTTTTTCGTTGGTGGCACGCTCATTGATCGGGTCACTCCTGAGATGACAAGCTACCAGGAAGAAATTTTGGACCGGTGCTTCAGGTGGTGCGCGTTAAAACCATGCAGGAAGCCATGGATCTGATCAACGCTCACGAGTACGGTAACGGCACCTGCATCTTTACACGTGATGGCGAAGCGGCACGCTACTTCACCGACCATATCATGGTTGGCATGGTCGGCATTAACGTGCCCTTACCGGTACCCGTGGCGTATCACAGCTTTGGTGGCTGGAAGCGATCCCTGTTTGGCGATTTGCACGCCTACGGCCCAGATGGCGTGCGCTTCTACACGCGCCGCAAGGCGATCACGCAACGCTGGCCTTCCGCCGGAGTGCGCGAGGGCGCCGAATTCTCGATGCCAACGATGAAGTAAACGTACCGAGTGATCGCCTGTTTGTTGTAAGTTGATTCTTGGCGGTGTACTCACAAGGTGAGCCACCGCTTTTTCATGCCTGGCGAGATGCTGGCATTAAATCAAGAGACAAAACACAATGCGGCGCTCAACAACAAAAACAGAGTTGCGGACCATGAAAAAGAGACTTCCACCGTTAAATTGGTTGCGGACTTTCGAGGCAGCAGCACGCCATCTGAACCTGACCCAGGCTTCGGTTGAATTGAATTTGACCCAGGCCGCAACCAGTCAGCATATTAAGGGGCTTGAGTCCCAGCTCAGCTCGGCGCTGTTCCGGCGATTACCGCGGGGCTTGGAATTGACAGACGCCGGCAAGGCGTACTTGCCAGTGGTGCATGAATGCATAAGACGGCTTACCACAGCGACCAATGAAATCTTCGGTCAGGGCAAAACCCGGCTATTAACGGTTAAAGCCAACCTGGTGTTTTTTACCACTTGGATTGCACCTCGGTTTGCTAGTTTTTGCGCGCAGTATCCGGATGTGGGTGTGCGTTTCACCAGCAACATCTGGCTGGGCAGAGATAACAGTGCCCATGATTCTGATATAGAAATTCGCTACGGCAAGGGGTATTGGCCGGGCTTCGATGCCGATCGGCTGAGTTGGGACGAGCTATTTCCTGTCTGCAGTCCGCGTCTGGCGAGCACCCTTGGGTCGATCAACCAAGCAGACCTAGGTGCCTGCGAACGGCTGAGTAAACAGACGCTGCTGCACGTTATCGGTTACGAAGAAGGCTTGGGCCATTGGCTCGATCAGGCTGGTTTGTCTGACATCCGGTTTTCCCATGAAATTCAGTTTGATACCTTGATTTCTGCGCTAGAGGTGGCAAAACACGGGGGCGGCCTCGCCCTCGGCAGGACGAGTTTGGTCGAAGATATGCTCGAAAAGGGCCTGCTTGTGGCACCGTTTGCACAAAAAGTACCAACGGCCGAAGCCTTCTATCTCCTGCGTCCGTCTAATAAATACGTTCATCCACACGCTGAAATTTTTCGTGGCTGGTTAATAAAAGAGGCCAAACAAAAACATTAGTTCTGAAAAAAACCTATTTGACCAAACCCTGATCCCGCAAGCCGTTCAATGGTTCTGCTGCTGATTTGGCAGACAGGTTAATGCCAAATGACCACTGCTCCCAACTACAACGGCTGAAACCCCTCCACACGGGCATACCCGGTAAAGCGCTGGCCGCTCCAGGTGAGCGCGTAGTGCCCGGCCTGCGCCACCGACGTAGTCGCCGGCGGACGCAGCAGAGCAACGGCTTGGTGGCCGGGGTGCCTGACTGAATCATAAAGAACGCCAAACTCACCGACCTGATACAGCTCTTCAGCGATGACCTGCCCCGGCCGATAGTTGTCCGCATGGGCGTATTTGGGTTGGTTGCGCAGGTCCATCAACGGCTGGGCGAACTGGCCGGTGTAGCAGCGGGTCAGTGCAGTAACTTCGTTTCCCAGGCCAAAGCCTTGCCATACTTTTGCGGTGTGGTGGGTCCATTCGCGTAAAGCGGTTTCGACTGAATCGGCGGCGTAGTAGGCGCCGCGAGTCAGGGTATTAAAGCGGCCTATGGAGGGGTAGCAGAACGAGGCCATCACCGCGCCCCAGCCAGGGCCAGTGCGCAGATCCTGTTTGCTGACAAACCGCGACCAATTCACCAGGCGGTCGTTGGTGGCCGATTCCAGTTCCGATAGCAACAGCGAGTCTTCGCTGTCGAAGCAATCCAGCGGCGGGTATTTGCTGTGGATAACACGGTGGTGCTTCCAGTCTGGCGTGATCCTGCTCATTCGTTTGCTTATACTCACCCTATTGCCCTCAGCACTTAACCACGCATCGCGTCCAGGTTGCGGCGCACATAATAGAGTGCGTCCATTGAACCTTGGGCCAGCAGGTACTGACGTATAGATTGGCCGTTCAACCCCATCAACTCGATGGGCTTTTGAAACCAGTCGTAAGCCAGCTGTTCATGGTTGTGGGGGGTAATCAGCGCCAGAGCCTTGTGAATACCCAGCAGCAGGCTGATGCGCTCCATTATGTCCCGAGACAGGTCGACACTATCGCCCTGGTTTACCCGCCGCTGCCAGTCGGTCAAGGTGCGGCGGCGTATACCGCCCAATAACACACCAAGCTCATCCATGGTCAGTTGCCAGCACTCGCGCCTGTCAAATAGCCAGCGCAGGCCTGCGGCCCCATGGGCAGCTGTAAGCTTGTGTACCGCTTGCATGGGCGGCTGTGTCGCAACGGGCTGGTGGGCGTGGGCACTGGGCATAATGGTTTCCTTCCGGCATTCCGGGTTAAACAACCAAATAGCATGCAGTGCATGCTCGCCTACTTTGTAAACATTATAGAGTAAACATTACTAACGCGCAATTTTACTCAATTTTGATAATATGACGCAGATGCGCTCACTGTCGCCGCAAACACTCCCAGGTACGCTTGCTCGTCAGTTCCCGCCTGTCGCGTCTTAGCCGGTTTCCTCCAGATGCTGAATAGCCACCGGCGCGCAATCGGCTTTCTATATTGCCGATGCGGTCTGCATAGTTCTCACAGGTTTTTTGCTGGGCAATCTGGGCCGCATTGGATTGCGGGCCCTTTTGAGCCTTACCCTCAGACATTGCGCTGACCGAGTTCTGCGGCTTTTCAGGCTGAAGGCCCTGCAAACGGTCGCCACGGCGTCGGTTATTGTCAGCGATAGGAATCACAGTGGGCCTTCGGAAATCGATCGCCTGGCTGCCGGGAGTTTTGGGCTTGTCGGTGAAGTGGGTAACGCCGTTAGCGTCGGTCCAGCGGTAGTAATCGGCTTTTGCCGCGCCAGACAGGCTGACTAACACCACCATAGCAGTAATGAATATCGGGACGGGTCGCATCGTTCATTCCTTTGACGTTTGCGGTTCGGCACAGCAAATGGGCTATCACTAAAAATCAGAAGATAACATGCCAAATAAGTACTCGCACAAATTGTATCAGCGGCGGTGTTTTTCTAAAATCATGGGGTACGCTGTCTGGTTGCGCCCAAAATACCAGCCATTCATTTCGTTCTTAACAGGTGCGCTTATGAGTAGCCAACCCAAACAGTTGCAAAAACTGTTGCTGTTTCAACTGACAGACCATCGGCAGTTTGGCCTGGGCACTCTGAAAATTCGCGAAATCATGCCGTTCAGGCGTCTTAGTCGCCTGCCCCATAGCCATCACGCCATTGTTGGTACGGCCACCTTCCGTAACGCGGCGGTGCCGGTGATTGATATGGCCGCGGCGATTGGTTATCCGGCGCTAAGTGCGGAAGAGCGCGCCGAAGCCTCTATTATTGTGACCGATGTGCAGCGTCAGGAAATCGGTTTTATGGTGCGCAGTGTGCAACGCATCGTTGAAGCCGACTGGGAAAAGGTGTTACCACCGCCCCATGCCCTGGGTAAAAACGCGTTTATTACCGGGTTACTGACCCTTGATGGCGCTCTGGTACAGCTGCTGGACTTGGAATTACTGCTGGCTCGGGTGTACCCGGAGTCTTTGAACAGTCAGGACGTGCTGCTGAATGATATGGAAATAGAAACCCTGCGCAACATGTCGATTCTGCTGGTGGATGACTCACGGGTGGCGCGTAAACAACTGTGCGATGTGCTGGATCGCAAGAATATTGGCTATCAGGTAACCGAAAACGGCACGGCAGCGTTCGAGTATCTGCTGGATAGCAGCGCTCGCGGCAAACCGGTGGATATTCTGGTGATTCTGGTGAGTGACATCGAAATGCCAGGCCTGGACGGCTACGAACTGACGTTCAAGGTGCGCGACAGCAGCCAAGTGCGCCAGCCATATATTATTCTGCATACCTCACTGAACAGCAAAATGAGCCTGAGCTATGCCGAACAGGTCGGTGCTGACACCGCGCTAACCAAGTTCGACGCTGAGGAACTGATGCACGCAATGTTAATCGCAGCGAAAGGGCGCCAGCCGTAGGCCTGATGGCGCAGTTATTATTGCCAGCAGCGTAAAACAAAAAACCGGAGCCAGTTCATGGCGCTCCGGTTTTTTTATGCGTTTGCCGCGTCAGGATGCCGCGTCACGGTTTGAGCTTGAGGGTGGTGAGCGTACGCTCACGCACTTTTAACAGCAGCTCTTCGTCTTCTACCAGAGACTGACCGTAGGATGGCACCAAAACTTTCATGCGCGCCTGCCACTCCGGGGTTTTCATTTTCTCGGGGAAGCAGCGCTGCAATACGTCAAGCATGGCGTTTGCTGCCGTTGAGGCACCAGGCGAAGCTCCCAGTAGCGCAGCCAGCGTGCCGTCTTTGGCAGCGACGATTTCGGTGCCAAACTCCAGCTTGCCGCCGCCGTCTTTGGCTTTTTTAATGATCTTGGACTTGCTCACCGACAGCATGGGGCGCAAGTTTGACGAGCGCACCGAACTGATCAGGTCAAACACCGAACCCTGCTTCAGGAAGCGGGTGGTAAAACCGGCAAACGGGCCAAACAACATGGCCGGCTCGCCGTTAATAATGCGGGTATCCAGGTGTGGCACCGACATGGGCGGCGCACCAATCGGCGCTTTACCGTAAACCTTGGAATGATGCTGCTGCACCACTTCCGGCCGGTCACACACCAACCACTGGCCGCTCACCGGAAAACCGCCGTAACCTTCAGCTTCATCAATCCCTGATTTCTGCAACAGGGGCAGAGCGCCGCCGCCCGCACCCAGGAACACAAAGCCGGCTTCCAGCTTGGTCTGCTCACCGGTTTGCTGATTTTTTACCCTTATTTTCCAGCGCCCGTTATCGCGTTGGTCAATATAGTGCACCGGGCTGTTCAGCATTAGCTCGAAGCCCGGTTGGCTTTCCAGGTGCTTTACGATGCTGCGGGTCAGGGAACCAAAATCCACATCGGCGCCGTGCTTTATCCGGGTAGCGGCGACGCGCTGCATGGGGTCGCGGTGTTTAACGATCAGCGGC
>Ga0307952_1001090_pt1 | contig 14129 bp, 11 predicted proteins | sample OrgLakmetagen376_FD_201821 | JGI IMG/M metagenome (GOLD analysis project Ga0307952, IMG submission 201821) | Saline water microbial communities from Organic Lake, Antarctica - #376 | ecosystem: Environmental > Aquatic > Non-marine Saline and Alkaline > Saline | place: Antarctica: Organic Lake...
TTTACACCAATCCTTTTTTCCTGGTTTGATACTACCAAAGGGTTATTTGGGTGTCAAGACATTTTCTTACAAAATAAAAAAAAGATTGACAAGAATGTTAATGCGCTATATAAATAGGTATGATTAAATTTCATACAAAGAGGTAGCTATGGTAAAAGAAGCGTTGAAAAATTTGGACAAGAAATTGCTAAGGGTCAAGCTGGTAGAAGCGGGCTTCTCCCCTGGTGCGATTGACGTTGCATTTTCAAGGGGCGTTATCCCGAAAAATATGGTTCCGGCCATGGAGGAGTTTACGGCAATCTCAGCTAAGTTCTGGGGATTCCCTGAGGTTTACAACCTTAATGGCGAGCGAATATAAACAAAAGGAGGTAACAATGACCCTATCCTGCTCATGTGACTGGGACAACGACCAGGACCCCGGCAACTGGCATTATTGTCTTTACTATCTTGACAGCTATAAATTCAGGCCCCTGGAAACCAACCGCCGGGTTCGGTGTTGCAGCTGCCGGGCTCTGATTGATATTGGGGCATTGTGTGTCCGGCACCGGCGGCATAGATATCCGTGGGATGAGATTGAGTCACGCATCAAATGCCGCTGTGATCTGGAGGATGTTTTTTGCGATCCTCCGACAATCTCAATTGCCAATCACTATCAGTGTGAACGATGTGGGGAAATTTGGTTGAACCTTCAGTCCTTGGGGTTTGAATGTTTGAGTCCAAACGAAAACATGGCGGATGCCTTAGCGGAGTATCACGATCTGGCTGGATGGAAAAGGGATGTTGCAAATGGGTAAACGCCGCGCACACCGCCCCAAACTCGACAAACTCCGCACCCGCAAACCAGACTCGGACACAAGCTGCCCGGAACTTCGTGCATTTGAATAACAGGTCGGTGATACCAATATTATGCCCCGAGTGTAGGGTGGGGGGCCGATTGCTCCGGCTTTCGGACGCAGGGCTTGCCAGCAACAACAGCGCAAGTGTGTAGGGGCATTAAAATATTCTCCGCCGCCTGAATAGGTACGGGAGGCTCCGGGTCGGGAAGCTGGCTAACGGTTGCAATCAAGGAACCCCAAGCACCGATGGCGGAGAATAAAATAATAGAACGGATGGCAAAGGACCGCCACCGCTCATCATGAATATTATAAAACCTACAAGGAAGGAAAAAAGATTATGCCAAAATTTAAAAAGAAACCCGTTGAGATTGAAGCCAGGCAATATATAAACGATGAATCGTCTTATGATGTTTTGCATTGGATAAATGAAGGGCAGTACAAGAGAGGCCCGGAGGTTCCTTTTGCAACATGGATTAACGGGAAATTAACTATTCCAACGCTTGAGGGTGATCATGTCGCTAATATTGGAGATTGGATAATTAAGGGTGTTCAAGGTGAGTTTTATCCAATAAAAAATGATATTTTCGAGGCAACATACGAACCTGTTTTATAATAAGCCGTTGCAGTCGTGTTCGCTACGCTCAACGCTGAGCTTAATTATTACTTTTTTCTTGGAGGCTTCGATGAAAGGTTTAATGTACAGAACAGTGATGAGAATTGCCCACAAATTTAATTGGCACTATGCACCGCCTATTTACTTAGAAGGAGATACCCAACTTTGGTGTAAGTGGTGTGGGTTTAGGCAAACTATAAAACCGAAAAATAATAACGAAATTCTACAGAAGCAAAAAGACGCTCCGCAGATTTAGGACATTGGCTCTGGGCAAAGCCAGGCCAATAAATACTTGCACCGGATGAACCGGTGAATACATAGGATAGGATAATGATTGCAGCTTTGTTTGTAGAGACTGACGGAACTTACTTTAGCCTGCCGGGAATTGATCCATGGGATATAGACCGGGACGCACGATTATACCCAGGCCCTTATCCGGTGATCGCTCATCCACCATGTCAGCGTTGGGGCCGGTTTTGGCATGGCAGCACCAGAAAACCGCATCGGTATAAGATGGGCGATGACTGTGGATGTTTTGCGACAGCCCTCCATGCTGTTAGAATTTATGGCGGAGTACTGGAACACCCCAAAGACAGTCATGCGTGGGAGTGGTTTGGCCTCGAAAAGCCTCCCCATAATGGTGGATGGGTTGAATCTGATTCTGTAGGCGGTTTTACCTGTTGTGTCTACCAGGGGCATTATGGCCATTTCGCAGGAAAAGCCACTTGGCTATACGCAAATGGTGTTGACTTTCCTGAATTTATTTGGGGAAAAACAGAACAGCGGATACACCCCAAGGCATTAGAAAAACACGGCTACAAAAAAGCGGTAAGAATAGGAATGATGGCAATGGTGGGCGGTAAAAATAAAACACGCATCAGAAACGCAACCCCTCAACAATTTAGGGATATTTTGGTGGGAATGGCAAAAGCTGCGGTGCAACCCCGCCAATAAAATAATACACCGGACGAACCGGTGATCATTACATTATTTTTATGGAGTAGTATGGAAATTATACTTTTGTGGGCAATATACATACAACTTATTATTTTAACATGTGTTCTTTATACCAAAAAATAATAAATCATTGAACCAGACAAGCTGGTTAATTCCAGCATTATCAACCTGCGGCCGCTCTGTCCAGTGCTCAGTCATGCTACCACTGCCAGCGAATCCAGATCGTTCTTCCCCGCCCAAAACGCCGGACCCCCGAAATGCCGGACCGCCCAATAATACTTGAGCGCCCGCCGCCTCCGGATCATCTTGACAATCTGCCACTTACTTTTTGCCTCGATGATCCGGATCAAGTTATTCAGGAAAACCCGGTCTGCTTCATGGCGGTCTTCTTCTGTCTGCCCCACCAGGTACATGAAATCATGTATGTTGCAGGCTTCACCGATATCCAGAAACCACATGCTGTCCGGGACCGTCCACCCGAACCCCTTGGCACCGCATCCATTACACAGTTCCGCCTTGGCGGCAGGGGTCAAGGTCAAGTATCCAGACGGGGCGAACAGCTGCATTATTCACCACCCACCACAACAACCGGGGAGACAATAAGCGGCGTAAGGTATTGCGGGCGCATGCTACCAGCTCGTTGGCGGCAAAATCACAACGGACACTGGATTGCCAAAAACGTCATAATACGCGATATAGATTTGATCATGCTTAACCCACACGTCACAATACCCGTAAGATTTTGTCGGCGTGCTTAGGACCCCAACAACGTCGGCCCTGGACATGGGTTCAATTTGCGCCTGCGTGGCTATGTAGGACCCGCCCCATGCGTTTACCCCTACATACGTTACGGTCAGGGCGCTGGCAGAACCAACCAAAAAAAATACAATAACAATCGCTGCAAATAATTTTTTCATAATATCTCTCCTGTAATAAGTTGATGTCTATAAAAACATCTTATGGTTTCTTCCTGCTCAGAAAACCAGTCATGATTTGCAGAATCTCATCATCCACAGCCCAGGGTGTTGCCCTTGCGAGGGTTTTTAAAATGGCTAATGCTAAGCCAAGCGTGACAAGGTTTTCTTTAATAAAAAATAATAAAAGCTCGTCCATTACTTTAACAACCTTTCCAGTTTGTCAACTGCCCGGATAAACGCTGGGATGTCAGCCGGATTAATAGCAACCTGTGATCTGTATTCAACATCAACACCCAAGCCATTCCATTTTGTTTCTATGTTTTTGTGGCTGATCGTTGCACACCCGGTAAACATCAAGGCAATGATTGCCAACACACATAATACAACAGACTGCTTTGTCATTATTATTTCCTTATTGTTTGATTTCGGCCCATGCCGAATTATAAAAACCATCCCATGTTTCGGGATGGGGCTTCCCTGGTCTCCATGCTTCTATGTACTGTGCCCATCCTTCATCCGGAGCATGTTCTTCCGGCAACGGCCGGGGCAATGTCCACAGCAATAGCCGAGCAAAACACACGCACAGCACATCGTTGTGCTGGATTGCTTCGTAACTGGTGGTTGGGTTGAAATCATAGGCCAACATCCTAAGCACTTTCTGGATGTGCCGTTGAGACGAATGGTGCTCCAATACCCCCCTGATTCCAGTCATTTCAAACTGAGCAAAACTTTTAGCAGGGCCACGGAACATCTGTTGACGGTAGATCAGCTTCGATTCTTGCAAACAGATCGCCAAAACCATGGCCCTGGCTGCCGGCGTGTCCATCTTTTCCGGCAACAGCGATAGGGCCGGCACAATAGCAGTTTTGATAAAAATATTCGTATTCATTGTTGCTTCCCTATTTCCCTGATCTGAGAGAGCATTTCATTGAATTGCCGATCAAATCGTTTTGAACATTCCGATCGCTGCTTTTCAAACGTCGCAACAACAGAGTCATCCTTTGATTCACGAGCTGCTTGCTCCCGGAAGATATGCCTTTCCAGTACGGCTTCAAACGATTTTGCCATGCGCTGAAGGTCATCGTTCAGGGCTTCTCTTTGTTTTTGTAAATCTGTGTGTTTTGGCAGTGTTTTATAAATCGTGGCGATTAATAACATAATAATCATCTGTATAACCAAGAGGGAGGCACCCCCGACAGTTGCAAGCATAGTCCAGTCAGCAGCGCCGGTTAATGTATAATGAGTCAAATCAGTTGCTACTTTGGGATCCATTTTTATCTCCGTTGTAAATATGTACTTTGATACCATTTAATAGCCTGTTTCAGTCGCTTCTTGTCAGCCGGGGTCAGATCATTATAGAACCTCGCCCTATTCTTCTTGGATATCCCAGCCAATGGGTGGGCCATCCGGATTGATTGTTTGATGCCCTGGGCAGTGCCGCCCAGCTCTGCATATTGCCGGATATATTTTTCAGCCGCTTTGAGATCTCCGTACTTCATTGCCTGCTTGTAATAGTAAAGGGCATTCCCCTTGCTTGTCGGGGATCCGCCACCAGACTCCAGGCCGTTTTTGTCTTTCCAGTCGTAAACCTTGCTTCGGGTGTCATAATACGCCTGGACACCCGGCTCCACGGTATAGGTGAAGATTTTCAGAAGATCATTGGCCAGCTGTTCCGATGCTGATGCCCCGGGTTTCGGTTTTCCGGTCACCCACTGGTATGGCATCTGCATTTTCACGGTGCCAAGAACATGCTCCAGTTTGTCCCGGATCGGCCGGGTGGCAAACGCATCCGGATACATGGCCTTGCCTGTCAATGCTTCTGCCCCGGTTTTGAAATCCGGCCGGATACCCTGGATCCATCTATTGGCAAATGCTTTGCCGGCTTCCATTGCTTTGTCAGAGATCGATGCAGACCCCTCTTTGACATCTTTGATATCGCTGCCGACATCTTCCAGGCCAAACCAGGACAGGGCATCAGACAGGGCGCCCTCAAACCTCACGGTACGGATGGACCCTTCTTTGGTCCGGCCAAGGATCAGGTGCATTTGACCGCGTTTGGCTTCTCCCAGTTCATCATCTTCATCGGGCCATATCAGGCGGTTATACAGGGCAATGGAGGCAAAGAGTATGCTTGCTTTCAAGGCAAACTTGGTGCCGCGAATTGCCAGGGCAGAGGCCATATTCGCTCCGCCTTTGGGTACGCCGCCTTCGTGTTTTAAATTGCGCATCAGATAAACGTACCGGGGCAAGTTGATTTCCATCCAGGAATAAAACGGGATCAGGTGACGCCGAAGGTATTCCCCATGCCGGGAGACAGCTCCATAATCCCCCAGCAGCTCCCGGGCCATTTTTGCCGCGGCATCATCGGCCATACCTTCTTTGACAAGCGCCTTGATTTCCTGGGGATCGGATGCGCCGTAAGTATCAAAGATCCCCTTTTTGTGCTGATCTTTGAAATACCGGTATGCCGCGAGACGAAGCATGTTTTCCCGAAGGGTGGTAAGACCCCGGACCTTTGACCAGTATTTTGCAACCATGCCGGGATTTTCCATCATCACTTCATCCAGGACACCATTGACACCCAGTGCTTGAATCGTGTCCTCAACTTCCTGGATGGAAAACCCGCTTCCGATAACCCCCATGTCCCGGGCTCTTTCCAGCTCTGGGTTTTTCTGGTGTTTCATCCATTTACGCAGGTCATGGAATGCCTGCCGGGCATAGGTGGCAATTTTGGGATCAAATGCCATTGTAGCATCAAGATCACCGGACATATTATTCAGGTTATAACGGAAAACAGACAAAGGATTCATCAAGATGTATTGTTTCCAGTGCCGCATGATGCTCCCGGATGCCCGCCCCAGAGTTGACATTTCAACCGGTAACCGGAAATTGTCCATGGTATCGGCCAGCCCTTCAGGAATGATCCAATAGGGAGTTGTGCCTTTTGCCATGACCTGTTTGACATCGGAATCCGCCAAGGCTTTTTCCCCGGAAATGACCTGTTCCAGAACCTTTTCAGATAAGGTGTTGACCTTGAACCAGCCCTTATTTTTCTGGGGTTCCCATTTGATATATCCTTTGGGGATAATGTCGGTGTCTTTTTTGAATCGATCCCCCAGGGTCTCCTTGACAAACGCATCCCGGGCTTTGATTGCCTTATATATCATGGCCGCATACATGGCACCGGAGTAATTTTTGTCGATTTGATTGGTCAAAAACTGGAAGATCTGCGGATGGGAAACCTCACCACCATCTGATTTTCTCAGCGCCTGAATAACACCTTCAAACCCGGGATCATATCCAAGGGATCCTTTCTGTGCCATTTGGGCGAGATTGGAAAAGCCCATGGCGATCTTTTGCCGGTAAGGCAACATCGGATCTTCAGGCTCACCGGTTTTCGGATCTCTTTTCCACTGACCTTGCTGGGTCAGTCGATAAAAAATCCTGTCAATGGCCTGATAATTCGTCTCTTTGGCCTGGTCCTTCAGGTCCCTGGTGATATCCGCCTTGGATTTTAACTTTTCCAGGCTCTTGGCGGTTTCCACCTGAGCGATCATCTGGGCCGTTGCCATCAACTCGGCCTCTACATATTCCGTGTTGTAGTCCAGGGGGGAGTCTTTCCGTTTGGCCATCCATGGCCGCCAATGAGACCGGGCATCACTGGACCCGACGCCCAACCCTTTATATTCTGATTCTTTCAGATTCCAGTAATGCAAAACCTGGTGGTGAAAATATTCTTTGGATTCCAGGACCTTTTTATCAAGTATCCCATAATGAACCATTTCCCTGGCCAGGTTATGCTGGAAATCCTGCCGGGTCTTAATAGCTTTTTTGACTTTGGGATTGGCCGCAACCATATTTTGAATTTTTTTATATGATTCAAGCAGCTCCTTTTTTGACGTGAAACCAAAGGGCAGGTTTTTTTCTGTTCTGGCCCCGTCCTTTATATTGGCCACTTCATCACCCAGGATTAACCGCAAGGAATACAGATCATGTTCGGCCTGTGACATGTCAGACACATAGCCATGAATGGCCTTGATAGCTTTGTCCTGGGAAGTTATGGAAATGTCCTGGTGCTGCCGAAGGATCTCTTTATAAACTGCCCGGTCATTCGCATTTTCAACCCGGATCAGTGCCGGAAAGTGCCGGGTGTCTGCCTTCAGCTTTTTTCCGACAGCCTTCACCCGGTCCCACAAGGTGACCGGAGTTACACCCCGGGCCTTTTTCATTCTGACTTGTACCGGCTTCGGCATGGCCCCCATGGGGTCCAGGCGATCAGAAGATGTGGAATACTGCGGTTCTTTCCCGTGCATTTCCTTTTGAATTTCATCTTCGGAAAAATCGGCATCATTGAGAATTTTTGCCACCTGGTCATCATTCAGGACCCGGTTAAACTTGGCTGCGCCGCCGATCAGCCAGGCCCCGCCCTGCATCTTACTGGTTGTGAATTTATAGTATCCGTCTTTGGGAATCTGGTCCCGGATGTCTTTTGTCCTGCCCGACTTGCCTATTTTGTTGCCGTACTCACCAGAGTCAGCCGCTGCCTGCCAATCCTTATCCGCTGGCATTTCTATTTCTACCCAAACGCGGTTCGGGTGCTTCTTCCCTGTGGATGTCTGTCGCAAATGGGGTGCAATCGGTAGGTGGCCGGCATGCCAGCCGGGCCTGGGAGCAAACCCCTTTGTGGGTAAATGTTCTGCTTTCATCCACTTGCCCATTTCAATAGGCTTGTTTTTTCCGATAAAAAGCGGGAACAATTGACCGGGTTTGGTTTTTTTGAACTGCATCAGCTTGTATGCTTTGATGGTTTTTTTTGGACGGTATTCTGGGTCAATGTGGTAATTCGGCACCGCATCATACCTGGTGATCAGCACGTCTTCCGGATTCGTTTCAAGGTCCGGAATCAAACCTTCCTCCCACAACATCATTTTCATGGTCTGCCAGGGGGGTTCTGCTTTTCGTTTTTTGGCAGACATTTCGCTTCGTCGTTGTGTTAAGCGGGCCTGCGTCTCCCCGGTCAGTCTTTGGTATTGCCCGAACGGGGTCCGCTTTGTGTTTTCCACTTTCAGCCGACGTATGGCCGCCTTCGAATTATCGAAGCCATGCTTTTGCGCAACCTTGTCCACCTTGTCTTTGTCGGCATATAGAATAAGGTCTGCCAATTCATCGATGTCAGTTCTAACCTCTCCGGTGGTTGCCTGGAACAATTCCATTGCCAACTTTTCCAGTTTTTTATCGAACATCGGGCCTCGGGCAAAATCAGATGTGGACCCTCCTGTGGCAAACCCTTCATAGTTTTGGATAGCATGCTGGATCTCATGGAGAAGCATAGATTTTGCATCTTCAAAGGATTTGGCGTGGATCCGGATTTCCTGCTCGGTGTCAAAAAATTCATCCCCCCGTTTATCTGCCGGCACATATATCCCATCCGTATTCTTGGCTTTGGGGTCAATGGTGACGGTCGTCAGAACATCTTGCAACCAGGGATACGATTTAAAAAGCTCAGGGGCACGGAAAAATTGCCCCACACTTCGATACATGGGTGTTTCAATATTCAGTGATGAATTCCCAATTCTTTTTTTCCAAATGACTTCCGAATCATCAATCTCAAAACTCCAAACATCTGATCCCGGTACGAGTTCCCACCAACCGGTCTTATCCCAAACATCTTTTCTGCTGGCCCCGGCATCACGCATCTGCTGGGCCTCGAATGCACCAGCCTTGTCAGCTCCAATGGCTTCGGGGCCGGCAAAGGTGTATTTTTTCCCCTTGGAAAAAGATTTGGCATAGACCAGGCCACGGCCGCCGCCAACAGCATCCCTCGCGGATCGGATTGTAGCGCCGGAGGTGATCACATTGTCGATGAAATAAACATCTTTCAGATTGGTGATTTTCTCACCGGCCCCTGTTTGGATCTGTGCCGGCGTCTGGGTTTTTTTTCTGGAAGCCCTCAAGTCACGCTGGGATGGTCCGGTTTTTCTCTGGAGGATATCAGAGACGGTAGCGCCGGTTTCCTTGGCCATTTGTTTGGCAATAGCGACATTGGCCGATGTGTCACCGGTGTGCCCCGGGATAGGCACCAGGATAGCCTTGCTCTTGTCCCCGGGGATTTTGGCTACCATTTCCTTGGCCGCTTTTTCGACATCTTCCGGCACCAGGCCCTTGATACCATAGGCCATGCGACCAACCTCTTTTTCCTTTTCGGTGAGTTTGCGGCCGATACGCCTGCTGACATATTCGTTTGCATACAGGGAATCATTATAGGCCAGCCGGTCCTCCTGTACATTGTATCTGGTGTCCGGGTTTTCCGAGTCCGGGCCATTTATGCCGTCCCGGTTATACATGCGGTCACTTTCGACCTCCCGTGCCAGCTTCCGTTCTGATTCCCGGGCGATATGAAGAAGGCCGTCAAAGAAATCCAGAATTTTCTGGATGATCTCACCAAGGGCTGTGCCGCGGTGCATCTCTCTTTCATCCAGGAACTGGGCAAAGGCGTTGGCCGCATTTTCCCGTTCATCTGACCGCCATTCAAAACGAAACTTCTCGGCTTTGCGGTACGCATTGGCTTTGTTCTGAAACAAAAGTCTTTCAGATTCAGTCAGAAGGTTTTCTTCCAGAAAATGCCACAACTCATGATCCAGGGTAATGTTGTCGGCAAGATCCTTGTGCAGCATGATTTCAAACGATTCATATTTACCCAGCACAACACCATGGACATCCATCCGGCCCCTGTCCATGGCCATACGGGTGTCCGCTTCTCCAAACTTGACCATGCGGACCACCAGGCCCAGGCCGTTTTTCATGCGGATGGAAATGGATCCGTCCGGGGAAAGGAAAACTGACTGGCCGGGGAATCTTTTCTGGATATCTTTTAAGGTAACGCCCTGGCCGGGAGTATAATCAGAAGAAGTTTGGAACTGTGCCTCAGACGGGGTTTCTTCTTGGGTTTCTTCAGCTGCCGGCTGCCGGCGGCCCACCTGTTCGACCTGCAAACTACCCTGACCCAGTAAATCTCTGACCTGTTGATTCTCCGTTGCGTTTTCAAACAATTCGTTCATGTTGTCCAGCATGTGTTTGAATGCCGAGTGCAACCTTTCTTTTGGAACCGTCACAACCATACGGTTTCCGCGTTTGACAAATTCTGCATCCAGGGCACTCAAAAGACCCTGGTTCAGGAAATAGGTCCCGCCTTTTGCCCTGGAAGCTGGGACAGACATGGAAAAATTGTCAGGGTCTCGAACACCGCCGCCACGCAACACGTTGCCAATAAACATATCGCCACGCCTGGATTTCACTCCGATCCCGTTGTCAAGAACCGTCATGATATCATCGGCGCTGTTCAATACTACTGATTGTTCTGCAAACGCCCTTTGGGTATTGAATGTTTGAGACATCAAAATGCCCTGACGGTTATTGCCTTTATCATCTGTAAAGTTGATAATCCGCCCCTGGGGATACCGGGCATAGGCAGCCAATAGATTCCCGGTCATGATTGTCCGTTCTTCTCTGGCTGTCCTCCTGGCTCTGTCGAATCGGGACAGTGCCTCATCCGTGACAGGCCCCTGGTTTTGATTCAACAGGTGTTGCTGCTCCCTGACAAGATTGTTTATTGCAGAGAAGGACATTTCTAATCGCCTGGCTGAATCCGGCACAGCGAATGTCACACGCCATGTGCCAAGGGCCATAGGATTAAGGGGGGTCCCCTTTTGCTCGACCTTCAAAACCACCATCGGAAGATATATGCCCCCCAGGGGGAATTCCCACACGGTCCCGGGAATGGCCGTATCAAAGATATGTCGCCAATGTGTTTGACCGGTAAGGAGTCTGTCCTGTATGCCAACCCGAAGGGCGTCGGTTGGAGCATCCTCCATTTGCTGATTATAAAAAACCGTGAAATGATCGACTGCGTTTTTTTCCATTTCTCGGCGTTTGGCCCGTGCAGCTTCCTGGATATCTGCCATGGTTCTCTGTTCCCGCTTGGCAGTGGTGCTATCCATGTCAAGCTGGTATTGCTTCAGCAGGTTCGTGACCTCCTCAGAAGTGTAGGACCGGCCGATTTTTTTCATGTCCACTACTTCAGAAACGGCCTTGCTGGTAAACGGAGAATCACCGGTGCCTTCAAAAACAGTGGTACGGCTGAGGGTCCTGGCATCCGTATCAAAATACTTGGCCTCCAGGTCGTTTTGGCCCACCGCATCTAGCTGCGCAATCATATCCTTATATTCGGATAAAACCATGTCATACAAGTCTTCTTGTGCCTTGATCGTGCGCAATAACGGGATTTTCCCTGTGACCTTTTTTGCCGCGTCGCGTTCTGACAGGCCGGAGGCGGTTCTGTCATGACCCGGCAATGGGTTACCAAGGGCTTCATGGATTTCAGGATAATCCCCCATGATGTTGGCCACCACGCGGTTTCCGTATTTATTGATGAAGTCAATGGCGTCTTCAGCTTCCAGCTTTCCTCCCCTGGAAGCCGTGGTGTTGGCATTCAGGCTGGCCATTTTTCCGGCAAGAATCGCCGCCGGCCGGTATTCAGTCGGGATGTCACCGGTCAGCTGGATATATGCGGGCGCCTTGACCTGGCCGGCCCGGTGGACCCTTCCCAGCATCTGCATGTGGGTATCGATGTTTCTTTCTGGCTGAATAAGAATCATGGCCCGCTTGGCGGGGTCATGCCCTTCCCATTTTGGCAAAGCATGAAGAGACAGGCCAGTGGATCCGCTTTGATTCAAAATCAATGCGTCCATTTCATCGGAGTTGAAAGCCCTCATGGTCTCCACTTTGGCCGCACTGGATTTGGCCTTTGCCCCTCTGCGCTGATATGTCATGGTGCCGTCTGTTCGATACTCAATCGTGTGTCCCCGGCCCGTAATTTCTCCGGCTTTCATTCCCGCCGCTTTGAATCGGGATATGACGTAATCCACGGGTGATACCGGAATGTTTGAAAAGTCAAACCTCTTAATCATTTCCATAATACGGTTAAACTCGGCAACCCCTGCCGGCCCCAGTTGTTCATCCGTGATATATCTGTTTATTTTGCTTCCGTCCGGGGTTTCCTCTTTGTAACGACGGGTTTTATCCAGATAAAGCGCCACCAGATCATTGAATGACAGACCAATCCCGTCACCTGGGTTTAAATTGTGTTCCTCGGCATAATGTTTGATGAAGCTCCCCATGGTGTTGGCCAGAGCAACAACCGGCTTTTCTCCGAATTCCTGGTGTCGTTGTATGGCAAGGTCTATGGCTGCCGGCGTTTTTAATGCCATTAGGGACTGGTCAATGAGGTTGTGCATGATAGAAGAAAACCCGGAAGTGGTTATGTTCCGGTCTGACGCTGAAGATGTTCCGGCTGCACCAAATCCGCCCGCCGCGCCACCATCGATGATATCCTCTATTGTATCATCGATGAATTCATCACTGAATTTCTTGATATCTGCAAAGCTGACCGACAAGTTTGTCGCCTTTACCTTGTCAATTTCGACCGTTTGGGTGTCATAGGAAACCCCTTCATATGACCGTTCGCGCCGGATATATTGGCCGGCTTCGGCCAGCATAACCGCCACGGATTGCTGAAGGGGTACGCCCCCCTGCCCAATGGCGTGAGTCAGGTCATTGATGTCATCGACAGCCAGACGCATGTCAGTTCTGGAATACAGGGTCATGGTGTCCGGCCGCTTTGCATATGTTGCCGAAGAATAAAACGTAGAATGCGCATTCTGGATCAGTTCTCTGAACCATAAAGAACTGGGAACCTTGCCCGTTCTGGCATCCACTTTATCCCCAGCCGTACCGCCGGCGTTATGTGCCTCATCCATAACCAGCATGCCGTGACCCCGGGAAATGGTTTCCAGAAACCGTCTCCGCGTAGATCCGGTATCGCCCATCTGGGCGTATGTGGTAAAAACAACATCATAATCTTTGGAGACAGCGCCCTCATTGATCATGCGCTGTAAAACATTATTATGACCCTGTTTAGTTTTGAGAACGATTTCACCATCATTGCCCATCGGAATTTTTTCATTGTTGTTGGTCATCAAAATTCGATCTGCAATGTCAGCCATGCCGATATCGGTGAAGTCTCGGTACATGTCTGCATACAGATACGGTTTGTGGGTGACGAAAATGGGAGTCAGTCCGTTGCGCATAGCATATCGCATCATGGCTGCCACGACGCGGCCCTTGCCAACCCCTGTTTGATCACCAATGATGAATCCAGATCCTTTGGCAATATTGTCCATGGCCAGCGCAAGTGCATCCACCTGTTCTGCTGAAAAATATCCAAGCTTCCCATCTTTGCCGATAACTTCCTCCAGCGTATAGCCCAGCTGGTCAGCGACATACTTGTCAATGTTGCCATGCTTGTCCTGGATTTTTTTCAGGGCTTTATCGATGGACCGGCCCATGGCCTTCGGCACCAGGGTCCCAATGGCGCTCGATTTGCTGGCCGGGTTATAATTGACCTGGGTATCCGGATCGGCTTTTGCCTGTTTGGGCTTGGGCGGTTTTTTGTCTTTGTTTTTTTTCGCCTCGGTTTGCTCCATGAAAAACCGTTTCAGGTACGGCTTGATCTCTGCGCCAAATTGAGTGGCCAGATGCTGGATCAGCTGTTTCAGGGAATACCCAGCCTTTTTGGCGTGTTCCCATGCGCTCACAAAATGGGGTTTGGCTGCTTTATAGGTTTCCGCATTGAATATGAATCCGGAAGAAAGGGTGTTGCGGGGGGTGAACAGGGCGCTTAACCCGGAAACGGCATCCTTCACGCCTTCCAGGCTTTCCAGGGCGATATCTTCCAGGTGGTCTTTCGTG
>Ga0307952_1001091_pt1 | contig 14127 bp, 13 predicted proteins | sample OrgLakmetagen376_FD_201821 | JGI IMG/M metagenome (GOLD analysis project Ga0307952, IMG submission 201821) | Saline water microbial communities from Organic Lake, Antarctica - #376 | ecosystem: Environmental > Aquatic > Non-marine Saline and Alkaline > Saline | place: Antarctica: Organic Lake...
TTCATAAACTAACCCACCTGGCAGCATACCATTGTGAGCATTTCGCACTGAGTGGGGTTGACTTTTCCTGGCATGATACTACTGCCTGGCTCATTAGCAGGCAGCTGGAGTTCTCCGATGCCGCACCTGCAGGTAGGCCGAACTCAATGTGTGTTCAATACACTTGCAGTTCTTGGCTGGGAAACCTTGGACATTGGGCCATATGTGGGTGCGGATATGTGAAACATTTGCCGACCAAGATGCCTGGTCACAATCTTGTCGGATAGACACTGGATGGTATCAGACAAATACATGATAATGGAGTCCTTGTGCTTTCTATACACTCATAACTCATAACTCATAACTCTAATGATAAATTGCTGCAAAACAATATATGGAATTACTTCTTGCTTATATGACGTAATTTCTAAAGCTGTGTCATTGAGGTCACCAATTGCATAAGCAAATGCCTTGACGTGACTCTAGTGCAAGCGCACTCAGACTTGCCTTGGTCCACTGCCACTTAATCGCAGATCGTTGCCGATCTGAAATTGTGTGAAAGGCAGTTGAGTGATGGAGTGGCGTGCATTGAGGGCTTTTTTTTAGCGTGGGGCGAGCAACAACTGCTTTACGACCGCCCTGAAAATGGTGCCCAGCCGAGCAACTGTGTACTGTGTACAGGTGTAGCTTGGTATGCAAGCTAGTGTGCAACAAGCAGATCCAGAGGTGAAGATGCGCTTTCTAGACATGTAGCAAAAGGCTCACATACCTGATGCACAACATTTACAGGACAAATACCACAGGTTTCTGCACTAGCGTGTGCCACAATATACTACAAACACACCTTCATGAGAGACACAGCTAGCGTGTTCAGGGCACCATGGCTGCTGACCAAAGCATCATGGGCGGCAATGGCTTCAAATTTGTTGCGTGCTGGCACAAAAGGAAGGCAGGCATCCTCAGCCAGCTGTTCTACAATATCCTTGTCAAAGCCTGGGTGCGTGCATGTGTGTGCGCATTACTAAGTGTATATCTGTGAGAATGCATGTGTGTGCGCATTATTGAGTGTAATATCTGTGAAAATACATGTGCTTCTGTGTTTATGTGTGGCAAGGGCGCTATGGTGTCGGTGTGTGTGTGGCATGGGCTCTTTGGTATCAATGTGTGCGTTTGTATGTGTATCGGGATAGGAGAGACCTGGCAAAATGCACGCTTAAAAACATCTGGGCAATGAAATGGTGGTGCTGCAAAGTCTCTGCAGAACTTAGAAGTGCTTAAGCTCAGCAAGAGGCAAAGAAACTGAGATGCGTTGTGACTGACTTTTTATACTTGTCTTGCTTGTGCCGAGCACTTCAGACGCTCATTTATGTCAATGACAGATTCCCTAATCTTCCCTGTAAGGCAGGAGTCAAGGTTGATACACAGCAGTCCATCCATGCGTCGACATGAAGAAATTGGCAGTGGAAACATCATCAAAGGAGCAATTTGCTGCACCCACCAACAAAGGTGTTCAAGCCGGTGCCAACAGCTGTGCCGCCTTGAGCCAGCTCGTAAAGACCTGGCAGGGAGCTCTCTACGCGCTCAATGCCTGCTCGGACCTGGAACAGCAGGCAGGTTCCATTACTGATTAGCTTAACTCAAGCGAAACAACTGAACACGCGCCCATGTACACACACACACACACGCACACGCGCACACACACACACATGTACTGACACACAGACGCCTCCTAAACCTTAGTCAAACCATGATTCCATTGACACTTGCTTAATTGATTGTTGTTCACAGCAAGTCATGAATTTCTCCTGTACACCAACCTGATTGTGCAACTACGAAAGCACACATTCTTACAAGATGAAATTGAAAACTTAAAAATGAAAAAACAGACTGATTGTTGTTCACAGCAAGTTGTGAATTTCTCCTGCACACATACCTGCTGTGCAAATACGAAAGCACACATTCTAACAAGATGCAAGTAATAATGAAAATACAGACAAAAAGAGCAAAAAGAGTCTGTTCAGATTGCGCGTGTATTAATGGGCACTAAGAATGCACTGTATGAAGCTTTCATTTAGATCTCAGATCCCTTGCAGGACTTCTATGCTTTATATGTGTTAAGCTCGTGTACAATATCTGTCACGGGCATACTTGCCTGTGCTGCGTATCCACTGAACTCCTGGCCTAGAGTGAGAGGCGTGGCATCCTGGGCATGTGTGCGCCCGACCTTGATGATGCTGGAAAACAGAGCGGCCTTGTGGTCCAGAGCTTTCTGCATTTTTCAAGACATACATTGTTTTAATGTGGCTAGTGGCTAGGCACTTTGCAGATATATGCTACTGAAAAAACATCCGCAGCAGCAGCAATAGGGAGGGAGCACAAGTTTCTAGGCCTGATGGGCATCATTATGTGCTGACCAAGGACTGACTAGGGATTGACATGAACTTGTTTTTGAGTGGGTACCAGGGGTTTTTGTGGACTGTTTCAGAATCCAGCGTTGAACATCTTATCAGTTTACACACCTGCAACTTTCTCAGCGCAGGCAAGAGCCGCATGGTCACTTCTTGTGCAGCTGCCACGTGCATGGCCTGTGCGTAGAGCATTGAATGATGGTGATTGTGTAGAGCATTGAATGATGGTGGGTGCCATCAATCAATGCGGTACAAGCGTCAACTGGCCGATCCTCATTTTATGGACATATCTATTAAAACACGCACACAGCACAGCTGCTTGGAGAGGTAATGCAGCGTCCGGTCACCTTAGGTGGTTGATGTTTGGCAGCTGTGGAAATGTAACAAAAGAAATGGACTCCAGATGGTTTCATCTGCCAGGTGCCTGCCCCATTTAACAGCTTCAGTTTCAGAGTTAGGGGAGAAGGGTCATGTGTGTTGGGCATTTGCAAAGTAAAGGGGGAAAAAGAGGGTTGGCCAAAGTTGTATATTGTACACCGTATACGACCATATATTTTGTGATTTCCCAGCTTAAAATACCGTACATACAGGTATATACAACATACACAAGTATGGTTCTGGCCAACACTAGAAAAGATTCTTGCCAACAAGTAAATATACAGCCAAGCCAAGAGACCAAACACTCCTTCAAGATACCAAACACTCCTTGCTCCCTGCCCACACCGTAGGAATGGTGTCATTTGATGATTGGCCCATGTTGACATGGTCGTTAGGGTGTACGTGTGGGGGGTCCAGGCTTTGCTGTGGCAGCTCTTCCTGTGGAAGGTCCTGCTCACTAGGGTGTAGTGATCTCTTGAGTGCCTCAAGCTCTTCTTTCAGCACAGATGCAGCCCTACATGCGGTAGTCACGTGGTCTTTGATAGGCGGGATGCTCAGTTGTGGGGTAAGCACGAAAAAGAGCGTGTGCAGACGTGTGTGTGTGTGCTTGTGCGTGTGCGTGTGCGTGCACGCGTGTGTGTACGCACGTGTGAGTGTGTGTATATGCGTGTGTGTGTGCGTGTGTGTGTCAGACACAGCGTCAAAAACTCGGCACTAGAATTGAGCAGGGTGCTATCTAATCACGTCATGTTCGCAAATGCTTACATCAGCATGGGCAATATCTCTTTCAAGTACCTGTTGGCAATGACTTCATTTGCGTTCATGTTGGTCTGGGTGGCACTTCCAGTCTGCCAGATGATGAGGGGGAAGTGGTCTGCGTGCTGTCCTTCAGCCACCTGGCACGACAACATGAAGATACTAGGCATGTATGTCTTGCTGAAGCGTGTACTTAAGTGGCCTGCGTGCTGTCCTTCAGCCACCTGGCACGACAACATGAAGATACTAGGCATGTATGTCTTGCTGAAGCGTGTATTGAAGTGCATGTACCTGTCCTTCAGCCACCGGGAACGACAACGTAAAGAAACTAGATACGTATGCCTTGCTGAAGCGTGTATTAAGTGCATGTACCGGGCTGACAAATAAATTTCTCTTAGAGCATTCAGTGCGGTAGGTAGCGCTCAGAAGGTAGGATAATTTGCCACTGTCCTTAAGTCTTACTCACCTCCGAGGCTGCTTGGATTATGACACTGCTGTGCTGGGAGTTCAGCTTCCCTGCCCTATTATTCACCTGCCAATTGAACGATCATTCCCATACTGTGTACTCGTACACAGATAATGTGTATAACTAGTGCCTAGCAAATAAGGCTTGCACAGCTTCAATGCCAGGTGTGAAATATAACCTGTTCAAAAAATCTGAGAGCATCCTCTTTTGCTTTTGTGCATTGTTTAGGCCGTCTGCCTCTTGATTTATGAACGCCACTCACTCACCACAGCCGCAGCACGCTTGATAGCGCCCAAGGCCCTTATCTGCACGTGGCAGAGTTCCAGGACATGTCAAAAGCAGGGGCTACAGAAACAAGTGCTGCATGATGGCAGAGTCACAATGAGCCTAAACCCTGGTAGATTGACTAAGCTGGTAGATTAATACCTAAGCCTTTGCAGCATATGTAATAGAAATTGAAAGACATCCTGATACAACTCAGTTCTTGCATGTTGATTGCTGATGAGAAACCGCAGAGAACACGCTCCTTTTCTAGGCCATACTTTCTTGTCCCGTCCTGCTGATGAGTTGGTTGATGGTGGTTGGGGCATCGCAGAGATCAATTATATGATGCGCTCGATTTTTCAGTTTGGCTAAGCTTAAGTAAGAGCAAGTTGTGAGGATAAAAAGATGGAGACACAACAGTGATGAAACACAGATAAAAAGCAAGAGTGATAAAGTAGCATATCACAGCACTGCACTACATGAACCGGAGTTCATATGCTTTACACATGTTTTGTTTTCTGTGTTTGCCTTTGTCCTCTTATTCCAGGAACTGACAAATTGTTCTTTTTTACAGCGTTGCGTGCGTCTCTTAGAGGGCCTTACGTGTCAAATGCAGGCAAGAGCCAACTCCTTGTTTTAGCTTCGTCAGCAATATACAGAACGTTTGCCTACCAAAGGTTCGGGCATTCTCTCGGTGCGAGGGTCTCCAATGGTAAAGTTCTGGAGTGAGCGCTGCGTCTGAGCTCCATAGTAGGCTGCTGCAGGCACTTCAATGGCGCCCACTGCAGAGTGTGCAAAGAGAGGCAAAGAGAGGAATGTGGCACGAACGGTCGTTTCTGATCAGCAAAAGAACAAACTAAGGTCTCACTGGAGTCATGCTCAATTCTGTTGCCCCTCACAGGTCCAGCGGATGCAAGTGAAGAAAAAGATGGCAAGCCCAAATGGCAGCCAGATTGCAGGAGCACCGCTTTTCTTAAACTTAATAGCATTATTATTTGTATTATGATTTCAGCAGATCAAAACCCTAAAAGCCAAATTAAATGGTAGGTAGACCATGACAGCAGTCTTTCATTGTGCCATCTGTTCTGTGAGGCTTGTCCTGAGCAGTCCACAGCACCATCCAGACGGGCTGCGCGTCGATGAGTCTTTCATGCTTCTTGACAAGCGGCTTGCCGCAGGTGTGTATGTACAGCGAAGCGTACGAACACACACACACACACACACACACACACACACACGCACGCACGCACGCACGTTCACACGCACGTACACACACAAGCTCGCACACACGCACGTACACACACACACGCACGCACACACACACGCACACACACACACACTCGCACACACACACACACATACACACACACATACACACACACGCACACACACACACACACACGAACACACAAACTCACAATTACACACACATACGCATGCACACACATACACACACATACACACGTATGCGCGCACTCATACACACAATGATGCACATGCACACAACCATACACACAAGCACACACATACACACGCTCGCACGCGCGCACACACACACACACACGCTCGCACACACACATACACACACACATACACACATACACGCATCCTCTTTCCTCCCAGGTCAGCAACAACATCGGCCAGGGGGTGGCCTGGAGGACTCGTTCGTTGTGCTGGGACCTGCTTCCACGGTTCGCCCCACGCACGGATCACAGCAGCACCTGCTCACTGGGCAGGCTGCGGCACAAGGGGGAGGCAACCACCATCACCACCATCTCCTCCAACAGCAGCAGCAGCAGCAGCAGCAAGGGGGGAATGCCATGCTAGGGCAGTTACAATCCCTCAGCGGAAGTTCAGCAGGGATGGGGCAGCCGCAGCTGGGAGCACAAGCAGACGGTGCAGCCCCAGGTGTGCAACCAAGCAGGCACACGCTTATAAACGCATGCTTGCACATGCAGCGTCACACATACACAAAACACGCATGCAAGCACACACACAAACGCGCACGCACACGTGTGCATGCATAAACACACACACACATACACACACGTACATGAGTACATACATAGATACATGCACATGCACATACACGCAACACACACACAACACACATACACACATACAAATATGCACGCACAAACGCACATACATGACACATACATACACACGATCGCATACGCAGACAGGTAGTAACAAATAGTGTTTGCACAAGTCATACCAGCATGTCCGCATGTGTGGGGCAATAAGTCATACCAGCACGTCAGCATGTGTGGGGCACCCTGCAATGTAGCGACAAAGCAGTCACTATGCACCAGCGCGACCAAGCGTCTCCGTCGTTTATAAAAGGGTTGGCCAGAACCATATACTTGGTGTAGAAATACAGTATTTTGGCGCAAACCACTTCAGATACACAGTTGGTTGTAAATGTATACAAATGGCCAACCCTATTCAAGGATTTCACGCTCAAAATGTAAATCAGGCACACACAAACTTCAATTTCACAAACACATGGCTTGTATGCAGGGTTGGATGCTAAGCTGCAAGCCTTGGCTCAACTGTTTGAGCTAGCCTCCACGACCACTCAAACCGACCAGCCGCTCTGCTTGGACTGTGCGGCCCAGCTCAAAGATGAAATAGAAGCCCAGGTGTGTGTAAGGGGAGTTCATTGTTTGGCTCAGCTGTGGCGGTCCTTGGTTAAGGAGGGAGTTCATTGTTTGGCTCAGCTGTGGCGGTCCTTGGTTAAGGAGTAAGTTGTGGCGGTCTGTGGCTCAGGCTGTGGCGGTCCTTGGTTAAGGAGGCCTCCTCTGAACCAGCAACCTAGTACCAAAAAGGTTGTGTCCTAGTACCAAAAAGGTTGTGTCCTAGTACCAAAATGGTTGTGTCCTAGTACCAAAAAGGTTGTGTTCTAGTACCAAAAAGGTTGTCCTCTGTCGATGCAGGACGCAGGAGCAAAGTAAACCACCATTAGTTCTAGTTTATGACATTCACGACCCTAGCTGAGAGTTTTTCCTAAATGCACATTGATCCTTGCCAGCGTTTACTATCACTCTCACTTTCCTGGATTGGTTATAGTTTATGACATTCTGACTCTAACTGAGAGCTTTTCCTAAACGCAAACTGATCCTTGCCGGCGTTTACCCTAGTTTACGACATTCACGACCCTAGTTGAGAGATTTCCTAAATGCACACTGATCCTTGCCAGCGTTTACTATCAGTCCTAAATGCGCACTGATACTTGATCCTTGCCAGCGTTTACTATCACCCTCACTTTCCTGGCTTGTGGCTTGCGGCTTGGTTAGGGTTTAGGGTTAGGTGTTCAATCAAATGTGTAGCCAAACACCGTTTTTACTTCACGAGCCTTTCAGCTCGATGCGCTACCAACTTAAGGTCCCCTTCAAACAGCACAAGCGCCATGAGGGTGTCGTATACGTACTGTACAAGCCTGGTGCTGCTTGCCCAATGTTCCCTACTCATAGGTACCTTGAGCTGCCGCGGCCTGTGAGACAGCTGGAGATGTGGATGCCACAATGCGATTAATCTTGCTCCACACCCCTACGTGCTTGTGCATATGCACATCTGTAAACCTCTGCAGGTTCCTGCAGCTTTCTCTAGACAGGCAATGCGAAGGGTCAGCCAGGTCTCAGCCTCTATTTCCTTGTGTTCGCTTCGTGTTCATGCAGGTTACTGAAACAGAGCATGAGATTTCAAGCTACGCTGCGGCTGTGGCGCGCTTGGAGTCTGAGGCCTCCGAGCCTTTGCCGGTCCCTGCCTTTGCCCACGAGATGGAGATTTTGAGAGCCGCGCAGCAAGAGCAGCAGTGAGTGCCCCTTTTGGTATATAACCAAGGCAGTGGGTGCCCTGGGTGGTAGGCGTTTGTAATGCCGGCAATGTGCTTGCCAGACAGATTTTTAGATTTTAGAGCTGTGCAGCAGGAGCAGCAGTGAGTTTTCCTTTGGGTCCAATCGTCGCGGTGGGTGGCCGGGGAAGGAATGGCGCATGTAGTTGTTCACTATATATGCTGCTGGACTGTATTGGCAAGAAATCATGTCGGCATGTGAACGCCGCATAATTGCTGGCACTACGGAGATTTTGAGGGCAGTGCAGCTATCAAAGCTGTGAGTGCGCCCCTGCTTATTTGGACTTAAGGTCTTGTTGTATGGCTCTGATCCTTTGAGCAGTTTTCCCTTTGGAAGTGATGGCCGAGCAAGGGGTGGGCTCTGCCTTTGCTTGTGCAGCTTTGAGGGCAACTCAGCAAAAAAGCTGCAGTGGTGGTACCTTTGAATCAAATCCTTGTCCTCATTTTTTGTCGTTCCCCCCATGCTGTGTTCATTGGAAAAGCACTGACAGTCACGTAAGCAGCTGAGCGTTTTCCTCATCGGAAACAAGGCCACCTGAGCAAATATATGGACTCATGTTGATCATCAGCATACACACTTTATTGCCGCAGGTGACTGTTTATTGCCGCAGGTGACTGTCAACATCCCCACCCATCCTACTTCCCATCTGTGGGAGTAAAATGCTGCCAGCCTGCTGCGCAACTGCCTCTACATTTGCAGATACCTTGTGTGGTCGATGGCTTGCATCTTTGCGTACTGTCACACGATGCAGAGGCTGTTGGCGCATATGATAAATTAGCGCGTTTGACTCACTCTTCCTACCTTTTCTTTCTCCTGTTCACGTCAGAGTATTGTCAGGTGGTCCTTGATGAGGCATTGCTGAAACTTGACAATAGCTGCAGGAGTGTGCTGGTTAAGCAAGGTTATCTGCTTTCCTTTTGATTTTGCACATCTTCTTTAAATCAGTATACTCTCCCACATACGCACACACATGTATCCATATAAACAATACGTAACAAACACACATATGTATTTAACCATGAAAATATCCACACAGGGCAGCTGCACAAGCTGCTGAGGCGGAGCTAATGGGGGTCAACAACCGCTTAGCTGCTTTACAAGCAACAGAGGCCGAGCTAGATGCGCTGGAGTACAAATACTGGTGCGTGTGAGTGTGTCACTTCAGCAGCTTGTATGCTGTTGCCCATGCCCGCCAAAACCTGGTAGTTTGTTTCCACCGCTTTAAGCCATTAAACTCTTGTATAACCTTGACTGTCGGGACCACCTCTTCAAAACTAGCATTGCAGCGCAAGCAAGATCCCTGCACTTTTAATGCTTTGATCTCTCTCGGCCTGTGCCTCTTTGCCTCTTGAAGCGGTAAGCGTCAGGGGGACTATACTCAGTCAGGAATGCACGGGTGACAACTCGCTAGATCCACACAGTCCTTACCTGGGATGCTGCACCCCGGTCCCCTTGGTAGTCCAAAGCATTCTTTGTTTAATTCTTTGTTTCATGGTGGGTTTATAGCATGAGCATGTAGGTCCTGAACAGTGTAAACTAAGGCTTCTATTTCTTTGCCCATTCCAGTTTGATTGAGATTGGCCTGATGATTCTTTGCACATTTACAGTCGTCGCAACCCTTACTCACGCAGCCTGGGTCGCTCTTTGTTTGTAGGACAAAGCCCCAAACACGTACAGCCTGGGTCACTCTTTGCAGGACATAGCTCTTTAAGTACTTCGTGCACAACAGGGGAGGCTTACGTGCTATGCTTTATTTTTTTGTATGTCATGCATTGCAAACGCAGGCACGACTTGAATGAGTACAACATGCTGCTGAAGCAACACTTAGAAGACCGGGAATCCATGCTCACCAAGATCAATCATGCCGGCCAACGCAAGCAGCTGTTACAAAGTACCAATGTGTACAATGATGCATTCAAGATATGGTGCGTCAGCGGGAAGGGAGCAAGCCTTGGAATTTGCCTCAAGAGGTGTCTAGGCTTTGTATGTAGGTGCCCTGCACTGGTTGTGGCAAGTGCCCTGCACAGGTTGTGGCAAGTTGTCTGCATGACTCTGCCCCATAACAATTGTGAGTCGGTAGCTTGAACCATCGTCATAGTTTGTGAATATGCGTACTCTGACATAGGTCATGGAAGTTGTCTGCTAGAGTCACCACGACATAGGTTGAAAGGAATTACACAAAGTGGATTGATGATTTCTTGGAGCATCTTCTGGTTTACGAGCCGTACGTGCTTGCATGGACAGTGCCATTCGTGGAAATGCAATACAGGGTTCTTACTCACTCATTGCCCAGGCTCACACACATAAACACAAACATGTACATAACGAAGTGAGACGTGGGTATAAATGTTTATAAAGGTGTTTACATGCATACTTGCATAGATACGCACGCTCTTGCACACTCCCACACCCACTGTCATAAAATCTGTGCACCGTGCAGGCATGACGGCCCTTTTGGCACCATAAGCGGATTCCGATTAGGGAGAACCCCTGAGGTTCCTGTGGAGTGGGACGAGATCAACGCAGCATGGGGACAAGCAGTATTACTGCTGCACACCATGGCACAGGTGAGCAGTTGTGTGGGCAAATGTGTGGTAGTGATAAAGATGCGTGCTGCCTCCGTGCTGCGGGCAAATTGCCTCACACTGTGTGCGTTGTGCACAATGCGCACACTGCTGCTGTTGCAGCGGTAGAAGGTCCTGACTGTAGAAGGCTGTGAAACAGCGACAGGCATTGCATCCGTTTTTTTATCACCTCCAGGTGCCTGTAATGGCAATAAACTTCCTCACCATGTTTGCCAATAAAAATCTCTTCCTAAAAGAAATATGACTAACTAGCACTCCACAAAGTTATTCTCTTGGTGACCGCCCTCACCCCCACCCTGACCCTCTTTGCAACACACTCAACAGTTGCCTGCCCTCTGCTTACTTTTACACTATGCTCGTACTTTTACACTCTTTACTTGCTTTTCCACTCTACTCATACTTTTGCACTCTACTCATTCTGGTCCTGTTCATGCTGCACCAGGTCAAATTACTCAATAATTTCAATCCAAACAGAGTTATTTTCAGTAAGAAACAGAGTTATTTTCAGTAAGGAGGGACGCTCATTCAGTATCTGCTCCTCTCCAGGCACATGCCTGTAATTGCCCAGTGCTATTAGCTGCCGACGCCAAATACTGTGCACTGACAAAGCTGCAGCCAAATCCTGAATCCATTCTTCTACCGTGCCCTCCTCTGCTGCTACTTAAAAGACAGCCGCATGTCTGCAGCTGTTAAGCGCTGTAACCGCAAGCTGTATGTTCCTCTTTCCTCTTCAAAACAGGCATGTGGCCTACACCTGTCCTCAGCTAAGCTGCTGCCGATGGGCAGTCACCCACGCATGGCTGACAAGCGCTCAACGTACGACCTGTTTGGCCCCGTGTCAAAGCTGTGGAGCGCAAATTATGACCGGTAGGACGTCCCCCTTGAGTTGTGGAGTGTTGTCGTGGCTGTTTAAGGCTTTGTGTTCTGCTGATGTAATCCCTGAGATGTAGTTGAAAGTTTTGGAGTGCAGACTTGCGCCGGTTGCAGTCCTAGCTTGCGCCACATGGCATGTCTGTTTGAAGCCCACCGAGTTCCTTCATTGGCCTGTGTACGTACACCTTTGGTCTCATGGTTGTCAGTAATCACAGCGCTTGACCGCTGTAACAGGTTCAGTACATTCCATGTTGTTGGAGTGACAGGTACTCCTTCCCGACATGGTTGTATCTCAGTAGACATGCAACGCTTGTGCCTCTTCAATGCAATTGCAATTCCCACCGTCGCTACTCATGACGCCAATCCATTGATGTTTTTCTCTTGCTCTTCTCACAGGGCTATGATCTGCTTCCTGGCCTGCTTGAAGGAGTTTGGGGAGCACGCCGCAAGAGAGGACGTCAGGCAATCGCAGCACCCTCCGTTCACTTTTCCCTTCCCTTTAGAGGGTGATAAGGTGATCCTAGATTTATTTCCGTGACGTTATTTTCGTGGTCTTTTGTGTCCCGCCCAATCAGTGGCAGTAACAAATCGTGTGACAAGCAGGTGGTTGGCAGAGTTTCTGTATGGCTTGTTTAATAAGCTGGTTGTGCCAGTCTTATTGGTAACCTTGATCTTCTGGATTTGGTAGTTTAGGTAATTGACATCATGTGAGCATTCTAAGAGGTACTATCAGAAGGGATCCTCAACAGGCCCTGTACTGTGTAAGGTCTCTGATTCCGTTTGTTTGCTTAATATTAATGGGTACCACAATGAGATTGGAAGAAACCACACATCTATCATGTGCTGAGTCCTATATTTTTTAGTGACGGTGGTTTGATCTGACATGAGTTTTCTTGCGGCAGAAAATGGCTGCTGGCAATCCAACGTTTTGTTGCCTGGCTTGGTCAGAAGCATGAAGAAAGCTTGCTTTGCACATTAGTTTCAGTGTGCCTGCATTTAGGGGGCAGCCGATTTCTGTTCCAAAATTATTGGTGTGGGAGTAATCTGGAATAGAAAAAGGTGGATTATAAATATAAAGAGCGTTATTCTTTTGGGCTTTGCACCGCCCGATGGATTCTGAGTGCCCACAACATCAAAGAACAGGAAGATAACTGCGCAATTCAGTGTGCAACACTACGCAACAATCAAAACCTCAGCAAAGTGAGAAAGTGTCATTGAATCCCTGTTTCATCAGTGGCCATCCTCTCAGTGTCTTTTTTATGTTACTGATCCACCGTCATATCACAACGCAAACAAAATGTACTTGGTGTACTACGACCTTGCTTTGAACTAAGAACAATGTACGTAACAAACATGTGAATACGGTTTCTTCGCAGGTCAACAGCTACACCATCAAACTCACCCTCAATAAAGATGCACGCTGGACCAAAGCTCTCAAATTCTTGCTGGCGGATCTCAAGGTAAGGGGTTTTCATGCCGTCTTCTTTTGCTTAAGCTTTGCAAGACAAGGCAAATACAAGGAATTCTGGTCTTGCTCTTTTGCCCACACATATCAAAAAAAGAAGAGAAAAATCAAGGTCAGATGTATTGACATATATCCCAAAGCAAAAGGATTTACTGAGTAACATGACATGATGTACAGATCTATGCTGACCTTTATCCACCGAGCACCTGCTCTTGCCCTGTAAGGACTGGCACCCTCCTGCAACGTACCCGCAGGTGGCTTTGCAATGGATGGTCAAGCACGAGGCGCTGAGTAAAGAGGTGGAGCCTACCTCTCGGTTGCCTGCTCTTCGTCCAGAGCATCTTTGCGGGGCGGGGGCCATCATACCGGCTGTATTTGCTGTTCCGTCACTGAATAAGAAGTAGTTTAGAGCTTGCTAGCTGTGCCCTTTGTAATTTCATGTTAATTTGAATGACTGGACAGTGCCCTCTTTCTTTTCAGCAGTTGAGGTTTAATATGTTATACATTCCTTAGTGGCTCCTTTTCCCAAAATAATATGGTGAGTAAGAATTTTTCTTCTCACTTAATCTCTTGTGCTGCTTGTTGTGTGCTTACAAAACACGGTTGTTGTACTGTCTCAAACGTGTAGTGCCTAGCTTAGGAATTCTGGAGAGCATGGCAACGTGTCCCCCGGGAAAATGGTCAAGTGAATTGTCCAAATCTTTTGCTCTTGCACGTATGTCACCAGTTGGTTCAGTTTCTCAGAATAAGAAGAAAAACTACGCAGACAGGGAACAACCACTCCCCACATTAATTAAGGAAAAGGAGCCACTTTGGTACCGGGTACTGTAAAACTCTCCACCACCAAACTAAAAAAAAAAATCACCAATGGGGATCAGGAGGGTTGCAGGCTTAACCTGAAATCGTCTCCTGTTGAGGGTTGATAACAGTGCTGGAAAGGGCACGTCTGGTATGGACAAGTTTGGTAGCGTAATTGACAGAATGAACATGAAGCTTGGAAGCAAATTCCTTAACTCTTTGTCAAAACCCACCTCCTTAAAAGACTCCAGGGTTTGGTTGTTGTAGATGGTGCCACTTACTCCCAAAAGAATGGTGT
>Ga0307952_1001107_pt1 | contig 14020 bp, 12 predicted proteins | sample OrgLakmetagen376_FD_201821 | JGI IMG/M metagenome (GOLD analysis project Ga0307952, IMG submission 201821) | Saline water microbial communities from Organic Lake, Antarctica - #376 | ecosystem: Environmental > Aquatic > Non-marine Saline and Alkaline > Saline | place: Antarctica: Organic Lake...
AATAACATTAAAAGTTAAAAACGAAGGTATTGTCCATCTCCCCCTTTAGGAGGGGGATTAAGGGGGAGGACTTGTTAAAGGATTAAAATGAATGATTATTTCAGATTTCTTAGAAAATGTTTAGTTTGAAATGTTTCAAAACTCATTGCTCCCTGTCCCGTATTTATCGGGATTGCTCAATACTGTAAATCCTCCCCCTTGTCCCCCTCCAAAGGGGGAAACGCTTCGAATCTACATGTTAGAATAGGAATAATTTTTCATTTCAATTTTTACTTTTAGAAAAGAATGTTTTGCTTGAAATTCGAAACTCTGAAATAACATTAAAAGTTAAAAACGAAGGTATTGTCCATCTCCCCCTTTAGGAGGGGGATTAAGGGGGAGGACTTGTTAAAGGATTAAAATGAATGATTATTCCAAATTTATAGAAAATGTTTAGTTTGAAATGTTTCAAAACTCATTGCTCCCTGTACCGTATTTATCGGGATTGCTCAATACTGTAAATCCTCCCCCTTGACCCCCTCCAAAGGGGGAAACGCTTCGAATCTACATGTTAGAATAGGAATAATTTTTCATTTCAATTTTTACTTTTAGATAAGAATGTTTTGTTCGAAATTCGAAACTCTGAAATAACATTAAAAGTTAAAAACGAAGGTATTGTCCATCTCCCCCTTTAGGAGGGGGATTAAGGGGGAGGACTTGTTAAAGGATTAAAATGAATGATTATTTCAGATTTATAGAAAATGTTTAGTTTGAAATGTTTCAAAACTCATTGCTCCCTGTACCGTATTTATCGGGATTGCTCAATACTGTAAATCCTCCCCCTTGTCCCCCTCCAAAGGGGGAAGTGTTCCAAACCAATGTTTTATGATAGGAATAAGTTTTCATTTTTTATGATTAGAAAAGACCTTTTATTCGAAGCGCCTCACGACTCCTTACCCCTTACTCACTACTGTTTTTTAGCACCTCTATCGCTCTTCTTATTTTCTCCTCAACATCAGGATACCTGTGAATAACTTCTCCTTCTTGAAAACGAATAACGGTATACCCAGATGCTTCCAATTTATCTTGTCGACACCTATCATAAGAACCTTTTGCGTCGTGTGAGCTGCCGTCAACTTCGACTATTAAACCAATTTCTGCACTGAAAAAATCTACAATGAAATTATGGATTGGACGTTGACGCTTAAATTTTACTCCAAGTTGATTTCTGCTTAATCCAGCTTTCCAAAGGTATTTTTCAGCGCGAGAAACCGTTTCGTTTCTCAGTTCACATGCGAATTTCTTTAGATCTGGGTTGTAATGGTTATTCATGTTTGGTGGTTTAGGATATTAAGTTAGTGAAAAGCTTTGGGTTTTGAATGGTTTTTTAATAAAAATGTTAGGGTTAAGAAAATCCTCCCCCTTGTCCCCCTAAAAAGAGAAATGTGCTCCGAATCAACTCATTACATACGATATAGGAATATCGATTCAATATTTACAATTAGAAAAGGTTGTGTTATTCGAAGTTTGAAAAATTTTAGATTTACGGATAAGTCTAATTTCGAAGGTATTGTCCATCTCCCCCTTTTGGAGGGGGATAAAGGGGGAGGACTCGCTAAAGGCTTAAAATGAACGACAATTCCTGATGTATAGAAAATGTTTAGATTGAAATGTTTCAAAACTCATAGCTCCCTGTCCCGTATTTATCGGGATTGCTCAATACTGGATATCCTCCCCCTACCCCCTCCAAAGGGGGAGACGCTACGAATCAATTACTTACGTGAGGAATAAATTTTTCATTTCAATTTTCACGATTAGAAAGCATGGATTATTCAAAGTTTAAAACTCTTCAATAAAATTTAAAACTAAAATCAAAGGTGTTCTCCATCTCCCTCAGTCAGCTGACGGAGAGATAAAGAGGGAGAACTTTACAAAGAATACTAACATAAAATCAATTCTTAATTACCTTACTCTGTTTCCCTCCAAAATTCAAAATATAAATTCCAGCATCTACATTCAATTTGATTTGATTTTGTCCTTTAGACAATTCTCCTTTCCAAATTTGTTTTCCGTTAAGGTCTATGATTTCGGCAATTCCTTTTTGATCAATATTATCGATTGAAATACTTGACTTAAATGGATTTGGATAAACAACCAGTGTTTCCATTTCTTCACTTTCTGTACTTGCAATATCTGTTATGTTCACTGGAATATAATTTGTATAATACAAATTCTCATTACGTAAATCGTAGTAGTTTATAGTGATACTATCGTCGATGGCTGCTTGCGGATAACCCACTAACCCAAATCGTTCCCCTGGAAACATTTGCAAGGTATCCGTAAAAAAGCTATTCACTTCTCTTCCATCGCTGCCAAAAACTTCTACTTCCATATTGTTAGGAAAAACAGCCTCTATTCTGCCATATCCTGTATTGGCTATTCGAATTCCAATGGAATCATTAGAAACACCAACTATTGATTGATTTTTATCTTCAATCTCTATACCTGCCCAACCGTTCACCATTCCGTAATCTGGATCATACATATAAAAAGGACCTGGAGATAATGTATTAAGCGTCCAATAGGTGTTTAATTCTGACAATATATAATTGTATTCTTTAGTGAATTTTCCAGAATTGGTATAGATTTGATTTGGAGTTACTGGATCAATAATGAATAATCCATACATCCCCATTGAAAGATGTAAAGTCGTTAAAACATGACAATGGTAAATGAATGACCCTGGTTCTTTACAAACAAAAGTATAAGTGAATTGAGTACCGCCTCCACTGACAGCTGAACTTGTATGCGGCACTCCATCATTCGCTTGATCAACATCTAATCCATGCCAATGAATGGTATGATCTTCGGGAGAATCATTCGTTAAGTTAATAATTACTGTATCTCCAAGGTTGAATCGTAAGACAGGTCCAGGCAGAAATATTTTATCATTTTGGGACAAAGAATCATCATAACCATATCCCCAAAACTCGATATCCTGACCATTCACCAAAGTTTTCTGTCCATCCATTCTAGAAACGAGTGATATTTCTTGAACTTGTCCGTGGATAAACGAAATACAGAATATAAAAAGCCCTAATAAATTATATTTCTTCATCATGGATTAATTTTTAGCATGGTCATCATTCCCGAAGGGTAGTTATTATTGAATAAAAGCGTCACCAAATTGTGATTGTGCACAGGATAAGTTCCCGGCTGATCTGGAACAAGTCGCAAAGTCATTGTTTCTCCTTTGTAAACTGGAAAACTATCTTTTGACCAACCAACTCGATTCGTTTGAATCGACGCTTCTAGAATTGTTATATGAAAACCATGAAAATGAATATTATGGGTCATGTTTCCAGAATTAAGCACTGAAATAATAATCGTATCTCCGACATTCCCAGAAATAATAGCATTACTGTTATTCATTGGTGCTAAAGGCAAAGTATTAATTGAAAAAACATTTGGTCGATAGAATGAAGGAATACTTGTGACATTTGAAGCTGCTATATCTTGAGACAAAGTTGTATTCATATCCCAAAAGTCCCAACTGTAGATATAATCTCCTTGTAAATCAACTTGAAAAACACAAGCGGTTCCTAGTAATTTACCTGCAGTTGTTGTCGACAATAAGGCATGCGTTCCCTCTGATAAAATTGGGAGATTTACTGTAATTGTGTCCTGAGCTCCGATAGACCAAGTATTAGAAGCATTGGTATTCAAATAAAAAGAATAGGGAATAGTATCTGTATTGATCAATAAAAATGAATTTGAATTGCTTCCTATCAATGACAATATTGCATTATCAAATTGAAAAGGATTTAAACTATCAGAAATAACTCCTTTCTGAAAACTTGTTCCATTGTAGGTGACATTGGTTTTCAAAACATATAAAGTGTCAATATTCGCCGCATAGGAAGAAACACTGAATACAATTAAAGAAATGGCAATTAAGAACTTTATTTTCATTGCGTTTAATGAGTTTTGTGTGTTTGTGAGTTTATAAACGTGAAATTACGTAAAAAAATTAATTCATAATTCATAATTCATAATTATCGGGATTTAGAAAAAGAAAAATAAGATCCTTCGCAAATTTATAAAAGAAAATTTACTTCAGGATGACGATGGCTGGAGGGAATAGTTCAAAAAAGAGGATGAGAAAATAATAACGCCGCGGCGTTATTATTTTCTCATCCTCTTTTTTGGTTTCCAACACATAACCACGTCATCCTGAATATTGCTAAAAATCTAAGATTTTTGGTAATAGAAGGATCTCTTTTTCCATAATTGTAAGTTTATTGGTAAAGCATCTGAAAGGCATTAAAAATAAAAACCACCCCTATCGCGTTAACCATTCACCATTAACCATTATTCTTCAATTAACCATTAAATCTATAAATTCCTCCTTCTCCAAAGGTCCAAAATAATTCTGTACATCAACATCTTTCAATGCATCTGCAATTGAAATTTTATCATAAGGAACTTCCAAAAGTAAGTTTTCAATTTCACCTACAGCATCTCTACCAAAGAAATCACCGAAAATATTTACTGCTGTAATGAGCCCTTTTTCTACGAATATTCGAACGTCAATCTCACCGACTTTAAAACGTTTATTGTGTTGAATATTGAATTTTGGGGATCTTCCGTAATTCCATTTCCAAGCGTCATATTTTTCTTCTTTGAGCTGGTGAACAGCTTTCCATTCTTCATCTGTCAAGCGATAAGTTTCCAAATCATCAGATTCTGAATACAATCCTTTCAGCAACAAAGCTCTAAACGCCTCAATTGGCATTGGTTTTTTCAGGAATTCACTGATGTTTGCCACACGACTTCGTACTGATTTATGTCCCTTAGATTCCAATTTACTTGGCTTCACATTTAATGCATTAGCTACCTCACTGAGGTCAGTATTAAATAGCAATGTACCGTGACTAATCATGCGTTTACCTGTTGAAAACTGAGCTGTTCCTGAAATTTTCTTTTCCCCAACCAATATGTCGTTTCTACCTTTAAGTTCTGCATTCATTCCTAAATCGTTAAGCACTGAAATAACAGGTTCAGTGAACTTTTTGAAATTGTGCATTTGGGTAACATCATGATTTGTAATAAAACTGAAATTGAGGTTTCCAAAATCATGATAAACAGCTCCACCTCCACTTACTCTTCTGACAACGTGTATATTGTTGTTGTCAATATAGTCTTGATTAACTTCTTCAATTGTAATTTGATTTTTACCAATTATAATTGAAGGTTCATTGATATAAAACAATAAATAATCATTTTCTGCACTGAAATGTCTTACGATATATTCTTCTAATGCAAGATTTAAACGTGGATCCGTGATGCCTTCATTTTCTACAAAAATCATAGTTACAGTATTGAGTGTGTGTATTGAGAGGATTACTTAATCCCAAAGTTCGCTTTGTTACACCTATTTTATAATTTATAAAAGTAAAAAATTAGAGCGAGAATGAGGTATAAAATTAGAGTGAGAATGAATGCGAGAATGAGGAAGAGGAAGAGGAATCTCAACATTATCTAATCAATAAAGGTTTCAGAGTGAAAAAGAGTGCGAGAATGAGGGAGAATTCTCTTACTCAAAACTCTCTACTCCCTACTCAATACTGTGAGGCTTTGGCTATTTTAGTTCACCTAAAATTGCCAAAGCCTCATTCACGTGCTGATCAAACTTCATTTGTGAATTAAATACTCCTCTCACAATTCCTTTTTTATCAATAACATAAGTCACTCGCCCTGGAATTAGTCCTAATAAATTTGTTGGAACACCAAATGCCTTTCTTACCGTTTTATCTGAATCTGCTAACAACGTAAAAGGTAAATTGTGTTTCTTCGCAAATTTTTCGTGACTTTTTTCATCATCACTAGAAATACCAATCACTTTAGCTCCTGCGGAAAGGAAGTCTTCATAAGCATCTCGAAAAGAACATGCTTGCTTAGTGCATCCAGCGGTTTCATCTTTTGGATAAAAATAAATCACGAGATTATCTTTCCCGATAGCATCTTCAATGTTGAATATTTTCCCATCTTGATCCTTCAATGTGAACATTGGACTTTTATCTCCTATTTCTATCGATTTCATTTTTTTTAATTTTTAATTATTATTAAGGTTTAATGGTTAACATTGTTTGCGCTGGATTCCTTTATGGACAAAACAGCCTCAATTTCTTCGCAGTAGTAATTCAAAAACCAAACGTTAAACATTAAAAAACCTATCTCATAGCCATCAATTTCTCCTTAATCCCTTCCAATCTCTCTATCAACTCCTTTTTATTCAACTCTGGCTGTGTAATTTCAACTTCTCCATTTTTCAAAGCTTTTTTAGCACCTTCTAAAGTGTGCCCTTCTACTTTTACCAATTGATAAATATGCTGAAGTTCTAAGACACTTTTCGGTGAGAATAAGCGACTATCTTTCTTGTTTTTTTTCTCTGTGCACCTCTGTGAAAACCTCACAGATCTCTGTGTTAAAAATCATGTGGTACAGCCGCACAATCAAAGTTTTCAAATTCCATGAATTCATCTTTCATCATTCATAACTCATAACTCATAACTCATAATTAACCTCTATCTCCAAGCCCTCACCCTCTCCCTAATCCCTTCCAACTTAAACTAAAAACCAAATTTCACTTTAAGCAATCTTGGTATCGTTCTGGCGTTTGTGATTGTTAAATGAATTAATTTCATAACATCATCGTTGACATTTCCTAGAGCCCTTTCAGGATTTGAAATTAGAAAACTAACTATTTCATCAGTTTTAAAAACTCTAATCTCCGAGCAGTTAACATAACTATCATAGTCTAAAAATTGATGATTATTACGATCAATTAATACATGAAGACTTTTAAGATATTCTGTCGGAAAGACCTTTTCATTAATTTCTGTATTTATAATGACGTAAGCCAGTAGAATTTCTTCCTCACTTTTAGAAACTATGATTATGTATTTTGGATATTTAACGTCAATATCATCGATTTTGACCAGAATAGATTTACCAATGTCTATACTCCGATTGGCGAAGTTTGATTTCAATTTTTTAGGAAATAAATCTCCTAAACTCATATAAGTTCTATGCTTTCATTAATCATTTGCTGATTAATGTATTCTAAAACATCATCACTTGCACCAATTGCTTTAGCAATATCTGAATATCCAATTATCCAATTAGAATTTTCATAAGCAGAATCATGGGATTTATTTGTGATCTCTGAAAAGGACAAATTTTTATTTTCTTCTAATGACTCCGTTAAACACTCCACATCAGAATCAGATAAAAAATCCAAATCCACCTCTTTTAATGACTTTATATAGAAACGGTTATATTTCGCTACGACCTCTTCTAATCCACTAATGTCTTCATCAACTACATTTTTAATAAACGAAGGAACAGGTCCATACTGCATTTTAACGTAGGTATCACCGAAAATAGGTCTTCCGAACTTTACCAAATGTTTTTGATCTGCAAAATATAAAATTTTGTAGGTCTTGTGAGTATCTGCTTTATCAAGATTATTGATCACAAATAAAAGACTATTAACAGCTTTTTCTCTATGTAAATTAAATTCTTTCATTGTAGTTTAAAGAAGCCAAATGTTGGTTAATATAAAGTTACGATAAAAATAGTTAGATTCTACTTAAAATCTGATTTTCTTATTTGGTTCTACCCTGATATTAATGGAAGACAATCATTTTAAAGTTATAAATCAGATTTGGTTTTAATACAAAAAAGATCCTCCGAAGAATTGCTGCTACAACAAGTTGTGGCAGCAATTTTCGAAGGATGAAAGTTGTTAGGTAGGGTTCTTTTCTCTTTTAGAATAATGTAATTATAAGTTTTATATATACTCATTAAATTCGTGGTAGAACCTCTTATTTAAGTTAATGAAATTTAGTATATTCAAACTGATTTTCAATCATTAAACAATAACAATTAAACATTAGCCCCCCCTATCTCATAGCCCTCAATTTCTCCTTAATCCCTTCCAATCTCTCTATCAACTCCTTTTTATTCAACTCTGGCTGTGTAATTTCAACTTCTCCATTTTTCAAAGCTTTTTTAGCACCTTCTAAAGTGCGCCCTTCTACTTTTACCAATTGATAAATATGCTGAAGTTCTAAGACACTTTTCGGAGAGAATAAGCGATTACCTTTCTTGTTTTTTTTGGGTTTTATTGAAGGAAATTCCTTTTCCCAGAAGCGAATCAATGAAGTATTGACATCAAACATTTGTGCCACTTCACCTATAGAATAGTACAATTTCGTTAATTCAGATGCTTTAATCATAACTTAAGATTATTACCGCTAAATTAATGAAAATAAAGGTATACAATAGAGTGGAGTTTAATTTTCTGAGATTATAACAATTCTTCAATAAAATAAGGTTTATGTTGAGCCGTGTTGGGTAAAGTATTGGAATTTCATTTGCTTAGCAGTTAAGGAGAGAAAAAAAATTCGCCTAATACTTTCACCGTTTAGAATGACATTTACATTTGAGAACGGCAAAAATTACACTCCACTCTAAACTACAAGCTCTATGCAGAATTACCTTTCCTTTTTAGAACGGCAAAAAAAAAGGAATTTATCAGTCGTTACACTCCATCGGAATGACATGTGCTTTTTGAGTAATTTTTTTCGCGAAACCGACCCTATCGTTCGTCATTCCGAATGTTTGAAAAATCTTTGATTTTTATAACAGAGGAATCGCTTTTTTTTTGAGTTTGTTAACTTAATGGTACCTCTAAAAACCCTACTTTGGTTGCTAACTTGTTCTTTCTTCCAACTACTTCGTTGCCGAAACACTCATTTAGCCCAGCTAAATTCCTTTTTCAGCGCCTTGTATTTAAAAAAAACAACTGCCTTATCATTCCAAACAGAGTTATTAGAGATGCCCTTAATGAAATATGTCAGTAGGTAATTAATAAAATTCGTAATTGTTAATTCGTAATTTCTAATTGAATGTTTTTAATCCATCGACTTCATGGCATTCTTAGAAATCTCAACAATTTTTTCATACTGCTCTGGTGTTAAATCAGAGTGGAAATAATCAATTGGATTTACTTTATGTCCATCTTTTTCAACTTCATAATGTAGATGAGCTCCAGTTGATTTACCTGTACTTCCTACCAATCCAATTAAATCACCACGCTCTACCACATCACCTTCTTTCACAAGGAAAGAACTCAAATGCGCATATCTGGTTTTGTATCCGAATCCATGATCGATTACAATTTCTCTACCATAACCCCAACTGTTCACACGGGTTTCTTCAACAACTCCTTTTCCTGTTGCGTAAACATCTGTACCTATTTCCGCAGAGAAATCTGTTCCCCAGTGCATTTTACGTGTTCCGTAAACAGGGTCAATTCTCCAACCGTAACCAGAGGCCATTCTTTTTAATTCTTTGTTATTTACAGGTTGAATCGCAGGTAAAGAAGCCAATCTATTTTCGCGTTCTTTGGCCAATGAAACCAATTCTTTAAAGGATAAACTTTGTGCGTGTAATTTTCTTTCTACCTCATCCAGTTTTGAAATCGATTCGATGAGTAAATCACTATTAGACATTTTCTTATAAGAATTGTACGCATCACTACCTCCAACTCCCATTAACCTCAATTCTTCAGGAAATTCATTCGCTCCCAATGCAGTTCTGTATAACTCCTCGTCACGTTGTTTAATTACCTCCGTAACCCGGTCAACTAATTCTAATCTGGTCTGAATGTTTTTGAATTCTCCTTTCAATTCAAGCAATTCTTTTTGAAGCGCTTTTTCTTTTGGAGAGTCAATTCGATAAGCGATAAAAAAAGCAAATACTAAACTCAAAACAATTGTTGGAGCAGTAAAGATAAAACCACGCAAGATGCGTTCACCGACTGAACGATTGACTTTTTCGTAAGAAAGCGTTTTTGGATTATACCTGAACTTTATCTTTGACATTATTTAACTTGTAAAACATGGCAAATTTATGTAAATAATCTAACTTTGCAAATTCGTTAACTTTGATTAACACAAAACAAGAGTAACTCAATATAAAGGGAACCCTAATGAAACTTGAAGAAATCAGAAATAAATTCCTTTCCTTTTTTGAAGAGAAAGGACACGCAATAGTGCCTTCTGCACCTATGGTAATTAAAGATGATCCAACCTTAATGTTTACCAACGCGGGGATGGTTCCTTTTAAAGAATACTTCCTCGGAAACGCCGTTGCGAAAGACAAACGTGTGACAGATACACAAAAATGTTTGCGTGTTTCTGGTAAACACAACGACTTGGAAGAAGTTGGAGTAGATACCTACCACCACACCATGTTCGAAATGCTGGGAAACTGGTCATTTGGCGATTACTTTAAGGAAGAATCTATTGCTTGGTCATGGGAACTTTTGACAGAAGTTTACGGAATAGATAAAAACAATCTCTACGTTACCATTTTTGAAGGAGACCAAAAAGATGGGGTTCCAAGAGATACAGAATCTTATGATTTTTGGAAAAAATGGATTCCAGAAGATAGAATTATTGAAGCGAATAAAGACGATAACTTCTGGGAAATGGGAGAAATGGGACCTTGTGGACCTTGCTCTGAAATCCACGTAGATATTCGTTCTAATGAAGAAAAGAAAAAAGTTGACGGTAAAACATTAGTGAATCAAGATCATCCGCAAGTCATTGAAGTTTGGAATTTAGTATTTATTCAATTCAATAGAAAAGCAGACGGAAGTTTAGAAAAGTTACCTGAAACACATATCGATACTGGAATGGGATTGGAACGTTTGGCTATGGCGCTGCAAGGAAAACAATCTAATTACGATATTGATTTATTCCAAACGTTAATTGGACAAGTCGTAAAACAATCTGGTTTTGAATATGGAAAAGACGAAACAACAGATATCGCTTTGCGTGTTATTGCAGATCACATTCGTGCGATTGCTTTCTCTATTTCTGATGGACAATTGCCTTCAAATACAGGAGCAGGATATGTCATCCGCCGAATTTTGAGAAGAGCAGTTCGCTATGGATACCAAACTTTAAAAATGAGTGAACCATTTATGGCGCCATTGAGCAAAGTTTTGGTGAAAGAAATGGGCGAAGCTTTCCCAGAATTAGTCGATAACCAGACATTGATTGAAAATGTAATTCGCGAAGAAGAATTAAGTTTTTTCAAAACCTTAGCACAAGGAATTAAGCGAATTGAAATTATTATAGAAAATCAAAAAGAAAAAGGGATTAAAGAAATCCCTGGAAAACAGGTGTTTGAATTATATGACACTTTCGGATTTCCATTCGATTTAACAGAATTGATGGCAAGAGAAGCTGGATTAACTTTAGATCAAACTGGTTTTGAAAAAGCGTTGCAAGTTCAAAAAGACCGTTCTCGTTCTGCTACTTCTGTGAAAACGGAAGATTGGACAGAACTTCTAAAAGACGAAAAAGAAGAGTTTATTGGCTACGATAATTTGGAAGCAGAAGTGAAAATCACGCGTTATAGAAAAGTAGAACAAAAGAAAAAAACTTTTTATCAGTTGGTCTTTAACCTAACTCCATTTTATCCTGAAGGAGGTGGACAAGTTGGTGATAAGGGAACAATAGAGTTTGATGGTGAAAAGATTGCGATTTTCGATACGAAAAAGGAAAACAATCTGATTATTCACATGGCAAAAGAATTGCCTAAGCTACCAAATGCGACTTTTAAAGCAGCGGTGAATCATAGAAACAGAACTCTTTCAGCGGCGAATCATAGTGCAACTCACCTTTTGCACTACGCTTTAAATCAAGTATTAGGAGACCATGTGGTACAAAAGGGATCTTTAGTGAACCCAGAATATTTACGTTTTGACTTCTCCCACTTTTCAAAAGTATCGGAAGAAGAATTAGGTCAGATTGAACAAATGGTCAACGATTTAATTCGACAGAATGCACCGTTAACAGAAATGCGAAATACACCCATCAAAAAAGCGCAAGAGCTGGGAGCAACAATGCTTTTTGGCGAAAAATATGGCGATACTGTGCGTGTAATTAAATTCGGTGATTCAATGGAATTATGCGGAGGAACACATGTTCAAGGAACAGGAAACATTGGATGGTTTAAAATCATTTCTGAAGGCTCTGTTGCTTCTGGAATTCGAAGAATTGAAGCGATTTCGAGTCAAACGGCCGAAGAGTTCATTAATAATAAATTGGAGCAATTGAGTAATGTAAATGCTTTATTCAAAAACACTAAAAACGTTATTCAGTCGGTTGAAGAAATCTTGGAAAGCAACAACCGCATGCAAAAGCGATTAGAAAAAATTGAAAAAGCGCGCGCAAAAGGAATCAAAGCAGATTTAAAGAAAAATATCGTTGAGAAAGACGGGATGAATTTCTTAGAAGCTATTGTTCAGTTGGATGGAGGAACGATAAAAGATGTATTGTTCCAATTGAAAGGTGAAACACCTAACCTATTTGCTGTAATTGGTGGAGAAAGTGACGGAAAATGTACTTTGAGTGTGATCATTGACGAAGAAATTGTAAAATCAAAAGATTTACATGCTGGAAATATTATTCGTTCGGCAGCTAAGCATATCCAAGGTGGAGGTGGTGGTCAGCCATTCTTTGCAACTGCAGGAGGCAAGAAACCGGAGGGACTTAAGGCCGCAATCAACGAAGTGAGAGAATTGATAATTGATAAATCATAATTAATAATTGGATGGTTTGATGGTTGAGTAATTGATTATTGGAAATAAAGATTTAGATTTAATTAATCTAAATATGAATGAAAACATCATCAAAGATTAGAGCTTTAGTTTTGCCTTAAGAATCGTCAAATTTTATCAGTTTTTCACTGAATCGAAAAGAGAATATGTTGTATCGAAACAACTGCTAAGATCTGTATCCTCAGTTGGGGCGATGATCAGAAGATGCCGAAAGTAGAGCCTATTTTATATAAGCTAAATCAATTATTATCAATTATTAATTCAACATTATGCAATTGCAATCCGGAGGCCGGAGCATTATAAGAAAGCTTAACTTTATTCTTCCCATCAAGCGTCTTCAAGAACTCTTCCCACGTCTTTTCATGCTGCCCCAAATCAAATAGCATTCCCATCATTAATCTTATTTGATTGCGCTTAAATCCTATTCCACGGACTTTCACCACATAACTTTTCTCTGGGAAAAATGAAGCGGTGAGTTCGGTGTTTTCTGTAAGTTCGCAAGACAAAACTTCTCCTATTGTCTGTGTTGTAGGCGTTGGACGAAAAGTATAAGAATAGAAATCACGTTTACCAACAAATAATCCTGCTGCTTTCTGCATTATTTCTATGTCCAAATCACGCAAGATATTGCACATAAAAGCCGCGCTATAAGGATGAAACTTCTCTCCGTAGGCAAAATAATAATGGTATTCTTTAATTTTTTCGGATTGAATAATATTGAACTCTGCATTGGTCGAAACAACAGACAGTGCTTTTATATCCGCAGGAAGATTATTGTTGAATTCTTTCAAGAAAAAATCTAAATTATCAATTTGATTATCTGTAAAGACCTCTATATAGGTTTGATTTACCGAAACTTTTGCATCTGTTCTTCCTGAAGCCAAGACTTTACTAGCTGTATCTGGCAAAACCCAATTGAGGGTTTTTATGATCATTTCTTGTACCGTTATTAGGTTGGGTTGTTTTTGCCAGCCGTGATAACGAAATCCCAAGTATTGAATCTCCATTAAATAATAAAAATTTGCTCTCATTCTGGGTTTGAAGATATAAAAAAAGCAGTCCTTTTTAAGGAACTGCTCAATATTTTATAGGTTAAATTCATTCTATTTTTCCTCCTTTCGAATAGGCTGAGTAGTTTTCAATTTTTCACTTTCAACGTTTTCGACTTTTTTAATTTCTTTCTGTTTTATGACTTTTCGTTCAACTTTCTCCTCTGAAACCTCCTCTTTAGATACTACCTGCAATTGTTCATTTGAAGATCGCTCTTTACTCACCTTCTCATATTTCAAAGGTTTTTTCTCTGTAGTTTTCGTTATTTCTTCTGATTTTTCTTGAGCA
>Ga0307952_1001114_pt1 | contig 13956 bp, 9 predicted proteins | sample OrgLakmetagen376_FD_201821 | JGI IMG/M metagenome (GOLD analysis project Ga0307952, IMG submission 201821) | Saline water microbial communities from Organic Lake, Antarctica - #376 | ecosystem: Environmental > Aquatic > Non-marine Saline and Alkaline > Saline | place: Antarctica: Organic Lake...
GCCATGACAACTCCACCGCCCTCACCTGCTGCACTCGTTCCCACTCCAGCTTTCTCCTCTGCAGTCGCTCCTGCCCCTGCCCCTTCCACAACTGTTCCTGCAACCGCCACTGCTCTGTCAGCCTTTGTGTCGACCACCGTCCCTGCTCCTATAGCTGCTACACCCAACTTTTCCACCCCCTCAGCTGCAACCCCCGACTCCAGTTCCCTCTGAGCTGCTGCACCTGACTCTCCCCCCCCCTGAGCTGCTGCATCTAAATCTCCCCCCCCATGTGCTGCACACACCTCCTCCCGCATCAGCAGCAGCTCAGCCTTGCCGACAGCAGATGACGCAGATGGATCAGCAGTAGCTGGGGCAGTGGCAGGGGCATCTTCAAGCGCAGCTGGATCATCTTCAGCAGCAGCAGGCGCAGCTAGATCAGTAGGGTGCGCAGCTGAATCAGTAATTGGAGCAGCTACATCAGCAGCAGCAGCTGAACCAGCAGCAGTAGGCCCAGCTGGATCAGCAGCAACAGCAGAGGCAGCCGGAGCAGAGTGCACCTCAGCTTGTTTTCCCGTGTCAGTGACGGTGCGCTGACCAGCCTGGTCATCACCACCACCACCACCGCCACCACTGCCACCACCAGAAGCATTTGCACCACCACCACCACCACCACCACCACCACCACCACCACCACCACCGCCGCCACCACTGCCGCCACCAGAAGCACTTTCACCACCACCCCCAGCAGCACCACCACCACCACCACCAGCAGCAGCATTTGCACCACCAGCACCACCACCACCACCACTGCTGCCACCAGCAGCACTTGCACCACCACTACCAACACCACCAACACCGCTAGCCTGGTTTCTAGCAGCAGTAGTCATCTCCTCCACCTGGCCAGCCTGACGTCGTATGGCTGACTCAAACGCGGCTTTATTCAGACTCACTACCTGCGTGATGCGTGATGTACATGCGTGTGTGTGTGTGGTGTGTGTGTTTGTGTGGGTGTGTTGGCGTATGTGTCAGTTGTTGCTGTATTTAGTGTTTGGTAGTTACGGCCGCAAGTTCTAGCCATCTGCTGCTAGGGGTGGAAGGTGAGCTCAATTACATAATCGATACACACATACACACACAGGGCATCAGTATAACTTTGCTGCAATGGGGTCATTGAGGTTGTAAGTAAAAGATTGATGTACACATGAGTAGGGTTGGCCAGAACCATATATTTACCGTGTATATACGGTAATTTCGGCAGGGATTTCATCAGATACACGGTCATATACGGCGTATCTAAACGGTTATGGCCAGCCCTACACATGAGCATGCCAATTTAACCACCTGTAATATTAATATTTCAAAATGCATACTCCTTTGGGGTAAGGTGTATAGGGTTGTCCATATCTACATAAATACGTACGAATGAGTACTGATTTTAAGCAGCTTTTCATTTTATATACACTATTTAATTTGTTGCTCTGTGTATATATACAGTTGGGGAAAAGTAAGTTGTATGGCGTGCAACGCAACACTGAGGGATCCTATTCCAAAAGAACTTTGGTGTTGTACAGAATAATTGCCGCAACTTTTCATCCAAACCACACAGCACTGTTTCCTGCTTACCACTTACCACATTTCCAGGCACTCGTGTCAAGCTCAAGATGTCTTGTGGGTTGGACCCAAACAAGCCCTGCGCACGTGCGTGTGTGTGTGCATGTGTATGTGTGTGAGCGCGTGTGTGTGTTCGTGTGCGTGCGCGCCCATACGTGTGCACGTTGTCCATAAGTTGTCACATTTCTTTTATGCTTGCGTACTTGTGTGTACTTATGCATTTGGAACGATGCATGCGTGTTTTGTGTGTGCACTTCCGCAATTTGGGGTGCACGAGTAGCTGGGACACAAGTTTCAAATACCATATAAAAATCAGCATATGCCTTAAAAGAATAAGACACAGTGGGAAGTAAAAGAGGTAGCAAAAAGCATATGGCTGGCATGCTTTTCCTATCGCTTTCTGGCACCACCAAATCAGCAAACAAACAACTATGCATGCAAACACACATGCATACATAAGCACACGCACCCACCACGCACATACCCACACGCACACACACACACCACGCACACACACAAAGTTTTGCACGCACGACGCGCACATACCCACACACACGCATGCACACATAAATTTACGCACGCACCACGCTCATAACCCACACGCACGCATGCACACGCACGCATGCACACGCACACAAACTTACGCAGCACCTCACGCACATACCCACACGCACGCATGCACACAAACAAACTTATGTACGCACCACACGCACATACACACATGCAAGCAAGCACACACAAACTTACGCAAGCACCACGCGCACATACCCACATGCAAGCATGCACACACACACACACAAATTTATGCACGCACCACGCGCACATGCTCATACACAAGCACGCTTGCATATACAGCGTACCTGCAGCCTGGAGTGCCCCTTTAAAGATAAAGTTTTAGCTTTTTTGGTCCGTGCGTAGGCCTCTGGGGCGACAGCTAAAAAGTGGTCACCAACCTGTGCAAGCATAATGTTGTTTTTTCAATCGTGTGATATAGTAGATACGAGAGAACATCAAAAACTTGCTTTGATTCTCTGTGTGTGGGAGAGACCTGCGCACGCTCACATACAGTGTCTTCAGTACACAATACTCAGGACGCAAGATGTGCACAATGTGCTCAAGAGAAGGTTGAAATGAACGCAATGATCGACACAGTGAGCAGTTTTACGAAAGTTGACACTTCAAAGTTTTAAAATAGTTGACACTTCAATCACAGCAGATCACGGTGTTTTTCCTTTACCAGTGTAGTTCGTTCTTGCTCTTTTGTGGCACTGCGATAGATCACGTGCATGAACTGAAATGCATCAAGCTAGCGCTGACATTCGCCAGAGCCCTCACTCATACCCTATTTGAACTGACAGTGGGGAATAGGAGAAAGCTTCCACTGACATACCCTCAGTTTGTACACAGAACTGACAGTGGGGAATAGGAGAAAGCTTCCATTGACAGTGGACAAGCGTATGATGCAGCGACACACATGTGTGTACTGCTTCCAGATCTGAAATGTCCGTACATACTCAATTAAAAAAGGACCAGGCCATGCTGCCAACCCTTGCAAGACCACAACAGAGGTGGAGTGGACGGATATATACAAAGCTGGAAATCTCTAGGTACGTCGGCTTGTCAAGTGATGTAGCCACACGTGCGTGAATGCTTGTTTAGAAATCTTCACACGTGCGTGAGTGCTTGTTTGGAAATCTCTAGGTAAATCGGCTTGTTTAGTGATGTAGCCACACGTGCGTGAGTGCTTGTTTGGAAATCTTCACACGTGCGTGAGTGCTTGTTTGGAAATCTCTAGGTAAGTCGGCTTGTCAAGTGATGTAGCCACTCGTGCGTGAGTGCTTGTCAAGTGATCTAGCCACACGTGCGTGAGTGCTTGCATGCGCTCAAAAAATACAAAGAGGGTCATCCAGGCAATTACGATGCAGAAGCGTCGTAATTCGCGTACGCAGGGACAATAGTAAGGGCGCACCCGTGAGCCAAGCGCAGTGTGAGGCCCCAGAGGCCCGCGCGCTTTGCAAACTTGGTACAGGTACAGGGCAGCACACCTGCAGGCAGTGTGTGTGTATGGGTGGGTATAAGCACGCATCTAGTCCTTCGTACAGACACAAGACGGTACATCTTGAGGTTGGTGCGCATGTATGCATGTGTAGGGGTGGGAGTGTGCGTGAGATGGTCTTGATCTCGAATATAGATCAAGATCTGAATTATAGATCAAGACCATTACACAGCCTCAACGTAAATGCATGCACTAAAAGCAACACACGTGCACACGCCTGCGCAGTGTGCTTGGATGAAGTAAACCATTCCTGCTGCCGGTACAGCCTCAGTGCAATCCTACACCATCAAACAGTCTCAACGCACAATAAAAGAAGGTATGCCTTAGTGGTTTTAACCATCAAACAGTCTCAACGCACAATAAAAGAACGTGTGCCTTAGTGGTTTTAACCATCAAACAGCCTCAACGCACAAGCAAAAAGTACGTGCGCCCGTGGTTTCAGCCATTTCAGGCTTTACCCAGGAAAAATAACATTACCGAAATGCCGCTGCACCTCTAAAAGCTTCAGGCTCAAGCCACAGAACGCACACCCGCAAAGAGAGCCTCTGTGAGCTTCAACGTCCCTAAAATGCCATTGCGTCCCTTGTCCACACACACCAAACACATGTACACAATTACAAACACACGTACACAATTACAAACACGCAAACACAGTTTCAAACGCACGTACACAATTACAAATATGCGCACACAAGTGCACACACGCGTACACAATCACAAGCACGCATACAAGTTAACAAACACACGTACGCAATTAAAAACACACGTTTACGGTTACAAACACGTGCGATGTAAGTACAAACCTGCGCAATATGTCTAGGTGCGTGGTGCCGGGGTACAGGAGGCTGACATGAGCATTGAGGTCCCCGTCTGATGGGTGCTCCTTTCTGACAGGCAGTGCCTTCTGGAAGTACGCAGCCAAGAAGCCACAACAATCAGTAAAACGAGTGCTTCAGTAAGCGTGCGCACCCTGCTTTGTGAATGCGTTGAAACAAAAGCACGGGCACCTGAACAAGCCCACTGTTTGCAAAATGCATGAGCACACACCGTTTTCCCTGTGAAACTGTGCTGGACGCCCGTCTAGCACCAGTTCCACGTGGACAACGGTGTGTGCTCATGCATTTTTCAGTCACTGGGTTTGTTCAGGCCCATGCTTTTGTATTAACACATTCACAAAGCAGGGTGTGCACGCTTTTGTCTCAACAAACTTCCACAATATAGGATGCTCATGCTTTTGTCAAAACAATTCATACTGAAGTCAGTTCACACAGTCAAACACACAGTCGGACTCAAAAGCATTGATGCTTTGATCATTGATTTGTGCTCGAGCTTGGAAACAACAGCTTACGGCTCTACTCCTCTTGTTTGAAAATGACAGCAAAGACTCAATCTTGGAAAAATGGCAGTTAGGGTGAGTGCCCCTCTTTTCTGTATGTGCGAGAGAAACGAGCATGGTGTCTATGTGTGTTTGCGTGCACAGCCAGTTTTGGAGGCAGCAGCGGAGGCTCAATTGCAGCCCAGTCAGCCAACCACGGTAAAGGGCCTGATGGAAAGGACTTGGCCCAGCAGGACATCCTGGGTGAGTTGGGTATGCATTGCATTTGGGTATTTTGGCCTGCAGGCTGTGCTGGTGGTCGTGTTGGAGACCCCTGGTGATTGAATGGCTGTCGCTGGGTTCTTGCAATGCTTGATTTCCTTAGTGCCGCCCACGAGCATGCACGCGGATTCAGCACCAGCTGAAATCTCTGAGCATTGCTACTTGCTTCTCCAGTTTTTTCTCCCATTCCACACCCCCAAACTTGCTGAAGCACTCCCTGTCGCTGGGTTCTTGCACTGTTTGATTTCTCAAGTGCACCCATCACCATCCTCTGAGCATGCGTCCCTGCTGCTTTGCTTTTCCACATGCTGCTCCCACACTCCTAAACATGAAGATTACCATAGGTATTCAGTGTGGGTATTCAAAGCCCACGATGTTCAGTACGCTATCAAGACCTGTCTAGGTATTCCAAAACAAAACCGGTCATCAAGAAGCTGTCGTGACATGTGTGCGGGTGTTTGGGTAAACAATGGTTCTGTTTTCCATTTCAAACTGGAGCAGGCGGCTGTCCGTACGCTGTGGCAGTCAGTATATGATGCAAAAGAAATGCATTTGCTGAACTCTTACACCTAGCCCGAGGTTGAAAAAGGATCAATCCTGAAAACATGAGGGAAGGAGGGGTGTAAAGGCACTGAGCTTTTTTCAGAAGGAGGGTTGAAAAGGCACTGAGCCGTCTTCAAAAGTTCTGTAATAAGGAGGGGTGCAAAGGCACTGAGCCGGCTTCATAAGGAGGGGTGCAAAGGCACTGAGCCGTCTTCAAAAGCTCTGTAATAAATGTAGAAACAATCTGGTAATTTGTAGCAGGTCCACACGGTGGGAGCGTGTGCCGGCGCCTTGTGTCCTTTTCAAGAGAGCTAGCTGGCAGTGAAAGCCGCACCTCACCCCATCGATGGAATTGGGCTAGAATGCGTTGAAAATAATGCATGATGTTGCTCAAATGGAAGTGTAGCCGAACTAGATCAATTTGGGATCTACCTGTACCTGTACCATATGATGTTTTCAAGTGTACGGTTCTGACCAACATTTCCTGCAGCTGCTGCTTTGTTAATTTCCTTTGCACGCAGGGCGCTAAGACGCCTCATTCACAAGCTGCAACGTGCTTGAGGGATGCGAGAAGAGTGCGCTGTCCAAGTAAGAAAACCCATAGTTAAGCGGAAATGGAAGGATGATATTTTCCGTGCATGCACTTTTTGCCTGGACAAAGTGGTTGGTCAAAAAGTAGTGGATTACGGTGATTAAGCAGGACATTCAAGCGTATGAGAAAGAGGATCACAAGCATAATGCAAAGTGTGAGCGCCTGAGAAAGAGTATCACAAGTACGAGTGCATAAGTATGAGCGCCTGAGGAAGAGTATCACTAGTATGAGTGCAAAAGTGTGAGCGCCTGAGAAAGAGTGTCACAAGTATTGAGTGCAAAAGTATGAGCGCTTGAGGAAGAGTGTCACTAGTATGAGTGCAAAAGTGTGAGCGCCTGAGAAAAAGTGTCACAAGTATTGAGTGCAAAAGTATGAGCGCTTGAGGAAGAGTGTCACAAGTATAAGTGCATAAGTATGAGCGCCTGAGAAAGAGTCTCACACGTATGAGTGCAAAATTGACGAGTGTCACGAGCATGAGTAAGTATGAATCACAGGTTTGGCTGACTTCATTCCTGGCACACTCAAAGCAGAATAGTTTTTTTTGTGCCAACAACAATTCAGTGATCATGTCTGTTTCATCTACCCATTTTTAGCAAAACAGGTTACGCCAGCGTCCCTTCCTCATCCCTTCCTCAGATCCAATGACGTACAGAAGAGCAGGCAGCGGCAGGTTCAAATCAAGGAAAGAGAGATTGTGCAACACCAAAACCGCCTGTACCGCTCCATAATAGACCCACCATCGAAGCAGACCCAGGCTCTGCCCCCCTTGCCCTATGACCTCCCACAGCGGCAGGCAGCAGCGGTCGAGGTGGCGGGACTGGCTGAGGTTGTGGCTGCGGGAGTGGTCGTGAAAGTGGCGGCCCGTTTATTTGCCGCGGACTTGGCACATTGGCCTCCACCATATCATGAGGTGCAACTTCCCCTTCCTCCAAGGCCTCTCCTTCCTCGAGCGAGGCTTGGGGCTGTATGCTCGTGAGGGGCATCAAGTGAGGAGGAAGGTCAAGAAGGCCACCAGCACCTGCAGGGCGCTGCTGCTGCTGCTGCTGACAAGCTTGGGCGGGGAGTTGCTCCTGTGTGTGCGTGTGTGTAAATTTTTTACATGCGTAAATGCGTGAATGTGTGAGCATGCGTGCTGACATAATCTGCCGTGCATTGTCACACACACACACACATACACACACACACACACACATGCACACACACACTAATACACACAGACATCCTCATAAACGAGTGCTCGTGCATGCGAAATTACGCGCACATATACTGACACGCACAAACACGCACAAGGTCTTGACACACCCATATTCTCACACAAATGCAGCCCAAAGGGCCTTGGTGCATGCCCACCGCCAAACCACCATCAATAAGCGGTAGCTTTAAAGCAGAAAGGCCACCAAACACACATATACCCAAATGGTACTCAACGCAAGGGCTCTGACCTACTTCCTTTACAAACTGTCCCGCTGCGAATTGCATGAGAGTATTTTGGACCGCAAGCTACACAGCAGCGCAAGAGAATTGACCCTTACTTCGCTCTGCGGTTTGCAGGAGAGGTATATGGACCGCAGCCTTACATGGCACACAACGTCAGAGCACCGACCTGCGTCTCTTGCTTCCCACTGCGAGTCGCAGGAGAGGCGCCCCTGTCAGAAGAAGAGCTACCGCTACTACTGCTGCTGCTGCTACTGCTGCTGCTGCTGCTGCTTGAGCTCCTGGTGCTACGAACTTGAGGCCTCGGGCCTACAAGCTGGTGTGCAGCTGTGCTTTTTGTGTCGGACTTCAAGGGAGCGTTTCGATCCGTACTTGCACCCTGCTGCTGTTGTGAAAGTCGTGATGGTGCTCGAGGCACAGGGCTCATCATGCCTTGCCTCTGCATCCCTGCGTGCACACGCCTGTGACTGTACCCCCTACTTCTGCCCCTGCTCCTGCTCCTGCTTCTGCTTTGACTGCGCCCACTGGCACTCCATCTTTGCTTCTGCTGCTGTTCCCTGTTACCAGCCCTACCCTCCCGATCCTTGCCCCTGCTCCGGCTCCTGCTTCTGCTTCGACTGCGCCCACCGGCACCCCTTCTTTGCTGCTGCTGCTGCTGCTTCTGATGCTGTTCCCTGTTCCCGGCTCTACCCTCCCGATCCTTGCTCTTGCTCCTGCTCCGACTGCGCCCGCCCGCACTCCATCTTTGCTGCTGCTTACCTGTGGTGGTGCTGACGGTGGTGCTGTCTGCAGGAGCTCTTGCAGGCACCTGCGCTACGGCGTATGGCGTCTGGCCCAGCTGCGATTGCACCTTTGCACCAGCAGCAGGAGCGGCAGGGGCCTGTGCTGTAGCTTCTGGCGGCTGCCCCGGCAAATCGTTTGGTTTGGTGCTGGCAGCAGGGACGCGCACAGAGGTAGTAGGAGGTAGTGCTGCGCTCTTTGACAGCTCCATGAGGAGCTGCTGCCGCTGGAGCTGCAGCTTTGTCAAAGGCTTGGGGAGGGTGCCTGAGGCCTGCGGCTTCTGCTGCCCTGCTTGGCTTTGTGGTGGCTGATGCAACTCACCGGGCACCTGCTGCGGCTGCTGCGGCTCGTGGGCTTGTCGCTGCTGCTGCCCGTGGACTTGCTGCTGCTGCTGCTGCTGCTGCTGCGGCCCGTGGGAATGCTGCTGAGGTGGCTGGTGTAGTTGAGCAGGCAGTTCAGCTGGCATTTGTACTGGCGCAAGCTGCTGCTGCTGCTGCTGCCCATGGGAATGCTGCTGGATTACTTGATGCTCATGCATTTGAAGTGGCACTTGCTGTTGCGGCTGCTGCTGCAACAAGGGCAGCTGTTGGTATGTTTGGTGAGGGCCTTGCTCCCCCTGCTGCTGTGCTGCTGCTGCTGCTGCTGCTGCTAACAGTTGAGGTTGTTGCTGCTGCTGCTGCTGTTGTTGCTGCTGTTGTTGTTGCTGCTGCTGCTGCTCTGCTACTTGCTGCTGCTGCTCTTGATACTGCTGCTGCTGCTGCTGCTGCTGCTGCTGCTGCTGCTGCTGTGCTGCAGTTGACAGCTGTGGTTGCTGCAGTGCTGCTGCTGCTGCTGCTGCTGCTGGTAGTAGCTGCCCTAGACAAAGCTGCTGCTGCTGCTGTGCTGCTACCAGCTGTGGTTGCTGAGAGTGCTCCTGCTGCGCTGCAGCCGCGAGCTGCAGCTGCTGCAAATGCAGCACATGCAGCCGTGACTCTTCCACCTGCTTCCTCAGCTCTTGCTGCTGCTCCCTCATCTTCTTTCGCTCAGCTTCATAGGCTGCCTCTGCCTGTGTGTACATGCGTGTGCGTGTGTTTACATGTGTACCAGTGTCTGTCTGTGTGTGTGCGTGTGTCTACGTGTGTATCAGTGTCTGCCTGTGTGTGCGTGTGTGTGTCTACGTGTTACCAGTGTTACCAGTGCCTGTATGTGTGTGTGTGCGTGTGTGTATCTACGTGTGTTCCAGTGTCTGTCTGTGTGTGTGCATGTGCCTACATGTGTATCAGTGTCTGTCTGTGTGTGCGTGTGCCTACGTGTGTATCAGTGTGTGCCTACATGTGTACCAGTGTCTGTATGTGTGTGCGTGTGCATGCATGCAAGTGCATACATTGTTTTGGGCATAAAGCTGCACGCAGAACAAAGCCTCACAGTATGCACCAACAAAGGAACCGGTGTAGTGTGTAGTGAACACACACGCACGCACACGGACGCATGCACACACACGCATGCACACACACACAATGCACCTTGCAGAGCATTCGCTCTCCAGCCTTGCGTTCATCCTCTAGCCGGCGCTGGTGATGCTTGCGCTCGTTCTCCACGGCCTCCTTCTTTGCTTCCGCTCCGCGCTGCCGCTCTGCAGTGACCACAGCCTGTGCAGACACGTGAGTGTGCACACGTGTCTGTGTTTTCCTTTGTCTGTGTGTGTAAACTTCTTCGTTTCCGCTCTGCGCTGCCGCTCTGCAGTGACCACAGCCTGTGCAGACATGTGTGTACACGTGTCTGTGTGTTCACGTGTCTGTGCTTAACTTTGTCTGTGTATGTACGTAACTTGGCATGGGCTCAGTCATCTTTCAGATCCTGTCTGCCTACTTGTGAAATCATCACACCTTATGCTAATTTATGTGTATTTGCTTGCTTATGTATCTGTGCACTCTTGAGGTACCATTTATACTTCCAAGAAGACATACATGGCCAAATACCAGACGGCTCCTTTGGTATGTGACCATTTGGCAACATTGTTCCTTATATTACATGTCTTACTTGCTGTCTCAAACTGAAATCATAATGTAATCCTGTAAACATCTGACCAGCTCACTGACACAATGATGGCCAATAAAGCAGGCCTAAATAGCCACGTAACAGGCATCGTAGAGCGTCTGGCTGAAAGTAAACAAAGAGAGACCGCGCAGGAAACCAGGCTGCTCTCTGCACTTTGATCGAAAAAGGAGGTGCTTGAAAGAGCTGACAAGCCAAGCTAATACTCTGCACTGGTGTATAGCAATCATGGCATTGAGACGCTTGTGGAGCAGGTTATGAACTCTGCAACAAGCGCACAGCAGCTACTTCCACATTTTACCTGCCGTTTGGGTCGGGCTCATTGTTCAATCCGAAGGATCTTCAAATCAAGCCTTCCTTCCTAAACAGGGATTCCGTACGGGAGGATGCCATTGTTTACCTTTGCCATGTGCTTAGCAGTTTCTTTGATCTTGCTGGAGGAGCGGAAGTCTGCAAGCTCTGCTTCAGCTTTTGCCAACTTTGTTTGCAGCTCCGACACCTGGAAGCAGTTCGTAAGTGTGTGTGTGTGTGTGTGCATGCATGCGTGAGTGTGTGGTAGTAAGTGAGTGGGTGCGTTTATGTGTGTGACTGTGTGTGTGATGATCTGTGTCTGAACATATATCTATAGGATAAAAATCTGCTTGCTTTACGATATTCTGGTTTTCAAATTGAGCTGCCCTTTATCTAAGTGATCAAATAAGGGCAGAAATTGTGCTGGCTAGCATTGCAGAATGACAATAAGAGATGTTGAACCACGTGAATATTTTCCTGTGCAATTACAAGTGTAATAGGAAGAGAAGGACAGATGACTTGAATACGAAATAGCAGCAGCTGCACTGTGTCCAGCTAAACAAGCGTGCATGAAAGCATGCATTGTATAGAACGTAAATAACATGTTATTTTGGTGAAATTCATAACAAGGACTCTGCGTACCTGCGCGTTTTTTTCGCTGTTTGCCGTATCCACAGAGGACATCAGATGGTTGCGCATGTCTTTCATTTGCTCAAGAGACGCACGAAGAGACTGCAAAGAGCAGCAGCATGTGCACTTGATATGAGAAGGCCGTGGAGAATAGGATGAAGGTGCTTGGATGATGTCTTTCAGACACAGCAAATGTACCGTTGCACAAACTAATGCAAGGGCTCTAGTAAGTGATGTCATCCCCACGCACACTGTTGGTGTCATTTTGTCAAATTAAAGGGGCTTCGTGTAATTATGGCACAATAGAGGTGAGGGAAAGAAAGCATTACACCCCACAAGACCCTCCTGCACACACACAACGGTGCAGCCAGGAAAGAGCAGCCAAGTGTACGCAGAGATTCCGCAGAGAAGTTAGAAACACATTGTCAAAACTAGTTTTTTGCGCTGACATATGTACAGGAGTAACCCAACGTTTACCATAGGATTTTAGGGGATGGAGGGGTGGAGGGGTGAAGGGGTGTGGGTGAGCGTGTGGGTGTGGGTGTCGTGACAGGTGGCCTTAGACGGGCAGGTGGGTGGGTTTTGGCATGCCCGCCACCGCTTTCTATAAACTAACAGTGCACCAAAAGGGTAAAAAATGTGGTATATATTCATATACATGCGTGGCAGTGAGCACACTATGTGACAGTATGCACACTATGTGGCAGTGTGCATACTATGTAGCAGTATGCACACCATGTGACAATATGCACACCATGTGACAGGGAATTGTGCACAACACAGTAAGGGTAAACAACGCAGTATGCATGACGTTTGTAAGATATATGTACAAATTATTTGCCACACGGCGCAGGTCAAAACAAAAGACTGCATGTGAGTGTGGCGCGCACACACAAGGAAGAAATAACGTGTTTAAGACACACACACTCAACATCTAGCGTGCTTGCGCACACCAAAGCCACCACGCACCTCCAGCTCTTGCAGCGTGTTTGCCAGTTGCCTCTCAGCGGCCTCTGCTTTTTTCCCCTTGACCTCATCAGTGGCTCTCTGCTGCTCAGCCTGCATACGCGTGCGCACGCATGCACACATACACACACACACAGGAAAGAACATACACAGTAATTTGGCATCGTACAGAGCCTGCGCGCGTGCATGTTTACCTGCACCTGAGCAGGGATTCTACGTACAGCTTTGGCAGACAGCTTCAATCAGGTCCTCAACTGCGTATTTTGTTTTTGCAGCCGCTCCTCGCATGAGTTAAGGGACCTGCACTCTAGGCTAAAGGAGCCACTCTGGTACCGGGTACCGCAAAACTTCTCTACTTTTGACCGCAAATACAATCAAATATCAAGTAAAACATTAGATATCAAGTAAAACAGGAGAGGCCACAAGTGCACTCTATCATCACTTTCATTGGATACTTCAGTCCAGATGGGCCAAAAAAGAAGGAAAAAACTACGCAGACGTAAAAAGATTTGAGTTGAACTCCAGCACACCACACTTGATTCAGAGCCTGCTTCAAAATTGGGTGAGCATCTTCAGCAGCTAAGGTGCAGGGCTGTGTCTAGCAATGAATGCTGCAAAATTACAAAAACAAGTAAATACGCAGCGCACGATACCCGAAAAAGCAGCGATCCCCCTGCAACATGTATGTACATACATGACAAGCACATGATCCAGGCTAACTAGCATCAGCAAAGGCCTTACTCCATGTGGCCTTGCTGCTGCTCACGTGCATTGTGGCTACAAGCTCCGGCCCTAACACAACACATGTTTCCGTGTGGCAGCTCAAGCCCCGTGTAACAGTGTGTTCACCACTGCACCCGGAGCATCTCCTTCGGATTGCTGCCGCTCAATTGCGTTCCCCAAACACTGCACTGCGTTTCAAACGATGCACGGCCAGCACAAGGCAGCACAGCCGGCATAATGCACAGTGCGTCCACCACCACACTTGGGGGTACCTCGTTTGGCTCGCTGCTACTCACATGCATTATTTCGTGACGGCTGCACAGCCAGCTCATTATAACAATGTGCTCGAATTTAACTACCCCAGTCGCTCTTAGGCAGGCAGTTGAAAGGAGACCAGACAATGCACACTACACAGGCACACAGCCAGAATAGCTAGCAGCGTGCTCGACCCACCTTGGTTTCCAGTGTCTCTATCAGGCTTGCTGCTTTTTGGCGTGCTACATCTCTCTCGGTCTCTGTGAAGTTCAAAGCGTCTTTGAGCCTGGATATGAGCAAACGAAACAGACAGTTGGGTGCGCATGAGGCTAACCAAGCAAACATCAATCTGGTACTTGATCCGGTCAACCTCCCCAGTTCCTCGTCAGCTGCTTTACTGTACCCCCAAGTGTGCGAGAAGCAAAAGGAGGAACATAGGGAAGTTATCAACAGAAACATAAC